>ENA-OUQW01000180-OUQW01000180.1-human-gut-metagenome-genome-assembly--contig:-NODE-180-length-79113-cov-16.604316_pt1 | contig 79113 bp, 55 predicted proteins | sample MGYA00248464_ERZ548849 | MGnify/ENA primary metagenome ERZ548849 (study PRJEB26491, sample SAMN04978193) | human gut metagenome | host: Homo sapiens | study: EMG produced TPA metagenomics assembly of... | reverse complement strand
GCTCCAAGGGCGGAGGAGGGAGGTGGAGAAGTTGCACTTCTAACTTGACTGTAGCCATTTTTTCATTTTTTCACCTTTACAAACACTAAAAAGACGTCATAAAACCTTTTTTGGGCGTCTTATCCGTAAAAAAGGCCGTTCATATACAAAGTAAGGCGTTCAGCGATACGGACGCAAAATATAAAATATCAAAACCGTATTTAATGATGTACCGACCAAAAAGAAATATAAAATCACATCTGCCTCCCAATTTGTCACATCATCGAATAATTAATGTGACAGATATGATTACAAACGGAGAATATTCCGCTTTATGACATATCCATACAAAGATAAGATAAATGTCAACCAAGACAAATAACCATAAAAAGTAAGGATTTTATTGATAAAAAGCAAACACGGAGACCCAATATGCAGAAAAACTCGTATCTTTATTGCGAAAAATGAATTGGCCTAAGTTAGCTGATACAAAAAGTAAGAAAACACTTTTCTAACAAAACACATAATCAATAACCAATCTTATGAAAAAAGTTTTATCGCTATTACTATTGACATCATTCTGCATGTCCGGATGGGCGCAACGCAAAATGGAGTCTCTTGATCGTGGACTTACAGCAGTTAAGACCACCAAAGGTGTATTCCTCAGCTGGCGCATACTTGGTGAGGAATACTACGATGTAGAGTATAATGTATACAGAGACGGAAAGAAGCTCAATGAAGCACCGCTGAATGTATCAAATTTCACCGATGAGGGAGGAAACACTGGAAGCAAGTACACAGTAAGCGCCGTCGTAAGAGGCAAGGAACAGGAGCAGTGCAAGGAAGTCGCACCATGGGACAAGAACTACATGGAAGTCAAGCTTCAGAATGTACTGTCGAGAAGAGGTACAGACATAACATCATGGTATGAGCCAAACGATGTAAGCGCCGCAGATCTTGACGGTGACGGTGAAATGGAACTAATTGTCAAGAGGCTCAACAGAAAGGACGACGCAGACCTCTACCCTGTCAACAACGATTCAGCCTATACACAGCTTGAAGCCTATAAGCTTGATGGAACAAAGCTCTGGAGCATTGATTGCGGTCCGAATATGGTCAGCGGAAGCAATGTCGAAACAAACATTGTAGCATTCGACTGGGACGAAGACGGAAAAGCTGAAGTCGTACTCAGAGGAGCAGACGGCATGATAGTCCATCACAAGAACGGTACTACCAATGTCGGAAACATGAAGATAAACACCAGAAACACCATTTCCCATACAGCCAACATGACATACACCAATACTGGTGATGAATTTCTTCTTTACCTGAATGGTGAAACTGGTGAACCGTACCAGGTGATGAAATATCCTCTCGAAAGAGGAAAAGCAGACGATTGGGGCGACGGCTACGGACACCGTTCATCAAAATACTTCTTCGGTGCTCCTTATCTTGACGGCAAGAAGCCTAGCATATTCCTCGCAAGAGGTATATACACAAAGCACATTATGGCAGCATACGATGTGGATCCTTCCAGCCACCAGCTCAACCTTCGTTGGAGATGGAATAGTCCATTGAGCGGTCAGTGGTTCGGCCAAGGATATCACAACTACGGAATAGCTGATGTCGATTGGGACGGACGTGATGAAATTGTGTACGGTTCAATGGTAATCGACGACAATGGCCACGGCCTCAGCACAACCGGACTTGGCCACGGCGACGCACAGCACTGCTCTGACTTAGACCCATACCGCCACGGACAAGAAATCTTCGCATGCAACGAATCCAGTCCAAGCAACAATTATCGTGACGCAACAACAAGCAAGATTCTGTTCAGAGAAACTGGAGGACGTGACGACGGACGTGCAATAGCAGGAAAATTCACCGAACTGTATCCTGGCGCCATAGCCGCTTCAGCCCACTCTGCAGGAATCATAAGCTGCGTAAATTATAAAACAATCTCAGGAGGTACAAAAACTGGTATTGACCAGAACTTCCGTATTTACTGGGATGGAGACCTCTGTGAGGAAACATTCAATTACTCAAGCTGTACCAACAATGTAGGTTATGAACCTCGCATTGTAAAATACGGAAGCTGGGATGCCATCACAACTTTCAACGGTGCGCTGACAAACAACGGAACCAAAGGTACAGCCAGTCTTCAGGCAGACCTTTTCGGCGACTGGCGCGAGGAAGTAGTTCTGCGCGATGAGACAGACATGGTGCTCAGAATCTACACAACTACAATTCCTACTGAATGGCGCAATTATACACTGCTCCACGACATGCAGTACAGACAAGGCGTCATGTGGCAGATGTGCGGATACAACCAGCCACCTCACACAAGCTATTTCTTGGGTCAGCTTGAAGGCATAACAATTGCACCGCCACCAATCATGACCAATGGAAGAACCCTTGTTGGCAACGGCGGAACCGTCGACGCCAGCTCTAACGACAAGCATATACTTATATATGAAACAAGCGACATTTCCGTGAATATAGCAGATGGAGCATCACCTTACATAACAACAATAAATGCACCATCATGGGTTCAGGGCCACGACGACAATGACAACATCACCACACAGTACTTCACATGCACACTTACAGGAGGTGCATTTACAGGCGAAATGCGCCTTGTAAAGCAGGGTGACGGTATATTGACATTGCCTAATGTCACTGAAACACATTCAGGCGAAACAAATATCTGGGCCGGAACATTGAATTTCGACGGTACAATGGAAAAAAGCCACGTATGGCTCAACAGATTCACAACTCTCAACACCAACGGAGGAGTCTTCAAAAACGGAATCAAGATGGAATACGGTTCAAAACTGTGTCCTGGAGGCGACAACAAAGGCAATGTTGAAGTTGACAAACTGGAAATGGACTTCGGTTCACGCCTCGTCATAGGTATATATTCAGAAGACATGACTGCAGATGTCGTCAAAGCAGAATCTGTTTCTCTCAGAAAGATTGACTGGAACATAGCACCAGAATACACAACACCAATAATTGAATTTGTCCAGCACAACCTTGAAGGTGCAGAAAAGCCAGCACCAGGAAAATACCTCATTGCCACAATAGGCAATCTGTCAGACATCGACACAAGCATATTCACAATTGAAGGCCTGGACGGGGTAAAGCACCATATTGAAAGCGACGGCAACAATCTTTATCTTGTTGTCGAAGAACTCAGAAGCGCAGCAAGCACAATCTGGACAGGAGCATCAAGCAGCATCTGGGATTTTGCACAAAGCGAAAACTTCAAGAATGCATCAACACAGGAAGCTGACATATTCGTAACAGGCGACAACGTCACTTTCAACGACGAAGCATCAGTGTTCAATGTTACAATCAACGAGGAAGTAACACCTGGCATATTTGAAATCAACAGTTCTAAAGACTACACATTCAGCGGCAATGGAAGCATATCCGGCAATGCAGCACTCAAGAAGTCAGGAGAAGGTACACTCACAATCAAAACTACAAACAGCTACACCGGAGGAAATACCATCAGCGGAGGAACTGTAAAGGTAAGTGCACTTGCAAACCAGTACAATGCAACAGGAAACCTCGGAGGCGTAACAACTGAAGCCAATAAGTTCGTTATCGAAAACGGAGGAACTCTTGAAGCAACAGCCGCCGTACAACTGAGCTCTCCTATAAAGATTGGAGAAGGCGGTGGTACTATAAAGTCCAACTATGACTTCATAATGGACAAGGCATTCTCCGGAGATGAATTGACAAAGGAGGGAAACGGCAAGCTTTCATTGCATTCAAACGGTTCACTCAAAAAGATCATTGTCAAGTCTGGAACCCTGGCCATAGCCACAGATGGAATTTCTGCCACAAACAACTACGAGCTCCAGGGAGGTATTCTCCAAGATTATGACGGAAACGGTTCTTACAGTACATCTAATGCCAACGTATATGTACCAAAAGGCAAAAGCGGTACATGGAGACTCGACAGCCAATGCGACTACAAGGGTGCACTTACAGGAGAAGGAACACTCACCGTATATCTTCCTTGGGTCCGCAGCTACCTAAAAGGCAACTGGTCGCAATTCAAAGGAACGTTGAAAGCCACAACAGCTTCAGGATACGACTTCACCTTCGACAACGGTTATGGAATGCCTTATGCAACTCTCGATTTGAGTTCAGGAGCAAAAGTAACAAACACAGCCAAGACATTTGCCATAGCCAAAGTTACCGGCAACGGTACTCTCGGCGGAGACAACAACACATGGAAAATCGGAAATGAAGACAACTTCAGACTCGAAGCCACAATTACAGGAACAAATTCATCTCTCATAAAAGCCGGAGAAGGAAAGATGACTGTATCGGCCGACAACAGCTACAGCGGTTCAACGACTGTATCTGAAGGAGAATTGTCACTTTCAAGCGGAGGTACACTTGGAACCGGTGCTCTGAGAGTCAACGAAGGTACAACACTCTCAGGAGTGACTAAGACCGGCACACCGCTCAAGAATTCGTCTGCAACAATCAATGGCGACCTTCAGGTAGGCATCACTGCCACTTCTGCAAGCGGTTACATCGAATTCAACAACAAGCCTGTAACATTCGGTGCCAACTCAACTTACAGAATCGCAATGAGATCATGTGCAACAACTGCCAATACCGGAGGTACAAGTATCAAGGGAGTAAGCAAGCTCACGATGAACGGAACCATCAAATTGTCTCTTGCTTCTTCATACACTCCTAAAGAAGGCGATTCAATAAGAGTTTGGGAATGCACTTCGTTCAGCGGAACACCTAAGTTCGACCTTGAAGAACTTTCAGGAGGTCTTGAATGGGATACAAGCCGTATAAGTGAAGGACTCCTGTTCATAAAGGCTTCAACAGGCATCTCCAACATTGCTTCAGACGAGATTGTAGAAGTAACAGCAACCAGCATCAATGGAGTAACCCTCTTCACATTCAGCACTGAATACTCTAATGTAGAGGAATACTTCAGAAGCAACAATGCACTGCCGAAAGGCATTTACATCTTATCCATTAAGCATGGAAATGCGCGCGAGACAATGAAGGTTACAAAATAAGCCATATCCGGACAAATCTTTACACAGCATACAGATGCATCCGTAAATGAGCAAACTTCACGAAAAGGGGATACGGCACCACCAATGCCGTGTCCCCTTCTCTTTTTCCATCACATACGGTGAGAATCATCAACAATACCAAAAACAATGCAGATATGAGCATAAGCAATGCAAAGCACTATTTTGTAGCAAACGAATCAGATAAGGCGTGGGGAATCACTGTCGACACATTGGGATGTACAGATATCCCAGCTCAATATGGCGTCTATCCACCGAAAGGTCATCCCGACAATTTCAGTTTCAATGTTGCACAAGGAAGAGTTATAAACAGCTATCAGCTCATATACATATCCAGAGGCAGAGGACAATTTTTCAAATCGCCTAAAGAATCGACAGAAATCCGACAAGGCGATATGATACTGCTCAGGCCCGGAGTATGGCACAGCTACAAGCCGGCCCCGGAAACCGGATGGCAGGAATATTGGATCGGTTTCAATGGAGATATCATGAAAATGCGCTTTTCAAAGGACATTATCGAAAAAGACATTTTCAGAATAGGCGTAAGAGAAGACATCGTAGACATGTTCATAAAGGCAATCAGCGTTGCCGAACGTGAACAGCCTATGTATCAGAATGTCCTGGCCTGCACAGCAGAGATGATACTTACCATGACACTATACTACGACAAGAACAATCCAACAAACACAAACCAGCAGTCAAAATCAATACGCCAGGCCCAAGCTATCATACGAGAAAATCTTACAACAGACATTACACCTGAAGACATAGCACGTCAAATCAATATGAGCTATTCATGGTTCAGAAAAAGCTTCAAGGACTACACTGGCATTTCGCCCGTACACTATATGTTGTCCTTGAGAATCAAGAAAGCCAAAGAACTGCTTGCCGAAACAGACATGAGCATAAAGGAAATAACATACAAACTGCAATTCGGCAGTACCGCATATTTCACAACCGTATTCAGGCGTCTTGCACATACCACACCTACAGAATACAGGCAAAGATATGCCATACGCCAAAAACACGATTGAACCATCACCTCCTGCAGCACTGCCAAACCTGTGACTACAATATCAAAAACAAAACACCTGTATCATAAATTACAATCTTAACGTCATCATTTGGAATATATTTGCACATGTGCTTCTGTATCTGCATAACTGCAGACTACAATCATGCATATACCTTAACAACCAACATACATACAAACCTAAAAAGGTCCACAATGAAGACATTAAGATTTCTTTTTTTCCTGGCAGCCCTAACAACAGCTGTCATAGCTGAAAGCAAAGACATAAAGACTTTCAGCATCTACGAAACATCTTGCAATGGCGAACGTGAATCCATAGGCATAGACAAGATGCCTATATCCTTCAGTTGGAAAACAGCATCAGAAAAAAGAGGTTTCATACAAAGCGCATACAGAATTCTCGTAGCCGACTCTCGCGAAAAGCTTGATGCCGACAATGGCAACGTGTGGGATTCAGGCAAACGTCGTACTCGTGAATCCGTTATGGTCAAATATGAAGGTGCACCGTTGAAGTCCTCCACAAGATATTACTGGAAAGTGAAAATTTGGGACGAAAACCGTAAAGCGTCCGAATGGAGCCAGACAGAAAGTTTCGTGACCGGAATGTTCAGTCAGGAAGATTGGAAAGGTTCTGAATGGATTGCACTAGAAAACGACGATTCTGATAAAAATCTTATTCCCGGCATCCATTCGCCAGAAGTCCAATCCAAGATTGGAAACCGCATGGTGGGCAATTACAAAATACCAGTATTCCGCAAAAGCATATCTGTAAAAAAGGAAATCAGTCAGGCTATTGCCCATATATCAGGCGTTGGACATTTCGAATTCTTCATAAACGGGAATAAAGCAGGCGACAATTTTCTTGATGCAGGATGGACACAGTACTCCAAAACAGTTCTTTACGAAACCTTCGACATCACATCCATGCTTAAACATGGTGAAAATGCCTTGTCTGTGATGCTCGGCAACGGTTTCTACAATGTCCCTCGCGAACGCTATTTCAAACAGCTCATATCCTACGGTGCTCCAAAACTCAGAGCTTACATTGTGGTAACATACAACGACGGCAGCTCTGACACCATCGTTACAGACAGAAGCTGGAAAACATGTTCAGGCCCGATCACCTACTCCAGCATATACGGAGGCGAAGATTTCGATGCACGCATTCTGCCGGAATCTTGGAAACAAGTTGGATTTGACGACAGCAGATGGAGCACTCCGGTAATTACTTCATGCCATGCACGCATGGTCCATCAGCAGTCACCGCCTCTGAAGGTAAGAGACGTGCTCCCGACAGTAAGGAAATACAAAAACAGCAAAGGCAACTGGATTTTTGATTTCGGACAAAACTTTTCGGGCATAATCAAACTTAAAGTAAAAGGTGAAAACGGACAACATCTCGTCATCAATCCCGGCGAACTGCTCAACAGCGACAGTACTGTAAATCAAAATGCATCCGGCGGACCATATTATTGGAAATACACCCTCAACGGCAAAGGCGAAGAGACATGGCAGCCACAGTTCACCTATTACGGATTCCGCTACGTAGAAGTATCAGGCGATGCCGACATGGAATCGTTGGAAGTGACCGGACTGCACACCACAAGTTCAGCTGTTGAATCAGGACATTTCAGCTGTTCGCTTCCGATGTTCAACAAGACTTACAATCTTATCGACTGGGCCATAAGAAGCAACATGGCGAGCATACTTACCGACTGTCCTCATCGCGAAAAACTGGGATGGCTTGAAGTAGCCCACCTCATGATGTATTCCATGAACTACCGTTACCAGCTCGACGGACTATATCGAAAGATTATGAACGACATGAGAGATTCGCAGACTCAAAACGGAACAATTCCGTCCATCGCACCGGAATATGTCCGATTCGCAGGCGGTTTCGAAGACTCTCCGGAATGGGGCAGTGCATTCATTATACTTCCGTGGTACGTATATCGCTGGTACGGCGACACCGATCTGATGGCTGAATACTACCAAGACATGAAAAAATATCTCGACTATCTCTCTTCCCGTTCCGAGGGTGGAATAATCCAGTACGGTCTTGGCGACTGGTACGATCTTGGACCTAAAAATCCAGGATATGCCCAGCTGACATCAAACGGAGTGACTGCAACAGCAATGTTCTTCTACAATGCCACCATCATGCAGAAAGTTGCAGATATTCTCGGATACGAGGACGACAAGAAGAACTTTGCCGAACTGGCTGAAAAAATAAAGAAAGCCTACAACAGCAAGTTCTACAACGCCGAAGGCAAATACTACGACCGCAACAGCCAGACGGCAAATGCCATATCGCTGTATTTCGGTCTGGTGGAAGAATCTGAACGCGAAGCGGTATACAAAAACCTCGTAAAAGACATCCGCGACAGAAACTATGCCCTCACTTCTGGCGATATCGGCTACAGATACCTTCTTCAAGCACTTGAAGACAACGGCGATTCGGAGATAATATATAAGATGAACACCAAATACGACACTCCGGGATACGGATGGCAGCTTGCCTACGGTGCAACGGCCTTGACTGAATCATGGCAGGCTTACGGATTCGTTTCGAACAACCACTGTATGCTGGGCCACCTTATGGAGTGGTTCTTCAGCGGACTCGGAGGCATCAGACAGGACGACGAGTCGAACGGATACAGAAAAGCAGTGATTTATCCGCAGATGGTCGATGGGGTCAACCAGGCATCCACATCCTACGAATCGCCATACGGCAATATAGTATGCCGATGGTCGAAAAGCAACGACGGCATTGAGGTTGAAGCAGAAATACCGGCCAACACAGAGGCCGACATAATACTTCCGGCATCAAACCTTAATATGATAAGTGAAAGCGGATTGCAGCTCGAAAAAGCAAACATACGCAAAGCTGAAAATGCAGAAGACGGAATGCACATAAAAATCAATGTTCTTTCGGGCCACTACAGATTTCACGTCAAAGGCTCAAAGTGAAAATCGCAGGGGCTCACAAACGGTAGTCCGAGGGCTCGCAGTTCAATCTGCGAGCCCTCGGATTTTATGTACTTGCGCATTAAAAGACAAAAAAGTGCATTCTGATTTGAAAATTGTGCAGTTTATAGTATTTTTGCATACATATTGCATGTATACGATTCATGCATTTCTCTCCAGCCGGAACCTTGTTCTGCAAGAGAAACAAAACACAGACGAATTATACCTAATACCGTAAAAAACTATCAATTACAAACATAAAACTATTAGAGACATGAAAAGACTAGGCACAATTCTAGCCTCATTCGGCATCGCTGCGTGTATCAATGCGCAGACTGCAACCAACACAATCGACGTCAACACGTCCAAGTTGGGTGCTTCCATACAACCTACGATGTATGGAATATTTTTTGAGGATATCAACTTCGCCGCAGACGGCGGACTATATGCGGAACTGATAAAGAACCGTTCGTTCGAGTTTCCTGACCACTACATGGGCTGGAAAGTCTTCGGCAATATCAAACTGATGAACGACGGACCGTTCGACAAAAATCCTCACTATGTCAGAATCGGATACTCTGGCCACAGAGAAAAAAGATCTGGTCTGGAGAACGAAGGATTCTTCGGAATAGGATACAAGAACGGCGAAGAGTACCGCTTCAGTGTGTGGGCACGAGTTCCGGACGGCAAGGAAGCAAGCGTGCGTGTATCTCTCTGCGACCCTCATTCTATGGATGAAAGCCAGCAGTTCGCCGAGCAGACTCTCAAGGTCAACTCCAAAGAGTGGAAAAAATATGAGCTCGTGCTCAAAGCCAACAAGACAGTTGAACGCGGAACACTCAGAATCATGCACTCCGGCGGAGGCTATATAGATCTGGAACACGTGAGTCTTTTCCCTAAAGACACATGGAAGGGACACGAAAACGGCATGCGCAAGGATCTCGCACAGGCTCTCTACGACATGAAGCCGGGTGTGTTCAGATTCCCAGGCGGATGTATCGTTGAAGGAACAGATCTCGAAAGCAGATATCAGTGGAAGAACTCGGTAGGTCCTGTAGAAAACAGACCTCTGAACGAAAACCGCTGGAACTATACTTTCGCACACAGACTCTATCCTGACTATTTCCAGAGCTACGGTCTCGGTTTCTACGAATACTTCCTGCTGTCTGAAGAAATAGGAGCAGAACCGCTTCCTGTGCTCAACGTAGGTCTTTCCTGCGAATATCAGAACGGTTCAGAAAGAAGCGACAAGCACGTTGCTGTAAAAGACCTTCAGCCGTACATCGATGATGTCATCGACCTCATTGAGTTCGCCAACGGTGATCCGGCAAAGAACAAATGGGCGAAACTTCGTGCCGACATGGGTCATCCGGCACCGTTCAACCTCAAGTTCGTTGCTATCGGAAACGAGCAGTGGGGCGAAATCTATCCTGAAAACCTCAAGCCTTTCGTAGAACAGGTAAGAAAGAAATATCCAGACATCAAACTCATCGGTTCATCAGGTCCAAACTCAGAAGGCAAAGACTTCGACTACCTGTGGCCGGAAATGAGAAAACTCAAGGTTGACCTCGTAGATGAGCACTTCTACAGAAACGAGCAGTGGTTCCTCAGCCAGGGTTCACGCTACGACAACTACGACCGCAAGGGCACAAAGGTATTTGCAGGCGAGTATGCATGCCACGGCAAGGGCAAGAAATGGAACCATTTTGAGGCAGCTCTCTATGAGGCAGCATTCATGACAGGACTCGAGCGCAACGCCGATGTTGTTGAGATGGCTACTTATGCACCTCTGTTCGCACACGTCGACGGATGGCAGTGGAGACCAGACCTCATCTGGTACGACAACCTCCGTTCATTCAAGACTTGCTCATACTATGTTCAGCAGATGTACGCAAAGAACAAGGGTACAAACGTCTTGAAGCTTACAATGGACGACAAACCTGTTAGCGGACAGCAGGGACAGAACGGTCTGTTTGCTAGTGCCGTATTCGACAAGGAAAGCAATGAAGTCATCATAAAGATTGCGAACACAGGAAGTGAGGCACAGTCTGTTACCTTCAACCTGAAGGGACTGAAGAGCAAGAATACCTACAAAGGCACACAGACCTCATACAGTGCAGACAACATGGACGGCGACAACTCGCTCGACAATCCAGAGAAGTATGTTCCTAAAACATCTGAGCTCACTGTAAACGGAAATACGATGAATGTTTCAATTCCTGCCAAGACATTCATGATGTACAAGATTGCCAAGAATTAAGCAATAAACTTACAGCAAAATAAAGCCGGACCAAGGTATCTGAAGGTCCGGCTTTATTTTTTTTCGTAAGTAAATCGATGTCATAAATTTAAAAAAACTTGAATGGACATCTGTTTACTGTATTTTTACTATATTTGGGCGTGCTGAGAAGGCTTGCAGACCGACATTACACCATGCAGGGTGTGAAGTGGGCAACAATCTTAACAGCCACACAATGAAAGAAACCCTAAAACCTTCCATTGAAAAAACTTATTTTCCCATTAACATCTAATGCATAAAAATGGAAAACAAAAATTTCTTTGCCGTTGATCTCGGCGCAACCAGCGGACGAACTATATTAGGCTCCATAGCTGACGGTAAACTCACACAGCGCGAACTCACCAGATTTCCCAACAACATAATACAGACAGGCGGGCATTTCTACTGGGACATTTATGCGCTATACAACGAAATCATAAACGGTCTCAAAATCGTAGCCCAGGAACAGATAAAGATTGAATCCATAGGCATCGACACATGGGGTGTTGACTTCGTGTGCATCGGCAAGGACGGCGGCGTACTGCGCACGCCATACTGCTACCGCGACCCTCACACTTCGGACGCGATGGACGAATATTTCAAGCTGGTAGACAAAAAAGAAGTTTACAGAAGAACAGGTATACAGTTCATGAACTTCAACTCACTGTTCCAGCTGTCTACAATGCGCAAGAACCACGACTCGGCACTCGAAGCGGCAGACAAGGTTCTTTTCATGCCGGATGCGCTGATGTATATGCTCACAGGCGAGGCTGTATGCGAATACACAATTTTGTCGACAAGCCAGATGCTGAATCCTGAAACCAGAAAGATTGATCCGAAACTGATAGAAGTCATAGGACTGAAGGAAGAACTTTTCGGAAGATACGTCAATCCAGGCGAAAAGGTGGGAACTCTGACCAAAGAGGTTCAGAAGATTACAGGCTTAGGTCCGGTAGACGTAGTTGCCGTAGCTGGTCACGACACAGGTTCGGCCGTAGCAGCAGTCCCTGCAGAGAACGAACGCTTCGCATATCTCAGTTGCGGTACATGGTCGCTCCTTGGCATCGAAACTAAGAATGCCATCATCAGCGATGAAAGTTTCGCAAAGAACTTCACCAACGAAGGCGGAATAGAAGGTACAACAAGATTTCTAAAAAATATATGCGGAATGTGGCTGTTGGAAAGATGCAGGAAAGAATGGAAAGATGCACCGACAGACATAAACCAGATTAATCGCGACAGTCTGGAAGCAGAAGAATTTGCATGTTTCATAAACCCTGATTCCCCATGCTTTGCCAACCCTGAATCGATGGTTGAAGCCATAAAAAACTATTGCAGAACAACAGGACAGAAGGTGCCAGAAGGATACAAGGAAATAAGCCGCTGCATCTTTGAGAGTCTTGCTATGCGCTACAGGCAGGTTATGGCTTACCTGAAAGATTTTGCACCTTTCAGCATAGACAAGCTGCACGTAATCGGAGGCGGTACATACAACAGCTACCTGATGCAGTTTACGGCAAATGCAGTCGGAATACCGGTGGTATGCGGTCCTGTGGAAGGAACTGCCATGGGTAATATGCTCATGCAGGCCAAGGCATCGGGTATGGTGGAAGACATGTTTGCTATGCGACGCATCGTTGCCAATTCGGTATCGCTTCAGACATATATGCCTAAGGACAAGGAGAAATGGGACAGCGCTTATGAAAAGTACTTGAGCGTTTACAGAGAAGATATCTAACAACAAACAAATAAAAAACTTTATAACTTAATACTTCAAAAACATGAAAGAAGAATTGATCAAGAAGGCTTACGAAGTAGCAAAGGAGCGCTACGCAGCCATAGGTGTTGACACAGAAAAGGCAATAGAGAAACTGCAGAATATACAGCTCAGCCTTCATTGCTGGCAAGCTGACGACGTTACCGGATTCGAGAATCTCGGAGGAGATCTCACAGGCGGTATACAGGCTACAGGCAACTACCCCGGCAAGGCAAGAAACATTGATGAACTCAGACAGGACATCCTCAAGGCTGCATCAATGATACCAGGAAACCATCGCCTTAACCTGCACGAAATATACGGAGAATTCGGAAACGAGTTCGTTGACCGCGATCAGGTTGAACCTAAGCATTTTGCAGGATGGATTGAATGGGGTAAGGAACACAACATGAAGCTTGACTTCAACTCCACTTCATTCTCTCACCCTAAGAGCGGAAACCTCTCATTGGCAAACCCTGACAAGTCTATACGCGACTTCTGGATTGAGCATACAAAGAGATGCCGTGCCATAGCTGAAGAAATGGGTAAAGCTCAGAACGACCCTTGTATAATGAACCTCTGGGTACACGACGGAAGCAAGGATCTCACTGTCAACAGAATGTATTACCGCGAACTTCTCAAGGATTCGCTCGACCAGATTTTCGAGAAAGAATATGAGCACATGAAGGACTGCATCGAATCGAAAGTATTCGGTATCGGTCTGGAAAGCTACACAGTAGGTTCAAACGACTTCTACATCGGCTACGGAACAAGCAGAAAGAAGATTGTCACTCTCGACACTGGTCATTTCCATCCAACAGAAATCGTTGCCGACAAGATTTCGTCTCTGCTTCTCTACACTCCAGAGATAATGCTCCACGTAAGCCGTCCGGTAAGATGGGATTCTGACCACGTAACAATCATGAACGACGATACTCTCGAGCTGTGCAAGGAAATCGTAAGATGCGACGCACTTGACCGCGTACATATCGGACTCGACTATTTCGATGCATCAATCAACAGAATCGGTGCTTACGTTATAGGCTCACGCGCTACTCAGAAGTGTCTGCTTCAGGCTCTCCTTGAACCGCTCGACACTCTGCGCAAGTACGAGCTCAACAATCAGCTCTTCGAACGTCTCGCACTTCTGGAAGAAAGCAAGTCATTGCCTTGGAATGCTGTTTGGGATGAGTTCTGTCTCAGAAACAATGTACCTGTAGGAGAAACATTCATACCAGAAGTTGAAAAGTACGAAGCTGAGGTAACATCTAAGAGATAAGTAAAGATAATCTTATGCCCCGATGCCGACATTGTGCAATCATGTAAAAATGATGCTGGATGCCGGCATTGGGACTTATACTTATATAAAGGATAGTAGAAAATGATAATCATAGGACTGCTTATTATTGCCATCGGAGCTTTCTGCCAGTCGAGCTGTTATGTTCCTATCAACAAGATCAAGGATTGGAGCTGGGAATCTTACTGGATTGTGCAGGGAGTGTTTGCATGGCTTATTTTCCCTCTTTTGGGCGCAATGCTTGCAGTGCCGGAAGGACACAGCCTTTTTGAAATATATGCAGCCAATCCTACTGCATCGCTGCAGTCACTGTTCTTCGGAATATTGTGGGGCGTAGGCGGTTTGACTTTCGGTCTGTCAATGAGATATCTTGGTGTGGCGCTGGGCCAAAGCATCGCCTTGGGTACATGTGCCGGACTTGGAACGATACTTACACCGATATTTACAGGAAACACAGGTGACCTGACTGCTCCTGTCATAACCGGCGTTGTAGTGACACTTATCGGTATCGCCATCATCGGTGTTGCAGGAAGCATGAAAGCATCTGCACTCAGCGAAGAAGAAAAGAAAGAAGCTGTCAAAGACTTCAACTTCCCGAAAGGCATTGCAGTAGCTTTGTTGGCAGGATTCATGAGTGCATGTTTCAACATCGGTCTTGGATATGGTGCAGACCTCAATTTCGGCAACCAGACTGCAGACATTTACAAAACTCTGCCGGCAACTCTGATGGTCACAACTGGAGGTTTCATAACAAATGCAGTTTATTGCTTCTATCAGAACGCAAAGAACAAGACATTCGGCGATTATGGCAAAGCAGAGCTCTGGGGCAACAACGCCGCATTCTGTGCACTTGCCGGTCTGCTGTGGTACTCACAATTCTTCGGACTGAGCCTTGGAAAGGGATTCTTGGCTGAAGCACCGGTGCTTATAGCATTCAGCTGGTGTATTTTGATGGCCCTCAATGTGACATTCTCTAACGTATGGGGAATTATATTGAAGGAATGGAAAGGATGCTCAAGCAAAACTATTCTGGTGCTGGTGACAGGACTCATCGTACTGATAGTATCTTCATTCCTGCCTCAACTGCTGAAATAAAAGCATGAAAGCAGTATATTTGCATCTGCAAACATAAAGAATCAACAAATAAAAAATAAAAGCAGAATAAAATGGAATCAATTCTTAATGGACGCCCTGCACTGGAAAAAGAAGTTGTGAAGGTGGCCGAAGTTGCAGGCTATCTTTGGCAGAAAGGCTGGGCAGAAAGAAACGGAGGCAACATCACAATAAACATCACTGACCTGGTGGACGATGGTATCAGAAATATGCCTGCCATAAGTGAGGTAAAGCACATCGGCACAACATTGCCGAATCTGAAAGGATGCTACTTCTACTGCAAGGGTACAAACAGAAGAATGCGCGACCTGGCACGCTGGCCTATGGAAAACGGCAGTGTGATACGTATACTTGACGATTGCGAAAGCTACGTAATAATTGCAGACAATCCGGTTAATCCTACATCGGAACTGCCTTCTCATCTGAGCGTGCACAATTATCTCATCGGCAAAGGCTCCACATACAAGGCTTCGCTGCACACTCACCCTATCGAGCTCGTTGCAATGAGCCACAACAAGGAATTCATGAAGAAGGATGTGCTCACAAACATTCTTTGGTCGATGATACCGGAAACAAAGGCTTTCTGCCCTAGAGGTCTCGGCATGGTACCATATATGTTGCCAAGCTCGGTAGAACTTGCAGAAGCAACCATCAAGTCAATAGATGAAGACTACGACGTCGTATTCTGGGAAAAGCATGGTGCTTTTGCAATCGGCGATGATGTAATGGAGGCATTCGACATGCTCGATACTCTCAACAAGAGTGCACAGATATACATGTGCGCAAAGAATATGGGATTCACTCCTGACGGCATGTCACAGGAACAGATGCAGGAAATAAGCAGAGTGTTCAAACTGCCGAAATAAACATCGGACTCGAATAATAAAAAAAATAAAAGCTGTCCTCACAAGAACAACGTTCAGAAGTGAAGGACAGCTTTTTATTTTGATAACCGTATGTCATCCGCAACATTGCGGAATCACACGTAAAAGTCAATTTGTGGATTACTTGCGTGTTACGTAAGATCCGTCACGAGTGTCAACCTCAATAAGGTCGCCTTCGTTGATGAAAAGAGGAACACGGATCTGTGCACCAGTTTCTACAGTTGCAGGCTTTGTTGCGTTTGTTGCAGTATCGCCCTTAAGTCCTGGCTCAGTGTAAGTAACCTTCAAAACAACCTTTACAGGAACTTCGCCGATAAGAATTGTATCAGTAGAAGAATCGATAGAAGCCTGGATTACATCGCCTTCCTTGAGGAAATCAACTCCTGTGATGACGTCACGTGGAATAGTAACCTGCTCGAAAGTTTCCTGGTTCATGAATACCAAGTCATCACCTTCCTTATAAAGGTACTGGAACTGACGATGGTCTACAACAACATCTTCAAGCTTTGCAGAAACGATCCATGTACGCTCAAGCACTCTACCGTCGGCAACGTCACGAAGCTTTGTTCTCATGACTGTGTTACCTTTTCCTGGCTTAACGTGCAAGAAATCGATTACAACATAAATTCTTCCATCGATGCGCAAACATACGTTCTTTTTAATGTCTCCTGCTAAAATCATAAATACTTTTATTATTAAATTATACTGTATATAGTCCTGATTAACCTATCGGTTTGTGTATTAACAAATTCCAAAAACGATGCAAAAGTAGTTTTTTTCCATAAAATGGCAAAAAAAATATTTGTAAAAAGCCTTGAAGCTTTGGGTTATTTACAAAAAATCACTACTTTTGCAAGCCGAAAGTGAAATAAACAATAACTAAAAAATACATCAAGATGAAAAGAACATTCCAGCCTCACAACAGAAAGAGGATCAACAAGCACGGTTTCCGTGAGCGTATGGCTACAGCCAACGGACGTAGAGTTTTGTCGTCACGCAGAAAGAAGGGACGCAAGCAGCTTACTGTTTCAAGCGAGCACCACGGCAAATAAAAAATTTGCTTCAAACAGACAAAGAATATGAAAAGCAGAGGTTTGATTGAAACTTCTGCTTTTTTTAGTAACTTTGACGAAAAATACTGTCAAACACCCAACAACCTACATTTATGGCACTTTCTGATTATTTCAAAGGCAAATCCGGCAGAATTTTCTGGTTGAACATATTGGCAATGGCGGCTGTACTGATCGGACTTCCTCTGATCTGCCTGCAGATGCTCGATGAGTATACTCACCACGGTGAAAAAATCAACGTTCCCTATGTAATAGGTAAAAGCGCATACGATGCAGAAGCAGAGCTTAAGGAAAAAGGACTTATTGCGGTCATAGCCGACTCAACTTATTCGAAAACAGCAGAACCGGGTGCCATACTCGATCAATCGCCAACATCAGGAAGTGAAGTGAAGAGCGGCAGAATAATATATCTCACCATAAACCTAAACGGCGAACCACTGGTTGAATTGCCAGACCTGATAAACAACAGCTCACTCAGAGAAGCAGAAGCAAAACTGAGAGCTATGGGATTCAAACTTGCACCATGCCAATTCGTCGACGGACATCCGAAAGACTTTGTCATCGGCATCAAACAAGGCATAAGAGACCTTCATACGGGAGACAAGATTTCGCGCGACAGAGCAATAACCATTGTTGCTGGAGCCGGCGAAGCAGACTCTCTGGAATACGTAGACTCACTGTATGAGGACACAATAGCAGATATAGAATTCTGATAAATACGGCAGGCAAGTCATATAATATCCATTCCTTACACATTTTTATCTATCGTAAATGGAGAAAGAAGAAACTACAGCTTACGAAGACATATCGGGCCTGGACGCTACCGTATACGAGGACCACGACCAGGATGATGACGAAACCGGACAACTGTACGAACACTACAGAGTACCTGTAGACAAAAAACAGAAAATGATAAGAGTCGACAAATTTTTGTTCGACAGACTGGCCGGAATATCCAGAAACAGAATACAGAAAGCCGCAGACGCAGGCTTTATCCTTGCAAACGACAAGCCGGTAAAGCGCAGCTATAAGGTCAAACCTTTCGACATCATAAAGGTGATGCTCGACAGGCCTCAATATGACAACGACATCACTCCTGAGGACATTCCACTCAACATTGTTTATGAAGACGAAGACTTGATGGTTGTTAACAAACAGCCTGGTCTTGTTGTACATCCAGGATTCGGCAACTGGCACGGCACACTGCTCAATGCCATAGCTTGGCATCTTAAGGACGATCCAGACTTCGACATAAACAATCCTGAAATAGGACTGGTACACCGCATAGACAAAGATACCAGCGGACTGCTTGTAATTGCTAAAACGGCTGAAGCAAAGACAAAACTAGGTCTGCAGTTCTTCAACAAGACCACCAAACGTGAATACAATGCCCTCGTTTGGGGCAATATAGAAGAAGATGAAGGAACTGTTGTCGGCAATATCGCAAGAGACCCGAAAGACCGAATGCTCATGGCCGTATTTCCACCAGAATCAGAAATAGGAAGACACGCCGTCACACACTATTATACACTTGAACGTCTGGGCTATGTCACATTTGTGAAATGTATCCTTGAAACAGGACGTACTCATCAGATCCGCGTGCACATGAAACACATAGGACATATTCTCTTCAACGATGAGCGATATGGCGGCAGCATCATACTGAAAGGCACAAATTTCAGCAAATACAAGCAATTCGTTGAAAACTGCTTCAAGACATGTCCACGCCAGGCTCTGCATGCAAAGACTCTCGGGTTTGTACATCCGCGCACAGGAAAAGAAATGATGTTCGATTCACCTCTTCCCGATGATATGAGCGCACTTCTTGACAAGTGGAGAACATACATATCCGGACGTATGATATGAAAGTTTCAAGAGCATCATAATCATTAAAAAGAATTTCATAATATCATAAAAATAAGATAAGATATGAAAAGAAACATTGTAATCGTTGCAGGAGGAGATTCATCCGAGCACGACATTTCACTTTTAAGCGCACAAGGCATCTATTCATGGATAGATAAGGAAAAATTCAATGTTTATATATTGGAAATGACCGGAATGACATGGGAAGTACATCTCGAAGACGGTACCAGAATACCGGTTGACCGACACGACTTTTCATTTGAAATCGACGGAAACAAGATCATACCAGACTTTGCATATATCACCATACATGGCACACCTGGCGAGAATGGAATACTTCAAGGTTATTTCGACCTTTACCATATACCATACTCCACAAGCAGTCGTCTTGTAGAAGCACTTACATTCAACAAGTTTATGCTCAACCAGCTTCTCAAGAGCTTCGGTGTGAGAATCTCCAATTCCATGCTTATCAGAGAAGGTCAGACGGTCACCGATGAAGAAGTCATTGAACGCATCGGTCTGCCTTGCTTCATAAAGCCTAACGAAGGCGGTTCAAGCTTCGGTGTTACAAAATGCAAAAAGCCGGAAGACATACAGCCAGCCATCAAGGCAGCTATGCATGAGAGCCCTGAAGTAATGATCGAAGCAGAGATGAAAGGGACCGAGATATCAAACGGAGTTTACAAGACTTCTAAAGACGGAGTAAGAGTTCTGCCTATAACAGAAGTCGTAACACACAACGATTTCTTCGACTATGGAGCAAAATACAAAGGTGAAGTAGAAGAAATCACTCCTGCACGTCTATCTGAAAGCACTACACAGCGCGTACAGAAACTCACTGAAGCCATATACAACATTCTTGGAGCATACGGCATCATTCGCGTCGACTACATCATTACCAAAGAGATGGAAGACGGCAAGGAAGTTGAGAAAATCAATCTCCTCGAAGTAAATACAACTCCAGGAATGACAAAAACAAGCTTCATACCGCAGCAGGTAAAAGCAGCAGGTCTCGACATGACATCCATACTTACAGACATCATAGAAGACAAGCTGAAGTAAGAGAAGCGTTACGACCGCAATATAAACAATATACCATTCTTAAAACCACAGATCTATGATTATTCCAGAAGAATTCGACGACATACGTCCTTATACCGACGAGGAAATGCCGGAGCAGATGAGCAAACTGCTCGAGGACGAAGAGTTCATCCAAACTCTCAGGTACATTTACGCAGATATACCTATCGAGAAAGTCATAGAAACAATCCGCAAATGCAGAAATGCTTACGAGTTCCAGTCTGTATGCGTGTATCCGGTAATCCAGCAGTTGCTTGGAAAAGTGAGCGAAGGCCTTGAGGGAGATTTCACATCTGTTGCAGATCTCAACACGAATCCGCACACATTTGTCTCAAACCACCGCGACATTGTGCTCGACTCCGCACTCCTCGATACGCTTCTGATCGACAACGGTGCCAACACAGCAGAAATAGCCATAGGCGACAATCTGCTCATCAAGCCGTGGATCAGACAGTTCGTAAGAATCAACAAGTCATTCATCGTACAGCGCTCTCTTTCTCCTCGTCTTCTCCTCATGGCATCGGCAAAGATGTCACGATACATGCACTTCGCTATATCGGAGAAAAAAGAAAACATCTGGATAGCCCAGCGTGAAGGCCGTGCCAAGGATTCCAACGACCGCACACAGGAAAGCGTGCTGAAGATGATGGCCATAGGAGGCACAGGCAATATCATCGACAGGCTCAAGAATCTGAATATTGTTCCGCTTACACTCTCATACGAATACGATCCATGCGATTATCTCAAAGCAAAAGAGTTCCAGATGAAGCGTGACATACCTGGATTCAAAAAGAGCAAGCAAGACGATTTGGACAATATGAGAATCGGTATATTCGGCCGTAAAGGACATATTCATTTCCATGCCGCTCCATGCATAAACGATTGGCTCGACACACTAGACCCTGACACTCCTAAAAACGAGCTGATGAGTACAATTGCGCACCACATCGACCATCAGATCCACTTAGGCTACAAATTGTATCCTGCCAATTACGTGGCTGCCGACATGTTGCTTGACGCTACGACCTATGCTGACAGATACACAGAAGAAGAAGCCGAGACATTCAAGAAATATCTGAATGAAAGACTCTCGATGATTGAACTGCCGGAGCCAGACACATCATTCCTGCGCAAGCGCCTGCTCACCATGTATGCCAATCCGACATTCAACAAAGCTGCAGCTGAAAAGGAGAAATAACAAACGAAATGGGCAAACGGTATATAAACAGACGTTCATGCATATAAAGCCAACCACACTGCAAGTCTTGACATTCATAGGCCTGCCTGCAAGCATGGTCGGAATTTTGTCATGCAGTGACGATACTTACACTTACCCTCCAGTGACGACTGACCTTGTATGTGTACGTACCGACGGTTCTGCACGTGCCACTACCATCATAACAGACAATGGATGCACATTGAATATTACAAATCCAATTGCAACACCTACGCCTGATACAATATACCGCTGTTTAGCCATTTATTCTACAGAACAATCCTCTGCAACGCTTTACAGTCTCAGCAACGTGTTCTCCCCTACTCCAATTCTGCACGAAGAACTTGCACGGTACACTACAGATCCTGTAAAGTTCATATCTGCATGGTACAGCGGGGGCTACCTAAATCTGGACATCGGTATACCGACGACATTGAACAACGGGCATGCATTTGCCTTCAGTCAAGACAGCATAACAGAGGACAACAAGGGCATCCGAACTCTCCACATCAGTCTCGTTCACGAGGCTCCTCCAGACGATCCTCCATCGTTCACGGAAGAGACCTACATGAGCATACCGATGTACGTATATTCCGATTTTCTTACAGAAAACGACTCTGTAAAATTCAGAATAAATACGACTGAAGGCTGGAAAGAAATCGGATATAAGTTTGCCTGGTAACGAATTGCTGCAATGCAAAATAAATAAAACACAGAAGCAAGTACAGAATAAATCCATTCCGAACCTTGCTTCTGTGTTTTTTATTTGCATATACAAAAAAAGCAGTTCTTCAATGGATACGCCTATCCATTGGAGAACCGCGCCATAGGATACACCGAACAATGCACGCCTGCATGCCGGTCGTCAATAATCCAATATCAATTGAGTTTTACTGTTTCCTCAAATTTATCTCCAAATCTGTTGGTAAACACAATCTTTACCTCCTTGGCACCATCAGTAGGCCTAGCTCTGAACAGATGTTCGGTCAAAGTTCCTTCCTTACCTTTCTTCAATCCGGCAACATACTTTTCGTCGACACCTGTAAACTGTTCCATCTTGCCCATAGGCTTTCCGTCCTGCGTCCACTCTACTTTGCAGTCCTTATCCCAATCCCATACGTTGGCAACAACGAAATCTTCCTGTTTTCTGAAATCACCCTTACCGTAAACAGTCATCTGGCGACCTACATTGCTGCGAGTAGCCTTATAGCGCCATTTCACATCATTTCCATCTACATCGACAATCATATATCCATTAGGTGTACCGCATCTGTTAACCCATCCGCTCCACCATGCACCGCATGCAGCACCAATGTTGTGTTCATACAGATTATCATTCACGACACAGTTCTGCAGGAAATGCGTGTGGCCGGTGAATACATGTACGTTGTATCCTTTGAGAACCTCAGCCAGCTCCTTTGAGTTGCGCACGTTGCCGTCATTCTCAATTGTGTTCCATCCTGCGGCATGCATATTGAGTATCACCAACGAACCCTTAGGCACATAGCTCAGATCCTTCTTTAGCCAGTCAATCTGCGCACCTGTCAGAGCCTCCACATAACGCTTGCCTCCGACGTAGTTGATATCCTTGAGAGTTACGAAATGAGCCTTTCCGATATTGAAAGAATAATCCGTAGGACCGAAATAATGATGGTAATACATTTCACCGTAAACAGGCGAACCTAGAGGCATATTGTGCAAGTCCTGATATTTCTTCTCAAAGTCGTGATTTCCGATACACTGGAACATTGTCATTCCGAGATTGCTCACAGAAGCGACATAATCATCGTAAAGTCCCATATTGTCGAACACGATATCGCCCAAAGCCATACCAATCACCTCACCCGTACGTTTGAGTGAATCTATTACAGGCTTCAAGTCCTCAACCGTTTCATTGCGCCAGCGCTCCATATCTCCGTCAGTCCTAACCTGAGGGTCAGAAATTGAGATATAGTAGAACTTGTCGCTCGCATCCTTTCTCTTCTCCAATACGAAATCACCGCCTTTACCGTCGACAAGCTTATCCACACGAGCATAAAATCCGTGTGCTATTCCGTCCTGCTGCGGAAGGACATATCCAGCGGGAGTACTTATGCTCACAAACTTGCACACATTTGTATCAGTCGTCAATGCCCATTTACCGTTCTTGTCTGTAGAAGTAAAGTCCACTCCATTGTTTACTACTACATTTGCAATGCCTTTTCCATCAGAATCCTTTACGGTTCCTGAAAATTTAAAAACATTCTTTTGTGCGCTGGCACCTGCTGAGAAAAGTACAACAAGTGCCGATGCCATAATCTTAGCGTTCATATTATCGTCAGTAATTTTACAGTACAAAAGTTTTACATCATTTCCAGTTTAACTCTATTGAACAGGTCTATGACCTCCTCACCGGTCTTGGCCTCCTTGGCCTTCTTCTCGAAAGCCTCAGTGTCCTCTTCAAAACAGATTACATTGGCACAATCCAATATGTGAGCCATCACGGCAATAGCCTTGTCCGTATCCATTGTCTTGTTGCGGCAAGCTTTCTTCACAAATCTGTTGGCTCTCTCCACTGCCTTGAACACGGCCGGTTTCCTTATTTCGCTTCCTGAACTGGTCAGTCCTATCTCGACGTCATATACTCTGGTATAGTTTTTCTGAAAAGTGTTCCATTTCTTTGCAATGGCATCACCAAGAAAATGGTCTTCTTCAAATTCAACCTTCGCCACAGGTATTTCGCCATACACGGGGAATACAAATTCAGCCTTAGGAGCCTCAGCTTCAGGTCCAGCTTTGACCTCTATTTTTTCATTCAACACTCCATCATTGACAGCCATTGCCAAATCCTGTGCAAAACTCTCGGTTGCCGATAAAAGCATTGCCGAAACCATCAAACTGAAAATTTTCATAATCACATATTGTTTAAAAATCCATTATAATCTTTTACATCCACATGCTCATTTGCGCTTCTGCCATATAAGTCTGGTGCTGAAATCATCACCGCCCATCGACTCAACAGCATCAAGGTAGTTCTCTCTATTCATACGCTGAAGGATTGAAGGATACTTGAAGCGGAAAGGCATTTCTGCATCCTTATCTACACCAGGTCCCTTAGGAATAACCGGATAGCCGGTTCTGTTGTATTCGAACCACTGCTGGAAATCAACGAAGAACAGTGCATAGAACTTCTGTTCCATTATTCGCTCAAGCGTACCGTCGTATGCAGTTTCAGCATTATCGAAATAATTCTCCGGCACTTCCACGCCCCACTGTGTGATGGCGGCTCTTACAGCATCTTCATACAGAGTCTTCGCATCGTCGGCAATTACTCCTCTCTGCGCCAATTCAGCCTTGATGAACAGTATCTCCGAATAAGTCAGACACTGCAGATCCTGAGGTGCCGTAGCCAGATAAGTTGCATTAGGAGAAGAACCGTTGTACGATGGAGCTATGTCGTAACCGCTAGGCAAACCGATGTACGAGCGTACCTCCTGACCATTCTCATCGAAATTGGTAGCTTTGGTAGCAAATATCGGAAGTCGAGGGTCGTTCCATTCTATGAGCCTGTCTATAAAGAATTCCGACAGCGACTTGTAGGAAGACAAGTCTGAAGGACGTGTCATCGGAGCTTCATCAGGAGCAATACCTGTCACATGCACCTTTGCGTTGTCGTCATTCGACTCAAATACAGGGTACACATCCGGATTGTCAATCATTTCCTTGAGCTTCTCCGCTGCATTGAGTTCAGGTACATCTATGACTCTCATCAGGGCACGCATACGCAGAGAGTTGGTAAACTTCTGCCACTTGCGTATACCGTCGGCATCCGCACCGCTCGTGCAGTACATCTTGTCGCCTCCGTCATTATATTTGAGACCGTTTTCAGGCACATAGCGTTTGCCGGCAACCTCCAGCGAATCAATGATGAACTTGTAAACGTCAATCTGCGAATCGAACTTGGGATGATATATCTGTTCCTCGCCGCGGCAAGCCTCATACACAGGTATATCTCCGAAAGCCTCAGTAAGATTCTCAAACATCCAGCACTGCAGTGTCATACCTATAGCCTGATAGTTGGCATCGCCGTCCTTCACTCCGTAATCATATATGGCCTTGGCGTTGGTACACCATCTGTAATAAGTTGTCCACGCACCGTCACCGGCATTGTCATTGATTTTGTACCAACCCACACCACTTGTTGTATTCGTTGTCACAAGGCACTGCATCAGCTGGAAAGTCCAGCTGTTGTAGCGTTGCCATGTGTAAATACCCATGTTGTATATCACCGGTGTCATGAAACTACCGGCATTGGCCGAATTCATTCGAGTAGGATCAGTGTTTGTTTCGTCCATCGACTCGCACGATGACAGAAGCAGAGCAGGAGCCGCAGCCATCAGCAAATATTTGAATATCTTTTTCATTTCGTTTGTGTCTTGTAATTAAACTAGTGGTTTTCCGTTTAGAGTTCTACTCTCAGGTTTATTCCATAAGAACGTGTAGAAGGAAGTGTACCTACCTCGACACCCGTAACGATTGAACTTCCGTCGAGCGAAGAAGTCTCAGGGTCATACATCGGATAGTCGGTTATGCAGAACAGGTTGCGTCCGTACACACCTACTGTAGCACTGCTCAGGAATGTATGTTCGAGCCATTTCTTAGGAAGAGTGAAATCGAGTCTCATCTCTCTCAGCTTCAGATATGAAGTCTTGAACGAGTTTGTCTCCACATTGCCTATTCTGTAGTATTCCTTGTAGTAAGACTCCAGCGTCACAATCTTCTTGTTAGGGCTGTACGTACCGTCGCCGTTGTCGACAACACCTGGAGCTATACAGTACACACCTTCCACCGGAGTAATGCCCTGCTCGTTGAACAGCTTCAGAATTTCCGGATCTGTGATGTCAAGATAGAGGTCTGTGCCAGGCACTCGTCCGTTGAGCGTCTCGGTTATGTGTCCCTGCTCGCACATCTTGTGGTGCGACTGCGAGTAAGTAAGTCCGCCCACCTGTCCGTCGAGCTGAACAGTAAGCTTCAGGTTCTTGTACTTGAGCGAAGTCATGAATCCGCCTCTCCAGTCAGGAAGAGCACAACCCACATACTCAATTTCCGAAGGTCTTGCAGGCAGACCCGTCTTATCGATAATTACCTGTCCGTCCTCGTTGCGCTTCAGCTTATATCCCCAGATATCGCCAGTCGTACCACCCTTGGTACCTATGATCTGAACGTTTCCGCTGACGTAAGAACCGATTACCTGTCTTTCGTCGGCCGATTCGGAGAGCGATTCAATCTTGTTCTTGTTGGTTGACCATGTGAAAGTAGTGTTCCACTCCCAATCTCTGGTCTTCACCGGTACCGCACGCAACACGATTTCAGCACCTTGGTTGGTCACACATCCCGAGTTTATCGTACCGCTCGTATATCCGATAGTAGGGTCGAACGGAGCCGTCAGAATCTGATTCTTCGTACTGTTGTAGTAGTATGTGAAGTCAAGTCCCAGTCTTCCCTTGAGTACACGGAAGTCAAGACCGCCTTCCCAGCTTGTAGACATTTCCGGCTTGAAATCGGCATTGTAGAGAGTAGTCGGTTTAACCAGCGAACCAGGGAAGTCGCTTGTTGTATAATAAGGAGCAGTCTTGTAAGGATCTGTGTCGTTACCCACCTGAGCCCACGAAGCTCTCACCTTGAGCAGGTCAATCCATTCAGGCAGCTTCACCATCTCGTTGACAACAGCACTCAGGCTGACAGATGGATAAAAGAACGAGCGGTTCTTTCTTGGAAGTGTAGACGACCAGTCGTTGCGTCCGGTGATGTCCATGTAGAGCATCTCCTCGTAAGCCAGATTGGCAAGGAAATAAAGGCTGTTCACCCTCTTCTTCCTGATGACGGTTGTCACCTGAGGACTTGACACACCGTTCGACAACTTGTACACTCCTGGAGCATTAAGACCTACCACCGAAGCCGCCAGCTGGTCGTAGTAAGAAGTCATCATGTTGCCTCCGATAGAAGCATTCACATGGAGCCCGTTGTCATAGCTGTCGTGGAAAGAAAGCAAGGCATCGCTGTTGACCTCGTAGTCGAAGATGTTCTGCTTCTTGAAGAATCCATCAGGAAAGACCTTGTCATCCCACGGACGATGCTGTTCCTGCTGTTGACCCGCCATCTGTATGCCGCTTCTTATCTGCAGGTCGAAATTTCTGTTTATCTTGTAGTTTGCCGAAATATTTCCGTTGAACGAATGCTTCTGCGAAGGGTTCTCAGCTTCGTAAAGCAAGACGTAAGGGTTAGGCAGATAGCTAGAGAACGGACGTATCTGCTTGATGTTCTCCTGTCCCTTATACCACATCGGTTTGAACCAGTTCAGGTCGAAGTTAGGGTTCATGAATATAAGGAAATAAGAGATTGAGTTGCTGTTGTATGTCAGCAGAGGAGTATTTTCCGAATTTCTGAATGTGTACGAACCCTTTGCACTGACACTCAATCGTCGTGAAATCTGCTGTGTGGCAGAGAATGAAGCCGTAACCCTCTCATATCCGCTGTTCGGAAGAATCCATTCGTTCTTGCTGTGGGTCAGCGAGAGTCGCATGTTTCCTCTGTCGCCGTTGCCGGTAATGGATATTGAGTTGGTCATAGTGTTTCCCGTCTGGAAAAGTCCGCTGTGGTTGTCCTTGTACGGGCGCCAGAGCGTCGGTGTCTCTCCGCGTCCCTCAAGTTCGGGGTCATACTGATAGAACATCTGTCCGTCGAACTTAGGACCGAAAGCAGAGCTGGTACCGCTGGTGCTGGCAAGACCGTTGCCGGTTCCGTACGAATAATACTGCTGTCCTTCCCACTCCGTTCCGGCACCGCCGATATTCTTTGCGACACCCTGTCCGAACTCATACTGGTAGTCAGGGAAATGAGCGGCCTCGTCCCAGCTGTTGTTGAAGCTGTAGGTAACGCCTATACCCTTTTTAGCCTTCTTGCCCGATTTCGTAGTAACCATGATTACACCATTGGCCGCTCTTGAACCGTACAATGCCGAAGCCGAAGCTCCCTTGAGCACCTGAATGCTTTCGATGTCCTCAGGATTCAGGTCCGAGAAACCGTTGCCGTAGTCAACCGAACCTTCGGAATTTCCTCCTGCACCGTACGAACCGCCCGGATTGTTCATCGGACTGGACAAAGGAACACCGTCAACCACAATCAGCGCACCGTTGCCGTCCATGTTCATTGATACATTTCCGCGAAGATTGATTTGAGTGGACGACATAGGTCCGCCGGCCGTATTCACGTTGAGACCGGCCACCTCGCCCTGCAGAGCCAACGACCAGTTGTTAGGCATCGTAGCCGTAATGTCCTCGCCTCCAACCGTCTGAGTGGCATATCCGAGTCCCTTCTCCTCACGGCGTATACCCAAGGCCGTTACCACCACACGGTCGATAGCCACGGCATCGTCTTCCATCTTCACGTTGATTACATCCTTGCCGTTGTACTTCACATCCTTGTTGCGGAATCCCAAGTAACGGAACGTGATAATGTCCTTGTTCGTCAGATTGCGATTTACTTTCAACGTATACTCACCGTTGATGTCTGTAATCATTCCGTTCTCGGTAGAATTGTTTACGGCAACCGTTGCTCCGATAAGAGGCTCACCGTTCTGGTCGGTCACACGGCCCTTGAGCACTGTCTGTGCATTGAGTCCTCCGGCGGCGGCACAAACCATCACCGCCGCAAGGACCTTCTTTGCATGTTGTCCCTGAAAATTCAACTTCATCTTCTTTTGCATCATTAATAGCTTTTATGTTCTTATAAGTAAAATCTCTTTTATTTTTTACCCGATGCAAAATTCCATTAAAGTTGCTGCATGACAATTTCGGAAACGTTTAAAGATTATTATAAACATGCTGCATTGATGTGACACACACGCCTGCATTTATAATTGCGAGCCCCCGCAGACACATTTGCGCGCGCCCGCAGTCATCTTCACGAGGGCTCGCAATGCCGGGCACAGCACAGCGGACACTCCCGCAAGATTCAGAGAACAGACAAAAAAAAGATGCCGGGACGCAGCATCTGCACATAATGCAGACACATGCATCCCGGCATTTCCATATACCTTATTTTTTTTATATTACGCACAATCAGCGTGCACGCCCATCGGCCGCCACACCCCCGCGTCGTCAGTTCTTGAAGCTGTGTATCGGAGCAGGAATACGTCCTCCGCGGTCGACAAAACGGGCACAACCGAAACTGTTGACCGGCATGACAGGAGCATAACCCAACAATCCGCCGAACTCGACCGTGTCGCCGACCTTCTTGCCGATGACAGGAATGATACGTACGGCTGTCGTCTTCTGGTTCACCATACCTATTGCCGCCTCATCGGCAATGATGCCGGCAATTGTGGTGTCGGGAGTATCTCCCGGTATGGCAATCATGTCGAGTCCCACCGAGCATACGCACGTCATAGCCTCCAGCTTCTCTATGGTCAGCGCACCGACCAGCACAGAGTCAATCATGCCCTGATCCTCGCTCACAGGGATGAACGCACCGCTGAGTCCGCCTACATAGCTTGATGCCATGACACCGCCCTTCTTCACCTGGTCGTTGAGCATCGCCAACGCGGCCGTAGTACCAGGAGCACCGGCACGGTCGACACCGATACACTGCAGTATGTCGGCCACACTGTCGCCGATTGCAGGCGTAGGAGCGAGCGAAAGGTCTATGATGCCGAACGGCACACCAAGACGCTTCGATGCCTCCTGAGCCACAAGCTGACCCACACGGGTAATCTTGAAAGCCGTCTTCTTGATTGTTTCGCAGAGAACCTCAAAGTTGGCGTCCGGAATCTGTTCCAACGCATGCTTTACCACACCGGGACCACTGACACCCACATTGATGATGGCGTCGGCCTCAGACACACCATGGAAAGCACCGGCCATGAAAGGATTGTCGTCGGGCGCATTGCACAGCACAACAAGTTTCGCACAACCGAGCGAATCGCGCTCCTTCGTAGCCTCCGCAGTTTCCTTTATGATGCTTCCCATCAGACGTACGGCATCCATGTTGATGCCTGTCTTGGTCGAACCCACATTCACCGAACTGCATATACGCTCCGTCACAGCCAAAGCTTCAGGAATGGAACGTATGAGGAGCTCATCGCTGGCAGTCATGCCCTTCGACACCACGGCACTGTATCCGCCGAGGAAGTTCACTCCCACTGTCTTTGCCGCCTTGTCGAGGGTACGCGCAATCTTCACATAATCTTCGGGAGTCCTGCAGCACGAAGCACCCACAAGCGAAATCGGTGTGATGGAAATTCGCTTGTTGACGATAGGCACTCCGAACTCGCGCGAAATGTCCTCGCCGGTCTTCACAAGATCCTTGGCAAGTTCAGTAATCTTGCGATAGATATTGTCGCAGGTCTTCTCCACGCTTGCATCTGCACAATCGAGCAGACCTATGCCCATGGTGATGGTACGCACGTCAAGGTTCTCCTGCTCAATCATCTTGTTGGTCTCAATGACCTCTGTTATATTTATCATGTTTTTCCGTATTCAGAATAATATTAAATATTTTCAGCCGCGCCTCTTTCCATCGAAAAAGGCACTATCTCGGGAAAATGCGTTTCCGGTGAAACGCTCTGCATCAGATGCGGTGCATCTTGTCGAAAATCTCCTCGCGCTGGCACTTCACCTGCACACCCGTATTGCTGCCGAGTTCAGCCAGCTCAGACGAAATGACGTCGAAAGGCTTTGTACATTTGCTGATGTCGACAATCATCATCATGTTGAAAAATTCCTGGACAATTGTCTGGGAAATATCCAAAATATTGATGTTGCAATCTGCCAGATAAGTGCAGACCTTGGCTATAATGCCTACGGTGTCCTTACCGACAACCGTGATAATGGTTCTGTCCATATAATCTATTATTTTTGTTGATTTATAATTCAATATTTGTGCAAAGATAATGAAAGGTGAGCGCAGAGACAAATCGAAAGCCGCGTTTTCGTTTTGACCATGCCGAACCACACAACAAAAAATCAAGCAGTTTCACTGCTGTCCGGAGAAATTTTACCACAGCGTAAGCTGCTTAGGACCATCACCCTCTGGAACATTAGTAGTGATGTCGGTTTGATTAAATATATCTTTGATGTCGCCTCTTTTGAAGAGGACTTGGCCAATAGAATTTGAAATGGAATGAAGGCTTGGATTCAACATATAATGTTTCTTCGCAATGATAAGCAGAAGATAGTCACAGATAGCTATCCATATCTGTGTGTACACGGCATTTTGGGTGGTTCCATAGAATGTCTTTATGTGCAGGTGCTGCTTTATCCATTTGAAGAACAACTCAATCTGCCATCTCTCCCTGTACAATTCGGCAATGGTCAATGCTTCAAGCTTGAAATTGTTGGAGAGGAACCTATAAACAGTATTTGTTCCGAAGTCTTCATACACAACGAGTCTAAGAGAATCAGGATACTTCTGAGAAGTAAGTGGCCCTGTCAATTTGATGGTTTCGTCAGAGAAAAGTCCAGCAGATTGATCTACCTCTCTACTATCAATAACTTCGTAAAGCATATTTTCTTTTGCTCTTGTTACAAAAAAGGCATTGTTAAGATGAAAATGCCGGTACAAAGAGCCAAACTTGACATATCCTTTGTCCATAAGATAGTAGGAGTTTGCTTCTACAGGTTTCTTATCCATTATTTGGGAATCGTGAACTGCTCCTTCTGTCAGATGAACAAATGTCGGGATGGAACCCCTAAGATCCATCAAGGTATGCATCTTGACGGCTCCTTTCTCATGATGAAACTTAGCCCACGGACAAAGCTTCAGACACAGCTCGATAGTGCTGCTGTCAAAGGCATAGACCATTTCATCCAGATCAAGTCTAAGTTTCTGTCCCTTATATGCTTCCTTTGCTTGTCGTATCAGAACTTGTGCAAAGTCCCGATATATACGCCAGTCCTTCTTTTCGTTCGCTTCGGCCAAGGTGGATTTTGGCATTACCTTGATACCAGAACGGTAAAGATCGGGCGAACAAAGGTTAAGTGTAGTCTCTATGTCTCTCAGACCTGACCTGTCTGTGAACTGGGCAAAGCTCATTACCATGAACTGGTCACGGCAAGTGAACTTGACGGCGTGCCTGTCACCCTTATAGCGGTTGACGCACTTCTTAAATTCGTATACGTTTATAAGAGACATAACCTGTGCAAATATTGTTTTTCCTTTGTTCATAGCTTGCAGAATTGGCTGTTTATACCTTCTTGCAAAACTATGATTTCTAATCGAAAAATTTTATTAGCCTCGTAACTAACTGAGTATTAATCAATAATAGCTATTTTGGAGAATTTTCTCCGGACAGCAGTGAAGCAGTTTCATAAAAAAAATGACGTCCGCGCCATGCAAAGCACAGCAGCGGACGTCCCAACAACCAATTCCTACAAACCGAATAAAAAAATATTACACTACTAACGACATTTGGCAAAACTAAAAGAACCGACGTTCTTTCTGCCTGAAGCAGAAATGCGAGCCACATAAATGCCGGATGCCATCTCTGCAACATTTATCTCCGACAAAGCCGATGCTCTGCACCTGGCAGATTTTACTGCTCTCCCTGCGGCATCGTATATCTCGCAAAAAACGTCGTAATCGGGATTTTTTATATAAACGATGTTTTCAACAGCATCAAACCCCGCAAGGGCTTCGGCAACGGCATCGGCAGAACCGATGGCATTGGACTTGTCCTTTACAAGCAGCACGGTCTCCTTGTCCGGCACTGCATTTACCGTGATACGCCCATCGGCTGAACTATAGACGCTGTCGGAAACGAGTTCTTCACCGGACTTCACGATGCAGCGGACAGCCTCCCATTCTGCAGGAACGCTGAATTCGAGTGTCAGCGGAACGTTGTATACGGCAGTGTCCAACCATGTAGAAAACTCATACGCTATGCTGTCGCCGGAAATGTCGTATCTATTCACACGCAGATTCTTGCGTTCTTCGGCATATCTCACGATATCGGCCAAAGGAGCGGGCCACATCTTGCCTTTGCTTCTGAGTTCCGACAGGTAAGCACACATGTCCTCGAGCCATTCCGTCGTGGCAACTTCATAGGTGTTTGAGGTTGAAAGCAGATTGAACGGCAGAGTTTCATGTATGCACACCACTCCGAAACGTCCGTCAAGCCCGTCAATCTTGCTCTTCATCTCCATGAAGCTGGCTTTTTCGTTTTCAAGCGAACGCGGATATTTCCATGTCAGAAGTTCCGAATTGGTCGAATACCATCCATCAGGGTCCGACGGAACATCATTTGCAACGTTTCCGCCTGCGCGTCCGGCAATATAATACGAAGTCATGGCCTTGTCGACTGTCTCGTTATGCAAACAGTAAGGATAGGCATGCGTCAGACATTTCCTGCCGGTGAACCTCTCAATGTTCTCCTTGTCCTGCCCGAGCTCTTTCCTGAGCGTCTCCATGTCGATGGCTGTAAGGTTCGGATGAGTCAGGGAGTGCGAACCGATTTCGTGTCCGGCCGCACCCATCTCGCAGAACTCCTCTTCAAATCCATAACGTTCAAGAGGCTTCTGCCCTTTCCGTACAAGTTTTCCGGAATTCACATAGAATGTGCCCCTGATGCCGTACTTTTCAAGCATGGGGTAAGCATAGTCGTAATGAGCCTTGAAGCCGTCGTCGAAGGTCAGTGCAAATGCCGACTCTGCACCGCCCTGCCATCTGCAGGCCCTGACACCGGTGTCCTCGCCGGCCCTTTCGTATCTGAAATTCGGAAATCTGTGGAATGTCAGGAAATTGGCATTGTGCTGACTGTCGGCATTGCCTGTCTCGTCCTCCCATGCCGTGCGCGACACAGCTATTATGTCATTGCCGTCGAACTGCCAATCGAGATACTGGAATCCGTGGTACTTCACGTCCGGATGGTGCAGCAGAGTGTCCTTGATTGTCCAATGCACGAGATCTTCCGACCATGCCAGTACAACAGTGTTTCTGACACCGCCGAGATCATTGTTGCCCGGACGGTCCTCCGAAAGCACATAGTTGCTCAATGTCCAGTAGCGTGCAGACAAGCTGTCATATCTGATAGTGAATTTCTTTCCTGCACCTGGAAGGTCTATGATATCCTTTGCCGGATTGAACGTCGCCTTACTGCCGTCATCAGAAACGGAAACAACAGCTGCCTTATCATCACCGCCATACGCCATACGGAGTATGTTCTTCATGCTTCCGTCAGGAGCCACGACTGCATTGCCCTCAAGCCAAGCTGTAGAACCTATGGCATCGTCAGTGTGCTGAAGCTCGTTGCTGAAGGTCCAAGAATCGGCATTCAGAAGGTCGGCACCTGCATCCGCAGAGAGCATCAGCGATGCAAACGGCCCCCATCCCCAATATGCGTCACCTTGGTTCTCCATGGCTTTCCATACACGTCCATCGTGGAACACGACTGGGGTTGGCGCCGTATGATAATAACCTGTCTTGAGAAGTCCCGACTTGCCATCGACAGGCTTTGTCTATGTGCTTCCTCCGTCGTCCGATCTAAGGATGACAATGTTGCCGTATCCCATCACACATCTAGGCTGAACTCCTATCAGATAAAGCTTGCCTTCGTGTGTAAACAGCTTAGCCCAGTTAAGCGGATCTATCTTGCTGATTTGGGTCCATGTCTTTCCCTTGTCGACCGACTTGTATACATAGGCATAAGAGATTATTCCGCCGAAGATGTCGTGAGAAGCCAGATAAGTTCCGTCATCAAGTACCGTTATGCTCGGAGAACCGACATACTGCTTGGAGGAAGCCTTGGAATTGAAGATTACCACTCCTGGAGGAGGCAATACATCTACAATGGTTTTATACGTAATGTCTGCCGAAATCACAAGCACACCTGTCCAGCTGTCAGTTGCAATTTCAACAATACCGCCTTCTTCTACATCTTTTGAATACAATTTGAATGAAGTAGAAGTACCGTCATTATAATAGAAGCCCATGTCCGGCACTTCCGTCCAACCGGCCTCCTCCGGTTTGTAGGAAGTTTCTATTGCAGATACTGCAATATACATCTTTCCCGTTTTGCCGGCAGTAATCTTCAGCTTTGGCGCCTCACCACCTCTGAAACGTGTAAATTCAAGTCCTGAAAGAGCCTGATCAACATTGCAGAACACATAAGCACGATTGGCAAAAGCCAATGAACCGTTGTCGAGAGTTCCGGTCTCCATCCATCCTTCAGATACGATATCAACAGGAACAGCATCAAGTTTCTGCTTCTCAGGATCGTCCTCAACTATAGAAGGAGCTATGAGCAAAGCACCGCTGAACGTAGCAGGCTGCACAACGTTTGTCCATTCATCGGCCTTTATTTCCTTACGGAAAAAAGTCATCACGCCCGTCTCCCCGGCTGCATAAGAAACCGTTGGTCCATCAACTATCTCCCAGCCGTTCTTTTCGGCCCATTCACTGCACACATCCGGCTTTTCGGCTGTTGCTACCATAGCCATAAGAAATCCGTCCTCATCGGCCTTAACCTCATAAGAAGGGAGAGGACCTGGAATATAAGCGGAATTTGCGTTGATTTTTACATACTGCCATCCAGAATATCCGTCTGGAATATCACCGAACGACATGTTCGTTCTATTATAAAACGGCTGCTGACCTTTTTCGAAAGGCATTATGCCGTAATTCTCACCGCGTATGAGCAATGAAGGATAATTGTCGGCAAATGATGGAATAAATATGGATACGCATAAAAACAATGCATAAAACCATAGAGAACGCAAAAGCAAATTGCGCTTTCCGATACTGATTTCTTTTTCAAAATCTTTCATGTTTCTATATAGTATTAGGAGTTAATAAATATCTTCAGAAATCAACTTTATCTGACAAAAACCTTGACGGTTCTTCTTCCTGAACGCACCAAATAAACGCCAGGTTCCAGAACTGCATTTTTATTCATCAATACACCATTCATTGAATACACATTGTAATCATAAGGTCCATTGACACGTATAACTCTATTTACAACTTCTACATCCGGTACATCTTCTAAGACGTTATCGATATCAGATGTACCGTCATCATCACTCAGTACAATCCAACCAACGACATCTGCTGACGGCGACTTATCGTTTTTCACAGCTTCTTTATTGGATGTATCCACCTGCCTCTTGACACGCATACCTGTAACGGCATCTTTATCGTCGCTTATAAATGCAATATTCCGCAATATTGTTGCCGCATCCAGATTTGAGGTCTGCAAGGACGCCAATACAACAGGATTCTTCAAATGCAATGTATCTGAAGTATCGGGGGAAGTAAAAAAAATTGACTTTGTGAATGCGGAATAAGGCTTTTCAGTGCTTCTGCCTGCAGACAACAACTTGCCGTTGCCTAATTGTCCGACACCCGGCGCAGCGGCAATGTATACCATGTTCTGTGCAACACGTATTTCCTTATTCAGGCCGTATTCATAGAGAAGCTTTGTTTTGAATCCCTTTTCTGTAACATCCCAGATTTTTATTGAAAGGGCATTATTCTTAAGAGAAGGATTGCGCAGTTCTGCAACTACTACAGGTATGACCCCATCAGGAAAAGGTTTATTAAAGATTACTTCAGCCGTATCTCCTTTTACTCGTGCAGAACCGACCTCCAATGACATATTGCCAAAAGTACTGTTGCCCTCTTCCACTGCAAGAAAATCAACATACTCGGGTTCTGCAGGAGTTGTAATGCCTGCAAGTTCCCAAGGCAAAAGGCTGTAAGTGAAATCCGAACGTTTTACAGATGCGACCAGATTACCTGGCCCCATCTGCGAATTATTGTTAGAATATATACCCATGAAAACAGCAGGTACATGTTCGAAATCTTCTGAAAAATCAACTTTCACAGGTTTGCCATCGAGTATGCCCAAACGACCGCTCTGAAGACCGGCTACGCCCTCTGCACGCCCTATAGAAATTTTCACTTCATTAGAAAGTCTGGTATTGCCGTCAGAATCAAAATTGCGGACTCTGTAAACCACAATACCGCTCAAATCGGATACGTCGTCAGATTCGCAGCTTCTTTCAATAGACCTGCCCTCATCTGTATTTACGACACATGCAACTTTCTTGAAATCGCTGTCATTATCTGTTTTCCGTTCAATCCAACTCGAATCAGTCTGCTCACCATTCTTGCAAATCCAGCTGAAAGAAACTTTATTGTCGTCCGGTGAGTAAACAGCCTCAAAAGATTCAGGCTTGCGGTGATTCCACTTAGGAATATATCCCCCTCCTCCATTATAAGCGATTTTTGAGCGCAGTTCGGAGTACCACTTACCGGCTGGAGTCAGTCTGTCGGCATCAGGACCAAGAGTGTCCGAATCAAGATACAACATTCTGCAATCTTCGACCCAGTTGTATATTGCATATCTTTCGACATACGGATTTGACTCGAGTGCAGTTACTATATCCGAAAGCCCCTTCTTCTGATGTTCGTAATTGGCAGGAGTACCTTTTCTGTCCGGATCCGGCCAAGATTCAGTTGTCCAGTTGGCGCCATAGTTGAACTCTGTTATCCATATCGGGCGCTTAAACAAGTTATAGTACTCGTTCATGCGATCATAGAACTGCTTGCCTGTAGCATACCAATACTCATGTACGACGACATAGTCGACACGATAATTATTCTCATCGCATATCTTAAAGAAAGGGACAAGCCAACCATATACTCCGTTTGGATTTGTTGAAGCAGGAGATCCGACACGCAATCCGGACTTCAACATGTTGAACCAGTTGTCGGCTATATCTGCAACAGGAATATTTGCATCTGCATGATCAGGTTCATTATTGCCCAAAAGGTGAGATACATCATTTACAGCTTCTATTTCTTCATAGGAAGGCCACCATTGACTTTGCTTAATCGGAACAAATTCGTAATCAGAATGCGTGTAACCGTTTGCGCTCCAATTGTAATACCACGAGCATCCCAAAGCCTCTGTCTGCGCATCACTTCCGCCACAACTACCTTTTTTGCCAATATACTGCCACGGCAGAACTCTTATGAACGAGACCTTATCATCAAGCAAACAATCGAGCTTCGGCACTTCCAAATCTGAATCCTGCGCTATAAAACACCTGCTGTAACCAGTGCCGTCGGATGAAGTTGCCAATGTTGCCATATATCCTCTTTTCAATTTAAAAGACGAAATATTATTGTCAAATTCATCCAAAGCCCTATAATACTGATTTGGAACAAAATCAGAACTGTTCTCGCCTGTCCAATTCTCCCCGGTATAAACCTGAAGGGGAGTAAAATTGCTGTTCGCGTGAGGATATACACACGAACCGTTGACATAAATTCCGACACGCACATTCTTGTCGTTCTCTGCAGGCTTGCCGTTCACATAAATATGCATGAGATACTCGTTCACAAGCTTTGACGGCTTGACATTATCAAAAAAGATAACGGCATCCTCATTTTTTATATCAACAGTTCCTGCAACAGCAAAAGGTTCACTGTTCAAAACATGCAAATCCTGCTTGTCCTCCACAGATACAGCTCCATCTATAACATCAACGGTCTTTACGCTCTGAGCTATACCATAATCAATGACAAAACTTAATGAAAATAATACTAGAAGGATTTTTCTTTTATCCATAATATGCAATGTCAATCAGTTTGTCAAATTCAAAAAACAACGGCGAGGCTGTCTCAAAATAGATTTTGGGATAGCCTCATCTGTTGATTCACAATTTTAAAACTTTCTATTAACAACAACCTTAACTGTATTCTTTCCGAACTTGACGATATATACACCATCAGGAACAACAGCTCCTATATTGACAGGCATACCGGAAACAGAATATGCACGACTGCCCTCTGGAGCGATTATACGTCCTCCTTCAACCGCAACAGAGAAATCTTCATCAGGAACAGAAGATATTCCGGCAGCAGGATTCCATCCCTCATTATCACCAGAAGAAAGCTGAACAAGACGGAAGTTATCTGCAGAAATCCATGTTCCGGCAAAAGCTGTACCTCCATACTTCTGGGTAAATGTAGAATCACATGTAAATCCGATTGTGAGTATGTGATTCTTGACCTCTATATCCAAAGAAGTGTAATGCCATCCGCTTCCCCAACCGTTGTTAGCCATGAGAGTGTCATTCTCTGCATCTGTAGCAGTTTGACCACCATTGGTTCTCTTGTAAACCTCTGCAAATATTGATCCGTAAGTATCAGTAACAGTTGCGATGGAATCTCCGCCATCAGCAGCAGATGGTCCTCCCAATTCTGTAATGTTCATTTTCTCAAGCTCTACCTGAGACAATGTCACTGTAGAAGAATCATTATCGGCAAATGCATAAAGATATACACCTTTATCGCTGGTTGTACGCGTCATTGCAGTAAGTCTGTAAACACCGTTAGGAACTGATTCTATTGTCTGGTGCATATTATAGAGCAAAGTTCCAGGAGTTGCATTCCATGAATCCAGATAATAACCCTGGGCGTTTCCATCTACCTGCTGTCCGTTTCCGGTGAAACGATTATCTCCGTTTACGACTGTACCGTCCCATCCTTTAGGTTTTACAGAATTAGATGAATTATTAATCTCAGGATTAACAATCAATCCAGTGAAGTCTTTTCCTCCTGCAAGAATAAGATCAGCAGCCTCGCATTGAGCCATGGCCTTTTCAAGTTCATTCACATATTTGTCGACCAATGTTTCTTCAGGCAACTGCTTGATTGTTGTAAAGTCAGAAACCTGTCGATTGATATTATCGTCCAATATACCTTTTGCAAAAGCATCCTCAACCGTAAGTTCTCTTGCCGCATACAATGTAGGAACATATCTGTCACGGAAAGCATACAATATACCTTCAAGACTGTCCATTTCCACATAAGAAGCATCAGCAGAATTGATTTCATCATCCATACAGCTCAAGAATCTGCTCGCCATATCATAGTAGTCACCTGAGTATACTTCCATATCAACAGAATCCTTCAATGCCTTGTAGATACCAGCCATAACAGAGTTTTGCTTATCAACAGACTTATAAGCTTCAGACATGGCATCCTTCATTGACATTATCGCCTGCTTAAGATTTGCAGCACCTTCGACAGCCTCATACTTCGAGATTGAATCCATAAGCATCTTCTTGTCTGCCGCAAACATCATCGTATCAGCCATTGCACGTCCGTCTGCAAGAGACTTGTCAAGTATCGGTCTTAAAGTTTCCTCGCTCAAGGCTCCGCAATAACGGAGACGGAAATCTGTTACAAGGAACCAACCTATAGAACCGCCGCCACTTTCAGACTGGAAACCGATACGCAATTTGCCGTCGTATACAGGAATTGAAGCTGTGCGGAAAGTTTCCCAACTGGTCATCGCTGTCGATGCCATATTTGACATAACAGAATCGGACATCGAAACAGCATAAGCATGCTGCTTGTATATTGAAGCCTCATCTGTCCATCCCAGACATTCCACTCTATACCATCCATCAGGAAGTCCTTCTACGTCCTGATACAAATTCATGTGACTGAACTGCCATGTCCAGCTGTATAGCATGTAACATCCTTGCCGACTTCTGAAGCTGGTTTGTGTACAGGATAGAAGCAATTGCCTTCACCTGGAAGCCCTGTATTTTCAGACACCCATCCTTCCGAACTCAAAGCACAATCTGGAGAATATGCATAAGGAACACGGAAGTTAGGAGACTTTATCATATAAGTCATGTCGGCAGGATTCTCTTCTGTTGCAAAAGGAATCTGACTGTCGTAATATGAACGTATGGATGACTTCAAAGAATCGTATGCAGAAATGAATTCATCAACACCGGAGTCTTCAGAATAATATATTCCATCTGCATATTCATACGCTTTTTCCAAATCAGAAAGTCCCGGATAAAGTTCCTGCGACTCGAATATGGCAGTACACTCATCAAACAGATTGATCATATCCTTCACCTGCGTCAGGCCTGTTTCTACCTTGGATATGAATTCTCCTATTTCCTGAGCAGCTTCAAGATATATAGGATGTTCGTCATCATCGCCGGCAACCGAAACCTTGTCTGCCATTTCCATCTGGAAGTCTGTTACATCCGACTGAATACCTGGATATTCATCCAGTGTACCGATCATAGCATCGAGACGGGCATTAGCCTTCTCATAGACTTTAAGAGGAGGAGTAGGCAACTCGACAAGTTTCCAATAAGCTTTTTCATTCAAAGGCTTATCGCAGAATATACCGCCATCTTCTACAAGATCATCGGCACCCCAATAAGTTCCGGCATGCAGATTTTTGATTCCCACATAATCAGTTCCTGCAATCTGCTCTATAGAATACTTTGCCTTTGAGATAACTGTAGGCAGTTCTTCCTGGAAGACAATGCTCCACCAGTCCCAATCCCATTCTACCGTCACCTTGCACACATAAGCATTATCGACAGCCGATCTGATCATATATACACCTTCTTCTCCCTGAACAGGAATAAACTCGAACGCCTGGCCTTCGGCCTCTGCATCAGGAACGCACTGTTTTGCTACGTTATCAACTCGTCCGAATGCCAGATTCTCAGAGTTGACAATCTGGTAATATTTAAATGGTTCGGGCGTTACAGTCTGCGATATGATGCATATAGAATACATCAATGACAGAAATGACAAAATTTTTCTTTTCATGCTGAAATAAATTTAGTTGTTAACAATATTGATTCTATATTAAAACTGAATTACGATGCCACGGCATCAATAACGTGAAACAACAAGATTACCATTGCTTACCTTTAATTCTGACATATATATGGCCGAGGCACGCGAATGTCCGTTCTTTTCAAAATGTCTGAAATAAACAATATAAGCCTTATCGCCGCATACTGCGACATCGGCATGTCCGCCGAGCATAAGATCGGGCATTCGTGTCCACACCGATGCATCGTCAGAACGGTATACGGCCAATCCGTTATAATCGCCCCGAGGGTCCGTTATCATCCAGTAAAATCCATCCATTTGGAAAACTATAGGGGCTTCATGATTTATGCCGGTCACGGCCGGTTTGCCCGCAGGAATCCATTTCTTCAGATTGGAGCTTGATGCAAAATAGGTATCGCCATTATAAGTATACCACAAACAGTACGTGCCATCCGGCAATTCGTGCACAGTCGGGTCTATCACATTCTTCTCAACAGGAACAAAGCCTTCGAATTTCCATTTCCAAAGATTCTTGCTGGTATAATGAGCTATAATTCCGTCACCGCGCCAGTCGAACTGTACTCCTCTCACGTATGTTACAAACATGTGGTAGACATTGCCGAACTTACGGACACAGGGTGCCCAGAATGTATTATGTCCGGGTTCAACATTCAATCCCTCGGCTATGCCGAAATAGCGCCATGTCTTGCCGTTGTCGGAAGAGATGCCGATGTCGGAACCGTACACCCATGCCGTCCCCTGCGTGTCAACATTTGCACGGCGCTGGGTGTAGAAGAGCCACCATTCTTTGGTGTCATCGTTCCATATCAGGTTCGGATCTGCCGCACCGTCATGTACTGGATCACGAAACAGAGGACGAGGTATGTTCTCTATGTCGATTGTTTGAGCTTCGGCAAGCCCTAGGGTCAGCAGGCTTACCAACAGCACAAAAGCAGATTTAAGATTCATATATTTTTCAGTTATTATTGATGAATGCCGATAATAATTGCATCCAGGTTATTTATCATTCTTGATGATCCTCGCATTGTATACCGCACCGGTCCATGTAGGTTTTCCGTCGAAGCGTATATTGACCGAACTCTTTCCTGCCGTAAGGCTCTCGGGCAGGTCGTAACTTATTTCGAAGAAATTGCCAGGACTGTCCATATAGATTTTCTGCACGGCAAGCACCTTTCCGTCGACAGATATGGTGAATTCCTTGGCGGGCGTCTCGCCTCCCCAGTAGGTGACAATCAGTTTCTGCGGTTTGTCGGGCAGAACCTTCATGTCGAAGGCAAACCATCCGCCCGTCCACGCGGCGCGCCACTTCTTCTTGTTGAAGATGCCGTTGCCGATGCTGTTTCCCGTCAGCCGGTGATCGCGTTCAGGTTGCATCTCGCCGAGTGCGATATAATCGACGGTAATCTTATCCAATTCCTGAATGCGCCGCAGTTCGGCTCTGTAGGCCTCTTGTGCACGGTTCCACTCGTCGCGTCCGAATACGTCCCAATATACCATATAGTGCTGATTGTGAAGGCGACAGAACGGGCGCAGTTCGACATCGGACGGCTCACCGACGTTGTTCGTCTTAAAACGAAGAGGATAGTCGGACAGTTTGGTTATCCATTCATCCACAGGGCGCCCGTCAGTTACCAATACGGGAATTCCGTTTTCCAGATCGGGCTCTTCCTTGCCCAAGGCTCCAGCAAGAAGTACGGGGCCGTAGAATATTCCCAAACGAGAGGGATTGTCGGGCATCGACTCGGTGCGAAGCATGAGATTGAACTTTACTTCGACGACGTCGCCGTCCTTCCACTTCCGGTTTACCGAAACATATCTGCCACTCTCGGAAGACGTGGTGGCAATCTTGCCGTTGACAAGAATCTGCATCTCACGGCTCCATCGCGGATGGCGCAGATGCAGTGTGCGCCGGACGCTTCGTCCGCATGAAATACGGAACAACACAGTGCTGTCGGAAGGCAATTCCGTCATCTGCGTGACAACCATGCCTGCGTCCTTCCAATCGAGCCTCGAAGGGATGAAAAGGTTGACATAAAGACCGCCGTCGGCATCTTCGGCATAGATGAAAGAGGAATATTTCACATGATTCTCCACTCCGCTGCCAGAACAACACACGAAGGAATTGAATTTGGAAAGATAGCTTCGTGCTCCTCCTGAGAACAACGGCGTATAGTATACGCCCATTCCATCTTCAGGATTCTGCGTGGCAAGAATATGGTTGTAGAGCGCCTTCTCGTAATAATCGACATAGCGCTCGTCGGGATTCCAAGTGAAAAGGTGCTCGGTGAGCTTCAGCATGTTGTAGGTGTTGCAGGTTTCGGATGTAGAAGTACCCAACCTGTCGTTCAGTTTTCCGGGTGCACCGAAATGCTCGCCGTCGCTGTTTCCACCGTTGACGTAAGTGTGGTTTCGGACAACAGTTTCCCAGAAGAAAGACGCTATGACCGAATCCCTCTTACTTCCGGTTATCTCGTACATGCGTGCACAACCCACCATTTTGGGCACCTGAGTATTGGCATGCAGTCCCTCAAGACTGTCAATGCAATTTGCCAACGGTTCCATGACAGCCTTATGATTATCGAAACGCTCGGCCACTGCCAGAAATTCAGGTTCGCCGGTAACGGCATACAGATTGGCCAAGGCTTCGTTCATGCCTCCATATTCGCATGCAAGCACCGCCTGCATTTTTTCTTCGTCAAGCCCGTGAAATGTGTCATAAAGAAAGTGTCCCAAACCTGAAGCAACCTTAAGCGCCTCGGCATTGCCCATCTTCTCATATACATCAATCAGACCTGCAAGGACCTTGTGCATAACATAAAGCGGAACCCAGCCACCGTTGAGGTCGAATCCTTGCGAATAGACCTTTCCCGAAGCAATCTCGGCAAATATCCTTTTACCATCGGGCGTTGCGGCCACATATCCATTGCCGTTCGCTTTCTGACATTCCGACAATTCGTCTACCATATACGATATTCTGTCCTTGAAACGTTGATCCTTGGTATAAGAGTAATACCATGCACAGGCCGACAGGTAGTGTCCGAGAAACTGTCCGGCAACTCCTTCACTCTCCCAACCGCCATATTTGGGTGCACGGGGCGAAAGTCCGGCTTCCGACCTGAAACCGCTCAACATCCGGTCAGGATCGAGTTCAAGGAGATACACTGCATCCATTTCCTGAGCATATCTGAAAGGACCGGAAATAATGCTGACTTCGCCTTTGTCGAACAAAAAAGTTCTAATATCATTATTTGAAGCCGTCGCCGCCGTCACTGCAAAAGCGGCAAACAGTTCCAATACAAGTACACATATCCGAAGCATGACCTTATCAATCATAACTATAAACCTTTTACATTAAAAAACTACCATAAATCATAATGACCAGCGTATTCAGCTATCGTTGCAACTGACACTGCAAAACTATAAAACCTGCACGCAATTCTATTTTCATATTTTAGCAGAGTCTTATATTATATTTGCCGTGCGATTTTATTTTGAGGCATAAAAAACATAAGCCGCTTCAGCTTAAACTGCTGAAACGGCTTATATATCAAAATCATTTATCTGCAGGTCATCCTGCATCACATTTCTTCTACTTTCCTGATGTCAAGCTTTTCTTAAAAACCACCTTGCCATCCAAATCAATGATTTCGATGTCCAACCGGTCTTCTGACGCAGCAACAGAAACGACACTGTTATTGGAATTTACCAATATAGGGCTCTTCACCAGATTGCCTGCTTCTTCATATTCGGTCTTATGCGTATGTCCGCAAAGCATAATGTCGACATTCATCTTATTCAGCGCAGGAACAAATTTATCGAGCACTTCTTTTTGTCCGTGCCAAGCTTTTGCTTCAGCAAACGGCGGCATGTGAAATACGGCGACGACAAATTTCACACCGTCGGGCCACTCCATTCCGCTCAAGCGCTGAAGCCACCCGCTCTCTTCTGTTCTATATGCGTCATAATCGGTAATACCGCTATATTCTATATCTGTATCAGGCTTGTCCTCCCCTGTGTCCAGAACGACAAAAGCAACAGGGCCATGTCTGAAAACATAATAAAGATGTTCTTCTTCAGGTGAGAAATAATTCTGGAAAGAAGTTGCAAGTTCACCTCTTGTCTCATGATTTCCGCGTGCATAATACATCGGTTTTTCCGATGCAAACATCTTGATGCTCCGCGACATAAACCCATTGAATACACTTTCCTTATCCTTAAATTCAGAAACCATGTCTCCGTTGAAGAATATGAGGTCCTTATTCTTGTAATCGGCAATTTGAAGCAAGGCTTCTGCAATACTGTCACGTCCGTGAATATCATTTATCATAAGAAAAGACACCTCCTTCTTGTTTGGATCCAAAGTCGTAAAACGAAGCGGTTCCCTATAATAAACATCTGTAGCGGCAATATCTCCGTAGTGAACTTTCACACCTTTATGCGATGTTACTTCTTGCGAATACACCCGATACATGTAAGTTTTGCCGGGCAAAAGTCCTTTTATCCTTACGGAATGCAATGTGGATACATTTTTTACACCATTCGTAGAATCATAATGCTTGCTCCTTTCTTCAGAATAAAAATGACTTCCGTCATCAGGTGCAGTCTCTACCCATCCGACAGATTTTTTGTCGGATTCCCAAACTACCGTCACCTCAGAATCATACAGATTCTGGAGATATGGACCATACATGATTTTAATCTGCGAATACAGCATTTCATGACCGAACATGGCCAGAAACAACACTAAAACTTTAACGACATTCATATTTAACATAAATTATTTCTACATAGCGGTTAACATTACTACTAGAAACTTAGCCATTTATAATATATGCACAAAAATATATAACTTCTTTCACATCCTTTTTGTTTTTATTTGCATAATATCATGTTTTTTGCACATTTGCCGTAATTATATAGACATGCGCCCTTTTTATCTATCAAATTTGTTTTTCTTATCTTTGCATAGACCAATGTACTACCTAAAGCATTTAACGACAAAAGCGCTATGAAAACTATAGAATATGAGGTTGTCCACAACAGTCAGTGCAATTCTTTCAATGTTGAGGAAATGACCTGCCGATATTTTCCTCGACTTATGCACTGCCATCCCGAACACGAACTTGTACTCATCACAAGCGGCTACGGCCTCTGTTTTGCCGGCGACGGAGTTATCGAGATGAAGCCCCAGCACATTTATTTCATAGGAAGCGGACTGCCGCATTTCTTCAGAAGCGACAACCACTACTACCAAAGCGACTGCAAGGACTTGTGCCACTCCTGCTACGTCCAGTTCAAAGACCAGATATTGCCGGGCGACTACCGCAACATGCTCGGATGCATCAACATAAACCGTTTGGTGGAGGCCGGAGAAAACGGCATTGAATGGGACATCTCACAAAACACGCGTCTTCTGGCATCTATCAGAGAACTGACGGCATGCCAGGGATTTGAACGTCTGCACCTGCTCTACAAGATACTTGACGAATTGGGCAGAATGGTAGATGAAGGAAACAGAATATCTCTCCTTTCAAAAACGGAATTGAGATCTGATGACGAATCGACCTATTGCAGAATAGTCGAATACATAGGTATGAAATTTCAGGATCCTATCACTCTTGAAGAAATTGCCGACCATGCAGGAATGAATCCTAGTGCTGTATGCAGATATTTCAAAAGGAAGACAGGAGAATCGATCTTCGGATTCCTGCTGAGGATGCGCATCAGCTACGCAAAAAGGAAATTGACGGAAACCGACATGGCCATATCTGCCATTGCCTACGATTCGGGCTTCAACAATCTGGCAAACTTCAACGTGCAGTTCAAGAAGTTTACCGGATACACCCCTTCACAATACAGAAACCTCTACGTCTATCCAATCTGAAGCAGTTTCTGCGCACATCGCAGACAAGGGAAATAAGTACCTGTGACCATACATAATGAACCGGGGCTGTTTCATATGCTGAAGCTGCCCCGGTCAATTATGTATGCATTCAACGATGTACATTATACCTTTTCAATGATATCCATGCCGTGGCGTATAGCCTCTTCGTTCATCGGGATAAGCTTATGGTGACGCTCAGGCAATGTCTTGTGAAGAGCCTCAACGACATCTTCAACAGTGACAATCGGACGCACCTTGATGAGCCCTCCGAGCACAAGCATGTTGAAAACCTTGCTGTTGGCCATACGCGCAGCCGCGTCCATGGCATCTATACGATAAACGTTGATGTCTGTGCGTTCAGGACGGTTATAGATGCCATAACTGTCGTAAATGAGCGTACCTCCAGGCTTAACCATAGGTTCGAACTTCTCGAGCGACGGCTGGTTGAGCACTATGGCGGTGTCATACTGATTCAATATAGGCGAAGATATCTGGCTGTCGCTTATGATTACAGTGACGTTGGCCGTACCGCCTCGCTGTTCGGGGCCGTATGCCGGCATCCAGCTGACCTGCCGGCCTTCCATTATTCCGGCGTAGGCAAGAATCTTGCCCATCGACAGTACACCCTGTCCACCGAATCCTGATATGATTATCTCTTCTGTCACAGTTCTATGTTTTTAAAAGAATCAACAAAAACTTCTTTGCGGTGCCCCTCTGCACCGCCTTCTCTCTCAGTGTCCTCCGCGGGCATCACTTTGAAGCATCCTTCAGGTCGCCGAGCGGATAATACGGGAACATGTTGTCGCGCATCCACTGGTTGGCCTGCTCAGGCGTCATCTTCCATCCGGAACTGCAAGTGGAAACTATCTCTACAAGACTCGCACCGCGCTTGTTGAGCGAATTTTCGAATGCCTTGCGTATAGCCTTCTTCGCACGCACCACGTTGGCAACAGAGTCAACAGCCTGACGTGTCACGTAGCATGTGCCCTCAAGCGTCGCCGCGATGTCGGTGATGTGGAGCGGGAATCCGTGAAGCTCGGGAACTCGTCCGTAAGGACAGGTAGCGGTCTTCATGCCCATAAGAGTTGTCGGAGCCATCTGTCCGCCGGTCATGCCGTAGATGGCATTGTTTATGAATATCACCGTGATGTTCTCGCCGCGGTTGAGCGCATGTATGGTTTCAGCAGTTCCTATGCAGGCAAGGTCGCCGTCGCCCTGATAAGTGAATACAAGATGGTCGGGCCAGAGGCGGTTGAGCGCACTGGCACACGCAGGTGCACGTCCGTGCGAAGCCTCAATCCAGTCGATATCGAGATATCTGTAAGCAAACACTGCACATCCCACAGGGCAGATTCCTATAGTCTTCTCTTCCATGCCCATCTCTTCGACAACCTCAGCAATAAGCTTGTGTACAACGCCATGGCTGCATCCAGGACAATAGTGCATAGGAGTGTCGTTCATGAGCGCCGGCTTGCCGTACACCCTGTTCTCCGGTTTGATTATATCTTCTGTAGTCATAAATTTTCGTGCTCCTTTCTTTTCTTATTTTACAATAGCCTTCATGGCCTCGTAAATTTCCGATGGTGCCGGCACCATACCTCCGGATCTTCCGAAGTGGTGAACCTCAACCTTTCCGTTGACAGCCAGACGCACATCGTTGACCATCTGCCCCTCGTTAAGCTCAACCGTAAGCATTGCCTTGCATCGGTCGGCCGTCTCAGACAATTTTGCCGACGGGAACGGCCACAGGGTGATAGGACGCAAGATGCCGGCCTTGATGCCCTCTTCGCGCAGCATGTCTACAGCCTTCATGCTTATACGTGCCGATGAACCGAAAGCCACAATGACGTAGTCGGCATCATCGAGCATATAACCGTCGTATCTGACTTCTGTCTCCTCAATCTTGCGATATTTCTCCGACATGTCGCGGTTGCGCTTCTCCATGAGTTGAGGATCAAGCTCGAGCGAGCTTATATAGTTGTATTTTCTTGACTTGAGACCCAATCCGTTTGCCGCCCAAGGGCACTGCTTGCGGATTTCCTCGTCCGTACGTCTAGGTCTATAAGGCGGAAGCACCACTTTCTCCATCATCTGTCCGATTACGCCGTCAGAAAGGATTATTGCGGGCATTCTCCACTTGAACATCAGATCGAAAGCCAATCCGACGAAGTCTGCCATCTCCTGCACACTGTAAGGTGCAAGTACGAGCACATGATAGTCGCCGTTTCCGCCTCCATATACAGCCTGCGTATAGTCAGACTGTCCAGGCTGAATTGTGCCCAATCCAGGACCTCCGCGCTGAACGCTGACAATGAGTCCCGGCAATTCGCATGCGGCCATGTAGGATATGCCTTCCTGCATAAGTGCCACACCTGGGCTTGACGATGATGTCATCGCACATTTTCCTGAAGCACCGGCCGCATACACCATATTTATGGACGCAAGCTCGCTTTCCGCCTGCAGAACCACCATGCCGGTATCTTCCCACGGCTTGTCGAGAGCCAAAGTCTCAAGTATCTCGCTCTGCGGAGTAATAGGATAGCCGAAAAAGCCATCGCATCCGAAGCGCACAGCTGCCTTAGCTACGGCCTCATTGCCTTTCAGCAAAACTATGTCATTCTTGTTGTCCATCATTTCATTCCTCCTTCTTTCTGTAAACAGTTATACAACCGTCAGGGCAGACAATTGCACATGAACTGCATCCGTTGCATTTTTCCGCATCGTGCTGACCGGCATGATGGTATCCCATACGGTTTACCGTCTGCGTCATCTCGATGAGGTTGAGCGGACACGCAACAGCGCAGAGATTGCAGCCCTTGCATCTCTCAGCATCCACCACAATGGCACCTCTCATCTTTCCCATATCACTAAAACATTTTATCAGTGGTTATACATATCCTTATTGAAGAACTGGAGAATCTCCTCGACCATGCGCCGCGCCTCGGCTGCAGGGCTTTCCGGATTGACGGCCACAGCCATTGCATAGCTGTCGAGACAGTTCTTCCAGTCCTGAAGCTTCCAGTAGGCATTTCCGCGCTCATAATAGAGCTCGTCAAGCTTTCCGTCAGCCGAAGCAATCGCTTCGTCGAGCAGTGCGATAGCCTCTTCTATGCGCCCGCTGTCCATCAGATTCTTCACCTTTTCCATAAAAGATACATTCATCCTAATCTATTTGTTCGCAGCTTTGTTCATGTCGTTTTCGCGGATTTCCACACGTCTGATTTTTCCGCTGATAGTCTTAGGGAGTTCGTCCACAAACTCTATCACGCGCGGATACTTGTAAGGCGCAGTTTCTTCCTTGACATGATGCTGAAGTTCCTTCACGAGTTCCTCGCCGGCCTTGTCCTTCCATTCCTTTGCAAGTACGATAGTAGCCTTGACAACCTGTCCGCGGATTTCGTCAGGAACACCGGTTATGGCACACTCCACAACTGCCGGATGCGTCATCAATGCACTCTCCACTTCGAAAGGACCGATACGGTATCCGGAACTCTTGATGACATCGTCCGAACGTCCTACATACCAGAAGTATCCGTCCTCGTCGTAGTAGGCTATATCACCTGTATGGTATATTCCGTCGTGCCAAACCTTCTGAGTCAGTTCCGGATTTCTGTAATATTCGCGGAAAAGTCCCAACTGCTTGCGCTTGTCCGTACGTACAACGATTTCTCCTTTCTCGCCCGGTTCAGCCCTACGGCCGTCAGGCATAAGGATATCAATGTCGTACTGAGGGTTTGGAACGCCCATCGAACCAGGTTTCGGTTCCATCCAAGGGTATGTTCCGAGTGTGAGCGTAGTCTCCGTCTGTCCGAATCCTTCCATCAGCTTAAGGCCGGTAGCCTTATAGAACTTCTCGTATACAGCCGAGTTCAGAGCCTCGCCGGCCGTTGTACAGTACTTGAGCGAAGAAAGATCGTAACGGCTCAAGTCCTCGCGTATGAGGAATCGGTAGATTGTCGGAGGTGCACAGAATGAAGTGACCTTGTACTCCTCAATCTTATGGAGAATATCGGCAGGAGTGAACTTCTCGTGGTCGTAGACAAACACAGCGGCACCTACAATCCACTGTCCGTAGAGCTTGCCCCACACTGCCTTGCCCCATCCTGTATCAGCCACAGTCAGATGAAGACTGTCTTTTGTCAGGTTGTGCCAGAAAGCGGCTGTAGACAGATGTCCGAGCGCATAAGTATAGTCGTGGATAACCATCTTCGGTTCGCCGCTCGTACCGCTGGAGAAATACATGATGGAATAGTCTTCCGACTTGTTTACGAAAGCAGGACGCTCGAATGCAGGAGCCTTCTCCACTCCAGCCTCGAAATCTTCCCATCCTTCCGGAACCTCAGGACCGATGCTGATTTTCAGCTTAAGCGAAGGACAATCGGGAGCAGCACCTTCCACGTGCTTGAGTATTTCATCGTCACCAACACACACGATGGCCTTTATGTCAGCAGCCTTGCATCGGTAAACGATGTCGTGAGCTGTAAGCAGGAATGTTGCCGGAATAGCAATGGCACCAATCTTGTGAAGGGCCAGAATGGTTGTCCAGAACTGGTAGCGTCGTTTCAGGATAAGCATCACCATGTCGTTCTTGCCTATGCCGAGCGATGTCAGGTATGCTGCCACCTTGTCGCTCTCCCGCTTCATGTCGGCAAATGTGAATCTGCGGCATTCACCCTTGTCGTTTGTCCAAAGAAGAGCAAGCCTGTCCGGCTCCTCCTGAGCCCATGCGTCCATGACATCATAGGCGAAATTGAAGTTTTCAGGCACAACATATTCCAGATGCTCTCTGTAGTCGTCCATCGACGTGAATGATGCCTGCTTTAAAAATCTTTCCAACATATATTTTCTTGTTTTTTTATAATCCATTTCCGCTCTCACGGAGATTGCACACTATAATTTTTTTCACATGTTCCAATACCCAAAAGTATAAAAAAACGCATCCCGACACAAATAAAAAAAGCATAATTATTAGCGGTTTACACACATTTTTTTCATTTGTGCACGATTTTGGCAAAAAAAATGCACACCGAAAAAAACGGTGTGCATCGATGCAAAAAAACATATTCACGGCGTCTTATCCGACTACCTATGTCAAGTATTATTTCAGTCCTGCTTTCAGCGAACGGATGACTGCAGAGTTGAAACCGGAATGGTCAAGTTCGTTGAGTCCTTTGATTGTAACGCCTCCAGGAGTTGTAACCCTGTCGATAGCAGCCTCCGGATGCAGGCCGGTATTCTCCAGCAATGCAACGGCACCTTTCATCGTCTGCATGGCGATAGCCTGAGCTTCGGCAGGACGGAAGCCCATTTCAACACCGCCTTCCATCTGTGCACGTATATATCTCATCACATAAGCTATACCGCAGGAAGCCATCATCATGCCCGGTGCAATGTTCTTTTCAGGACACATGCTAACGCGGCCGACAAGTCCGAACAGCCATTCCACATCATGCTTAGACTTATCCGATGCACCAGCACCTGCAGCGGCAAATGTCATACTCTTGCCGAATTCGGCGGCAATGTTCGGTATAACGTAGAATACTGCCGGCGTCTTGCCCTCATATTCCAGCATGGATTCGAGTTTCTCAGTACCTATACCTGCGGCAACAGACACCACAATCTGCTTTCCGGCATCAACAACCGGTTTTATCTCATCAACGACCGTTTCCACCAGCCAAGGTTTTACAGCCAAGACCACGACATCGGCACCGCGCACAGCATCTGCATTGTCCAGCGATGCACCAATGCCCGGCATCTCGTTTCTGTACTTATCGAGCGTAACCTCACGAGAAGCCGTAACAGTCATATCTTCTACTTTTATTTCACCGCTTCTTATCCATCCGCGCACGAGCGCACCGCCCATACTGCCGGCACCGACAACACATATTTTCATATCATCCGTCCTCTTTTGTTCTATATAAATTTATCTACTTGTTTGCCTGCATAAACAGAATTTCTTATCGGAGAGCATCTCAGAGATACTTTTCCCAGAAGTACATCTTATGGTCACCGTCGCCATAGCCCTCGCTCTTATACGAACGCTGTGCAGGTACGTTGTCTTCCCTGACCTCAAGCGTAATCTTGCTGCATCCGTTGTCGCGTGCAATCTCCGTCATCTTGCCCATCATGCGTCGGCTCAATCCGCGTCCGCGGTACTCTCTGTCCACATAAACATCGTGTATGCTCAAAAATGGTTTTGCCTTGAACGTCGAGAAATTGAAAAAGCCATTGATAAGTCCCACCGTTCGTCCATCACACGTCAGCATCAGCGTAACGCTCGACGGATGCGACGCCATGCCCTCCAACAGACGTTTCTGCCCCTCTTCGTCCAAAGGTTCCGCATCGCCCATCGGATCGCACATATATTCATTAAGCAGACGACAGAAAGCTTCTCTGTCGGCTTCCTCGTCAAAACGACAGAGGTGGAAGTCCTCCTCCTCTCTGAAAACAATGCCTTGTTTCATACTACATCAATTTTTGGATTTTTCGGGTAAAAATACGAAAAACCACGCATTCGCGCCCTACAAACCTTCAACCTTTTCATCCAAGCGAGCCCTCATCTGAAAAATTGCGAGCGCCCGCAATCATTTTTCCGAGCGCTCATAATTTTGTCCGCGAGCCCTCGCAGACATCAAGATTCGCCCTCATACAAAAAAGCAGACAGATCATTTTAAACCATTCTTGTTCAGCGCAGTCATAACCGACAATAATGTTTTTAACACATATAATTGCATAAAAAAAATCATTTTTACTAAATTTGGGAAAACCAAAAATCAATATGATATGAACAGAAAGCACACACCAGCAATAAGAACGTTTCGTAATACACTCAAGCAGTTATGTACATATACAATCCTCGCGGCTTCAATTACGGCCTGCACATCCAGAGCTTACAAAGTTGCCGACGACGACCGCTTCCTCATTCAGGGCACACAGATGGAAAATGTAGGCGAAAGCGGTGTAACAAATGTGCTTGAACTGAAGGATTTCAAATCCATAAACTGCCACTCCACCGGAAACATTGAATTCATACAGAGTCCAGACTACAGCGTGAGACTTTCCGGTCCTGAATCATTCGTACGAAACACTGCGTGCTACGTAAAGAACGGTGTACTCCACATCCACAACAAGCGCAATGTAAAGGTTGAAGGCGCCGGTGCCGGACATCTAATCATAAAAATAAGCGCACCGAGTCTACGCCACGTAAAACTCTCAGGCACATCGCGTTTCTTCTCCGAAAAACTTGATTTGTCGGCATTCGATCTGACAGTTTCCGGAGTAGCACGCTTCAGATGCCACGACATAAAATGTACAGACCTCACTGTTATCGGCGAAGAGGCCTCACGCATGCGCATAGGTGCAATCGATGCAGAGGATGCATCATTCACCATATCAGGTGCATCAAGATGCGGAATAGGCATCAATGCACGCAAGCTTGACATAAAAGCCAGCGATGCAGCCAGAAGCCATTTCTCGGCACAAACAAAAACTCTCACAGCAAACAACAGCGGAGCAGCATCAATGAACCTGCAGTTCAAAGGCGAAAAAGCCAGAATCAACGGCTCCGGAGCATCACGTACGGAGATGGACATAGACTGCAGCGACCTTTTGGTTCAAAACAGCGGAACGGCATCTATAGACATTGCCGGACGTGCTCTTAAACAGGACATCAAGTCAACTGGAAAAGCTGTTATAAATACCGAAAAACTGCGTTTCGAATAACATACAGTATTAGGATTATCGCTCAAGGATATATAACCGGAACGATACACAAAAGACTCCGCGGATCTACTTGCATTTGCAGTTGCAAGCTGATCCGCGGAGTCTTTATTATAAACATTTGTGACATTTCGCCTTTAAGCACTGTCAGTCAATACGTTCAATGGTGAAATGATATGTCAATGACCCATCATTCCACATGCTGAAATTAGTGCCCCACAAATTGTTGCTGAGATTGAAATGTATGCCACCGTCAAGAGAAGGATAATCAGTTGAATAATTTATGCCCCCGGCTTCGCCCACTCCCACAAGAAAAGCTTCACGGCTCCATATCCTATATGTGGCAGAAGCTGTCTCAACATCAACGTATCTATCTATTCCGTGCATCTGGCGGTTTCCACCCTTAACCACATCCATGACATCTACGCGTTCACCGATTTTTTCAGCAATCACACGTTTGATATCTGGAGCGCCGAATGACAGCCAATAAGATTCAGGAAGACGCACGGCCGGTTTGCCGACTATTGTCAGTGCCAGATCTACCACAGAGCCATTCTTAGATGTACGCATGTCAGCATAAATATGCAACGGATACATACGTTGGTCCACTCCTGGTCTATAAGGGAATGCCAATTCGCAACTCTCGTGTTTTCCGGATTTGCCACCTGTGCGTACAACTTCGGCATATATGGATGCGCTTACAGCCGCAGACCTGTCGAGGCCAGTCTTGCCAAGATCATCATAGGCCCACCAGTCGTGGCATCTCAGATACGATTTTAAAAACTCATCGTAATCTGTGCTATTGTACGTACGATATACCAATCCATCAATTGTAAGCTCTCCGTCAGAAAACAGAGGCATGCTCCACTTTGAAACATTACATTCATCTACGGATTCCATAGAAGCAAGATGCAGATCATCGGTATCTTCAACCTTGTGCATTTCCTTTATAGCTTCCTTCTGCAGACGTTTCGGCAACATTGATATTGCCTTGTAGATATATTCATCTATTTCAGCCCACGAACGTTCAACCTTGCGGAACGGTTCAGTCGTACGAGCCTGAAGGAATTCATCAGTATCGTATTTGTCCCAATTTGCCAAATGGGTCTTTATATCCATTCCTTGAGTATGCTCAGCAATAAGCCCCAATTCGACGGCAAAATCAATAGACACGGGACTGTCCTTGACTATTTTACCTTCTGCAATCCAACGTGAATACAAGGCCGAAAGAGCTCTGAACTTTGCCATTCGTATTGGAGAACTGCCGTAACCGTATATCCATGTATCGCCGATTTCTGAAGTTACAACCGGCAACTTATCTTTCATTTGCAGAAGAGCACCGGCTATTTCGTTGAAAGACGAAGGAATTAGTTCTGCTTTTGGATAACGTTTACGAAGATCTGCATAAATAGCCTTTACCTGCTCGTATGTATGCGGTCCGTGGTTGTCACCTGTGAAATTTACAGATATAACAGACTTACCATCAGGCATCAAACTTTCAGAACCGTAGCTTTGCTGATAGACAAGGATTATTTCACTGCCGTCGACGTCGCGCCATAGGCAAAATTCGGGCACGGACGGCACAGGCGAAGCAGGATTGACTCCCACATGAAGCATGGCTATACCGGCACGGCTCATCGGCGAAATGATGCTTCGTGTGTGTCCGGGAACATCTGTCATCTTTGCCGCAATGGTTTTCTTTCCATACTTTTTGTCCAGATCACGTGAAACAAGCAGGCATGTTTCAAAAAGATCACGATTTATGACTTCTGACTCAACAGTGTAAGGCACAGCATTCCACACTATGTCGCCACGTTCTACAGCCCGATCGAAGCGAGCCTTTGCTTCAGTGGAAGCCTGTTTAAGATATTCCCTTACAAGCCATGCTCCTGTTGTCCATACATAGCGTTCAGAAGCATGCTCACTCTCCAGTTTTTCAGAGAGGTCGATTGCCTTGGGAATAAATTCATTTATGTAGCGTTCAGTGACTACCGAACTCAAATCGGTGAAACCGACATCAAGATGTGTCTTGAATACGACATAAACCTTATCTACATTTTCAGGAGTGCTTTGGGCACGAAGAGGCAAATATGCAAAGATAACCGCCAATGCCGCAAAAAATAATATTGAACGTTTCATACCATAAGATTTAAGTGAATCATACGTCTAAATATAATGATTTATGCAGAGATACAGAATGGAATATGAATATAATACACCAAACAGTCAATACAGCATGCAAATCGGTCAACACAGCATAAATGCCATTAAATACCAAACAGTCAACTCAGACTTTTTACATATAAAATATAAATGGATACACCCCCAATTTGTAAAAAGACTGTTGCCTGTCATTAGAAATATATCAGATACATAAACACGCATTCGGCCTTATGGGAGGAAATAAAACAAAAGTGTAAATTTTACGCCAATACTCAAAAAATCAAGAAAATGCAAGTCTGCAGCATAATTTAACTATATATATTAGTTTTCAAACTATTAATTACAGTTATTTGCAGATACAATATCTTAAAGGTAATATGAATATGGAAAGCAAAACGAAAAGACTCACTGCAAAGGAAGAGGAAGTCATGGGATTCTTCTGGACAAACGGGCCTATGTTTGTAAAACAGATTGTGGAGATGTACGACGAACCACGCCCCCACTTCAACACCATATCGACAATTGTGCGTGGACTTGAAGAGAAGGGATACCTCACACACAAGACTTACGGAAACACATACGAGTACAGCGCTGTGGTATCGGAGACGGAATACAAGCGCGGAAGACTGAGGAGCGTCGTCGACAAATACTTCGGCAATTCGTTCATGGGAGCCGTCTCGGCATTCGTGGAGGAAGAGGACATATCTGTCGACGAGCTGAAGGAACTCATCCGAAAGGTTGAGGAAGGAAAATAAGTCTAACCCTTTAAAACCGGAGTTTTCATGGAAATCACAATCTTGCTATATCTGTTTAAGGCGTGCCTGTGCTCGGCCATATTCGCAGCAGTATATGGACTTCTGCTAAGAAAGGAAACTTTCCACCGTCTCAACCGCACGATTCTGCTTGCTTCCATCGCGGCTTCGCTTATACTGCCGGCCGTAAACTGGAACTCGACGGGAATAAGCAGTCCTGCGCTGGGAAGGGAACGGACACAGGTAGTGACAACCGTGCTCAACAATATTGTCGTAACTCCGGACTCAGAGAATGTACGTTCTGCTGAGGGCCTTTCTACGGCTGAGCTGTTGATGGCGCTGTACCTTGCAGGCGTTTTCTTCATGTTTGCAAAAAACGGAGCCGTTGCCGTATACATAAGCAAGACCATGAGAAAAAGCCGGAAAATGATTTCTCCGCAGGGAAGACGCATGTACGTAAGCAGAAAGAAAACGCCTTCGTTCTGCTGGATGGGAAGGATTGTGGTCTCTAAAGACGACGTTGCACCAGACTGCGGAGGATATATTGTCAGGCATGAAGAGGCTCATGCCTCGCTGGGGCACAGCATAGACCTCACATTGGCTGATATTTTCACCGGTGTGCTATGGTTCTGGCCTTCGGCGTGGATGCTGAAAAGATATCTCAAGGAAGTGCATGAATACGAGGCTGACAGACGGGTGTTGGAAACCGACGGATGCAGCGCCAGGACGTACCAGATGCTTATGATTAAAAAGGTGGCAGGGCCGAGGCTCTACAATGCGGCCAGCTGCTTCAATTATAATTCACTAAAAAAACGTATTACTATGATGAACAAAAAGGATTCAGGACGATGGGCCTTGGCAAAAAGCCTGTGCCTCATCCCGGCCGTAGGTGCAGCGGTATGTCTTGCGGCCTGCGTAGGCAACGGAGAAAACAAGAATGCTGAAAGCAATGCTGAAGCAAAGGACACGGCAACTGTGGACAACAGCAAAGCGGAAACAAAGGTTGCAAAGTTTGATTCAAAAGTTGCAGCTCGTGATTCAGGAACAGAGACCGTTATGGACAAATGCGACGTGATGCCGGAGTTTCCTGGAGGTGAAAGCAGTATGATGAAATTTATAGCTGAAAATGCCGAATATCCTAAAGAAGCTGCAGAAAAAGGCATAAAAGGAAAAGTGCTGGTGGAATTCGTTGTTGAACGAGACGGAAGCATAAACGAAGTGAAAATCAAGAAAAGCGCTGACCCTATACTCGACAAAGAAGCCATACGCATAGCTAAGGCAATGCCGAAATGGAAGCCTGGCACTATAGACGGAAAAACCGTAAGAGTCAAGCATGTAATGCCTTTAACGTTCTCGTACAACTAAGAAATACTCTTAATCTCTTTGGCATAATATATCCTATTCTCGAAGGCAGACACAGACTAAAGTAATATCTGTCTACAGAATATGGAATTTATGATTACATCATATCTACTTTTGTAGAAGGGGGAACAACCATTCTCTTTTATTAAATATGGAAAACATTTTATAGCCGAAACGCCTATGTAAAATCAGATGGCATAAGCAATGACTATATGAACCCCAATTACAAGCAATATTATTGGTGCTTGTGATTCCAATGCTCTTACGAACCATAGTAGGAAGACAGTATGTCGTCCTATAGCTGGTCTATTATCTATTTACATACTGTTGTGATGGTGTCTCACAAAAAGACACATTGCAACGGCAAGCCCTTTCATTTTTAAATTTTAAGAACCTTAATCAGCAACACATGAGAAAATACAGAAGAAACAAAAGTTTTTCAATGAAAAATGTAAAGTACCATTCTAAACAGAATATTATGAAAAAGCTCGCATTATTGTTAATCATTACACTTTGTCCTAATCTGATTATTGCACAGCCAAAGCAGAACGGGCGCGCACCAGTCCGTGAGAAGCGCGGTTACAATCAACGTGCCGGCATTGACACTGCTAAATTACGTATTCTCTATGCACTCAACGCTAAGGATATCAAGAATGAAGATACTTACATTGATCTCGGAAAGTTGGAAGTTGGCAAACGGATAAAGAAATACAGCAGTGAATTTCTTGCTATATCCGACCAAAAAGCAATCCAGTGGAAAAGGGAAAACAAGTTCACAGGAAACGTTCCGATGAGTTTCTGGATTGGAGGCCAAAAGGAGCACCAAAATCACTGGAGCGAACTGGTGTATTCGGACTACATAATACGTGGCAATAAACTGACGGAGTACGCCTGTTTTCCCTTTTTGGCCGAACGCGAAAACAGCAAGTATACAGAGCCGTGGCCTCTGATGAAATGGACGCTTTCAGGTGAGCAGCAGAACATTCTTGGACATATATGTCAGAAAGCGACATGCCACTTCCGTGGACGTGATTTTGTAGCATGGTTTGCCAAGGATATACCAATCAAGGGCGGACCGTGGAAATTCGGAGGACTGCCGGGCTGTATCCTTAAAGTCTATGATGTACAGAAAATCTATGTTTGGGAGGCTGTGGCCATTGAAAGCGGTACATTCATAATCTCACAGTATCCAGATAAATTATACCCAAAGTCCACCCGAAAGAGCGTTTGGCAACGACAGAAAAAATACAACAGCGACTACTGGAATGCCATTGGTTGGATCAGCTTAGAAGGTAGAGGTACACCCCCAAAGAAAGCCTTTGAACCTTTAGAAAAAGAATAAGACATATTACATAACCGACCAAAATAGAAAAAGCATCATTATCTAATTTTCAGCGGCTTTGCTGATTGCCGGCAACACAGTCTGCAAAGTTAAAAGGTAAGGCTGTACGTTCGAAGATGCAGCTTGCCACTCCATTTAGATTTAAATAACAGCCAATGAAGAATCGAATTCACACTGTCATTCTTTTTTTAATTTCTGCTTCCAGCTTATTGAAAGCTCAGACTGTCATCGAGGGCACAGTGCTTGATGCACAAGGCAATTCTGTGGAAGCCTATGTTACCGTTGCCCCGAAAGGAACAGGCAACATCTTGGGTTTCGCAGATACAGACCCAAAAGGGCACTACAGAGTGGAGTTCACCGCACAGGCGGACTCAGTTGCCGTCACGGCATCAGGTCTGGCCATCGGCAACCATGTGAAAATAGTGGAGAACCGCACTCAACAGCTAAATTTTCTCGTCAATGCAAAGTCGGTACAGCTGAAAGAAATCGACATTCGTGCTCAGAAAATTCGTCAAAACGGCGATACGCTGAGCTATCTCGTCGGTGCTTATCAGCAACAGGAAGACCGTGTCATCGGCGATGTTCTGAAACGTATGCCTGGCATAGAGGTGACGCAGAGCGGTGCCATCAAGTACAACGGTAAAGCCATCAACAGGTTCTACGTGGAGGAAATGGATCTGCTTCAAGGCCGCTACGGACTGGCTACGAACAACATCAACGCCTCGGACGTGGCGGCGGTGCAGGTGCTGGAAAACCATCAGCCTGTCAAAATGCTTCAGAGAAAGGAACTATCTGACGATGTTGCCATCAACCTGAAACTGAAGGACGCGGCCAAGGGTACAGTGGCAATAAATATGATGATAGGCGGCGGATTACAACAGGCGGGCGACTGGAGAATCGGAGCCAAATCGTTGGACAACGGCACAAGCACTATCGGTCAAAATCCGCTTTGGACAGCAGAGGTTGTTGGAATGTACTTTGCAAAAAAACGTCAGAACATGACGCTCTACAAAGGCAACAACACGGGGGATGACATATCTAAAGAGCTGAAAGAGCATTACTTCAGCATCAACAGTGTCGGCCTCTATCCCTTCTGCCCAACGAACGTCATACTGCCCAACGGCTCAGGTCTTCCCCAGAATCGAACTTTCGACAACCACTCTCACATTCTGACCATGAACCATCTGGAGAAGCTCAACAAGGACACTGAACTCGGGGTGAACATCACCTACTACAACGACCGCATACGCCGCGAGGGCAACAGCATCGACGACCGTTTCATCAGCAATGACCAAAGACTTCAAACAACAGAGACCATGGCCAGCGAGACAAAGGTGAACAACCTGAACATTCAGGCCCGCTACAACTGGAATTCACAGAACGGTTTCATTGCAGACGTGCTGAAATTCGACACCAACTGGAACAGCGACCACGTGGACGGACTAATGTCATCAGAACGTACGGGAAACAGTCCTATGAACTATGGCAACGAACGTATCCGACAACATTTCGACCGACCGGAGTTCTCCGTCTCGAACACGTTCAACACCATACGCGACATAGGCAAGAACACCTTCAATCTCCACTTCTCGGCCGGTTATGCACATCGTCCGAACACTCTTGCCGTCAACGTAGACTCTCTTGTTCAAGGCACGTCTACGGCATACTGTCAGGACGTGGCCTCACACCACATTGCAGGCCGCTTCAACACCAATTACAATATTCGGGTGGCTAACGCTTTCAGTTTCAATTACGGCATCACGGCATCGGCCGACATGCACGGCATCGTGACCGACCTGAGCGGCTTCACACCGCCCACAGGCAATAATCAAACCAATAATGATTTGTGGTACAACACTTACTGCATTGCTTTAAGCCAAAGCTACAAATACGGGACAAATAAGCTCGACGTCACTCTCGGCTTGCCTATAGAACTTTACAATCAGACACTGGACGACCGTATAAGAAAGGACAAGAACAGCTACACATATCTGCTATTCATTCCTTCAATCTCTATGAGATGGAATCTCAACCGCGACCTATGGCTCACAGCAGGAGCCTATTATTCGAAAACTGTAGGTGACCCCGGAGGCATCTATAGCGGTTACATAATGTCGAACTACCGTACGTTCCAACGTTCATATGTCGAACAACTTTCTGAGACGAAAAACTATAGTGCCAATGCTTCTATACGATACCGCAATGCCTACCATGCCGTTTTTGCCAATGCCGGCTTCAACTACCGCCGTACCCGCGACAACCAGATTTACGGATACAGCTATGAAGGAGCTACAAGCGTTGTCCAGGCTGTTGACCGTCCAACAATTGCAGACAGCTACAGCATCAACGGCGAGGCCAGCAAGGGGTTCGACTTTCTCAATTCCAAAATCCAAATTTTCGGCAGTTGCAGTCTTTCAGAGAGCGAACGCCTTATAGAACAGTGTATCTACAAGTTCAAGTCACAATGGATAAGCCTTGGAGGCAGTCTGTCGTTCAGTCCATTCGATTGGGCAGGCATAGTCTATGGATGCGGTTTCAGCCAAAGCTACAGCTACACAGATGAGAACCGCAGTGCTTCAACCAAGGTCCGCAACAGTACACAGAGGCTTTCCATGAGCTTCTATCCCACCAAAACACTCACTCTGACTCTCGCGGCAGAAGACAACTACAACAACCTGACGGCAAAGAACCGGCACGCATGGTTCGGTGACATCTCGGCCAAACTAAAGCTGAAACACGTAGACCTTGAACTAAGGCTCAACAACATCTTCGACCAGAGGCAGTATACAAGGGTAAGCTACAGCGGTCTGGACATATTCACACAGACATCGCAGCTGCGACCTCGAAATGCCGTATTAAGCGTGAGATTCAAATTATTGTAACAACAAAAATTCGCATTTAAAACTTACTTGTTTTTACGTCAAGATTTAAAGACTACGTTATGTTGGAACAAAATCAGCATACAAAACTGGCTTATGTTCGTAAAGCCTATAGTGGGAATTAAGGTCTTCGCTCAAGGAAGAAATTTCAATAACATGATACAATCATTAATATCTCGTGTTGAATAAAAATATTTTATCACTTACTTAAATCTTTATTGCAAATATGAAAATATCAACATTTGTCGTCTTGGCACTTTTCCCAATGTTTGTCAATTCGCAAAATTTAAAGATGAAAGCACTTGGACCTATCGAAATGATAGTAAGTTATGAAATGGAACAATTATGCGATTATCCAAATCAATGGAACTCGGATGATTGGCGTGAGAAATCAACTTTATTACTCGAAATAGGAAAAGGAATGACACATAGCTATGTTGTGGAGGAACGTGAAGATATAGTCAACCAATTCATAATGAACCGCGATAAAAACAGGTGGAAGGTTAAACCTGCAAACATACATGCACTGTTAGGAGAAACATTCATGAACCATCCATGTTCAGGCATGTTGACACAAATAATAAATCTTGACGCAGCGGGCATATACCAATATGTCGAACCTGTTCCTGATTTAGAATGGGAAATATCTTCCAAACATAAAACTGTTATGGGATATAAGTGTCAAAGTGCAACAGTCGAATTCCGCGGACGTGAATATGAAGCCTGGTATACGATTGACATTCCGCTAAGTTTCGGTCCGTGGAAGTTCCAAGGGTTGCCTGGACTTATTCTCGAAGTGACAGACTCGAAGAACGAGTTCCGTTTCACTGCTAACGGCATAAAACATGTGAAGGGGGCGAATGACATCATGATATATGACGAACAGATACGGGAAATAAAACGCAGTCGTGCACTGAAAATGGAGGCTATGCTACATAAGGATCACGGAGCATACGCTGCTGATTACGGCATCAACTATCATCTTGGCGATGGAATGGAACATGAAGCACAGCCATATTATCCTATAGAATTAAAATGAAAAAAAGACTTCCTTTGCTTTTCCTATGTATTGTAACATTTATCAATGTTTCATCCACAAACATAAGAGACTCTATATGTATTGCAGGGCGTGTGTCAAGTACCAACGACCAGTCTGTGGAGGCTCTCATTGTGACTGCGCTGCTTCCTTCAGATTCATCTGTAACGGCATACTGCATGACAGACAAAGAGGGACGGTACAGAATGAAATTTATGGTTGAAGAAGATGAACTCCTTGTATGTTTAACGGGATTCAACGTAAAACGTGATGTGCGTAGGGTCAAGGCCGTCAGCCAAACAATCAACTTCAATGCAGAAGAAGAGAGCATTATACTTAGCGAGGTCCAGATAAAAGCACAGAAGTTGTGGGGAAACCGCGACACACTCAACTATTTGGTGGCTGCCTACATGACGGAATATGACCGCACGATAGGCGATGTGCTCAAACAGCTTCCAGGCATAACAATTGATAAGGGGCTCATAAAGTATCAGGGAGAACCTATAAACCATTTTTATATAGAAAACATGGATGTGCTGCAGGGACGCTATAAAATTGCCATCGACGGGCTGAAGGCTGAGGACGTTGCCTCTGTGCAGGTTCTGGAGAACCATGAGCACATAAAAGCCATACAGGATCAGGTTCCTCCGGAGTCGGCGGCCATCAACCTAAAATTGAAAGAAAAAGCAAAGGCAGTATGGACAAAATCTTTTGGTATAGGACTTGGCTATGATGATGATATGATGTGGAACTGCGAAGCTAACCTTATGTACTTTGATAAGCGTCATCAACATGTAATATATTATGGTAATGACAACACTGGAACGGGGGCGAACCGCTCATCCCAGTACTATGGAAACAGTGGGCTTGGGGCGACAGTCCTGACCAATATCCTTTATCCCGGCTCATCGCCGGTCGGCAACACGTTGCGCAACAACGAACATGCACTCAATATAAACAACGTAAGCAAATTGAATGAAAAGGCTCAACTGCACTACAACCTCTCGTACAATCATGATATACAGAAACAAAATTCATACAAGCAGACCACTTATCTGTTGCCGGGTAGTGATGTACGTATCGTCAGCGAGGATGTGTCTTCCCGTCACACTACTAATGATGTCAGCATCCAACTTTCATACGAAGAAAATTCGGTAAAAAAATATCTGTGCAACACACTTGATATGTCGGGACAATGGAGCGAGGCAAACGGAACTGTGAAAACAAGCAGTGAAACAATACGACAACATGCTTACAACCGCAACTTGGGACTCACGAATAATACCCATTGGATACACCGCACTGAAGGAGGGAACGGAGTTGATTTCACGAGCAAGAATACCATACAGGTCACTCCCCAGGCTCTGTCGGTCAGCGGAGATATGGATGCTCGTCAAGATGTGGATATCACGAGGATAAATACATCGAACAAATTCTCTTTGGTGAAAGATATCCGACGCCATCGTTGGAGCATTGTACCCACAGCTGCAATAAATGTCGACTATGTAGGGATGAAATCCTTGTTGAACAACTCAGTGACCGACTGTGGCGACATGGACTATCTTTATTCAGAGGTTAAGTTAGGAACGACATTAAGATATGTAAAAAATGAGTTCAGACTGACATTCAACCTTCCGCTTGCTTTGTCATATACTGATGTTAAGAATGAGGTTAATGCGCTGCAAACACACTTCTCTCCATCATTCAAACTTTTATGGAAAGCAAATGACAACTGGACATTGTCATGTGGAGGAAACTACGGCATGTATCAGACGCCATGGAACTTGCTCGTTACATCATATATCATGGAGAATTACCGCACCACAAGCCGCTATGTGGCAAATCTTTCAGATGAATCTTCTGTTACCCTGAACGCAAAACTCACCTTCAAGGACATTATGAGCAGCCTGTTTGTCTATATGCAGGGTGACATTTCACATTCGTGGAGCAAAATTATGTATGGAACAACGATTGACGAAAATGGTCATACCGTCATGCAGGCAGAATATATGCCACACCACGATGACACATATTCGCTGACAGGTAACGTAAGCAAAGGATTCGACTGGATGAAGTCACGATTGGAGGCAAATGTGAACTATACCCGTAACAACAGTTTAATCCTGCGCCAGTCGGTTGCTACCGATTTCCACTGCAACACCTTTTCCATAAACAGCAGTTTGTCTGTTACTCCAGTCCATGCAATCCGAATTGGATATAACTGCCGTTACACACTGTCACAATCAGTGTCAGCCGATTATAATAATGTAATTCGTACATTTAACCAAAATATGACTATGAACACTTCATTCATCCGCAACCGTCTGATGATGAATGTTACAGCACGGCATACCTATAACAGCGACATGCAGGGACAGAAGAACTACGCCTTTATGGACTTTTCGCTTACATATCGCACGAAGAAGAAGACGGAGTTTGCGCTTGAAGCAAGCAACCTCTTCAACACACGCACCTTCGTTGAACAATCAGAAACAGATATGACAAAATATTTGGAGATTTATCATTTGCGTCCACGCAGCATAATGTGCAAATTACGTTTTAATCTATAATCAGCCTAGGCATCACAACGCTTTACATACACAAAAGAAGAGTTTGAACAATGTTGGATAGGCCCCAAAACAAAGAAAATGCGTACATGCAACATAATTTAACTATATATATTAGTTTTCAAACTATTAATTACAGTTATTTGCAGATACAATATCTTAAAGGTAATATGAATATGGAAAGCAAAACGAAAAGACTCACTGCAAAGGAAGAGGAAGTCATGGGATTCTTCTGGACAAACGGGCCTATGTTTGTAAAACAGATTGTGGAGATGTACGACGAACCACGCCCCCACTTCAACACCATATCGACAATTGTGCGTGGACTTGAAGAGAAGGGATACCTCACACACAAGACTTACGGAAACACATACGAGTACAGCGCTGTGGTATCGGAGACGGAATACAAGCGCGGAAGACTGAGGAGCGTCGTCGACAAATACTTCGGCAATTCGTTCATGGGAGCCGTCTCGGCATTCGTGGAGGAAGAGGACATATCTGTCGACGAGCTGAAGGAACTCATCCGAAAGGTTGAGGAAGGAAAATAAGTCTAACCCTTTAAAACCGGAGTTTTCATGGAAATCACAATCTTGCTATATCTGTTTAAGGCGTGCCTGTGCTCGGCCATATTCGCAGCAGTATATGGACTTCTGCTAAGAAAGGAAACTTTCCACCGTCTCAACCGCACGATTCTGCTTGCTTCCATCGCGGCTTCGCTTATACTGCCGGCCGTAAACTGGAACTCGACGGGAATAAGCAGTCCTGCGCTGGGAAGGGAACGGACACAGGTAGTGACAACCGTGCTCAACAATATTGTCGTAACTCCGGACTCAGAGAATGTACGTTCTGCTGAGGGCCTTTCTACGGCTGAGCTGTTGATGGCGCTGTACCTTGCAGGCGTTTTCTTCATGTTTGCAAAAAACGGAGCCGTTGCCGTATACATAAGCAAGACCATGAGAAAAAGCCGGAAAATGATTTCTCCGCAGGGAAGACGCATGTACGTAAGCAGAAAGAAAACGCCTTCGTTCTGCTGGATGGGAAGGATTGTGGTCTCTAAAGACGACGTTGCACCAGACTGCGGAGGATATATTGTCAGGCATGAAGAGGCTCATGCCTCGCTGGGGCACAGCATAGACCTCACATTGGCTGATATTTTCACCGGTGTGCTATGGTTCTGGCCTTCGGCGTGGATGCTGAAAAGATATCTCAAGGAAGTGCATGAATACGAGGCTGACAGACGGGTGTTGGAAACCGACGGATGCAGCGCCAGGACGTACCAGATGCTTATGATTAAAAAGGTGGCAGGGCCGAGGCTCTACAATGCGGCCAGCTGCTTCAATTATAATTCACTAAAAAAACGTATTACTATGATGAACAAAAAGGATTCAGGACGATGGGCCTTGGCAAAAAGCCTGTGCCTCATCCCGGCCGTAGGTGCAGCTATATGTCTTGCGGCCTGCGTTGGAAACGGAGAAAACAAGAGTGCGGAAAACAATGCTGAAGCAAAGGACACGGCAAATGTGGACAACAGCAAAGCGGAAACAACAGATGTAAAGTTTGATTCAAAAGTAGCAGCTCGCAATTCTGAAACAGACACCGTTATGGACAAATGTGAAGTAATGCCGGAGTTTCCAGGAGGCACTGAGAGTTTGATGAAATACTTAAGAGACAACATCAAATATCCACAGAAAGCACTCGAAGAAGGCCTGAGCGGAAGAGTGATAGCCCTTTTTGTCGTTGACCGTGATGGGGGCATTGACAACATTGAGATTTTGAAAAGCACAAACCTGATATTCGAAAACGAAGCAATAAGAGTAATAAAGGCAATGCCTAAATGGAAGCCAGGCAAGGACAAAGGAAAGACTGTTAGATGCAGATACGTGCTTCCGGTCGTTTTTAGAATCAATTAAAAATACGGCAACCAAATTGACAGTGCACATAATGCATTAAAATGCAGACAATGGCAACAATGCCTGCATTTTAGGACACCCCAATAAAAATTCAACTAAAGTACCGTCTATATACTGTTTATAGATGGCAGGATGGACTATACCCTTTTCTTAAACATTATTTGAAAAACAGCAATCTATGAATCTACGAATATTTTTATTTGCCATAAGTTCTATTATTGCATCATCTCTGTATGCTCAGCAGAACCAAGGACTTGCTTACCCAACGACCAAGACACGTCTCGGCTTAAGGGAGATACAAGTGGGAACAACCATGATGTATGTAGACTATGCAATGAACGCAGACACTATAGGCCAGGAAGGAACCTACATAGACCTGCAGAGGCTTGAAGTTGGTAATGGTTGCTCAAAATATTCCAGTCTGTTCTTGAAACGAAGTGTGGAACGCACACGTGTTGTAGGACCAAACATCGCCATAGGTAAAAAAGATGGTAAAAATGGGACCTTCTGGAATGACATACAGTATACGGACCTTTATTTCAAAGACGGTCAAGTCACAGAATACGTAAGTATGCCGATGCATAACACCCGCAATAACAGCTGGTTCACCGAACCGTGTCCGCCTCAGCAATGGACTCTGCACAATGATACTATGACAGTGCTGGAACATCGTTGCCAAAAGGCGACGTGCCATTGGAGGGGGCGCGATTTTGTGGCATGGTTTGCCAAAGACATTCCTATAAGACGCGGTCCGTGGAAGTTCAACGGTCTGCCCGGGCTTATACTCAAGCTATACGACACGGACAGATTCTACACATTTGAAGCTGTAAATCTGAAGAATTCAAACGAGCCAATGATGCTCTACGACTTCAAATCGATGACTCCCAACGAATTGAAGACTGTATACGACCACAAATATATAAAGTCAACAAGGGAGAGGGTTCGGAAATTACAACGTGCACTTCAAGTGAATTTTTGGAAAGCAACAGCTGGATCAACGAAATTTCCTGATAAGCCTTTTGAGCAATTGGAAAAAGAATAAGATTATGACAAAAAGACTTCTTGCATCAACAATAATCTTTGCAACAGTTTTTACCATGTCTTTTGCCCAGACGGCCATCAGCGGTACAGTGCTTGACGCCCAAGGAAAGCCGGTGGAAGCATACGTCACCGTGGCGCTAAAGGCTACCGGCAATATCTTGGGCTTTGCTGACACAGATGCCAAAGGACACTACAGACTAGAAATCACGGCCAAGGCGGATTCTGTTGCAGTTACGGCATCTGGACTGACCATAGGCAGTCAGGTGAAGATTGTGAAGAACCATACACAACGGCTTGACTTTCGCGTCAACGAAGAGAAGGTACAGTTGAAGGAAGTCAGCGTGCGTGCACAGAAGATAAAGCAGGTCGGCGACACACTGAGCTACATCGTCGCGGCCTATAAGCAACAGGGCGACCGCGTCATAGGTGATGTGCTGAAACGTATGCCCGGCATCAAAGTGTCGGACAACGGCGCCATCAAATACAACGGCAAAAGCATAAGCAAATTCTACGTTGAGGATATGGATCTGCTGCAGGGACGCTACGGACTGGCAACGAACAACATCAATGCCTCGGACGTGGCAACCGTACAGGTGCTGGAGCACCACCAGCCAGTGAAGGCTCTGCAAAATAAATCGCAGACTGACGATGTGGCAATCAACCTGAAACTGAAAGACGCGGCCAAGGGAACATTGGCCATTAACACAATGATAGGTGGCGGAATCCAACAGGCCGGCGACTGGGGATTCAGTTCCAGGTCGTTGGCCGAAGGCACAGGCACCATCGGCCGTAACCCGCTCTGGACAGCTGAAGTTGTGGGAATGTACTTTGCAAAGAAACGCCAGAACATGACTCTATACAAGGGCAACAACACTGGTGATGACGTGTCCAAGGAACTGACGCAACACTATTCACCGATAAAAAGCGTCAATCTCTATCCTTTCTGCCCTACGGGTGTCGTCATGCCGAGCGGTTCGGGACTTCCGCAACAGCGTACGTTCGACAATCTCTCCAACATCCTCACCATGAATCACTTGGAGAAAATCTTCACGAATACGGAGGTTGGTCTGAATATAGCCTACTACAACGACCACATCCGTCACGAGGGAAACAGCGAAAGCGACCTTTTTGCCGGCGGGGACAGCAGGCTCCACACCTCAGAAACCATGATCGGCGAAACGAAGGTAAACAACCTCAACGTTCAGGCACGCTACAACTGGAACGCAACCAAGGGCTTCATAGCCGATGTACTCAAATTCGACATCAGCTGGAACAGCGACCGTGTTGACGGACTTCTTTCATCCGAACGTACTGGAAATGTTCCTGTAATATACGGCAATGAGCGCGTACGTCAGCATTTCGACCGTCCGCAACTCTCCGTATCGAACACATTCAATACCATCCGCAACATCGGCAACCACACGCTCAACATCCATTTCTCAGCAGGTTATGCACAACGTCCGAACACTCTCACCGCCTGTATCGACTCCCTGCAGAAAGACACTTCGGCCATATATATGCAGGATGTGATCTCACGCCATATTGCAGGTAACTTCAACACGAGCTACGGTCTACGTTTCGGACCATTCACGCTGACTTACGGCATCGTGGCGAATACAAGCCTGCACGGCATAAAGACCGACCTCGACGGTTTCGATACAGGCGTCTATTCATCGCGTAATAACCTTTGGTACAATACTTACGAACTGACGCTCGGCCAGCAATATAAATTTGAAAAGAACGGTTTGCGTCTGTCGCTCGGCTGTCCTCTTGGGCTCTATTCGCAGACGCTCGACGACCGTATCCGCGATGACAAGGACAGCTATGTCCATCTGCTTGTCACACCTAACTTCTCGGCAAAATACGAATGGCTTGACTGGTCTGCCGATGCCAATGCCAATTACTCCAAGACGGTAGGCGACCCAGGCGGAATCTACAACGGGTTTATCATGACCAACTACCGTTCGTTCCAGCGTTCCTACGTGGAACAGTTGTCTGAGACAAACCGCATGGGTGCCGGAGTCGGCATAGGATACAGAAGTGCAATAACTGCAACATTCCTTCGCATAAGCGGCAACTACAGCCACACCCGAGACAACCAGATATACGGTACGAGATATGAGGGTGCAACAAGCGTAGTACAGGCTGTAGATCAAAGCACTGAATCGAACAGCTACAGACTCGGCTTCGACGGCAGCAAGGGATTCGACTGGCTTCAGGCAATGGTGCGCGCCTCAGGCGACTACAGCTATTCCACCAGCGAGCGTCTTATTGACGATACTGTCTACCCTTTACACTCGAGTACAGTAAGCATCAGTGCAAAGGGTTCAATCACACCGTTGCCGTGGCTCAATCTGGTTCTGAACGGCGGCTGTTCATGGAACACCAGCCGTACGGACGGCTCCAGCGATTATCCGACACGCACAGTACGTTCTGCCTACGAGAAACTGAAGATAAATGTCTATGCAACCAAGCAACTTACCATTACCGCCTCAGTGGAGGACAACTACAACAACCTGACGGTAAAGAACAGGCATGCATGGTTCGGCGACATCTCAGCCAAACTCAAGCTGGAGCACGTAGACCTAGAACTAAGGCTTAACAACATCTTCGACCAGAGGCAGTATACAAGGGTGAGTTACAGCGGTTTGGACATATACACACAGACATCGCAACTACGACCTCGAAATGCCGTATTAAGCGTGAGATTCAAACTTCTATAAAACAGATTTTTTATTGTAAGAATCGAACAGTACATGTAAAATACCCCATATCAAACCATAAACATTCAGATAAATACGTGACTGTCAAACGTCGCCTGCACCGCGGATTTTGCTCATGAAACAAAATTTGCTATCTTTGTAGTCAGTGAAATGTGTGCATTCACCTGAACAAGCACATTTCGCTGACTTTTTCCGTTTCAAAAACAAGGTATAATAAATCAGAACAGATATGAGCGACGAGAGCAGAGAGGACGGCATGGACGAAAGAACAGATGAGACTGCGGGCATGGCGGACAACGACGGTTTTGCCGATGAAGCAACAGGTACCGACGAGGGGAACCAGGCTACAGGCGAAGCTGAAGGCGGCGCACCGCACAGCGACTACAATCCGGAAGTAATGAAGGACGGCATCACGCACCATCTGAGCGGGATGTACCAAAACTGGTTTCTCGACTATGCCAGCTATGTAATCCTCGAACGTGCGGTGCCGAACATCATTGACGGACTCAAACCAGTGCAGAGACGTATTCTGCACTCAATGAAGAGGATGGACGACGGACGCTACAACAAGGTGGCCAACATCGTGGGACACACGATGCAGTTTCATCCGCACGGAGATGCGTCAATAGGCGACGCCCTAGTTCAGCTGGGACAAAAGAATCTGCTCATCGACTGCCAGGGAAACTGGGGTAACATATTGACAGGCGACAGTGCCGCCGCTCCACGATATATCGAGGCAAGATTGTCAAAGTTTGCCATCGACACTGTGTTCAATCCCAAAACGACGGAGTGGAAACTGTCGTACGACGGACGCAACAAGGAACCTATCGCTCTGCCGGTGAAGTTTCCGCTTCTGCTAGCTCAGGGTGTTGAAGGTATAGCCGTAGGTCTGTCATCTAAAATTCTGCCTCACAACTTCAACGAGATATGCGATGCTGCAGTAAGTTACCTGCACAACGAACCATTCACGCTCTATCCGGACTTTCAGACTGGAGGTGCCGTTGATGTATCCAGATACAACGACGGCCAAAGAGGCGGCAGCGTGAAGGTCAGGGCAAAGATTGAGAAGATAGACAACAAAACACTGTGCATACGCGAAATACCATACGGCAAAACGGCGGCTACACTCATAGACTCAATTCTGAAAGCCATCGAAAAGGGCAAGATAAAGGCAAGAAAGGTAGACGACAACACTGCGGCCGAGGTGGAAATCATCATACAACTTACACCTGGCACATCGTCCGACAAAACCATCGACGCCCTTTATGCCTTCACGGATTGTGAGACAAGCATTTCACCTAACTGCTGCGTCATCGACGGACGCACTCCGAAATTCTTGACCGTAAGCGACGTGCTTCGCAAGTCTGTGGACAATACCAAGGATCTTATACGCAAGGAACTGGAAATAAGAAGGGGCGAGGTGATGGAATCACTGCACTTCGCTTCGCTGGAAAAAATTTTCATCGAGGAAAGAATATACAAGGGACGCGAATTCGAACAGGCGAAGGACATGGACGCTGCTTGCGAATATGTGGATGAACGTCTCACACCATTCTATCCGCAGTTTGTACGTGAGGTAACCAAGGACGACATACTCCGTCTGATGGAAATCAAGATGGCCCGTATACTCAAATTCAACAAAGACAAAGCCGACGAGCTGATTGCCAGAATGAAAGCCGAGATTGAAGAAATCGACCGCGATCTGGCAAACTTGGTAGAAGTTACTGCCGAGTGGTTCAAATATCTTAAAGAAAAATACGGAGCCGAATATCCTAGACGTACTGTCATACGCAACTTCGACACCATCGAAGCTACAAAAGTAGCAGAAGCCAACGAAAAGCTCTACATAAACAGAGCAGAAGGCTTTGTGGGTACTGGTCTGAAGAAAGATGAATACGTATGCAACTGTTCGGATATCGATGATGTCATACTGTTCTACAAGGATGGAACCTACAAGGTTGTAAAGGTGAGCGACAAAGTATTTGTAGGCGAAACCGAAAGGAGTAAAAAAGAAAAGAAAAAAGCTGAAATCATACACGTGGCCGTTTTCAAACGAAACGACACACGTACGATATACAATGTCTGCTATCGCGACGGTGCAACGGGCATCACATACATAAAACGATTCAACGTTCCTTCTGTAACCCGCGACAAGGAATATGACTTGACAATGGGTACGCCAAAATCTAAAGTGACGTACTTCACTGCCAATGCAAACGGCGAAGCCGAAGTGATAAAGGTAACACTCAAGCCTAAAGAAAAGCTGAAGAAACTTATTTTCGAAAAAGACTTCAGTGAGATTGCCATCAAAGGCAGAATATCGCGCGGCAACATACTGACAAAAAACGAAGTGTACAGAATTGGCCTGAAACAGCACGGAGGTTCAACTCTGGGCGGAAGAAAAGTATGGTTTGACCACGATGTGCACAGGCTCAACTATGATGAGCACGGTGAATTCCTAGGCGAATTCCAGAACAACGACCTGATTCTTGTCATTCTCGACAACGGAGAATTCTATACAACGAATTTCGATGTCAACAACCACTACGAGCACAATATCCTCAAGATAGAAAAATTCAAGGCTCACAAGGTGTGGACAGCCGTACTGTACGACGGGGAGCAGGGAGGTAAACCTTACATAAAGAGGTTCATGTTCGAACCGTCTGCCAGAAAACAAAGCTATCTGAACGAGAATCCGGAAACGAAACTCATCTTGCTCACATGCACGGCTTATCCGCGTCTGGAAGTAAAACTCGGAGAACCAGACGCCTTCAGGGGTCCGTTGGAAATTGATGCCGAGCAATTCATCGGAGTAAAGGGATTCAAGGCTAAAGGAAAGAGACTGACGCAATATGTTGTAGAATCTGTAGAGGAACTTGAACCTGTAAGATTCCCGGACCCAGAGGATGAGGAAGACGGAGACGATGAAGACAACGACAATATGCCGGAGGTTGTAGATCCAGACGAAGGCAAAAGCGAGTCGGACATCAGAGATGAACTTACAGGACAGATGAAACTGTTCTGACACTGCAAGAAATACGGATTGGGAACAACAGCATATACTCCCGAGCAATGATAAAATGCACAATGTACAAGGTCGCCATACTGTTGGCGACCTCAATCATTACCACGAATCTGCATGCAGCCGGCCATGAAGACCTCTGCACCGAAGAAAGCGACAGTACAGAAGAGAAAAATACTGTCATAAAGATGGATGAACCTGCATTCGACAACAGGTTCACCGCACATTCCATGCTTATAGGAGTAGGTTCGGCCAATGTTCTCGATACGTATCTGTCGCCTTACAATTATACAGGACCGGAAATACGCCTGCAGAGAGAAACGATGAGATTCACAAAGATGGCAAACGGACGTATTTCAGTGCAGACATTGCTTCAAGCCAACTGTTCGTATGTGGAAAACAGGTCACAAACGGCTCATGAGGTAGCAGGAGGACTAAGATATGCCATAGGATGGCACTACAATTTCAAGCCTGTACTGGGCGGTATAAGATTTCTTGCAGGTGCCATGGCCTCCGCTTACATAGGCGGCATATACAACACGCGCAACAGCAACAATCCGGCTCAAGGCAAGGCTGACATAATGATAGACTTGTCGGGTATGGCAATGTACAATCTGAAAATAAGAAAACACAACTATCTACTGCGATATCAGGTCAATATTCCTCTTGCCGGTGTTGCATTCTCCCCCAACTACGGACAATCGTATTATGAGCTTTTCTTGCTTGGTCACTACGACAAGAACGTGAAGTTTGTGTACCCAGTAAACATGCCGTCTATGAGACATCTGCTAACGGTTGATATTCCAATAAGTACGGCGACGTTGAGACTAGGCTACGCCGGCGACTTTCAGCAGGCAAAACTCAACGGTCTGAAATATCATTCATACTCAAACTGCTTCATGATAGGCTTCGTGAAATATTTCAACAGAAAGGACAGAAGGATGAAAGCCATGCCTTTCTGAAACGAAGATTAAACAAATAGATATTTAAACTCCATGATAGTAATATTTTTCAGAAAATGAGCATCACGAAAAACATAATATATGCACTCACGACTGCTATCGGTCTGATGACAGTTGCATCGTGTATTGACGAAGAACCTTACGTGAATACTCCCGAAGGCAACTTCGAAGCATTGTGGAAGCTTATTGACGAAAGATATTGCTTCTTCGAATACAAAGAGAAGAAGCTGGGAATCGACTGGGACAGCATACACGACGAGTACAAACGAAGAATTACGCCCAAAATGGATAATTACCAGCTCTTCGAAGTTTGCTGCGACATGTTGTCCGAGCTTAAGGACGGACACGTCAATCTGAGTGCCGCATTCGACATAGGAAGAGAATGGAGCTACTATGAACCGTATCCTGAAAATTTTGACCAGCAGATTCAACAGAACTATCTTGGAACAGATTATAAAATAGCTTCAGGACTTAAATACAAAATTCTTGACGACAACATCGGCTACGTATACTGCGAGAGCTTCAATGATGCCATAGGAGATGGAAACTTATCGTACATGCTTGACGCACTTTCAACATGTATCGGCCTGATTGTAGATATAAGGAACAACGGAGGAGGAAGAATATCTACCGCACATCAGTTGGCATCCCGATTCACCAATGAGAAAAAGCTTATCGGATATATGAGTCACAAGACAGGGAAAGGCCATTACGACTTGTCCGACCCTGAGCCCGTATATCTGGAACCTTCCGACGGAATCAGATGGCAGAAAAACACTGTAGTATTGACAAACAGAAGGTGCTTCAGTGCTGCCAATGACTTCGTAAAGTGCATGAAAACCTGTCCCAATGTGACGATTTTGGGAGATTACACCGGTGGAGGCTCCGGTATGCCGTTCACTCAAGAAATTCCTTGCGGATGGAGTGTCAGGTACTCTGCTGTGATAATTTACGACAAAGATATGAACCACACCGAATTCGGCATAGAACCGGATATCAAAGCCGGAATGGAAGAAGAAGACATGCGAAAGGGAAAAGATACTATTATCGAAAAGGCAAGAGAGTTTCTGAAAGAAGAAGCTTCAAAAAATAACTGCCAAGATACTTCAGTCGTAAAAAGACAGTCTAAAACAAACTGTAATATATAAAAATGACACGAAAAACGACTTAAATGTAAAAAAACATACGCATCAAGTATGAATTTTAATAAATAATTTGCATCTTTGCAAATGTAAAATAGAAAGACATTCTACACTGCGCCTGTGGCGAAATTGGTAGACGCGTCAGACTTAGGATCTGATGTCTAGCGATGTGCAGGTTCGAGTCCTGTCAGGCGCACGCTACAAAATGTTAAACTAAACATTTGAAAGGGACATAGGAAAATAATCCTGTGCCCCTTATTTCTTTTATAGGGATATTCAGTAAATAGAATAAAATTAGCCAACTAATTCATACACAAAGTGT
>ENA-OUQW01000177-OUQW01000177.1-human-gut-metagenome-genome-assembly--contig:-NODE-177-length-79185-cov-16.753696_pt1 | contig 79185 bp, 57 predicted proteins | sample MGYA00248464_ERZ548849 | MGnify/ENA primary metagenome ERZ548849 (study PRJEB26491, sample SAMN04978193) | human gut metagenome | host: Homo sapiens | study: EMG produced TPA metagenomics assembly of... | reverse complement strand
TCCGTCCCGTATGGCGCGACGCAGATACTGTCTACCACGTTGACGGCAAGGCCAGACTGATTCCTGAAGTAAAGGTCAAGGGCACCGTGTCTATGACAACGCCCGTGCCGCCTGGGAGAGCGAGAGCGTGGGGCGCCGTACTGCCGTACTCTACTACGACTGCGACCGTGAGGCTGACCGCATAGCCGACTCTGGTGAGGAAATGCCGTCTTTCCTTTATTGGTTGAAGGATAGAAATCCTCTTTTCGAGGGTGAACCTTATATAAATCATAGTTTGAATCCAGATGATAAAGGTGATAATATTGGTGTGATAAATTCCAAGTATCGTGTTTATAGTGATGGTCTTACTTATAAAGGACGTCCTATAATGTGGTTTATAGGCAACCATTATTGTTGCATGACTGGTTTGGGTGAACGAAAGGTTTCTTTTAAAGTACTTCATGACTTTATGTTTAGTCAGGCTGTATATATTCCAGATTTTCTCGATGAAGCAAAGTCTGTATATATATCAGAAGATATGAATATGTATAAGAATCTTATAATGGTGGGTGGCCTGGAAAACCTGAGGCCTGTTCAGGTATTTGTGTATGTGCATCACAGTTTCTTTAAGAAGGCCAAAGGTGCCCGCCGTACCTATTTCCAGGGCTACAATGTCCCTGAAACATTCAAGATGGAAGACTATTCCGTTCTTCCTCCAATGGACGATTTCCGCCGTACCATCTTCTGGACTCCTTCGGTCAAGACAGATAAGAACGGCCGTGCAACAGTTGAATTCTACAATAATTCCACCTGTCGCGAGATGTACATATCTGCTGAGTGCATAACAGATGACGGGTGTGCTTTGAGCAATTGAAATATACTTGCTTTGAAAAGATTTTGAATATATTGAGTCAAGCTTATGTTAAGAATAATATTGCCGATATTGTTGTTTGTGCTTTCGTTGCAGTCTTCTTTCAGCCAGAATGACAGCCTGTCCCTTCTGCGCTATCCTTCGATGATAGATGTCTTCAACCGTGCCTATCCTCAGGAGAAGGCATATCTTCATTTCGACAATACTGGCTACTTCATAGGCGAGACCGTGCGCTTCAAGGCCTATGTGGTCGACTGTTCCCTCGACAGTCTCAGTCGTCTGAGCAGTGTCCTCTACGTTGAGCTTGTAAGTCCTGGAGGTGATGTGCTTGAAACACGCAAGGTCCGTCTGGAGAACGGCCTCGGTGCCGGCGATATAAAGCTGGACAATGTCCTTACGAGCGGTTTCTACGAGATCCGTGCATACACAAGATGGATGACCAATTGGGGAGAAGAGGCCTGTTTCTCCAGGGTATTCCCGATTTTTGGACGTCCTAGACATGAAGGTGATTATTCCAATAGAAGCATGGATGATAATACTGGTCTGAAACGTTTGCCAGACATGCGCGATACTAAGGAAGATAAATCGTCTGATTATAATATAGGTATTTATCCGGAAGGAGGACATTTTGTTGAAGGACTGGTGAATCGTGTAGCTTTTCAGGTTACAGATGAATACGGTCGACCTCTTGCTTGTTCCGGAGTTTTGCTTTCTGCAGACGGTGATACGGTCTGTCAGGTAGAGACAGTTCATTCCGGTAGGGGAGTATTTGTATGCAACGGCATAGCAGGGCTTAGTCTTGAAATGCAGGACAGCAGTGGTGTTTCCTTCAGCAGGTCTCTTCCTGAGCCTGAGAAAAGCGGTTGTGCTTTTCGTGTCGTGTCGACAAATACGGAGATGGTAAATGTCGAAGCTTCGTTCAGCAGTGACATGTATGGAAAAGATTTTGGTTTTACCATAATGCATAATGGTGGCATTATCGCCTTCCATAGCTTTACGGCCGGCAAGGAACCGTCGCGTTTCCGTTTCAGCAGACAGTCTATGCCTGAGGGTGTAAGCGAACTGATGGTCTACGATGCCTCTGGACGTATACTTGCGGACCGCCTTTTGTTTGTGCTGCATGAATTGTCTGAACAGGACAGTATACGTGTTGTGTCGTCTTCTTCCAATCTTCAACCTTGCGGGCTTGTGTCTCTTGATGTGTTTGCCAGACCTGATACTGAGATTTCGCTTTCGGCGATAGATGCTGAGACTATGACTGGCGGAAATACTCTTGGAGTGCGTCAATGGAAACTGCTATCCTCGGAGGTGAGGGGATATATAGAAAATGCCGGATATTATGTTGAAAGCGACGATGCCGAACATCGTGTTGCACAGGATCTTCTGATGATGGTTCAGGGCTGGCGTCGGTATGATTGGAAAGTCATGTCAGGGCAGACTCCATTCAAAATATCAGAATTGTGTGAGGACGGCATGTATCTGAGCGGTTCTCTATATCCGACTTCCAAAAAGGCAAAAGTGGATGGTGTGAATATTGATGCGGTTCTGTACAACAGTGCCGGTCAGGTCCTGCGCGGACATACCGTTTCAGACAGTACAGGATATTATTCTTTCAGTCTTCCTGATTGTTTCGGCAGATGGAATCTTATACTTCAAGCCGGAAAAGATAAGGAGAGTAGATATAGTATAGGTATAGACCGCAGTTTTTCTCCAAAAGAGAAGCGGGCTTTCGCTTATTCAGAGACAGAACTCATTTCTCCGCCAGACGCTAATCTTCTAACAAAATCTGGAACTGTGCCTGAATATGACAGTATTAGTGTTCTTGCAGGCGATAGTTCCAAAATCTTGCCCGATTTGAGTGTTGAAGGCAGGCGTCCTTATGATGATGCCCGCAAATGGTGGGAGAGCGAGTCGTACGGACGTTCGACCTCAAAGCTTTATTATGACTGTGAGAAGGAGTGTGCTCAGATAGTTGATTCAGGAGGTGATGTTCCCGAGTTTCAGAAATGGCTTATGGAGCGCAACGAGTTTTTTGACGGAATGCCCCGCCAGGTGTATTATGATACATTTGAAGACGGCAAGAACAATCTGGACACTATCATGGATGCTATAAAGCTTGATGAACAGATAGAAGTGCTCATAAAGGATCTTCATAATTATGACAGGCTTACAGACGGTAGACCTGTCGTCAAACCAGAAGAGGAAAAGTATACCAGTGCGCTTCATGATCCGGTTGAGGATGAAAGTATCATCAGCAGGCCTTATAAGATATACAATGACGGTTTGGGATATAAGAACAAACCTGTCGTATGGGTAGTGGACAACAGGTATTTTGCTTTGACGAATATGCCTAAATTCACTGATAAATTTGAGATTGTCGCCTGGAACATGGGGGCTAAGAATTCTACATCTGATATGCCTGTACTTCTGGACGAAGTGAAGAGTGTTTATATATCGGAGGATGTTTCTGAATGCAGGAAGTATGTGAATTTGAATGTACTAGACAGGGTGAAGCCTGTCACAGTATTTGTGTATACTAATCATGCAAGCCGTTATAAAAAGAAAGGTGTACGTAGAACTTATTTTCAAGGGTATAACATCCCTAAAACCTTCGAAATGAAGGATTATTCGATTCTTCCTCCTATGGACGATTTCCGTCGTACAATCTTCTGGGCTCCTTCGGTCAGGACAGACAAGAACGGCCGTGCAACAGTTGAATTCTACAATAATTCCACCTGCCGTGAAATGTATATTTCGGCAGAGTGCATAACAGATGACGGATGTGCTTTGAGCAATTGAAATTTGCCAATGTGTATGCTTTATAAGGCTTTTAGTATGCCTTTTGTTATATATAATCGATTAGACGATTGTTCAATTGGTATGTTTTATGAACTTTTTGGTATCTATGAACGTGTAATGGCTTTTATGTTTTTGTACAATAGCTCGTTTTTCTTAATTTTGCATCACAAATAGAGTTCTATTTATAAGTATTCAGAAAGAGGAATAAATATATAAGATTGTATTTACATAGTATTTCTTTTATAGAAAAATCGACCAATAAACTATCCGAAAGAAATTGCTTTGTGAATATATCCGTATAGGTGTATTCATAGATGTTTCTGTTCGGATAAGGGTTACTTGGTCGTACCTTCTATAAAACGGAAATGTTTATGGGTACGCCTTTGTTATTTTATCTTAAAAAACGAAATGCCTATGATATAAATATACCAATTAAGTGTTTTGTATGTTATATATTTAGATGATGGCTTGACGGCATTTCTTTTATAGAAAAACGACCAATGTTTCTATTTATCCGAGGAAATGCACAAGGCATTTGTGTATATGTAAGCTGTACGTATATTGTTTTATGCGTATGGTAATTTGCAGTATGCAATGTCTAATTTGACTTTTCCATTATTGATGTGCCGTGTTATGTCCATTGGTTTTTATTAATATTTTATAGTGGAAAAGATGAAATTTATTTTTGCTTTTATGCTCGTGTTTTTTGAAACTGTGGGTGGATGTTTGCATGTTTATGGACAAACACGCGATACCTTGAATGTTGCTGATTCTGTTGTTTATGACACGGTAGCAATAGAAACAAGTACTTCTGAGATTTCGACAACAGATTATAAATTTAAGCCTAAACGTTTGATTCTTCCTGCATCTCTCGTCGCTGTTGGAGCATTCGGAGTTTGCAACGGTTGGATGAATAATATAAAGGAAGATGTGAAGGACGGACTTGCAGATATGAGAAAAGACTGCTATTTCCATGCAGACGATTACATGCAGTATCTTCCAGTTGCCGCTCATCTCGGTTTAGGTAAATTGGGGGTAAAGGCAAAACATTCTTTTGGTGAACGTATTGCGGCCGCTGCAACTTCATATCTTGTCATGACAGCAATAGTCAACTCTGTCAAGTATACAGTTCGCGAAAAGCGTCCGGATTCTTCAGCGCGTAACTCATTTCCTTCAGGACACACTGCTACTGCATTTACAGGTGCAGAACTTGTTCGCATAGAATATGGCAATGCTTATGGAGCAGGTGCTTATGCTGTTGCTTGCGGTGTGGCTTTTTGCGTCTTTATAATGACAGGCATTGGCTTAATGATGTAATTGCTGGTGCCGGTGTAGGAATTTTGAGTGCACGTATCGGTTATTGGTTGTTGCCTCTGAATCGTAAGATATTCAAAATTAAAGGCAAAAATGCTCCTACTGTTGTATCTGCACCTTTCTATGATTACAGTAATAACGGCTTGGGGTATAGCATGGCCATAGTTTTTTGATATATCGGTGAAAAACAACTCTGAAAAGTTTTTTGTAATTTTGTATTTTCTATATATAAGGGTGTTTTTAGTAATTTAAACAAAAGATAGAGTTGCTTATGTATTGTAGAATTGTTTTAGCTTCTGCGTGCTTTGTGTTTTTGGGGGGAAGCACGTATGCTCAGGAAGACGACAACAAGATGTCATCTTCGTTTTTCGGTCCGAATGCCATGCCTGTTCCGGACATGCTTGACGGTGCCGTGTCAAAAGATGTCTATGTTGAATTGGCGTACGATTATTATGCGGGACGTTATGGCGACAGCACGCATGATATATTTGTAAAGGCTAATATTCCAGTTTTTTCTCCTAGGCTTAACCTTTCTTTATGGATGCCGGTTACAGAATTTTACCGTAATACAAATAGGTCTTTAGACCATCAGCATCCGACAGAACGAAAAATGTCCGGTTGTGAGTTCGGTAATTTGTATATAACAACGGATATACACATTTTGAAGCAGAAAAAATTTATACCGGATATGACTCTTCGTGCTGGATTGATAACAGCCTCAGGTGACAGTGAACAATATGGACGGTATTTCGATTCTCCTGGCTATTTTTTTGATACTTCTGTTGCAAAATCTTGGTCTCTAGGTGAAACCTATGCTTCGAGTATACGTTTTATAGCAAATCTGGGTTTCCTTTGCTGGCAAGTGGAGAAGAGCACTCAGAACGATGCTTTCATGTATGGCCTGAAGGCAAAGTATGATGATACACGTTTTTCTGCTTCATTGGCCTGGCAAGGTTATTCCGGTTGGATTAACAATGGTGACAAACCTATGGTTGTAAAGGCTGTTTTCACGTATAAGTATAAGCATTTTCGTCCATTGGTGGCCTATCAGTATGGTATAAATGACTATCCCTTCCAGCAATTTCGAGTTGGTGTCGGATATGTGTTTTAATGACATTGTCTGACAAAGTTGGCATGTTCTTGTGCAATAAACCTCAGACAACAGTATTGCCGTATTGCTTTACATACCTATATTTGTAATGCAATATGGCATTTTTTTGTATTTATGCCTTGAAATAATAATAGAACTGAATCACAAGTATATATATGAATCGTGATGAATTTTATATGAAGCGCTGCATTCAGCTTGCGCGAAATGGACAGAAAAATGCCCAACCGAATCCGATGGTTGGAGCAGTAATTGTCTGTGATGGAAAAATTATAGGAGAGGGCTATCATGTCAGATGCGGTGAAGGACACGCAGAAGTGAATGCCATTGCGTCTGTTAAGGATCAGTCTCTGCTTGAGCGTTCTACTATTTATGTCAGTCTTGAACCCTGTTCGCATTACGGCAAGACGCCTCCTTGTGCCGATTTGATTGTGTCTAAGCATATCCCGCGTGTCGTTGTGGGGACCATAGACCCGTTTGCAAAGGTGAGCGGTAGAGGTATAGAAAAGCTTCGTCAGTCAGGTATAGATGTGACTGTCGGGGTATGTGAAAACGAGTGCAGACTTCTGAATAAGCGCTTTTTCACTTTCCATAGCAAAAAACGCCCTTTCGTCACATTGAAATGGGCACAGAGCGCAGACGGTTTCATATCAGCAGAACCATGTCACGGACGTACTGTCATTTCTGACTGGTATACTCAGATGCTGTGTCATAAAAGACGAACAGAACATCAGGCAATACTCGTTGGAAAACGAACTGCATTGGCCGACAATCCTTCTCTGAACGTGAGAGAATGGGTCGGTCCGAATCCTGTAAGGCTTGTGCTTGATAGAGTCAATGATCTACCGCGGAGCCTTAGTCTGTTTGACGGCTCAGTGCGTACTCTGGTTTTCACTTCAGCAGAATCGGCTGTAGAGTCGGAGAATGTAGAACTTGTCCATATAGATTTCTCTGTCGATGTACTTCCTCAGATCATGGATTCTCTTTATGCTTTGGGAATACAAACATTGCTTGTTGAAGGTGGTAGAGAGCTTCTTCAGAGCTTTATTGATGCAGGATTGTGGGATGAAGCTTATGTTGAGAAAGGCACAGTTGTAATCGGCAACGGAACCGAGGCCCCATCAATCTCTCATGTTCCTGCCAGGACAGTGTTGGTTGCTGACGGCCATGAAATAATAGAATATCGTAATATTCAGCAGTAAAGATTTGCAAGAGTCTCTCTGTTGATAAACAATAATCCCTTTCCAGCCTCAAAACCGGAAAGGGATTGTTGTTTCTATTTGTATTTAATACTATCAGTCTACAATCAATATACTGCAACTTTCTTGCCGTTTACAATATATATGCCTTTATTGAGTCCCTGGAATGTATATGTTCCGTCAACATGAACTTTTGCAACAAGCATTCCTGAAACTGTATAGAGACTGAATTCTGCCGGCGCATCTGTGCTTATGTTGATCTGTCCCTTACCTCCACGGATGCTGAATGCGGACTCGTCAGTTCTGTCTATTACTTCGTCGATGCCTGTAGGATCTTCAGTAGTGTTGGCGATGTAGGTCAGTCTGAAATCATCGGCTTTGTACCATCTGTTGTTGGCACGTACTCCTATTTCAAGCTTGCCGTCGTCTCCTACATGTACATTGTCTACAACTCCTTCCGACAAGTAGAAAGCCCCGAACTTGTGTCCTGGAACTTTTGTTTCCTTGTCTCCTGCAAACAGTGTCACGTCATATCCAGTATCAGTACCGAGCATAGCTGTCAGTCTGTAGTATCCCTTAGGCAGATTCTCTATAGTCTGGCTTATTGCTGTAGCTGTAGAGTCGCTGTATTCGATATTGTATAGCAGGTAGCTTCCGTCAACTCCTACGCCCATTGTGCTGAGAATCGAATTTGCTTTTATGTAAGCCTGGCTTTCTGTTTCCCAACCGGTTTTGTTCTTGCTCTCGAAAGACGGATTCTCAATTAAATATGTGCAATCTATTTCTACCAGTGTTTCCGGCTTGAGACTGAATCTGTAATTGTTGGCATAGTTGATAAGAGCTTCAGCGTAATCCTTTACCTGAGAAGATTTCTCGATGCTTCTTTCTGTAAAGATTTTCTCTGCTTTGGCTATAGAATCTGTAAGATCTGCATTAGCCTGCTCCTTCGTGATTGCACCGTATTCGTTAAAGATTCCGTAGCATTCAGCTATAGCCTGTCCGAGCTGCAGATATGCCGGGTCAAGAATGTTTGAAGAATTGGCCTTGAATTTGTTTCTTGTACTTGGATCAAGGAAATATCCATGCATGGCCATAACTTCTGTTCCCTCGTCAACCGGTTCGAAATACTGTGTCTCGTCAAAGTTTATAGTGAACGCTCCCTCTGGAGTTGTGGTGTTTACGAAAGTACCAATGAATGCATTGTCACCTGTGTTTGCGGCCTCAGTGTCGACTGTTACATTTTCTCCTGTCAGAACCATGTTGCCACTGTAGCTTGACATGATCAATGCAGATGTTCCTGCTGTTATCTCGGTTATGTCTTCAGTCTTGTTCATGATGCCCAATGCGGCAGAGTGAGAATTTATCTTTTTAGCAATAATTCCGTCTGGTACTTTTGCGTTGAAAGGCAATGCAATAAGGTTCCACATATTTTCTTGCTGTTCCATCACGAACTCTGCCTTTTCTGCTTTGAATGAAGCTTTTGGAGTAAAGTCGTATCCTGGATAAAGAACAAGGTGGCTGCATGTGGCAGAACCGTCGCTGTTTATTTTTACGATGTTTTCGCCTTCAATGTCCGTTTCGGCATTGACATATACAAGTGCATTTTTCTTCTCGGTTTCAATTCTGCTGTTTATTCCGGTCACTTCTGTCAGGTCGTATGTAGTGGCATCAGTATATGAGAATCTGTTTGCCAGAGAAGTGAACATATTCTGATCCCAATGTCCTTTCAATTTCAGACAACCGTTTTCGTATGAAACAGCTTCCATGTCTGCATCTTTCAGGATAAAGCGTGCAATGGTGTCTTCTGTGTTGAAGCTTATTTCTGTTGTCTCGTTGAGAGTCTTGATTGTTTTTTCTACAGTTGCATAGTATGGAACTCCGGCTTTGATAGGGCATGTAGAAGTGTTTGAGATGTTGATGTCCATCTTTCCTTCCTGACCAGCACCGATGTTTATAGACGAACTTTTGTAGTTGACATACGCAAAAGTTTTGCCTCCGTCTTCGCTTGCATAAATTTTTATTCTTGGACGTCCTTCATAATTGGCATCACTGTTGTTTGCAAGTGTAAGCTGGCATGTTGCTTTATTGTTGTATACAACCGTGTACTCTTTGCCTTCTAGCTCTTCGGTTTCGTTGCTTCCTGCAATTTCTATAGACTTGAATTCAAGTTCGTTTTCTGGAGCGATAGCATTGACTGTGTCTGTTCCTAGGATGTTGCAGTTCTTATCTGTCAGATAATTGTACAACGGTCCTTCGTCCGACGGTGTGATTTCGAATGCAAAATCCTTGTATGTGCCGTCGTTGCTCAATACCGATTCTGTATCTTCATCCTTCGCCTGTGAAATGTTGAGCGGCTTCGAACCGTTTGAATTTGCAAAAATGTATACTCCGCTGTATGGAAGAGTACCGTCGTTTGCAACGCTTACATTTACAGTATTGGTTCTGTATGCATACATTGTACCGTTGTTTTCTATCTTACCCTTCAGGTTCTGCTTCTTCGGTGCAATGTTGTATACCATTCCCTGCCATTCTGTAAATCCGTTCATACCGGTTTCGTCGTCTACTGTATAGTAGCCGTCACCTTGTCCTCCCCATCCGAAATTGAAGTGGAACAGATTTGTTGAGGCCTGGTATCCGTCGACAACTACAGCATGACCGCCGCTAGTCTCGTTGTATCCCGTGTATACCATAGGTCTTCCGGCTTCCAGTTCCTTGTATATCATGTTTTCCCATGTAGACTGTGAAATTCCGGACTTGTATTGGCATATACCTGTCAGGTTGAAGTATTTTGAGAATGTGTTTACCAGATCGCTGATTTGGCCAGATGTTGATGAACCGTATGTAAGTCCTGTAGCAGCACCTACACTTGCCATGAGCGTAGCCACAGCTTCGTTCATTTCTGTAGGCGTTGAGCTTCCGTATGACGGTTGCATGATGCCCCATTTCATAGGCGTACCTTCAGGGAAGACTGTTGTAACCGGTGCTCCGTAATCGTATGTTGGAGTTGTAGCCATAAGTGTGTCAGGATTGTCTTTCCTGTAATAGTATATGATCTGAGCTCCGGCAGTAGCAACACATCCTGTAACGGCACGGTTTTCTGTTCCTGGCAGGAATGGGCAGAGATCGTTGTACGGAGCAGACTGATGCCAGTGTGTTGTCATCAAAACAGGAACATCTGTTCGTGAAGATGCTTTTGCATCGTATGCGCTGATCCTTGTTGATCTTGGCTTGGCTTTATTTACCTGAGCTTCTTCTATGATTCCGGCATAGTATTTCAGCCACCCCAAAAGTTGTTCCGGCATATTTTCTTCAACGAAATCTCCGCTTTCGGTATATCCGAGGATTTCAGGCAGACAGTCATCTCCGCTGACGATAATGAATCCCTTGTTTTCACCCCTGCTGAAAATGTAGTACGGTGCAGTGTTGAGGTATTCCTTTGAAAGCGTTCTCAATTTTGCTTCTGAGCGTGAAGCACTGGTGACCAGCTCTACTTCGCTGTCTGCTGCCAGCTTTGATGCAATGTTTTTTGCTTTTGCCAGGTCAATTGGATCAGCTGATACAGAGCTTACGGCGGCAAAAGCGATTGCAGTTAGTAAAAGTTCTTTCTTCATTAGGTATAATTTGTTAGGTTTGTTGGTTGGTCAATGTTGATTGGTTGTGGCAGCAAAGATCTGTTGTCACGCATGTATGACGGTTCGTCAAACAGCTTATAACTGCAAATTTATTTATTTTTTCCGGTTGTGCGATGCAAACGCCGTGAATATTTGGTACTTATGTCATTTGTCAAATATGATTTCTACACGTCGGAAATGAAACTGAATGTGCTGTATTTTGTTTGCGTCATCCAGATTTGCATGTCAGAAATAGATGTTTTTTCGTTTTGCTTTTATAGCTTTGCAACTTAAAGAAAAATCATTAGCAGTTGATGGCACATTCCAATAGTTTTGATGCAATAAGATACTATTTGGCGTTCATAGTGGTATTTGCCCATTTCTCAATATTGACCGGGGCTGACAATTTCCGATGGTTCAACACCAGCGGCGAGGCTGTGTCAGGCTTTTTCATATTGAGCGGTTTTGTAGTATACCAGAGTTATATGAGAAATGCCGATACTTTACTTTTCTGCCGCAAACGGCTTGCCCGCATATTGCCTCCGTATGTATTCATAGTAATGCTTTGTGCGGTTCTAGGTTGTGTCATAAGCAATTTGCCGGTTTCTGAATATTTCAGTTCAAGCAAGCTGTACAGATACCTTGCAGCAAATCTATGTTTTCTTAATTTTCTTGGTCCTGAACTTCCAGGAGTATTTGTCGATCAGCCCATACATTCGGTCAACGGTTCGCTTTGGACACTCAAGGTGGAACTGCTTCTCTACGCTACAGTACCTTTGGTATATCATTTGTCGCAGAAGTTTGGTAAAAAGAAAACGCTGATAGCAGTTTTTATTTTTTCCATCATGTATAAGGAAGGGTTTCTTTGGCTTTATGAGAACAGCGGAAAAGAAATCTATCGCATAATATCATATCAGTTTGGCGGACAGCTGATTTATTTCTATTCAGGTACGGCGCTTCTCCTTTATTTCGATTGGTTTGAGCGTCACATCAAGCCGATATTTGTTTCTGCGCTTCTGTTGTACGCAATGCGCTCTTGGATAGACGTGCTTGATCATATTTCTCCTTTCTGTTTCGCCGTTATTCTTGTAGGCATAGCTTTTCATACTCCAAAGTTGAATTTCATAGGACGTATTCCAAATGTATCATACGGCATATATCTGTTCCATTTCCCTGTAATACAGTGTATCGTGTACAGCGGAATGTATGACCGTATGCCGAATATTTCTTTAGTTCTTTCAGTACTCATAACAGTTGCATTATCATTCTTTTCATGGTATTTCATAGAAAAGAGGTTTATAGTCAAGAAACGGACGTAGGAAATAGGACCATAAATGTATACATGAAAAGGCGGGTATTTTCTTTCACTGTATATTCTTGGATGTTCTGAGCCCTCATAAGTGTAGTTGCGAGCCCTCGCGTATATATTTTTGAGCGCTCGTAATATGTGCGCTAGGCGCTTATATTGATGAATGTTTTTTACTGATTGATTTCTTGCTGTTTTTTTGCGAATGTCGGAATAAATCTATATGTTTGTGGTATATAGAACTTTACATCGAATTATATTTCTGATAAGGGTGTAGATGAGTTGTATGAAAAATCAGTTTTGCAGTTGAATATTGTCGGTTAACCATTAAAATAGTTTGAGTATGATAAAACACTACGTATTTACAGCTTTGGCCATGATGTGTTGCGGTTCAAGCATGGCACAGATGAATCAGATGCTTTTTATAGAAGAGTTTGAACGTACACAGTATGACGAGTACGCAATGCCTCGTTTGAGAGTGTATGATGACGTTGTTTATGTACCAAGTGTTTCTGGCCTTTATTGCAGAAGCATTTCTGATACTGATGGGGCAGTAGCTCAGTATTTCAAAGGTGCTAAAGTTATTGATGCTGTTCGTTCGGGAAACAGCATTGTTGCTGCCGTTAAAGACAGAGAAGGAGAAAAAGACAGCCTTCTTTTGAAGTACGACGTGGAGAATGACGAATACACAAATCTGACATCTTCGCTTCCGGAAGGATTTGGAGAGAGCATCATTTGCTTGGAGCAGAATCCTAAAAATCCTAATTCGCTTGTTGCTGTATCCTTGTACGGCGTTTTCAGCTCAGACGATTTTGGTTCAAGCTGGACGGCACGACTGACTGACAAACTGAATGATTTGAGTATGGGACATTTTGAGACTCATCCTTATGCCGACGATGTTTCCTTCATGTACGGCGAGGCATTTTCACAAAGTGGATTCATAACAAGAATCTCTGATGATTGGACATCGGCTGAAACTTCTGTAGTCGCCGGCGGAGACGGAAACGTTCATGATTTGGCATTTCATCCCGGTAACCCAGATGTGATAATCTATAGCGGATGGCATATCGGAAAGTCTGTAGATGGTGGTAAGACATGGACACAGAAATCCGATGATTTGTATTGTGGCAGAGTATTTTTCGATGAGGCCGATCCGGATCATGTATTTGCTGTAGGAGGCATGTTTAGTAGAGTTGAACCGTTGTGTATCTATAGTTCTGACGATATGGGAGAAACCTGGTCATTGCTGTCCTCTGTTGAATACTACGACGATGAATCGAAAGCTGGTATTGTAGATGTTGCAAAGTATGGCAATAAACTGCTGGTATATACTCTTCATTATGGCATACAGGAACTTGACCTCGGAAAAGTTGCTTCTATAGGACAGGCTGGAATGGATGATGCTCAGTTTGAGGCCTATTTCGATCAAAATACGGGTCGTATTGTATTTAGAAGCAGTGAAACTGTCGGTGATGTAGAGATATTTGACATGTCAGGCAGGCTTGTATTTAGAGGAGAGTCCGACAGCAGCTCAGGCAGTATGTCATTGGTGAGCCTTGGCACTGGAACTTATGTTGCTCGTTTCCATATTGCAGACGGATGTGTTGATAGGAAAATATTCATAGGTGGAGGCGCAAAATAAGTTTGTTTCTCCGTACGTAGAGTGATAAAAGGTAAAGTTTCCGTTGTTTGCTGTAGGCTGAGAATGGAAGCTTTACCTTTTCTATTTATAAAATAAATACTTGTCTTTTGTTGTGGCGCATATATTTAACACGATAAAATGCTATAAAATTCATTAAAAGTATGTTGTTGAGTATTATATGGATAAAAATATCCGTATTTTTGTCGTGATTATCAAAAATTGCGCAAGATAAATGAAGAAATTATATCCGATCGTCTCGGCTGTTTTTGCCGGCAGTTTGTTTCTGACCTCATGTTTGGGAGATGAAACTGTCTACACAGACCCGGAGTGTTCCATAAAAAGTTTTTCAGTGTCAGATATTGTAAGCACTATAACCGTACAGAAGCCTGACGGTACAGACAGTTCTTACACCAAGACAATCAGTGGGGATCATATATATTTCAATATAGATCAGTTCAAAAATGAAATCTACACTGTAGATTCTCTTCCTTATTGGACCGATGTGACTCGTGTGGTTCCTTCCATCACATCCGATGGTGTCGTTTATTTTAAGTATCAAGGTGATGAAATGTACAATTATTTCAATAACGGAAACGACAGCATCGATTTTACAAATCCTGTAGACTTTTTGGTTGTTGCCTATAATGGCGCAGATGCAAAGAGATACTCTGTTTCCATAAACAAGAGCAGTGCAGAGATTGACTCTCTCGTTTGGACTCGTGTTGTAGGAACAGACCTTTCGCTTGATGGAGTGCATCGCTCATTGTATCATGACGGACGTATATACGTGTTCTCCGACAATGGCGGACATCCAGCTGTAACATCATCATCTCTTCTTTCCGAAGGACGTTCATGGAGAGCAACGGCTGAAATGACGGGTGCAGATGGAATTATAGACTTCAGCTCTGTCGTATCGTTCAATGGCAACATGTATGCACTTGATTCTGAGGGTGGCATATATGAGTCTAATTCTGAACTCCGTGGAGAGACCTGGGTTCTTGCGTCTGAAAAGAAACTGAAAAAGATTCTTGCTGTTGACTCCCATTATCTTTACGGATATGACGGAACGTCGATTGTTGCAACGACAGATTTTGTAAACTGGACAGAGAACGGCAATTCGGACATGGAGTATTTGCCTGATGGATGCCTGTCTTATGCCTATTATGACACAAAGACAAATCATTCGCTCCAGAATGTTGTTGTTCTTGGCAATTCCAGCAATGTTGACGATAAGGCTGTAGCATGGTTTAAGATATCATCTGCAAACGAAGATAATAATGAGCCTTGGAGCTACATACAGGTTACAGACGAAAATGAGTATCCTTGTCCTAAATTGGATAATCTGCAGATGTTCAGATACAACAGCGCTCTTTATGCTTTTGGTGGAAAAGCTGCTGACGGTTCTGGAAAATATGCTCCGTATGACTATTTCTATTGCTCGAATGACAATGGAATCACATGGCATAAGGTACTTGAAAAGGTGGCATTGCCGTCTGCTGTCAGAGGTGCAGACATACCGCTGTCTATAGTAAAGGTGGACAGTGAACTGTGGCTGTTCCAAAGCGGAGGAAATATATGGAGAGGTAGAATAAGCAATCTTTCTGAATGATGGGATTTCTTAGGGTAGCGTCGTTGTCTGTTCTCTTGTCTGTCGGAGCGTTCTCTGTGTCCGCTCAGGAGATGGAGTATAAGATGGAAATCGGTGCCATGGCCGGAGGGTGTTTCTACATGGGAGACGCCAATTATTCGGTGCCCTTCAAAAATCTCAATTTTGCCGGTGGTGCTATGGCGCGCTATAATTTGAATCCACGCATGTCGCTCAAGTTCGATCTGCTTTATGGAGGAATAAGCGGTGCAACAGCAGACCTCGGCAATAAATTTCCCGATGGAAAACAGTGGGAATTCAGTAATTCAGTTGTTGACCTTGGATGCCAGTACGAAATAAACTTCTGGGGATACGGTACGGGGACAGGTTACAAAGGAAATAGACGTTTTACTCCTTACATTACAGTAGGACTTGGTTTCACTTATGCTTCGGCATCGGAAAGTGTCTTCACAATGAACGTGCCTATTGGAGCTGGAGTCAAATACAAGATGGCCGAACGAGTTAATATTGGTATTGAATGGACAATGCGTTTTTCGTTCAGCGACAAGCTTGACGGCATTTCAGATCCTTACGGTATAAAAGGTACGTTCCTGAAGAATAAAGATTCATACTCTTTTACGATGTTCTATATATCGTATGACATAATGCCAAGACTGAGGAAATGTAATAATGACGGCTGATTTACGTTTATATACACATATAATGTTGTAAGTTTGAAAAGAATATCAATATAGTTTCGATATGGAAATCTCATACAAGGAACAGGTGGATCGGAAGAGATTGCCTCACAGCATTGCCATAATCATGGACGGTAATGGCAGATGGGCGCAGAAACGCGGACTAGAACGTACTATGGGACATCAGGCCGGTGCACAGACTGTGCATGATATAGTAGAGGCCGCTGTGAATCTCGGTATAGATTACCTGACATTATATACATTCTCTACGGAGAATTGGAACAGACCTGTTGATGAGGTGGCTGCTCTTATGGCACTCCTTCTTAGAAATCTTGAAGAAGAACTATTCATGAAAAAGAATGCTCGCTTCAGGGTTATCGGTGATGTTTGCCGTTTGCCAAAGCCTGTTCAGGATGCTGTCAATTATCTGGTTGACAAGACAAAAAACAACACATCGACATGTCTGGTATTGGCTTTGAGCTATTCTTCCAAATGGGAAATCACAAATGCGGTCAAGAAAATTGCCGCAGAAGCTAAAGATGGCAAGATTGACATTGACGATATCGACGATGCCATGATAAGTGCACATCTAGAGACTTCTTTTATGCCTGATCCGGAACTGATGATCAGAACCGGTGGTGAGGAGCGTTTGAGCAATTTCCTGTTGTGGCAGTCTGCATATACGGAATTCTATTTTACAGATGTGTATTGGCCGGACTTTGATGAAGAGGAGCTTTGCAAGGCTATTTGCAGCTATCAGAAAAGACAAAGACGATTCGGCAAAACAGGAGAACAGGTAGAGGAACAGAACAAGAACAGTTGAAGAATTGAAGAAATGAGAAGTTTAGTATTATCGGTATGTGCAGTTCTGGCATTTCTGACAAGTTTAGGTGTGAAAGCTCAGAATGTTCAGGAAAAGCCTGCTATAATCTACGGACAGACACGACAGATTGAAATCGGCGGAATAACGGTTGAGGGAGTTAAGAATTATGAAGATTATGTACTCATCGGTATTTCCGGCTTGTCGGTTGGACAATATATAACTCTTCCGGGAGATGAAATATCGGATGCCGTTAAGAGATACTGGAAGCACGGACTGTTCTCTTCTGTAAGAATTGAAGCTGACAGTATTGTAGACAATAAGGTTTATCTGAAGATTGTGCTTGCACAGCGTCCTAGAGTTGCCGCTATCAATATCGAAGGTGTGAAGAAATCCGAAAGAGAGGATATTGAGCAGAAGATAGGCATCATCAAGGGAAATCAGATTACACCTAATATGGTGGACAAGGCCAAGATTATCATCAAGAAATATTTTGAGGAAAAAGGTTTCAAGAATGCTGATGTGGATATCATTCAGCGTGATGATGTGAACGATGATACACAGATGTATGTGGATGTTGTAATCAACAAGAATGAGAAGGTTAAAGTCAACAAGATATACATCACAGGTAACAATAATATACCAAGAAAGAAATTCACCGGTGGACTTTTCTCTGGAGGTCTTTTGAAAAAGACTAATGAGAAGGGAAAACTCTACAGTTTCTTCAAAACGAAGAAGTTTGTTCCTGAAAAATATGAGGAAGATAAGGAACGAATCATCGAGAAATATAACGAACTGGGATTCCGTGATGCCCAGATTGTGGCCGACAGTGTTGTCGATCTCGGAAATAACCTTGTAGATGTCTATATAGATATTGAAGAAGGTGATAAGTATTATGTCCGCAATATTTCATGGGTGGGCAATACTCTATATACTTCCGATGCATTGAATATGGTGCTCCGTATGGATAAGGGCGATGTGTACAACCAGAAGCATATAAATGAGAGGTTGAGTACGGATGAGGATGCCGTGAGCAACTATTACTACAATCAGGGATACGTCTTCAACCGCGTGACTCCTGTAGAAATGGAGGTTGACGGCGACTCTATCGACCTTGAAATAAGAATTGTTGAAGGTACTCAGGCACGTATAAACAAAATCAAGATATACGGAAATGACCGTGTGTACGAAGATGTCATACGTCGAGAGCTTAAGCTCAAGCCAGGCGACCTGTTCAGTATGGATGCATACAAGATGACATATCAGGAAATCGGACAGATGGGACATTTCGATCCTGAGAAAATTGATATGCAGCCTGTTCCAGATCCAGTGAATGGTACTGTAGACATAAATCTCGGTCTTGTGCCTAAGGCAAGCGACCAGGTGGAATTCTCTCTTGGTTGGGGACAGACTGGTATCATCGGACGTGTCGGTTTGAAATTTACAAACTTCTCTATACGTAACCTGCTCGGCAAGAATAAGAACAGACGAGGTATAATACCTCAGGGTGACGGTCAGGAGTTTGAAATAAGCGGTTCTACGAACGGTACATACTATCAGTCATACAACATCTCTTTCTTCGATCCTTGGTTCGGAGGAAAACGTCCTAACTCGCTTTCTGTATCGGCCTTCTATTCAAGACAGACTGATATAAACAGTGCGTACTACAACAGCAGCTACTACAACAACTATTACAGTTTGCTGTATGGATATGGAAATTATAACAGCAGCTATTATAACGACTATTCTTCATACTACGATCCGGATAAATATATACAGTTGTTCGGTTTGTCTTTGGGATGGGGTAAGCGTTTGAACTGGCCTGACAATAACTTCAGTTTGACGGCTCAGCTGGCGTATACAAGATATATGCTTAAGGATTGGGAATACTTCCTTATTACAAACGGTAACTGCAACAATATCAACTTGACGTTGACACTGTCGAGAATCTCTATCGATAATGCGGTTTACCCTCGTAGAGGTTCGCAGATTTCGTTCTCAGTAAGTGCTACGCCTCCTTATTCTCTGTTTGACGGAATTGACTATAAGGGATTGGCAACAGACTATTCTGATGCAGACTATCAGAAAGATCTGCAGAAGAAATATAAATGGATTGAATACCACAAGTGGAAATTCAATTCGAAATTCTACGTTCCTTTGTCAGGAGGTGATAAGTGCTTTGTCCTTATGGCACGTTTCGACTGCGGTTTCCTTGGACATTACAACAAGTATAAGAAGTCGCCGTTTGAGACCTTCTACGTAGGTGGCGACGGTATGTCGGGATATTCTTCAAACTACTATTCGGAGACGATAGCCCTGAGAGGATATGACAACGGTGCTCTCACTCCTGCAGGATATGACGGATATGCATATTCAAGAATTGTGGCCGAGCTTCGTTACCCGCTGATGCTCCAGGGTTCTACAAACATTTATGCCCTTGCATTCCTTGAAGGCGGTAATGCGTGGTCGGATGTAAATAAGTTCAATCCTTTCGACATGAAGCGCTCTGCGGGTGTCGGTGTCAGAATCATGTTGCCTATGGTCGGACTTCTCGGTATTGACTGGGCATACGGATTCGATAAGGTGTTCGGTTCGACAAGATATGGTGGAAGCCGTTTCCACTTCGTGCTCGGACAGGAATTCTGATGATGAGCGAGAAGCCTTGCGTCTGCTGAATGGACGCAGGGCGTAACAATAGTTTTTAACTTAATATTTTAGTGAGTTATGAAAGTCTTTTTGTTGTCTTTAGTATCTGTTTTTGCATTTTGTGCAAATGTTGCCGCACAGAAGTTCGCTATGGTGGATATGGAATATATATTGAACAATATTCCTGCTTATGAGCGTGCAAACGAACAGCTTAATCAAATATCAAAGAAATGGGAAGGTGAAGTTGAGGCTCTCAATAAAGAGGCTGAAACATTGTTCAAGAAATATCAGTCGGAGGTTGTATTCTTGTCTGACGAACAGAAGAAAAGATCTGAAGAGGCTATTGTGGCTAAGGAAAAGGAAGCCAGCGAACTGAAGAAAAAATATTTCGGAAGCGAGGGAGAGCTCTTCAAGAAGCGACAGAGTCTGATGGCACCTATACAGGATGAAATCTACAATGCTGTAAAAGACATTTGCGATGCACGTGGCTATCAGCTTGTTCTGGACAGAGCTTCAGGCGGAAGTATAATTTTTGCATCTCCTAAAATCGATATAAGCGATGAAGTATTGATGAAGTTAGGATATTCAAACTAAAAATCATAACTTTGTGGCAATCAACGAAAGATATAATCAATAAATAGCATATTAAAAATGAAAAAATTAGTTCTTATGGTCCTTATGGCTCTGCCTATGGGACTTTTTGCACAGAAGTTTGCGCATGTCAATTCTGCAGAAATCATACAGGCAATGCCTGAATATACACAGGCCCAGACAGAACTGCAGACTTTGAGCAAGCAGTATGAGGATGAGCTGAAGCGTATGCAGGACGAGCTTCAGGCTAAGAATGATGATCTTGAGAAGAATGCGGCAACTCTTCCTGATGCTGTAAAACAGCGTCGCGAGCAGGAAATACAGGATCTCTATCAGCGTATGCAGCAGTATTATCAGACAAGCCAGCAGGATATGCAGAAAGCTCAGCAGGAAAAGATGGCTTTGATTACACAGAAAGTGACATCTGCTATCAAGGAAATTGGTGTTGCTGGAGGTTACGTTTATGTAATGGACTCTACAAGCGGAATTCCTTATATCAGTGAAACTCTGAGCACTGATGTAACTGCACAGGTTAAGCAGAAACTTGGATTGAAATAAGAGTGCACGATGGTACTCTGATCTATATTGTGATGGAGCGATATTTGCAGTCGCTCCATTTTTTGATTTATCATATTCCCGTAAATCATAAAATATATAATATATGAGGAAGTGCTTTTTTATTTTTCTTTTTGCCTTCATTTCATTGCAGATGTCTGCCCAGGTGAAGTTCGGCTATCTCAGCTATGACTCGCTTCTTTATTCAATGCCCGAATATGTGAAAGCTCAGCAGGATCTTGCCGCACTCAAGAAAACCTATGACGCCGAGATGAAGAGGTCGGAAGACAATTTCAATCAGCAGTTCATGGAATTCATTGACGGTCAGAATTCTTTTCCGGAGAATATACTCTTGAAAAGGCAGAAAGAGCTTCAGCAGCTTATGGAAGAAAGTTTGAAGTTCAAGGAGGAAGCCCAGAGACTTCTTTCGAAAGCTGAAGAAGAACTTATGGTACCGATACGCAATAAGCTTAATGATGCAATCAGTAAGGTTGGGCTTGAGTGTGGATATGCTTTTGTGATTAATACCGATTCAAATGCCTATCCTTTCATCAGTTCCGATATGGGCGTAGGGATTGCAGACAAGGTCAAGGCTGTACTTGAAGGTAAGCCGACACCGATAACCGAGTAGAACTTTGTTTATTTTTCATCAGAACAGCGTCTATATGGGTGCATTTGTTGAAGGCTGTACAGGGCCTATAGGAATCTTCGATTCCGGTTATGGCGGACTGACCATACTTGACGGAATCCGCAAGCTTATGCCGGAATATGACTATATATATTTGGGCGACAATGCGCGTGCACCTTACGGTACGCGTTCGTTCGACATTGTTTACGAGTTTACACTCGAAGCCGTAAAGGAGCTTTTTTCATTGTCTTGCCCGCTGGTCATTCTTGGATGCAATACAGCTTCTGCAAAGGCTTTGAGAACTATTCAGCAGCGTTTTCTTCCATTTGAGGCTCCTGATAGACGCGTACTTGGCGTCATAAGACCTACAGCTGAGATTGTAGGACGTATTACAAAGACTGGACATATTGGTGTTCTTGCTACGCAGGGAACAATAAGATCCGATTCATATAGACTGGAGATTGAGAAGCTTTATCCTGGAATGACTGTTTCGGGTGAGGCTTGTCCTATGTGGGTGCCTTTGGTGGAGAACAATGAGTTCGATAAGCCCGGTGCTGACTACTTTGTAAAGGACAGTATCGATAAACTGATGGCGCGTGATCCGGAAATCGATACTATTATATTGGGATGCACCCATTATCCGTTGCTGCTCGATAAAATCAGACTTTATATTCCTGAGGGAGTAACTGTCATTCCGCAAGGACAATATATTGCTGACAGTCTTAAGGATTATCTGCACAGGCACAGCGATATGGATACGCGGATAACTCGGGGCGGAACATGCAGATATTTCACTTCGGAATCAAGTGAAAGGTTTGACGAATGTGCGGCTGTTTTTCTTCATGAGACAGTGGAGGCTGAACATGTACGCCTTGGCGGTGCCGATTGATGGACTTCTGCTCTTTTCGTCCATACATGATGTTTTATTTGAATCGTTTATATTATGAAAGAACGTAAGGTCAGAGCCGTAATATTGTTTTTTGTTCTGCTGGCATTGATTTCAGGTGCTTTTTATTGGGGTGCGTCATTGTTTAGGGATAATCTGTCGGGGTTTGACGGATATCAAGACATTGCATATCTATTTAATATAGATGCTTGGGATTCTCTGTTTATAGGTTGCAGTATTTCTCTGCTTATAGTACTTCTCGTATATGGGGTGTTTAAGCCTCTGATCGTACTTTTTGTTTATCTTTCAGTACAGATATTGTGCAGCATACCGTTGACTGTGATTTATAAGTTGATTGGAGACGGTATGGAGTATGAATCGCTTTCATTTACACTTCTTGTTTCGTCTGTTGTTACGGTTGCCGTACTTTATTTTGCGCATTATGCAAAGGTCGGAAAACGTGAATTCGGCGCTATGCGAGATAAATATGTGTGGATATGCATTCTTGCACTGTTGTTCGGAATGTTTGCCAGCGATTTGATCACGGAGTGTCTGTATCTTGAAAATAACCTTCAGCAAGAGTTTCTTGATATGAGCGGTACTGTTGTTGGTGCATTGACCATAGGAGTCGTAGGACCTATTGCGGAAGAGTTCATTTTCCGTTCTGCTATCTTGGGAAGCATGCTTCGTCGGGGAATGACACCTTGGATTGCGATTGTCGTGTCGGCAATGATTTTCGGTTTGGTGCACGGTAATCCGCAGCAGATTCCTTTTGCCTTTTTTGTCGGTCTGTTGTTTGCCTTTGTCTACTATCGCACAGGGAGTGTTGTCCCTTGTATGATATGTCATATTATAAACAACAGTACGGCTGTGATTCTTATGAATACCGGCAGTGTCGATGATAATGATGCTTGGCATACGTTGCTGGGTGGAAATACGGGCTTTAATTTGTCATTGATTTGTTCTCTGATTGTCTGTATATGTCTGCTTTGGGTTGCCCATAAACGTTTGAAAGATGTGCGCTGGAACTAATCTTGAATAAATATAATAATGGCGTATTCCGATGATGTTTGCGGAATACGCCATTTTTTATAGTGGACAACGATGTGCTGCCTTTTTACGGTTATAGGATAGTGAACTTCTTGTTCTTGACTATATATGAACCTTTCGGCATTTCAAATGTTGTTCCGGCAGTAGTAGCTTTCACGGTTTTTATAATTCTTCCGTTGGTGTCGAATATGTCGACTGTCTCGTTTTTGTCTGAATAGATTGTTGCACGATCGCCGTTCACGGATACTTTCAAACCTTCGTCATGGCTTTCTGTACTGCTGATGGACAGTGCCGGATCATTGTATACTTGTGCTTTGAATTCTTTTGTATAGCTTTTGCCATTAAAGATGATGGTGGCAGTAAGTGTTACTTCTGCCTTGAACGGTTCTTCCTGTGGAAGAGTAACAGTTCCGTCAGGAGATATTATGCTGTTGTCGGATGAAGTCCAATTTACATTGAATCCGTGTGATTGTGTCGGTAAGGATATGTCGCCTGTGACATGATCAAGGCCGTCGATGTTTATCGCACGTAGAGCTTCGTATACTGACATTTTTTCATTGCGTTCTTCAAGGCCTTCAAATAGAAGCGGCACCTGATCAGCCGACACTGCTTTTGAGTATATCCTTACATTGTCAATGTACGTGTTCTTTACATCGCTGTCTTGTGTCCAGCACGAGTGTCCCAGATAATTGAATTTGAGCTCAGAGGTGAACTCCGACGGCGATTTCATATTTTCTCCAGTTCCGACAAGCTTGCCGTTAAGATATAGTGATCCTTCACCCTGCTTCTGTGTATATGTGATATTGTACCACTGCATGGACGGCAGTCCCATGTTGTGGCCGACTGTCTGCTGTGTGCTGTAAGAGTTGTCATTTATTGTGTACCCCAGATTCTTGGCAGATAAGAATATATATTCAACGTTGTTGCTGGTGCTTACGCTGACATTACTCATTGATGACGATGTAAGGAGGAAGTTGCCCAATGATGACAGATTGTTGTCTGCCGACATGTATACATCCATGGTAATTGTGAAATCACTGAGTTTTGAGATTACTTCTTTTCCGATTTCCTGCCCCATATCGAAATATCCGGCCTTGGAGCCGATGAATAATGCATTGTCGCCTTCGATTGCCTGTATCGATGCATCACCTACAGTTTTTCCTGTAAATTTTCCAGAATCGTCTGTAGTTCCTTCATTGTCGAATGAGTATGTTGCTTCTGGTTGTGGAAGTGCTTCAGGTGTTTCTGTGCTTTCATCTTCAACGCCTTCCAGCTTGAGCTTTATGATGTTTATTGAGTATCCAGGGACAACGTAGTCTATAGTGTTGTTGTCTATGTTTACAGTTTCGGTCTTTGGTACAACATTTTCAGGCTTGTCCATTGAGTTTTCAGCAAATACATCATCAGAAGACATCGATGTGACGGTCGCTTCAGAAACAGACTTGAAGCCTGACAGATTTATCTGAGATGCTGACGGCTTGCTTGTGAAGTTTACAAGTTTAATGAATGCTTCGCCTGTTGCTTCGTCCAGTGATACGGTGCTGTAGACAGGTTTCTCGTCTATTGTATATGAGAACAGGAATTGGTCGTCAAGATAGCATGACGCGCTGTTTCCTCTGACTTCTATGCGTATGTTGTACCAGCGGTTGTTCTGTATGCTTCCTGATGCCGTGGCAAGAGTTGTTTTTGTTCCGTCAACGCATCTTTCTACTCCATGTTTGCTGTTGCCCCATCCTCCAAGGTTTAGCCATGTGTAATTGTTTGCATCTTCTCTTCCGTACATGATGAGGAAACCTTCGTCGCCACTGGTCTTGCGAGCTTTTACTTCATAGTTGTAATCGCCGGAGAAGGTCTTTACTGTTGCTGATGTACAGTTTTCGCCTATAGCAGTCTGCTTGTAAGTTCCGTTGGTGACAACCCAAGTTCCGTTTCCTGCAGTCCAATTGCCTGCATCGTTGAACTCATCGGAGAATAGGACGTTGCCTTCTGTGTCGGTTATCTTTACATCATCGTATTCTACTGTCGTATTCCAACTTCCCAGTCCTATACTTCCTTCATTTGATTCTGCATTTGAGAATTCTTCCTTCCATTTTATGATTCTGTTGCCGATGTTGTTGGAGAAGAGTTTCTGCGTATAGTAGGTAGGCGTGCAGTAGTGGTCGGAAGAGTTGAAATGAATCATGTCTACAGCCCATTGCCATGAATTGTCGTTGCGGAAAATAGGGGCATAGCTGCTCATGGATACTATGTCTGAGTTGTTTTCCATTCCGCACATATATATGGCTTCGCCAAGTGCCGATTTAAGGTTGCCGTTTCCGCAGTCGCCGGAATTGGCTGAATATTCGCCTGCATAGATTTTTGCTCCGGCACGGCTGTAGCTGTTGTATTTGTTGTATTGTGATGCAAACCATGACGGTGCACGATAGTAATGTTCGTCAAGTATGTCTACTGGATTCTCATTGCGCCATGTCGGATTGTCTGTTCCCCATGATTCGACATTGCCGATGATCTGCATATAAGGATATTTGCCTTTGATGGCCTTGTAGAACTGGGCATATCTTTCCGGATAGTGGTCGCTTTGGTCGCTGTTGTTGCCCATGTTGAAGTTGTAGTTCTCGTTTCCAATCTCGATGTATTTCAAGTTGAATGGTTCCGGATGACCGTTGGCTATTCGGAGTGCACCGTATTCCGAATTGGCGTCGCCGTTGGCATATTCAATGGCATCCAAGGCATCCTGAATGTATTCGCCGATATTGTTGTAGTCGACGCATCCGCCGTGCCATATTCCAACATTGACCACATACAGCGGTTCTGCATTGAGGTCTTCGCACAGCTGCAGATATTCATGGAAACCTAGGCCATTGGTGTTGGGATAGCCCCAGTGGCCTGGTATCTGTTCGCGCTCTTCGATAGGACCTATGGATTTTTTCCATTTGAATCCGACAGCCTTGCTGTAGCCTTCTACAAAGCATCCTCCAGGGAAGCGTATGAAGCTTGGATTTATGTCTGCCAGCAGTTTTGCCAGTTCTGGACGGCATCCATTGTCTCGGTCATTAAATGTTGGAGGGAAAAGGCTTACCATATCCAGATATATTGTACCTGGAGTTTCTGACAGCAGAACAAACTTTGCTTTCGGCTCGTTGCCAGTAGCAGTTATTGTTGCAGTGTACCTGTTCCACTCATTGGTGAGACTTATTTCCATGTCAGATTCTCCCATTGATGTACCGTCGCTCTTTTGCAGTCCGACTTTAAGCTTGAAATTTTTTTCTGCTGTGGATTTTGCAAAGAAGCTTAGTTTGTATGTACGTCCTTCTACGGCATTGATTCCCCAATAGCCTTCGTTTGATATTCCGGCTGGCAGTTGTTCGGAAGCGTCGGTCACAGTCATTTTCAATGCATGTTTCTGTGCTTTGTTGAGCAGACCGCTTGTAATGTTTTTGATAGATACTCTTGTGCCTGATGGCGCCTCTTTTGTCCAGTAGTCGTAGTTGGATGAATCTTCAAATGAACGGTTGCGTATCAGTTCCGCATATAGCCCTCCGTCGCCTGCGAAATTTATTTCCTCAAAGAAAAGGCCGTATAGGGTAGGACTGATTTCGACTCCGCGTTCTCTGAAGTCGATGGACATTTTCATGTCTTGAGCATTGAGCATCGAAGATATCAATGCTGTGCATAGAAGTAAGAAAGGCTTTTTCATATACGTTGTTTTTGGTGTGGTTTTACATGTATCTGTTATGTGTGAAGGTTAATTCGGCATTTTTTGTGTTTACGATAAATTTATGGCATGTGTCCCGGGGGTTGGGGAATATGGTGCTGTTTCTTATCGTACATTACAAATATAGGGCATTTATGCATTTAATTGCAATGTTGCGCTGGGTTAATGCAATTTGATATCATACTTTTTGTCATGTGCAGTTCGTGTTGGCGTATCTTCTTTGGTGACATTGTGTCACTGTGGACGTTGTGTCACTGTCATAGTTGGCACAACTTGTGCTTTGGCATCTGATTTGTATATTGAATTGATGTGCAGTCAATGTTGATTATGCATTGATGATTGTACTTAAGGAAATATTAACATTAAAATAAAAACTATTTATTATGAACGTTAAACCATTAGCAGACAGAGTTCTGATTCTTCCAGCTCCAGCAGAAGAAAAAACAGTAGGTGGTATCATCATTCCAGATACAGCAAAGGAAAAACCTCTTCAGGGCGAAGTAGTTGCAGTAGGCAATGGTACAAAAGACGATGAAATGGTGCTTAAGGTAGGTGATAAGGTTCTTTACGGAAAATATTCAGGTACAGAACTTGAATATGAAGGAACTAAGTATCTCATCATGCGCCAGAGCGATGTTTTGGCAGTTCTCGGTTGATTCTGCCGACGTTCAGGTTTCATCATTTTAAATTTATAATAATACTTAAATAATTCCCGGTGAGGGTTTTAAAAAGATTTTACTACTATGGCTAAGGATTTGAAATTCAATATTGAAGCTCGTGAACGGCTTAAAAAGGGTGTAGACCAGCTTGCTAATGCAGTAAAGGTTACACTAGGTCCTAAAGGAAGAAACGTTATCATTGAAAAGAAGTTCGGTGCACCCCACATTACCAAGGATGGTGTGACAGTTGCTAAGGAAATTGAACTTTCCGACCCGTTCCAGAACACGGGAGCTCAATTGGTAAAGAGCGTTGCCAGCAAGACTGGTGACGATGCCGGCGACGGAACAACAACTGCTACAGTTCTTGCACAGAGCATCTGCAGCGTAGGTTTGAAGAACGTTGCAGCTGGTGCAAACCCAATGGACCTGAAGCGCGGTATCGATAAGGCTGTTGCTAAGGTTGTTGAGCACATCAAGGCTCAGAGCGAGCAGGTTGGCGACAACTATGAAAAGATTGAGCAGGTTGCAACTGTCAGCGCTAACAACGATCAGGAGATCGGTAAGCTTATAGCTGACGCAATGAAGAAGGTAAGCAAGGACGGTGTAATCACTATCGAAGAGGCTAAGGGACGTGACACTACAATCGGTGTAGTTGAAGGTATGCAGTTCGATAGAGGTTATCTTTCTCCATACTTCGTTACTGACACTGAAAAGATGGAGTGCGTAATGGAGAATCCTTATATCCTTATCTACGACAAGAAGATTTCTAACCTGAAGGAATTCCTTCCTATTCTTGAACCTGCAGTTCAGACTGGCCGTCCTTTGCTCGTAATTGCTGAGGATATCGACAGCGAAGCTCTCACAACTTTGGTTGTAAACCGTCTCCGCAGCCAGTTGAAGATTTGTGCTGTTAAGGCACCAGGATTCGGCGACCGCAGAAAGGCAATGCTTGAAGATATAGGTATTTTGACTGGCGGTGTCGTAATCAGCGAAGAGAAGGGCCTTAAGCTTGAGCAGGCTACAATCGAGATGCTCGGTACTTGCGAAAAGGTGACTATCTCTAAGGACAATACTACAATTGTAGGCGGTAGAGGCCAGAAGGAGAATATCCAGGATCGTATCAACCAGATCAAGGCTGAAATCAAGAATACAACTTCTTCTTACGACAAGGAGAAACTTCAGGAAAGACTTGCAAAGCTTTCAGGCGGTGTAGCTGTTCTGTATGTAGGTGCAGCAAGCGAAGTTGAAATGAAGGAGAAGAAGGATAGAGTAGACGATGCATTGTGTGCAACACGTGCTGCTATCGAAGAAGGTATAATCCCTGGTGGTGGTGTGGCTCTTATCAGAGCATCTGAAGCTTTGGACGGACTTAAGGGTGACAATGCTGATGAGACTACAGGTATCGACATCATTCGTCGTGCTATCGAAGAACCGCTTCGCCAGATTGTTGAGAATGCCGGACTCGAAGGTTCTGTAGTTGTTCAGAAGGTTCGTGAAGGCAAGGGCGACTTCGGATACAATGCACGTAAGGATGTTTATGAGAACCTCCGCGAGAGCGGTATCATCGACCCTGCAAAGGTTACTCGTGTTGCTCTTGAGAATGCGGCTTCTATCGCAGGTATGTTCTTGACAACTGAATGTGTAATCTGCGACAAGAAGGAAGATAAGCCTGAAATGCCTAACCCAGGCATGGGCGGTATGGGCGGCATGATGTAATGTGCATCCCTAACTCGAAGTGACAAAGTTATTTGATAAAGTTTCACAGTAAAATGCATACTAATATGTTTAAGATTGGTTTAAATATGAACAATCCTGCAGTTCGCTTTTGGGCGGATGTGTATGCATTTGCTTGCAAGAAATAGACTTGAGGCTCGGTGCCGGTGCGAAACCGGAACTGAGCCTTTTTGTTGTTTCTTAGGCCTGCCGTGAATACTTTTGCAAACTCTAAGTTGCAAGTGGCGGAATTGTTGTTGCTGATATGTTGCGGTAACTTTAATAAATTGAAAAATTTAACTAAAAGCCCAGCTTAAATACAGAATTCTGAAACTAAATCACTAACTTTGTACATGATAAGGGTCGCAAAAAAACGTATATGGGGTTAAGTGCCTGAAGTTTATGTGCTTGGCCTTTATTTATAGAAACAGGAGTAAATAGGTATTTTTTATAATGTCAAAATTAATTTTTTAAGATTATGGCAAATTTGGATTTGAGCAAGTATGGAATCACAGGCGTAACTGAGATCGTACACAACCCTTCTTACGAACAGCTGTTTGAAGAGGAAACTAAGCCGGAATTGACTGGATACGAAAAAGGTCAGGTTACAGAACTCGGTGCTGTAAATGTAATGACTGGTGTATATACAGGACGTTCACCTAAGGATAAATTCATCGTAATGGATGAGAACTCTAAGGATACTGTATGGTGGACTTCTGAAGAATATAAGAATGACAACAAGCCAGCTTCTCAGGAGGCATGGAAGGCTGTTAAGGAACTCGCTTTGAAAGAGCTCTCAAACAAGAGACTTTTCGTAGTTGATGGTTTCTGCGGTGCTAACAAGGATACTCGTATGGCTGTTCGTTTCATCGTTGAGGTTGCTTGGCAGGCTCACTTTGTAACTAACATGTTCATCCGTCCTACAGCTGAAGAATTGGAAAACTTCGAGCCTGACTTCGTAGTTTACAACGCTTCTAAGGCTAAGGTTGAGAACTACAAGGAACTCGGACTCAACTCTGAGACTGCAGTTGTATTCAACATCACTTCTAAGGAGCAGGTTATCCTCAACACTTGGTACGGTGGTGAAATGAAGAAGGGTATGTTCTCTATGATGAACTACTTCCTCCCATTGAAGGGCATCGCTTCTATGCACTGCTCTGCAAACACTAACGAAAAGGGTGAGACTGCTATCTTCTTCGGACTCTCAGGAACAGGTAAGACTACTCTTTCTACTGATCCTAAGCGTGCACTTATCGGTGACGACGAGCACGGATGGGACGACAACGGCGTCTTCAACTTCGAAGGTGGTTGCTATGCTAAGGTTATCAACCTTGACAAGGAATCTGAGCCAGATATCTACAACGCTATCAAGCGCGACGCTCTCCTTGAGAACGTTACAGTTGCTGAAGATGGTAAGATCGACTTCAACGATAAGAGCGTAACTGAGAACACTCGTGTTTCTTATCCTATCTACCACATCAACAACATCGTTAAGCCTATTTCTCACGCTCCAGCAGCTAAGAACGTTATCTTCCTTTCTGCTGATGCATTCGGAGTTCTTCCTCCAGTATCTAAGCTTACTCCAGAGCAGACTAAGTACTACTTCCTCTCTGGTTTCACAGCTAAGCTTGCTGGTACAGAGCGCGGTATCACAGAGCCAACTCCAACATTCTCTGCTTGCTTCGGTCAGGCATTCCTCGAGCTTCACCCAACTAAGTATGCTGAAGAGCTCGTTAAGAAGATGGAGAAGAGCGGTGCTAAGGCATACCTCGTAAACACTGGATGGAACGGAACTGGAAAGCGTATCTCTATCCGCGACACTCGTGGTATCATCGACGCTATCCTCGACGGTGCAATCCAGACTGCTCCAACTAAGACTATCCCTTACTTCAACTTCGAAGTTCCAACTGAACTCCCAGGAGTTGATCCTAAGATCCTCGACCCACGCGACACTTATGCTGACGCTGCTCAGTGGGAAGAGAAGGCTAAGGATCTTGCAGCTCGCTTCATCAAGAACTTCGCTAAGTATACTACTAACGAAGCTGGTAAGGCTCTTGTTGCTGCTGGACCACAGCTCTAATCTTGACAAAAGAACTGAATTCTCAGTAAAATATTATGAAGGGTGTGCTTTGATGTGCACCCTTCTATTTTTTTGTATTGTCGATATCATAAAACACACCGATATTCCTGTCTTTGCTTGCTTCTATTGCACCTCGAATTGTCCGCAGGCAGGTAAATATGTGTAATTTCTCATTTTAACTTAAACTGTTTTGTAAATATCTATTTTTGCTATTATATTTGCACTATTCAAAAACTTGTAAAGATGAAAACATTAGAGAAGATTTTTGCTGCAAAGCTTTTAAAAGTTAAGGCGATCAAGTTGCAACCGGATAATCCTTTCACATGGGCATCAGGATGGAAATCTCCATTTTATTGCGATAATAGAAAGACTCTCTCTTATCCATCATTGCGCAATTTCGTCAAGACAGAAATATGCCGTGTAATTATGGAGAACTTTGAGGATGTTGATGCTATAGCAGGTGTTGCTACGGGTGCTATTCCGCAGGGCGCAATGGTTGCTGACGCATTGAATCTTCCTTTTGTATACGTTCGTTCCAAACCAAAGGATCACGGATTGGAGAACCTTATCGAAGGTGAGCTGAAGCCGGGAATGAAGGTTGTCGTAATCGAAGACCTCATCTCTACCGGAGGAAGCAGCTTGAAGGCTTGTGAGGCCATCCGCAACAACGGTTGCGAGGTTATCGGCATGGTCGCTTCTTATACTTACGGATTCGACGTTGCTCAGGAAGCATTCAAGAACGCAAAGGTACGTCTTATCACTCTGACAAACTACGAGGCAGTTTTGGACGTTGCTTTGAAGACAGGTTACATCACAGCTGCTGATATAACAGTACTTAATGAGTGGAGAAAAGATCCTGCTCATTGGAACGCTTAACATTGAGAACAAATTAAGTATACAGAATAAATGGGAACTGCGCGCCATGTCTTAATATTCATGTCGGGCTGTTCCCTTTTTGTTGCATATCCAATCAAAGCGGATTTCATTCATGTCCGCACATCAGTATAATCATTCTTAAAGACTTATGGCAAAATTTGAAAGCACTATAAAGCATTCGCCGTATGAAGTTTCGAAAGTGTATGCAAAATTGTCAGACCTGAACAATCTGTCTGTCATCCGTGAGAAGTTCAATGATCCGGCTACACTCGAAAAGTTCGGCGGACAGGTTCCTGCTGATAAGTTGGAAACCATAAAGCAGCAGTTGGAAACTATGACCTTCGATGCCGATTCAATAAGCATGAACGTGTCTCCTATCGGCAATCTTTGCGTCAGGGTAGTAGAGCGCGAGCCAGAGAAGTGCATAAAGTTCCAGTCTGAAAATTCACCTATTTCCTTCAGACTTTGGATACAGGTTCTTCCGGTATCTACAGGTGGAACCAAGATGAAGCTCACTATCGATGCCGACGTTAATCCGTTCATCAAGGCAATGGTGTCCAAACCGCTCAAGGAAGGAATCGAGCGTATGGCCGATGTACTTGCCGCAATTCCGTATGAATAATCATATCTTTTATTTATTCATACCATTTTATATTTTACACATACTGCTTTTTTACACAACTAACCAATAATTCTTTTACGCCCATGGCTGATAAATTGTGGACAAAAAATGTCCAGATGACTTCTGAGATTGAAAAGTTTACAGTTGGCAAGGACCGCGAGATGGATATGTATCTTGCAAAATACGATGTTCTCGGTTCTATGGCCCATATTACCATGCTCGAGAGCATAGGTCTTCTTACTGCCGACGAGCTCAAGATATTGCTTCACGAACTTGGACATATTTATGAATCAGCGGAGAACGGACAGTTTGTCATCGAAGAAGGCGTAGAAGATGTACACTCTCAGGTCGAACTCATGCTTACCCGCAAACTTGGCGATGTAGGCAAGAAAATTCACAGCGGACGTTCGCGCAACGACCAAGTTCTTGTCGACCTCAAGCTCTTCATACGCGACAGGCTCAAGGAGATAGCATCGCTTGTCGTTTCCCTCTTCGAAGAACTCATTGCCCAGAGCGAGAACTACAAGAACGTGCTTCTGCCGGGCTATACCCACCTTCAGGTAGCCATGCCGTCAAGCTTCGGCCTTTGGTTCGGAGCCTATGCTGAAAGTCTTGTCGACGACATGCAGTATCTGCTTGCCGCATGGAAGATGACTAACCGCAATCCGTTGGGCTCAGCTGCAGGCTACGGTTCTTCTTTCCCTCTTGACCGTCAGAAGACCACCGATTTGCTCGGATTCGACTCTATGGACTATAACGTCGTATACGCTCAGATGGGACGCGGAAAGACCGAACGCAACGTTGCCTTCTCCATGGCAACCATTGCAGGTACAATTTCCAAGCTGGCTTTCGATGCCTGCATGTTCAACAGTCAGAACTTCGGCTTCGTAAAGCTTCCTGACAACTGTACGACTGGTTCCAGCATCATGCCCCACAAGAAGAATCCTGACGTGTTTGAGCTCACCCGTGCTAAGTGCAACAAGATACAGGCCTTGCCAAGTACCATCATGATGATAATGAACAACCTTCCTTCAGGCTATTTCCGCGACCTTCAAATCATCAAGGAAGTCTTCCTTCCTGCGTTCGATGATCTCAAGGATTGCCTCCAGATGACAGCATACATCATCAACCGAATGAAGGTCAACGAACACATTCTCGACAATCCAATCTACGACAACATGTTCAGTGTAGAAGAGGTCAACCGTCTTGCCCGCGAAGGCATGCCTTTCCGCGATGCCTACAAGAAGGTCGGTCTTGACATTGAAGCCGGAAATTTCACCCCTGACAAGAATATACATCACACCCACGAAGGAAGCATCGGTAATCTCTGCAACGACAAGATAAGTCGCCTTATGGACGAAGTCGTAGCCGGTTTCAATTTCTCCCGTATGGAGACTGCCGTAGACTCGCTTCTGAAGTCCTGCAAGGATTGATGTTCCATTATTCCCCATTCACGTTTCAGCACAAAAGCTTATGAAATACAGATATTGCGGAAAGAGCGGCATTCAGTTGCCGCTGTTGTCCCTCGGTTTGTGGCATAATTTCGGCGACGTAGACGATTTCCAGGTCGCTACGGACATGATAAAGTTTGCCTTCGACAACGGCATCTGCCATTTCGACATTGCAAACAACTACGGTCCTGCACCGGGTAGTGCCGAAACAAACTTCGGGCGCATCCTCAAAGCCGAACTCTCGTCCCACCGCGATGAAATGTTCATCTCCAGTAAGGCCGGTCACGACATGTGGCCCGGCGTCTACGGAACCGGTTCATCGCGAAAGAACATCATAGCCTCGTGCGACCAGAGTCTCCGCCGTACAGGTCTGGAATACTTCGACGTGTTCTATTCTCATCGTTATGATGACGTCACTCCCGTTGAGGAAACCATGCAGGCGCTTGTCGACCTTGTCCGTCAGGGCAAGGCGCTCTACGTCGGCATATCGAAATATCCGCCGGAACAGCAGGTACGTGCCTACAATTATCTTCGCGAGTGCAAGGTCCCTTGTCTTTTGAGCCAGTACCGTCATTCGCTTTTCGACCGCAAGGCACAGTCTGCGAATTTTTCTGCTGCCGCCAACGAAGGTTCTGGCGTTATCTGCTTCTCACCGCTTGCCCAGGGACTTCTCACCGGCAAGTACAACAACGGCATACCTGAGCACAGCCGTGCCGCCCGTTCCACAGGTTTCCTTCAGGTCTCACAGGTAACCCCTCAGAGAGTTGAAGCGGCACGTTCACTCGAAGCCATCGCCCGCGAACGTGGTCAGTCGCTCGCCCAGATGTCCTTGGCATGGGCGCTTTCCGACAGTCGTGTCACGTCTGTCATCATCGGTACAAGTTCTGTTGCGCAGATGAAAGATAATCTGAAGACGCTCGACAATCTCCACTTCACCGATGAAGAACAGGCTCGCATAGACGCCATTGTCAATGTTCCAGGCATATCTTTCTGATAAAACATTATTTCTTTATGATAGATACATTGTTCCGCAAAATACGCCTCAGGCACCTTCTGCCGTCTCTCCTGCTGATGTTCTCCGCAACCTCATGCAGTGACGGCTACGGCACCTATTCAACCAAATATCCGGTTATCTTCAGCATGTCCATCAACTATTCTTCACAGCTCTTCAATACAATGGCTGGAATGGGACAGTTCGTAACCATACGAAAGACTGTTGAGAACGTCAACGGAAATATGCAGAGCGTCATTACCGTCAGCGGTCCTACCGGTACAGACTATTGTGCCATAGATCGCATAAGCGAAGATTTCCTTTACGGTTTGGGCGGACTGATTGTCGGCAACAACATCTACGGCGAGCCTATGGCCTACGATCTTGCATGTCCCAACTGCGACCGTGCAAGCCGACGTCTGAGCATCGACGATACCGGCATGGCCAAGTGCGGACATTGCGGACTGGTCTACGACCTCAACAACTATGGTGCCATCAGTACGGCATCCTCCAGTGCCGGAGGCGACCTGCGCGGTCTCTACCGCTACCGCATCAGCTACAACGGTACAGTTGTCACCGTGAGCAACTGATTCATGCGTTGCTTGCAGGTTCGGTTGTTGTATATTTACTCCCTCTATGCCTGTAAATATCAGTTCTAACACTGTTTACCGTTTGTACTAACAAACTTTCTCAAACGTGCAGACAATCAATCGCACACTTTCGAACACAGTTCGAGAGCGCAGTTAACGCAAAAAGCGACATGTGCAAGTACGAATCATTTTGATTCCCTACGCACATGTCGCTTTCTTTTGTGTTTATTTGAAAATATCTACTGAATGGTTTCAATTATTGGTAGTGTGAGTGCTTGTTTTATGTAAATTATCGGCAGTACTAGTGCCTGTATTGTGTAAATTATCGGCAGTGCGAGTGCTTATTTTGTGCAAATTATCGGCAGTATAGATATATTTTCTACAACCGTATATCCATTTCCTTTCCCTCGTACACAGCTTCCACTCCATGGGTTTCGTTCTCTATTCCTGTTCCGCATCCCTCCGAAACCACAACGATATTCAGCTTCCTCGTCTTGCACATACCCTTGTATTCACCCTTGCGTGCCGACAAGTGCAGTTCCCGTTTTTTGTCGTTCCATTTCATTGTGAATGTGCTGAATGCGCCCTTTTCATAGTTGTAGTTGTCGCCTTCATCCTCATATACGGTGAATGTTCCGTCTTTGCCTGGATAAATTCTTATTTCCCATTCGGCGTCGTTCTTCTGCGAACTGTATTCCACCTCAGGACCGATAGGAATAATGCTTCCAGCCCTTACGAACAGCGGAATCCTGTCAATCGGAGCATCGGCTTCTAATGTTGTTCCGCCCTTGTACTCCTTGCCCGACCAGAAGTCGTACCATACCGACTTGTTCTTTTCTCCGTCCTTCGGCAGATACACGTTTCTGCATTTCTTCACGCCCTCGGCTTTCTCACCGCCAGGCAGATAGTACATCGGACGGGTGACAGGACATACCAATATCGACGGACCGAACATGAATTCATCCTTTATGTCGTACACCGCCGTGTCCTTTCTGAAGTCGAACGCCAGCGCACGCGTCATCGTATAGTCGTTCAGGTACACGCTTCCTGCCAGCGAATAAATGTACGGCAACAGCCTGTATCTGGTCTTTATTGATGTCGTGATGCTCTCGTAGAACGGTTCACCTTCCTTGCCGTAGAACCACGGTTCTCTCGGCGTTCCCGTGCCGTGGCTTCTGAAAATAGGCAAGAATGTGCAGTACTGAAGCATGCGCGAGTAGAACTCCCTGTAGCCGGCATCCTTGTATCCCTGCGGAAAAACGCCCCGTCTGAACCACTCATTGCCGCCGACGGTGAAAAATGCACCGGCATCCACCGTCCAGTACGGATAGCCAGTAGCCATGAAGTTCAGTCCGGCAGGAATCTGCTGTGCAAACGACTCCCACGAAGCCGACGTGTCGCCGTTCCAGCTTATCGTACCGTATCTCTGCTGTCCGGCCCAGCTCGAACGTGTCAAGTTCACCACACGCTTCTCCTCAGTGCATTTGCGCTGGTTTTCATACACCCCTTTCGAATGATGCAACGAGTAAGTGTTCACGTCGAGCGGTCCCAACAGGTCAGTCAGAGCCTTCAGATTGCCTTCATACCTCGCTTTCTGGTTGTCCGCACTGATATTTCCCGGTCGCCAGTCAGAATCTATAGGCTCAGAGCAGTCGCACCACCACGCATCCACGCCGTATTTGAACAAACCGTCATAGGCATATTTCCAATAAGCCTCAGATGCATCGTCGTCGTAGGCATTATATGTATCTCCGCCCAACATGAATCCGCGTCTGGCCATGTCGTCCGACTCCTCGCATCCGCTGATGTTCGGCCAAATCGAAATCATGTAATGCGCGTTCATGCCGTGAATATCGTCAATCATCTTCTTCGGGTCCGGATACCTCTTCGGGTCATAGTTCTTTGCGCCCCAACCCTTAGGCCAGTACATCCAGTCCTGCACAATCAGGTCCAGCGGAATGTGCTTCTCCCTGAACGTCCTTACGATGTCCGTTATCTCGTCCTGCGTCGTATATCTTTCCCTCGACTGTATGTAGCCGAACATATATTTAGGCATTACCGGAGCCTTGCCCGTGAGCCATCTGTAGCCGGCCACTATCTCGTCAAACTCAGGACCGTAGATGAAGTACATGTCCACCTCGTTCGCTGCTTCCAGCTCCACACAGCCCCTCTTTCCCCTGTCGTCATATTTCATTCCGCATCCGTGGTCGAATAGCAGACCGTATCCAACAGTCGAAACCAGTACAGGCATGCTTGTCTTCAGATTGTGCTGCACCACAAACATTTCCTTGCCCCTCAGGTTCATGTAGTCCTCCATGTGCGACCCTAAGCCGTACAGCGCTTCGCCGTCCTGCCAGTTGAAATACAGCTTGTATTTCCATCCCATGCCCAGCGTGTCCGTACCCGTCACCTTCATCTCAGCCTTCTCGCCGTCGGCCGTCTTTCTTGTAGCATTGTTCCTTGTGCTGAAATTCTTTCTGAAGAGCATCCTCTCTTCGCTTTCAAACGGTCCGTCCTTCCTTCCGCTTTCCTTCAGCAGATTGTTTCCTTTGGCATCCGTGAATCCGAAATCACCGTTTTCCGTGTTTATGCTCAACCTCAAGCGTTCAGTGGATATTCTTACTTCATCCCGTTTCCTCTTAACCGAAAACTCAGTATCGGTCTCTTTCTTGTACGAGCACGAAATCGAACCGTTGCCCTTGAAGGCCTCGTTCCTTGTATACCGTATTCTTATGATGCTCGGTGATATGACATCCGCTTCCACCATCCCCTTTTCGGTATGGCAGACTACAGTCCTCTCGTCTTTTTCGTTTGCACAGACGTTTTGGCTTATGCACAATGCCAATACAAACAGTATTGATGTAATAGATTTAAGTTTCATATATTTTATTGTGTGTCTTAATTTATCACAAGTCAATTTTGCCCCATAACATTACTTGAGATATTTCAATCAGCATATTGCTAAGTCTTATTTTATTTTACTCCTGTATGTGATTGATTGTTAGTAATGTAGCTATTGGTTTCCAAAGAAGCATGTTTTTATCTTCTTATTTGGACTTTAGCACATTGAGGCTTTTGTATGATATAGTTACAAATAAAGCACGTATAGCACAAATCTCAAAATGTTTTAGCAGAAAATATGCACGAATCTAAATTTGCAGGTTTTATACAAGAACTCAGCATAGCAACCGTTGGTATGCTATGCAACAGAGCAATAAATGAATTAATATTATTTCTTCTGCTTTTTTGAGTATGTTATGTTTATAAAATTATACAGCTAATGTAATGAAACGTATATTCCTTTTATTTCTTTCCATTTTGAAGAGCTTTCCATTCCGTTGGAATTGAAAGCTCAAATCCATTTGTAAGCTTTATCTTATCTGGAAATAATGCATTCTTAAACCTTTTTTCATAACGCAACATATGAATAGGTGCACCGTTTCCCATAGTAGCTAAGTTACTGGAATACTGATGAGGTGGAAAATAAATGAATATATTGATTTTAGCCTCTTTGGCTAATTCAACTGCCGGTATCATATCGCTGTCTGCGGATACAATGATAGCAACGTCGCAATTATGTTGAAAAGCATCGGCTACAATCTGAGTGGCAATACGCACGTCAGACTCCTTTTCTTCGTAAGTGTGGATGATATTGTGGCATTTGAAACACTCAATTTCCTTTTTCAAGTACTTACCCAATATCAACTTGAATTTCGGATTTTCCTTATTGGCTTGAAAGAAAGCATCCTGTCTTTTACGTTTTCCTACATCTGTTGGTCTGGCTGAAAAATACTTAACTGCTATCAATTCTTGGTTTGGACGTAAGAAAGATTCCATCAGTTTGACAATGTCCAACCAATAATACTTCTTCCACGGAGCTGTTTTCAACCCGTAGTAGAAGTTGAATCCGTCTATGTAAACGATAACCCTTTGTTTGCTTTCTTCAGCCATATTTATAAAAAATAAGCCCTCGAAGTCGAGGGCGAGCCTTGGTCTTTCCCAACCAAGGGGGATAATTTTGTACTACAAAAATACATTTTTTATTTGATAGAACAAACTTGTATTGTATTTATTTTATCGTTTCATTTTGCAATTTAATGATTTATAAAGTTTCAGAACTTGATTTTCCTTGCATAAATATCAGAATTTATTTTGCTGAAATCTGCACGATTCTCAAAATTCAGACAGGTGAAAACGTGCTTTTCTTTAAATTTCTAACAACAGATTGGTCTTTTTTCTGTCTGCTAATACTTAACTGTTCTTCCTTTTTCAGGCGCTCAGAAAATAAATTCCGGGCGCTCGCAACTTAATTTCCGAGCGCCCGGAATTTTATCCGCGAGGGCTCGTAGCCCAAAAGATTCTTAAGATTCCGTTAATTTATGCCGGAAAGGCAGTCCTTATTTTTCTGCTTCCGGCAGAGCCGTGTGCCAGTGGTTGGCAAGTTTCTTTGCCTCCTCCATGGTCAGATGTATCACGGCACCGTGCTTCGGCGAACTGAAGTTCGTTGTCTTCATCACGCCCTCGTTGAAACGTCCTATCGGTGTGAAGTTTACGAAGTCGGAAGTCTCTACAAATCCGAAGTTGTGCTTCTTTATGCCGTAGCAGTCGTACATGAGCACCCATTTGTCCTCGCCTATGCGCTTCCATACGTTCGGAGCCTCGCACGACGACGGTTCCGGGTCGTACCACTGAGGGTTGTATTCATATCCGCCGTTGATTCTGTCCGATACGGCCTGCTTGATGCCCGGTGTGCCGTCGTGGGCCACGTAGAACATGCGGTACTTGCCTCCCACGTGCGTTATGTCGGCATCTATGGCCGACGACTTCTTGTCGGGATACTGGAACAGAAGCTGGGGAACCGATTCCAGACGGTTGAAATCGTCGTTCACGTAAGCATAGTACAGCTTGTTTCTCTCGTTGCCGAACCTCATTGTGAAGTATATCATCAGTTTGCCCTTCTCCTCGTCGTATGTCGTTTCCGGAGCCCATGCACAGCCTATTTCGCTGAATTCGGCCGACATCTTGTCAAGGTTCAGGTTCGTACGCTTCCAGTTTATCAGGTCCCACGACTTCATCAGCACCAGGCCCCTGTTGTTGCCCCAGCCGTACTTCTTGCCGTCTCTTTCCCATTCGGTGTCCCTGTAGCCCTCCTTCTGTGCAAAGATGTGCAGGTCTGTCATCGCCAGGTAGAACGCTCCGTCAGGTCCTCTGTATATGTGCGGGTCTCTGATGCCCTTCTGTTCGGCAATCGTGTCTCCCTTAATAATTGGTTTGCCGTCGTTGAGCGCTGTGAATGTGTAGCCGTCTGTGCTGAGCGCCATGTGCAGGCTGTGGGTGTCATCCTTGTGGAACACCAGCAGGTACGCCGACATGTCCTTCTCCTGCGGAACGGCGTTTCTGTATCCGAAGCTGTGGAACACGCTCTTGCCCTTTCCTGCTGCGCACAAAGCAGGACGCAGGGCATAGAATCCGCCGAATTTGTTGTGGTTCAGGCCCGACACGTCCATTCCGTCGGCCAGTGTGGTCCATGCCTTGCCGTCACGGCTCACCATGATGCCGACCGTGTTGCCTCGGTTATGAATCTTTGCGAAGAAGTGCTTGCCGATGCTGTTCTTTACCGCACGCTTATTCTTTGCATCGGAGTATATGGTGAATGTTTTTCCGTCGGTCATCACTCCGGCAAAAGCCTCTTCGTCGTAGTACAGCATCAAACCTGCCTCCGCATTGCTCTTTACAGTTATTTCGCTGCACACCTCGTAGTTCTTGTCCGAAGCCGTCACGAGCATCAGCAGTGCATCGGCAGGCGAAGAACCCTTGCCCTCTACCGTCAGATTTCCGTTCTTCAGACTTATCTTGTCCATCGGATACTCTCTCCAGAAGGTCCACTGAAGTCCCAGTTTGTCGCCGTCGAAGCTGTCCGACAGTTCCATGCCTTTACCGTCGGTTTCAGGCAGAGATGCCGACGACTTTGTTACTGGCCATCCGTCCTTTGTCCACTCAATCGGTTCAATCAGCGTCTGTCTGCCCAGCGTGTGGTAGCCGTTGGCATAGGCGTGGTAGACAATCCACCAGTTGCCCTGTGCATCGTCAATCAGTGTGCCGTGGCCCTTCGACCACCAGTTGTCGTCGGCCGTATATGTATGTACTATAGGATTGTAGGGTGAGTTCTCCCACGGTCCCGCAGGACTCTTCGAGCGTGCTGTCACAGCCATGTGGCTTGTGGCAGGTCCGGCCGTTCCGCCCTCGGCCGATGTCAGGTAATAGTAGCCGTCGTGGTACGTCAGTTTCGGCGATTCCAGACACATGCACTCCGTCACCCAGTGTTTCGGATATGCCCATCCGTCGTACACCTTTTTCTTTTCGCCGTCCACGGCCAGTCCGTCGGGTGTCAGCTTCACCATCTCGCCGTTGCTCAGGTAGAGATATCTGTTGCCGTCCTTGTCGGCCACGTGTCCCGGGTCAATGCCTCCAACCTTCAGGTCTATCGGCTTGCTCCACGGTCCGCGTATGTCGTCGGCCCATACCACCCAGTTGGTGCCGGCGGCAGGGTAGTAGATGTAGAAGCGTCCTTTGTATTTCACGAGGTCGGGTGCCATTGCCGAACCTTCATATTCGGTTACGGCTCGGCATACAGGTTTCCAGTTGACAAGGTCGGTGGAATGCCAAATCAGGAATCCCGGAGCATAGAAGAACGGTGAGTGGGTCATGTAGAAGTCCTTTCCGTCTCTTACAATCGACGGGTCGGGATAGTCGCCTTTGAGTATGGCCTTCGGGAAAGTCTGTGCTTCTGCAAACAGGCTTATGGCCAGAGCGAGGATGATGGTCAAAGTGTGTTTCATAAAAATGGTTTTTGGTTGTTTTTCTCTGTATCAGCATTAGCCGTCAGCAGTTTTCCGGCTAAAGATATGCAAATATAGTTCTTTTGCCGATACATATAGGATTTCAGAAACATCCAGAAGACATTATATGTTCCATAAAAATTTATCGGACTGCAAGATTTTATTAACTTTGTAGATAATCGTGTATTTTTGTTTCAGATATATCACATAAAGATTCTTGGATGGCAGAAGAAAATTTGAAAGATAAGGCGGCCCGCGGCATCATCTGGAGCGGCATCAGCAACGGCTCCATGCAGGTGCTCAATGCCGTGTTCGGAATCGTTGTGTCGCGCATATTGACTCAGGACGATTTCGGCCTTGTCGGCATGCTTACAATATTTTCCACCTTAGCATCGGCTGTTCAGGAGAGCGGTTTCGTTTCGGCACTGACCAACCGCCGGAACGCCACGTACGACGACTACAACTCCGTCTTCTGGTTCAACGTGATAAGTGCCGGCATCATGTACGTGATACTTTGGTTTTCGGCACCTCTCATTGCCATGTACTACCACGAACCGCGTCTCATCTCCCTGTCGCGCTATGCCTTCATAGGATTCTTCATTGCCAGTTTCTCGACGACACCGCGCGCCATACTCTTCAAGAACATACGTGCCAAGGAGCAGACGTTCATATCCATCCTTGCACTTGTGTCTTCAGGGCTTGTGGGGCTGACCATGGCCCTCTGCGGCATGTCCTACTGGGGTATTGCCACGCAGAGCATCGTGTTCGTCACAGTGGGCACCATTGCCACATGGCATTTCTCGCGATGGCGTCCGTCCCTGCGATTCACCTTCAAGCCGGTGCGCGAAATGTTCGGATTCAGCAGCAAGATGCTGGTGACCAATATATTCAACTGTGTCAACAACAACGTCTTCACACTCGTGCTCGGCAATTCGTACAAACCGAGCGAGGTCGGTTCGTACACCCAGGCCAACAAGTGGAACACCATGGGAAGCCAGTTCATCACCGGCATCGTCCAGGGAGTGGCACAGCCTACATTCGTACAGGTGGGGCGCGATCCGCAGCGCCTGCGTCAGACATTCCGAAAGATGCTGCGTTTCACGTCGTTCATATCTTTCCCTCTGATGTTTCTCCTGCTCACTGTGGCACCGGAGTTCATCACCTTCCTGCTCACCGACAAGTGGCTCAGCAGTGCGCGCTATCTGCAGGCTCTCTGCGTCAGCGGAGCCTTTCTGCCCATAACGGCACTCTACTACAACTTCATCATCAGCCGCGGCAAATCCAACATATACATGGGCAACATCATCGTGCAGGGCTGTGTTCAGCTGCTGATGCTGTTCTCCATCATGCGTTTCCATCTCGAGTTTCTCGGCATGACCGGCATCAAGCTCATGATTACGTTCTACGTGTCGCTCAATGTGCTCTGGCTCTTCATCTGGCACTATTTTCTCTGGCGCGAGATACGTCTGCCGCTGTTCAGCGCGCTCAAGGATGTACTTCCGTTCATGCTCATTGCCATTGTGTCTTCTTCGGCCGCATATTTTGTTACGACCGGCATTGAGGACGAACTGGGACTTATCATTTCGCGTGCGGTCATATCTCTTTCTATATACGTAGGGCTGCTGTGGATTACACATGCCAACATCCTGCGTGAGAGTTTAACCTATCTGTTCAAAAGGAAAAAACATAAAAAATGAAATTAGCATATCTCATTACAGCAGCAGACGACCCTGCACAGCTCCGGCGTCTGGTTTCGGCTCTCCATACGGATGCTGAGTTCTATATACATGTCGATGCCGATGCCGACATAGCTCCGTTTATGGAGAACATGTCTGCACCGAATATTCATTTCACAGATGTGCGCGAACATGTAAAGTCGAACAATTTTTCGGCAGTGCGTGCACAGATGCTTCTCGTGGCCGACTGTGTGAACAGCGGCGTGAATTTCGACTATGTGTTTTTCCTCTCTTCTGCCGATTATCCTCTTTGGCACTGCGACCGTATCACAGAATTCCTCTATGACAATAGGGGACGCGAATATCTGACGGCCATCTGTCTTGCTTCGCCCGAGGTAGGTGACTCATTTACCAAAGATTACAGACAAATGCGTCCGGACATCGACATTCCGTTTCTGGGCGATGCTGCACGCGACCGCATCAACAAGGCTTCGCGCAAACTGCTTTCGGTTGCAGGACTGCACAAGTCGCTGCAGTTCAAAGTGGGTCGTTCGATATGGAAACTATACAGAGGCGGTTCAGCATGGTGCATAAGCGGCAAGCTGCTCAATTTTGTTTTCGGTTATTACGAGAGACACAAGGAGATTCATTCGTATTTCTCAAATCAGTTGAGGCCTATTGAGACGGTTGTTCCTACGATTGCCTTCAATACTCCACACGCAAAATGCTGTACTTTGCATATCGGCAATTTCACGTCAATGTCAGATCTTATGCCGTTGCATTTCATGGTGGCTTCGCAGTCGGGATACAAGATTCTCGATGAGCGCAATTATCATAAGATTGTATCTTCTGGAATGATGTTTGTACGCGGTGTGGACTCTGCATCAAGTTCTATACTTCTGGATATGATTGACAAATACAGAGATGCATGTGCCACTGTTGAGTGACATCTGCTTCTTTTGCGTTGAATAAAGCAGATACTTACAATCTATCTATACGAGGAATTTTCATAGAGCAAAATCTTATCAGACTATGACAAACGAAACAAATCTTCCGCCTTACGAAGTCGACGTGGCGGTACTCATACTTTTCTTCAATCGTCCCGAACAGCTCAGCAAAGTGTTTGAGCAGGTGCGCAAGGCACGCCCGTCGAGACTCTTTCTTTATCAGGACGGACCGCGAGGCGAGCGCGACATGCCTGGCATTGAGGCATGCCGTAAGATTGTCGAACAGATTGACTGGCAGTGCGAGGTCAAGAGAAAGTATCAGGAACGCAACTATGGATGTGACCCTTCAGGATTTCTTTCTCATAAATGGGCTTTCAGCAATGCTGATAAATGTATAGTGCTGGAAGATGATTGTGTGCCGTCTGTCACATTCTTTAGATTCTGCAAGGAGATGCTCGACCGCTACGAGAATGATACGCGTATCAGCATGATTGCCGGATTCAACAATGAAGAAATAACTCCCGATATACCGTATGATTACTTCTTTGCTTCGACATTCTCTATATGGGGATGGGCAAGCTGGAAACGTGTTGTGGATCAGTGGGACGAACATTATTCTTTCCTTGATGATGAGGTCAATATGCGCCAGTTGCGCAACCTGATTAAGACACGCAATTATAGGGATGATTTCATTTATATGTGTCGTAGGCATAAGGAGAGCGGAAAGCAGTATTTTGAAACTATATTCCATAGTACCATACTTTTTAATTCTGGATTGTCGATATTTCCAACCAAGAATATGATAAATAATTTGGGAGTAGTGGCCGATTCCACCCATTTTTCAGGTTCTCTGAAGACGATGCCTCGCGGTTATCGCCGAATCTTTACAATGAAGCGTTACGAGTTGGAGTTTCCGCTTCGCCATCCGCGCTATGTAATAGAGAATACGGCTTACAAGGAAGCTGTATATCGCATTATGGGCTGGAGGCACCCGTTCATAAAGGTATGCCGTTCTTTCGAGGAACTTTTCCTGAATCTGCGCTACGGCAATTTCTCCATTATCGGAAAAGCAATAGTAAATCGTATAAATAAGACGCTAGGACGTGATAAATGCAGTTGATCTGCCGGTCTTGTATATTGCCGGCTTGATTGTGTATACGAGTTGTGCTCATTTATCAGCTTTAGTCGGCACATTAATCATAAAAAGACGTAAATTTGCAACGGAAGCATAAACTTTTACTACCATGTACAACAATAGAATTGTCGTGTATACATCTGGAACATTCGACATGTTTCATTCCAATCATCTGAAGATGATAAAATATGCCCGCGGACTCGGCGATACACTCATTGTCGGTGTCAGCACTGACGAACTGGTGTGCAGCTACAAACGTCCGCCTATAATACCTTTCGAGGAACGAATGGCCATAATCGAGGCCCTCAAATATCCGGATATAGTAATACCGCAGCGTTCGCTCGACCATACTGAACTTGTCAAGAAACTCAACATAGACGTTTTTGTGGTCGGTGACGACTGGACTGGCAAATACGATTATCTTAAGGAACTCGGAGTGACAGTATTTTATTTCCCTTACGGCGACGGCGTTAGCACAACTAAGATAAAGGAGGAAATTCTGCACAAATACCGCGAAATGAAGGAGAAAGTGGACAAGCGTCCTAATCCTGACATAAAGGTGCGCGGTTGACTCTCGTTTGAAATCTTTTCAGAAATAATAAAAACACAATATACGTGGAACAGACATTTGATGCCAAAGCTCTCAAGGAACGTTTCAATCCTGAAGGTTCGCTCCTGCGACGTCAGCAGAACCGTATGACCGAGATGCTTGTCTTCATTGACGGCGTATGCCGTAAGCATAATATCAAGTATTGGCTCTGCAGCGGTACTCTGCTGGGATGTATACGACATGGAGGATATATTCCTTGGGATGACGATTTGGACATAGAGATGCTGAGAGATGATTATCTCAAGCTGTTGAAAGTGCTCCCTTCAGAGCTTCCGGACAATTATGCTCTGCAGACTAATGAAACCGATCCTGGATATTTCTTTACATACGCCAAACTGCGCGACAAGCGCTCGACATTGTCCGAGGTGAACCATTATGACAGAATATTCCGTTATAAAGGCATATATATCGATATCTTCCCGTTGGAGAAGAATCCTATATTCCTGCACTGGGTTTCGTGTCGTCTGCATGGTTTCACATACAATGTCATGAATAATCCGCGCAACAGCGACGAGCAGGCTTTCAAGAAGGTAAGGCGCATATACCGTTTCTGTGACAAGTTCGCTTTCCCTATCTTGCGTGCGCTCTCGCGCCTTTGGCCGTCGCACATACTTCATTATTCATTCGGCATTCCATATTCCGACACCCGTTATCCGGAAGATATATTCCCGCTCACCACTGCAAAGTTTGAGGGCTATGACATGCCTGTGCCTCACGATTCGCACATGTGCCTCAAACGCAAATTCGGCGATTATATGCGCCTTCCAAATATCGACGAACTGCATCTTCATGTAGCTGATATGACTATAGAGGATTGAAGGTGCAGTATGTGCTGGTAGTTTCTTATAGTATGTTTAGTTCTTGTCGCGGGCATAAGGTCCCTGGTCCTGGCCAGGGATGACGAACATTGAGACATAGTGGTGTCGCCCGCATTGCAGTCTGCATAATTGTTGCTATGCAAATAACGAGTTCTGCAACTTTCATACACGGCCTTTCTTCAAGGCCGTCATCCCTGGCTTGGACCAGGGATCTAAAAGCAGTATTGCTTTCATGAGCACAGTTCTACTCGCATGCCTTTGATTCGAGTTTAGTGCTTATCGCGGGCATAAGGTCCCTGGTCCTGGCCAGGGATGACGTGAAATTGAGACACAGTGGCGTCGCCCGCATTGCAGTCAGTATTGTTGATGCTATGTAAATAACGAGTTCTGCAACTTTCACACACGGCCTTTTCTAAGGCCGTCATCCCTGGCTTAGACCAGGGATCTAACAAAAGTAATAACATAAAACATTTGGGAGATGAATATACTAAGAGGGTTTGTTTACATAATGGCAAGCAAACGCAATGGTGTCTTGTATATTGGTGTTACCAATGATCTTCTGCGCAGAGTGGCTGAACATAAGGCAGGTATAAATTCCGGTTTCACGAATCTTTATAAAGTAAAGAAACTTGTTTATTTTGAAACCTATACAGATTTTGTTAATGCCATAAATCGTGAAAAACAATTGAAAAAATGGAAGCGTGATTGGAAAATTGTTCTTATTGAGAAAGATAATCCTGAATGGAACGACCTTAGCGAGAGCATAGGATTGACAGAGGAGCTTGTAAAAGCTGTTACAGATGAATATAAAAAGCAGAGGCATCAATATATTGATTAACTGCTTCCTTTTCTATCTGTAAGTTTCATATCATGCACGGCCTTTACCAAGGCCGTCATAGCTGGCCAGGACCAGAGAACTAAAAAGTGAAATGTCTTGTGTGCTTTTCAGAGCACAGTTCTACTCGCATGCCTTTGATCCAAGTTTAGTGCTTATCGTTGGCATAAGGTCCCTGGTCCTGGCCAGGGATGACGAACATTGATACATTGCGGTATCGCCTACATTGCTGTCAGCATAGTTGATGCTATGCAAATAACGAGGTCTGCAGCTTTCATACACGGTCCTTTAATGGACCGTCATCCCTGGCTTGGACCAGGGATCTATACAATATCCTCTCAAACGGTTTATTAGTGCAATTCTGATAAAGCGATTATTCATAAATAAAAAACCGGAGCTGTCCTCACGGATGGCTCCGGTTCGTCTTAACAATAATAGCTTTGACTAGAAGTTCATAAAATAACTTTGAACGGAAACTACTTATTTGTATTGTTTATCTTCGAACGATATACTCCTGGTGTGCATCCGTATTTCTTTTGAAATGCCCGCCTGAAAGTGCTTTGTGAATTGAAACCTGATTCCATCGATATGGAATCCAATGAATCATCGGTAGTGCGCAATAGTTCTTCTGCGTAAAGCAAACGTCTTTGGTTCACGTAGTCAAAGAAGGTAATGCCCAACTCATTGTTAAGATAGTCTGATATATATGTTCTGTTTGTTCCTATTTCATGTGCCAGATCAATTATTGTCAAGCGAGGGTTCAGATATAGTTTCTTTTCCTCGAATGTTTTGTTGAACTGTTCCGCAAACGCATATTTTGACTCCTGTGTTTCTGTTTCGTAGGTATTTGCGTTGTTGTCATCAAAATCTGAAGGAGAGGATGTCATGATTTCCATTTCTACATTTTCTTGTCTATTTATGAATCTGCATATTAACAACCAGATAAAACATGATAGGAAGTAGTATAGGGTGTCTGTAACTGCTTCAAGGTAGAAGCATGATAAGCTCCATAGTCCGAGAAAAAGTACGAACGACAATATTATGACGTATAGCCATTTCAGGTCTATATTTTCACTGTAGGAATATGTTTCCTTCATGTGTTTGTGGTAAATAGGTATGCACACCAGAGAATATATCATGACGCATAGTCCGTATATGGCAGAATACCATGTGCTGATTGTGTATAACCTTTCTTCTTTTGTGAAAATATATGCTGTAGCCAGAAGCAGGAATGGTGTTGTGTGTATGACGACTGTTTTCCATGTAAGTGATTTCGGTTTTAGAAGTTCAAAAAGTATGAAGGCGCATGTTGCTATTGATGGAGTGTCGAACATGATGAACAGTTTTCTGAGATAGTCGCATTCGTAGTAACCACCCAGAAGCATGAATGCATCCTTGTATGATTGGATTGCCCATAGCAGAAGAACATAGCCTGTTACCACTCTAAGTCTTTTGTTTTTTCCTGCTGTACGCAGGAAATATGCGCTCATCATGGTGAGGAATGTCATGTTGGCTCCTGCCGCGTAGTACATTATGTTAATTGATAATGTTTCGTCCATTTGTGAGATTCATGTAGAGTTCAAGGTTGAATTTGTACGCTCATGTCTGATAGCTGTGGTTCTTTTATGTTGTTTCAAGTGCTGTGTCGTTTTCTAGGCAAATATATGTCTTATAGTTGTTTCTATGTTTGCATACAGTAAAAAAGTGTTAAAACTGTCAGAAACCGTAAAATTTCCTCCTCCCCCGTTTCAGGATGTTGTGTGAATGCTGTATTCCGCAAAATGTAATTTCAGGGCCGTTTATTATATTCCTGCGTTTGTTCATAAAAAAGTAAGGCATCGCCTGTTGGGACGATGTTTTACTTTTTCAATTCTTTGTTGGCTTCTTCCACCATTTTCCTTATTCCTTCAATCTTGTCTGCGTATCGCCCGTTAAGATTCTTTCCGTTGACGACACAGAGATGTGCTGTCACTTTGTTGTTCCACAGTCTCATGCCGCCGACGCTGAGAGAACGGCCTCCTGCTTTGTACCATCCTACCTGCAGACCGCACAGCCATGCGCGCATGCACAGTTCGTAGTCGTCGTATTGATATGGGGCAAGCGAGAAATCGATGTGTTTCAGCTCTTCCAGGAACAGTTCGCGGTCAATCCACATCGGTGCGCGGTTTACAGCTTCTACAAAGCGGAATCCTGTAGTGCCGGCAGTAATCGATTCGCCTCTGATCCTTCCCTCAGGGAATACGATGTGCAGGCCGTCCATTCCGCCGAGGATAGCCATTTTGGGATGTTCGGCAAACAGTCTGAGTGCTTCTTCGGCCCAGTCCATGTTGTCGAATATGTCATCATCCTGCATCAATGCCACGTATCTGGCGTTGGCTATGCGTATTGCACGGTCGTACATCACGTTTTCATACAAGTCGTTGGCCCTGAGCATGAATTCGTTTGCTCCGGTCAGGTGTGCCGCGATGCGTTTTGTGTGTTCAGGTGTCGAACCGTCGTCCATCACGATTATCTCCGAATCGGGGCATTTTCTCAGCAGGTCGACAATCTGGCAAACCTGCAGACTCTTGTTGTGCGACTGTATGACGAAACTTATACGTGGAGCATTATTGTAATGCTTGTCTTTCCACGAAGTTATTGTTTTCTTGTTGTTGGCACTTCCTGTACGCTTCATCAGCGCCAGTTTCACCTTGTCTATTGTAAGTTTGATGTTCATTGTCGTTGTTTTAGTGAAAATCGGTCAGTGCAATACTGCATAAATAAATATGTCAACGTCCGAAAAGATATTTCTTAAGGAACGGGCTTATTCTGATAATGTTTGATACTACAATACAGAATCCGACTACAAGCAGGCTGAAAACCAGTGATATTGTCGTGTCGAGCACGAAATTGTGTGGGTTTGCATCCAGAAATTTTCCTACACATTTGAGGTTCGGCATGAAAAGGAAGTGGAGCAGATATATATCGAGTGTACGTGCACCGATATATTGCAGCATGCGTCCTATTCGGTTTTCCTTTGTGAAATAGTCCTTGTAGTATCTGAAAGTCATGAATATTATGAGAAGCAATGTATACATGGCCGTTGTGCGAGGCAGATTGGTTACCTGCATACGGCAGACATGCCATTTGAGGAAGTCGGCACAGCAGATGAATGCCACGATGAGGCATGTGAGGAAGAAACCGCGTGTGTCGAAAAGTTTCTGGAAATTGCCCCAATAGCGGCGCACTATGTTTCCGAAAAGGAAAAAGTGGAAAAACTGCATTGTCTGTATAAGACTTGAGTATTTGTAGAATGGTGCATTATGGTAAGTGAACCATGCCGGCATATAGACAGTTGCGTAGATGCAGAGGGCTGCGAACCACAATATTGCAATAGGTATCCACGAGCGCCACTTGAGCTTGTATTCAACAAATGAAAAAAGATAATATACGATGAACATGTGGAGCAATGACCATGTGAACCAGTATCCGCCTTTGGTTGGAGATGCCATGACGGCGTTGATGCCGGTCATGAAGTCCGGATATTTTACCACCACAAATACGTACAGGAATACAAGCGTAGGGAATATCTGTATCTTAACTTTCTTCCATACAAGTGTACCCAGAGTATTTCCGCTCCATGTAAGGTTTGATTTGTATGCAAGAAAACCGCTTATGAAGAAAAACAGCGGCATACGGAACAGAACGAACAGCGGAAGCACCGATGATTCTTTGATACTCTGGTCGAATCCGATCAAACTGACGTGGTAGGCCACAACAAGTATCATTGTGAAGCCTCTCATGGCATCCAGCCATTCCATGCGAGGCGCCTTCTTTGCGCCCGGAGCCATGGCCGTTGTCGTAATTATGTTGTTTGGTGCCATATATAAGACATGTTTTGGTTTGTCTATTCTGAATAGCTGTTTATCAGGCTGGTGAGACCCTAAAACCCTTGCCGCAAATTTATGCTTTTTTTTATTCGCTTCCTAACTTTTTAACTTTCCTGTTTACGCTTAAAGCTATCAGGGCTAAATCTATAAAGTGTTTGTTTAATCATTTTGTCACTACATTTGCCGTTTTTATCGCAGATTTTGGAAAATAAACAAATTTTTGATATGCGGATTTATAAATATGCATATATTTACGGCTTAAAACTGATATTATGAGACTAAAAGGGATAGTTTTTTTGTGTGTTGCCACTGCTTCAATATCGTCTTTTATGGTGGCATGCGATTCTTCTTCTGAAGGAAGCTCTGATTCTGCAAAATCTAAGATTGTTGTTTCAGACAGTGTTTCTTCGGATTACAAGCCGTCGCGTAAGGCTGAGGCTGGTTTTGAATGGGAAGAAGTTAAAGGTGTAGGATTGAGATTTTTTGCACAGCGCAACGAATCTATACGTGCCGTTACGGATGCTTCTGTCCTTGGGGTGAGGATTGAGCGTACAGTAGGAGGAAAGAAAGATTATTCAGAGCCTGTTGTAAAGGTCTTCAATATTGATGCCAATTTTATTCAGTCATTGCTTCCGCAATTGAGAAAGTCGCCTAGACTGCCTGGTGCTTCGTGGCTCGACAGTGAAGAATGCGAGTTCAAGGAGGTTGAGTCCGGCAGGGTAGGTGTGACTCGATATGTATTGCAGCTGACAGGAAGGTCTGCAGAACTTCTTGCGGAAAGGGGCAAGCGTGAACCTGTGCCTTATACCTGCGGAGGTTGGGGTGTCGGAAACAGCGGAATGCGCTATTTTGAAGTGTTCTCGTCACATCCGGATAAGGCTGTATTTGTGGAAATCGGACAGGATGCTCCGCTGATTGATGAAAAAAGCATTGAACCTTACGATATAGTCAAGAAGGTGAAGGGTGAGATGGTGCTGGGACATGAGGTTCGCTCATTTACTGCCGACGGCGATTCTGCATCGTATTGGTTGATTGATGGAACAGATCAGGCCAGATTGAGGTATCGTGATGTTTTGGGTGCCGGTGCTGCTTCGTATTCTCCAGTAAATGTTGAACTTGAGGTGCAGTCTTTAGGCCGGTCTCTTGACGGATTCTCGCAGGATTATGATGGAGTATATTTTATAAATAAAATCATAAGCATGACGCGTAAGTGATGATTTGAGAGTTTTAAATAAAACAGCAGGTCGGAGAATGCCCGTGAATATTGCGGTATTTCTCCGACCTGCTGTTTTGTATATGTTAGTATAAAACTTGCTAAGTCTTATTCCTGTATATAAACGTGCTGTACTCGTGTTGATATGCATGTGAGTACTTCGTATGGGATTGTGCCGAGTACGTCGCTGAGCACTGTTACCGGCAGTTCGTCGCCGAAGATTGTCACTGTGTCGCCTTCGTGGCAGTCGATGTCTGTCACGTCTATCATGCAGACGTCCATGCAGATGTTGCCTACGTAAGGTGCTTTCTTGCCGTTGACGAGGCAGTAGCAGTGGCCGTTGCCTAGATGACGGTTGAGACCGTCGGCATATCCGATAGGTATTGCCGCAATGCGGCTGTTGCGTGTGAGGTGTCCCTTACGGCTGTAGCCGACTGTGTCGACTGACGGTACATCACGTATCTGCAATATCGTTGTCTTGAGAGTTGCTACGTTGTTTATTATTGCGTTGCTGCGCGGATTTATACCGTAGAGTCCGAGGCCAAGACGTACCATGTCGAGGTGATACTCCGGGAAATGTTCTATGCCGGCCGAGTTGCATATATGGCGCAGTATCTTGTGGCTGTAGGCCTGCTGGAGTTTTCGGCTGGCTTTGTCGTAGAGCTCGAACTGATGGCGTGAGAAACTGTCGAACTCGTCGCCGTCGCTTCCGACGAAGTGTGAGAACACTGAGCGCGGAACGAGTGCATTCTGTTTCTGCAGGATGCTGATGAGTTTTTCCATATCATGCTCTGGGTCGAAGCCGAGACGGTGCATTCCTGTGTCGAGCTTGATGTGTATAGGGAAATTCGTTATGCCTTCTCTTTCTGCTTCGTGTATGAGAGCTTCAAGTATGCTGAAACTGAATACTTCCGGTTCGAGGCGATAGTCGAAGAGCGTATGGAATGAAGTCGTTTCCGGATTCATTATCATGATGTTCGACGTGATGCCGGCATTGCGCAGATCGACACCTTCATCGGCTACTGCTACAGCAAGATAGTCTATGTTGTGGTCCTGGAGTGTCTTGGCAACTTCCACAGAGCCCATGCCGTAGGCCGATGCCTTGATCATGCAGACCATCTTGGTTTCGGGTTTCATGAATGAGCGGTAGTAGTTGACGTTGTCGACAAGGGCATTCAGATTCACTTCGAGTATGGTCTGATGGACTTTCTGTGTCAGAAGGTCGGATATACGTTCGAAGTGGAAACTGCGTGCACCTTTTATCAGGATGAACTCGTCGGCCAACTGTCTGAAAATGTGGCTGGATATGAATTCTTCTGTCGATGCAAAGAAGTATTTCTCTATATTAAACAGGTGTGCACATGAAGATATGTCTTTGCCGACACCTATAATCTTGCTTATGCCGCGGCTTTCTGCAAGTGATGCTACACGCGAATAGAGTGCTTCTGCTGTTTCTCCGCTCTGAAGTATGTCGCTGAGTATGAGCGTGCGCTTCTGCCTGCTGGTGTCAGGACGTCTGGACATGAAGTCGAGAGCAATGTCGAGGGAGTGTATGTCGGAATTGTATGTGTCGTTGATCAGTGTACATCCGTTGCGTCCATTCTTTACTTCCATTCTCATGGCTACAGGTTCGAGACGGCTCATGCGCTCCATAATGTCTTCGATCGATGCAAACTGCTGCAGCTGGGTACATACAGCGAGGCATGTGAGAGAGTTGCGAATTGAGGCATCGTCTATGAACGGTATGGTGAATGTATGCTCTGCTCCGTCGATGAGGACTGTTATGTCGGTCGTTCCTGCATTTTTCTTTATGTCTGTAATTGTTATATCGCAACTGCATGATGCGTCGTTAGCCTTATCATGCCATGCTGTTACAGCTGTGGCTTCTGGAAGTATGTTTCTGCAGGCTTTTATTGCAGGATCGTTCATGTTGAGCACAGCTTTTGGAGCAGATGACAGCAGACACATCTTTTCTCTGCACTTTTCTTCGTATGAATCAAAGTTCTCCTGATGTGCTTCACCGATGTTTGTTATGACGCCGATTGTTGGCTTTATTATTGATGCTAGGTTCTGCATTTCGCCAGGCATTGAAATGCCGGCTTCGATGACGGCAAGGTCTGTGTTCTGGCCTATCAGCCACAAGGACATAGGTACGCCTATCTGCGAATTGTAGCTTCTCGGGCTGCGGCAAACGTTGCACGACGGTGAGAGCAGCTGGTAGAGCCACTCCTTGACCGTGGTCTTTCCGTTGCTTCCGGTTATGGCGATGACCGGTATGTCGAAACGCATTCTATGGTGTTCGGCCAATTGCTGGAGTGCCTGTAGCGTGTCGCTTACGACCAGGAAATTGGCGTCGGTGCAATTCGGCATGTCGTCAGGAAGTTCGCTTACGACGAAATTGCGCACGCCATTCTTGTAAAGTTCACTGATGTAACGGTGGCCGTCGTTGCGTTTGGTCTTGATTGCAAAAAACAGTGTTTCTTCAGGAAAACAGAGTGAACGGCTGTCGGTCAACAGCCAGCTGATGTCAGCACCGGTATTGCCATGGCGCTCTGCTTTGATTATACCGGCTATTTGTTCAATCTTGTATTGCATAATGATAATTCTTCATCCATGTTGATGTATGGATGGTTTTCTGTTAGTTTTATTATTTTGTTTTTGGTGTTCTGTATGAATTTTTCGTATGCTTCTGACTCTGGCGCAAAAGGCTTATGAGCCAGGGCTGTCTGGATAGTTCTGCACTCGTCGGACAATTTGACGGTAGATGGGCTGAAGAAGCATCCTGAGAAAAGCTCCCAGATGTAGTCGACGGCTATGGATGATGGATGGAGCATGTCGTCGGCATAGAAGCGATAGTCGCGCAGTTCGTCCATCATTATTTCGTATGCAGGAAAATAGCTGCAGAATGAAGAATTTGACGAACAGATGCTGTCAACAGCAAGGAGCAGGCCTGCTTTGCTGAGCTGATTGGCATGAAATCCGTCTTTGCGGTGCCTGATCGGACTTACTGTGAAGATTATTTCGAGTTTGGGCGACATGGTTTTAAGTTCGGATACCAGAGTGTTCCATTCGGAAACTATTTCTTCAGGCGTGAGGCGCTCTCGATTGAAAAGCTTGTCGTTCTGTTTGTGGCAGTTGGCCACGACAGAACCGTTCCGCTTGAGACGGTAGACCCACGATGAGCCGAACGTAATGATGAGCTTGTCTATATCTTTGAGTTGGAATGATGCTTTTGAGATTGAAGAATTGATGGTTGAAATGCATTCAGACATGTCGGCTGATGAGAAACGGCTGTGGTGCATCCAGCTGTGCCACAAGCCATCGTTGCCGCGGAACAGTTCCTCATCGCCTTCACTGTATATGCGTCCGGAAATAACCTGACGCAGGGCCTGTGAGATGGACAACGGGTTGTAGAGCGTTCCGAACGGATTGGCAAGGCAGTTGAATTTTGCTGATTTCAGTCGTTCGCCTATGTTGTCGGCAAAGCATGACCCCATGAGCATGATTTTGTCGGAATGGAGTATTTCGGAGCTTATTGCCGGCATTTCAACCTTAGTAAACAAATTAGGCATCGTTAGTGCAATATTTTTTCACAAATGTAAACAACTTTCATTTAAATTCGTATTTTTGCAAGGTTATAAATGTTGAAAAATGGCTGATATCTCGAATTTTGAACTGCTTTCAAGTATTGACGATCCCTCAGATCTTAGAAAACTGGAGGTTCGGCAATTACCTCAGCTGTGCGATGAACTGAGACATGACATTATAAATGAACTGTCTGTAAATCCGGGACATCTGGCTTCCAGCTTAGGTGTGGTGGAACTCACGGTTGCGCTTCATTACGTTTATGACACTCCATACGATAGACTTGTTTGGGACGTAGGGCATCAGGCTTACGGACATAAGATTCTTACAGGGCGAAGGAAAGAATTCTGCACCAACAGAAAACTGCACGGCATACGTCCGTTCCCTTCTCCTATGGAAAGCGAATATGACACTTTTACCTGCGGACATGCTTCGAATTCTATTTCGGCCGCGTTGGGCATGGCTGTTGCGGCACGACTGCATGGCGAGAAACGCAATGTGGTTGCAATCATTGGCGATGGTGCCATGAGCGGCGGTCTTGCTTTTGAAGGTATAAATAATGCTTCTACGATACCGAACGACATGCTCATTATATTGAACGACAACGACATGTCGATCGATAAGAGTGTGGGCGGAATGCGCAAGTATCTTCTGGAACTTACTACCAACGATACATATAATGCTCTCAGATACAAAATATCGCGAAAACTTTTTGATTGGGGTATACTCAATGAAAACAGACGCAAGGGCATAATAAGATTCAACAACAGTGTGAAGTCTATGCTGACAAAACAGAGAAATATGTTTGAAGGCATGGACATCAGATATTTCGGTCCGGTTGACGGACATGATGTTGTTGAATTGGTACGTGTGTTCAGGGCCATCAAAGACATGAAGGGACCTAAACTTCTGCATGTACACACTAAAAAAGGCAAGGGTTACAAACCTGCCGAGAAAAATGCTACCGTATGGCATGCACCAGGACGATTTGATGCAAAGTCGGGCGAAATTCTTGTCCCTGACGCAGATGTATCACTTCCACCTAAGTTCCAGAATGTGTTCGGTACTACATTGCTGGAGCTGGCACAGGCTAACGACAAGATTGTCGGTGTGACGCCGGCCATGCCAACAGGATGTTCTATGAATATAATGATGAAGGCTTTGCCGAACCGTACTTTTGATGTCGGCATAGCAGAGGGACATGCTGTAACTTTCTCTGCCGGTATGGCCAAGGACGGACTTATGCCTTTCTGCAATGTGTACTCTTCGTTCATGCAAAGGGCATACGACAATATAATACATGATGCGGCTATATTGAATTTGGACATGGTGCTGTGTCTCGACCGTGCCGGACTGGTAGGCGAAGATGGACCTACGCACCATGGAGCTTTCGATATGGCTTATCTGAGACCGATTCCTAATCTTACGATTTCTTCTCCTTATGATGAACATGAACTCAGAAAGCTTATGTATACTGCACAGCTTCCTGGTAAAGGTTTGTTTGTAATAAGGTATCCTAGAGGACGAGGCTCGAGAATTGACTGGCAGTGTCCTTTTGAAGAGGTGCCGGTTGGTCGTGGACGTAAACTTAAAGACGGAAAGGATGTGGCTTTGCTTTCTATAGGCCCGATAGGCGTAGAGGCGGCCAAAGGCATCAGATTGGCTGAGGCCAAAGCTGCAATGGAAGGACGTGAACTGAGTGTGGCTCACTATGATATGCGATTCCTTAAACCTATAGATGCTGATATTCTTGATGAGGTGGCCGAAAAGTTTGACAAAGTGGTCACTGTCGAAGACGGAATTCTTGAGGGGGGCTTGGGAAGCGCTGTTCTGGAGTATTTTTCAGATCATGGAAAATCTCTTGAGGTCAAGCGCATCGGTATACCGGATATGTTTGTAGAGCATGGTACGGTTGAACAGCTTCGTAAAATTGTAGGTATGGACAAGGATGCGATTTCAGACGCGCTTCTTGGAATCTGAAGGCTTCTACCTGTTTTTGAATGTGATACTTAAAAGTTTTAGGATATGAAAATAATTATAGCTGGCGCTGGTTCTGTTGGGACGCATTTGGCTCGCTTGTTGTCAAATGAAGCTTTCAATATCGTTCTTATAGATGAAAGCGAAAGTAAACTGAGTAAGGTCAATGAACTTGATATAATGACATTATGTGTCTCTCCTACATCAATAAAAGGCTTGGAGAATGCAGGTGTCGAGCATGCAGATTTGTTTATCGCAGTTACCCCGCACGAAAGCGAGAATATCATGTGCTGCATGTTGGCAAAGCAGCTTGGTGCAAAGCGGACTGTCGCAAGAATTGACAACTATGAATACCTGAAACCAGAACATCAGGAATTGTTTGAACGTATGGGCATCAGTTCCCTGATTTATCCGGAAATGCTTGCAGGACAGGAAATTGCAGAATCGATTCAGCTGAGCTGGGCACGTCAGTGGTGGCGTTTCAACGACGGAGAATTGGTGCTTGTATGTGTGAAGATGCATCAGGCAGGAATTCTTATAAACAAAACTCTTAAGGAACTCAATAAGGAACACCATCTTTTCCATGTTGTTGCTATAAAGAGAAACGGTGAAACTATCATTCCGCGAGGAGACGACTGCATATATGTGAATGACCTTGTTTTCTTTATGACAAAAAAAGAAGATGTTGATCTTGTTCGCATACAGACAGGAAAGGAAAATTATCCTCCTGTAAAACATGCTGTAATCGTTGGTGGAGGCAAGCTTTCGGTACGTACAAGCTGGGCAATACCTAATAATATAAACCTGAAAATCATTGAGCCGGACGAGGCAAGATGCGAAAAGTTGTGCGAAATTGTCAAGGATGGTGTAATGATAATACAGGGAGACGGGCATGATATGGGGCTTCTTTATGATGAGGGACTTAACCATGTCGAGGCTTTCATCTCTTTGACGGACAATGACGAAGAGAATATATTGGCCTGTGTGACTGCCAGAAAGAAAGGTGTAAGGAAAACTATTGCGCAAATAGAGAATTCCGACTATTTCGATATGGCCGAAGATCTGGATATCGGTACAATCATCAACAAGAAGGCCATCACTGCCAGTCATATATACAAAATGCTTCTGCAGGCAGATGTGGATAATGTGAAGATGCTTAATGTTGCTGATGCTGATGTAGCAGAATTTATAGTCAAGGAAGGTTCAAAAGTAACGCAGAATGCAGTTATGGAACTGGGACTTCCTAAAGGGGTGAATTTCGGCGGACTGGTACGTGACGGAAAGGGCATGCTCGTTTCAGGAAGTACGGTGCTGAGACCAGGTGACAAGGTCGTGGTGTTCTGTCTTGCATCGACATTGAAAAAACTTGACAAATATTTCAGATAAATTAAATTTCTGTCATGAGAAACTGGAAACTTACACTGAAACTTATTGGCATATTGCTGTTTATCGAGGCCGCACTTCTTTTTGCCTGTATGTGTGTATCATGGTTTTACAGGGAAGATGTGATGCCTTTTGTCTGGTCAATCCTGGTAGCTGTCGGTATAGGGAGCATATTCACGCTTTTGGGTGTGAATTCGGCAAAATCTATAGGTCGGCGCGACGGCTATTTCGTGGTGTCTGTCACATGGATTGTATTTTCGTTCATAGGCATGTTGCCTTTTTTGTTTGAAGGATGCATTAAGGATGTGGCTTCGGCTTTTTTGGAGACTATGTCGGGCTTCACTTCAACCGGTGCAACAGTTATCGACGACTTGAGCAAAGTGCCAAACGGTATAATTTTCTGGCGAAGCATGACCCAGTGGATTGGCGGCCTCGGCATTATATTCTTTACGATAGCAGTACTGCCCGCATTCGGGGTAGGAGAAGTGAAATTGTTTGCTGCCGAATCTGTAGGACCGATAAGCCAGAAGGTCCATCCGCGTATAAGCATCGCGGCAAAATGGATTTGGAGCGTGAATATGCTCCTGACTTTGGGATGTTTCATTTCACTGCTTCTTTGCGGCATGGGAGTGTTCGATGCCGTCAATATATCTATGGCAACTGTTTCTACAGGCGGTTTTGCTCCTACAAGCATTCTTCTTCATGATGCCTATAATTCGCGTGCCGTAGAATATGTCATAACATTTTTCATGTTTGCATCCGGCATCAATTTTACATTGCTGTATTATACCATCCTGCGCGGACAAGTGAAGTCCTTCTTCAGGGATGCGGAACTCCGATGCTATATGATAATAGTATCGGCGGCTGTAGCCGTTTGCACAATTGTTCTTCATTTTATCAGTGGACGCGGGCTTGAAGAAGCATTCAGAGCTTCTGCGTTTACAGTCGTGTCGCTTCAGACAACGACAGGCTTTGCTACATACGATTATACTCTTTGGCCTGAAATGCTCGTTCCGGTATTGCTAATCGTTATGGTATGCGGCGGGTGTTCCGGGTCAACAAGCGGTGCCTTCAAGTGCATCCGATTGTCGATGATAGCACGCATACTCAAGAATGAGTTTACGCGCATACTTCATCCGCAGGCTGTTCTGCCAGTCAAAATCAACAACAGCGTGGTATCTTCATCTGTCAGGCAGACATTGCTTGCATTTACATCCATATACGCCATTTCCATAGTGGCCGGCATATTGGTGCTTTGTTTTTGCGGTGTCCAGTTTTATGAGTCGGTAGGATTGTCCATAACATCATTGGGAAATGTGGGCCCAGGAATCGGATACTTCGGACCTTCGCACACATTCTCAGTGCTTCCTCCTGTTGCAAAATGGACATGTTCGTTTCTGATGCTTATCGGACGTCTGGAGATATTCCCAATCATACTGATTTTCACTAGAAGTTATTGGAAAAAAAGCTGAAAATGTCGTTTTAACATCTTTTGTGCCCAAATGGAATACATGTGCCGACATGTTGAAAATAATCTTTATATATTTGCAACTTCTAACCGGCAGATGCTTTCGAATGATTTAATCATATAAACAATATCCAATGAAAACGTACAAAATTATAAACAATCTTGTAGGTTGGCTGGTTTTTGCAATAGCGGCATTTACTTATTGCTCAACAATAGAGCCGACAGCAAGTTTTTGGGATTGTCCTGAATTCATAACCACGGCTTATAAGTTTGAGGTCGGACACCCGCCAGGCGCACCATTCTTCATGATGGTCGGTAAGTTCTTTACACTTTTTGCTGATGATCCTACACAGGTGGCCAAGATGGTCAACACGATGTCTGCACTGTTGAGTGCGGGATGTATTTTGTTCCTGTTCTGGACTATCACGCATCTGTCTAGAAAATTGATTGTCAGAGGTGAACGTGAAATGACCGTTGCCAATATCATCGCTATAATGGCTTGCGGTGTATGCGGTTCGCTCATATATACATGGAGCGATACATTCTGGTTCAGTGCCGTTGAAGGTGAAGTATATGCCTTTTCTTCATTCTTCACTGCATTGGTTTTCTGGCTTATACTCAAATGGGAGGATAATGCCGACAAACCTCACAGCGACAGATGGATAGTATTGCTTGCTTATCTGGTAGGTCTTTCGATTGGTGTGCACCTGCTCAACCTCTTGTGTATTCCTGCAATTGTGCTTGTGTTCTACTACAGAAAATACAAGAATCCTACACTGAAGGGCTCTTTGATAGCATTGCTTGTTTCGGTTGTTGTGATTATTGCAGTTCTCTACGGTATCGTGCCTGGAGTACTCAAGGTCGGAGGCTGGTTTGAACTGTTGTTTGTCAACACTTTCGGATGTCCATTCAATACAGGATTGTACATATACTTGACCATTCTTGCCGCATCTCTTATCTGGGGTATCTATGAGAGCTCTCGTGAAGGTGTTGCTGGCAGAACACGTATGAACATCGCATTCTTGTTGAGTACAGCCTTGCTCGGTATTCCGTTCTACGGACATGGCACAGCAAGCATTGTAATAGGTCTCATCGTCCTGGCAGTATTGGCATTTGTTCTTTTCAACATACGTCAGGTCAGCAAGCGTATTGTCAATACTGCCTTGCTGTGTATGATGCTTATAATGATTGGTTTCTCTACGTATGCAGTAATCGTGATACGTTCAACAGCCAATCCTCCTATGGACCAGAACTCTCCAGAGGATGTATTTACGCTCGGTAATTACCTCGGACGTGAGCAGTATGGACAGAAACCGCTCCTTATCGGCCCTGCATATAACTCTAAACCAGAAGTTGTAATGGGCGACAACGGATATATGTATGCTACGAAAATCGGTGCGCCGGTATATCAGCGTAAGGATAAGGCTAATCCTGACGAAAAGGATCAGTACATCAAGATACGCAACGATATAGAATACGTTTACCCGATGAATCAGCAGATGCTGTTCCCAAGACTGTTTGACTCCGGCCATGCAGCTGATTATGAAAGATGGCTGGGCGGTGTTGAAGGCAAGTATGTTGATTATGACGTGGCAGGTCGTGTCACACAGGTCAAGATGCCTACACAGTGGGACAACCTGAAGTATTTCCTTTCTTATCAGGTGAACTTCATGTACTGGAGATACTTTATGTGGAACTTTGCCGGAAGACAGAATGACATTCAGGGCAATGGTGAGCTCGAACACGGCAACTGGATTACTGGTATACCGGTGATTGACAATCTCCGACTCGGCGATCAGAGCAAGCTTCCAGAGGATCTCAGAACAAACAAGGGACACAACGTGTTCTACTGTTTGCCTTTGCTTCTCGGTATTATCGGACTCATTTGGCAGGCATACAGAGGACAGAAGGGCATACAGCAGTTCTGGGTTGTATTCTTCCTGTTTTTCATGACAGGTCTTGCAATCATATTGTACCTCAATCAGACACCTCGCGAGCCTCGTGAACGTGACTACGCTTATGCTGGTTCGTTCTATGCCTTTGCAATATGGTGCGGATTGGGTATCGCCGCTATCTACGGATGGATGAAGAAGCTTCTTAAGGCAAAGGATTCCAACTGCGCTTCTGCCAAGCTGGCCGCAGTCATAGCTTTTGTTCCTGCTGTGGCAGTGCCTCTGCAGATGGTCAGCCAAACATGGGACGACCACGACAGAAGCAACAGATATATGTGCCGTGACTTCGGTTTGAATTATCTTGAGACTATACCTCACGACGGTATCATATTTACGAACGGTGATAATGATACATTCCCTCTTTGGTATAACGAAGATACTGAAGGCAACCGTACAGACGTCCGCGTGTGCAACCTTTCATACCTGCAGACAGATTGGTATATAGACCAGATGAAGCGTCCTGCTTATGAAGGAGAAGGACAGTCAAGTCCGCTTCCTATTTCATGGAACAGACTTCAGTATACTGCCGGCAAGAATGAAATTGTCGAGGTCAACCCTCAGTTGCCTTCCGGTGACGGACAGACAATCAAGGACTTCATTCTTGAACAGTACCGCACCAACCCGGAAGAGGCACGCAAGCTGTTCGGCGACGAGCCGTTTGAGCTTACAAACGTGATGAAGAATTTCGTCCTCAACGAACAGCTGGATCCTATGTTCAGATGCATACCTAGCGACACTGTGTATGTAAAGGTCGACAAGGAAGCTGTAAGAAAGTCGGGAATGATGATTCCTGGAGACTCAATACCAGACAGAATGGCCATCAGCCTTAGCGGTACAAAGAGCCTCTACAAGAATCAGCTTATGATGCTCGAGATGTTGGCACAGTCGCAGTTCAGACGTCCTATATACATGTCTACAACTGTAGGTGCAAGCAACTACGGAAATCTCTATAAGCATTTCGTAATGGAAGGTTTGGCATACAGAATCACTCCGTTCACATTCGACGGCAACTCTCAGATGTCAACCGTTGTTGATTCGGAAATCATGTACGACAACATGATGAATAAGTACAAGTACGGCAATCTGAAGCAGAAAGGACTCTATGTCGACGAGACTTCTATGAGAATGTGCTACACTCACCGCAGATGGTTCTCAGAACTGATAACCAAGCTTCTCGAAGAAGGCAAGAAGGACAAGGCCAAGAAAGCTTTGGAGAAATGTGCAACTGAAATTCCTGACTACAACGTACCTCACGATGTAGGTTGCGGTTCGCTCAGCTTGGCTACGGCCTATGTTGAATGCGGAATGCCTGAAAAGGGTGAAGCAATATTTAATGCTCTCGAAAAGAAGGCAATCGAATACGCCAACTGGTATCTTGGTCTCAGCGACAGACGTTTCAGCTATTCTGTTGATGAATGCATCAGACAGATGAACATTCTGGAACTCATCTGGCGTAACTATTCAAAGATGGCCAATGAGAAACAGGAGAACGGTCAGCCGCTGATGGGCAAGAAGGCAGAGGCCTATGCCAAGAAGGCTGCCGAGATGGAGAATACGTTGAATTCTTTGTACATGAAATTGCAGAGCAAGGCTTCGCAGGCAGGTATTTCATTGCAGTGATGATTATAGAACAACCCAGTAAATTTCTGAGGTGGATTTATCCGAGTGCCATCTGGAGGATGAACCCTAACGAGAAGGCTGTCTATTTGACCTTCGACGATGGGCCCATCCCCCAGTCGACGCCTTGGATAATTGAAACCCTCGACAAATACGGCATCAAGGCCACATTCTTTATGGTAGGCGACAACGTCAGGAAATATCCCGAACTGTTGGAACTGATAAAGTCGAAAGGACACCGATTGGGAAACCACACATTCAATCATATCGGCGGATTCAAATGGCTCAGCCATAAATACCTCTGGAATGCCAACAAGGCCGACAAGCTGATACATTCCAACCTCTTCAGACCTCCGCATGGATGGATGAAGACCGAACAGTATCTGAGGTTGAGAAAGCATTACACGATAATAATGTGGGATGTCGTCACTCGCGACTACAGCAACAGGCTTACAGCCGATGATGTTGTGGAGAACGTGAAGAAGTACACGCGGAACGGTTCTATAATTACATTCCATGATTCTTTGAAAAGCATCGACAAGTTGAAGACGGCTCTGCCTCAATCCATCGAATGGCTGATGGAGCAGGGATACGAATTCAAGATTTTCGATGCCAACCAGCAGAGAAGCCGTCATCTTAAGTAAAATATGGACAACGTAATCAGGAGAATGACTGAATATATAAAAGCCGAGGCCGAGCGTCTCGGCTTTTCTGCATGTGGCATAGCCAAGGCCGAACCCGTCGACGGTGTTCATGCAGACGCATTCCGCGATTGGATTTCTGGCAATTTCAATGCCGGCATGTCATATATGGCCAACTGGATGGAACTGAGGCTTGATCCACGAAAGTTGATGGAAGGATGCCGAAGCGTAATCTCATTGGCTTTGAACTACAGTCCCCCGACGAAACTCCCTGACGACAGATACCAGTTTTCCTACTATGCCTACGGCAAGGACTACCACGACGTCATGAAGCAGCTGATGCGCACTCTGCAGACGCGCATATTGGAGTTTGCCGAAAGCATACCCGACATTGACGCCGCATCACTGGATTTCAGAATATGTTGCGACACTGCACCCATTCTCGACCGCTATTGGGCATGGCGTTCTGGCATAGGATGGATTGGCAAGAATACCAACCTGATAATTCCCCATGCCGGAAGCTTCTTCTTTCTAGGTGAGATATTGGTAAATATGGAATTGGAGTACGGTTCTCCTCTCGAACAGCGCTGTGGCAGTTGTCGTGCCTGCATCGATGCCTGTCCCGCAAAAGCGCTTTCGCATCCTTATCGACTTGATGCAAACCGATGTCTTTCTTATCTGACAATTGAAAATCGTGGTAATATTCCTGAAGACATGATTTCGTGCATGGGAAATTGTGTCTATGGATGCGACAGGTGCCAGCAGGCATGTCCGCACAATCGCTGGGCAACTCCCACCGAAGTTCAGGAGTTCATGCCCTCCGAACGCTTCATGTCGATGGACAACGCCTCATGGGAGGCACTGACCATCGACGACTACCGCGAGATATTCCGTGGCTCTGCCGTGAAACGCGCAAAGTACGAAGGCCTGATGAGAAACATATCTGCCGTCGCCAAGAACAGCGGTCGCTGACATCGCGTCAGTCCCCCTGAGAGCGCCTTGCCATGTGTTAATATTATGTAATACACCGTCCAACGCTTTTGTGTGCACGAAAATCATCGGCACAATCTTATAACAGTATGATTATTTTGTTAACTTTGCAATGCTGATGTTGTCTGCATCATTGGCATTCGGACATTTATTTCTAGTAGCGAACGACCATGAAATCCGCAATACTGATGCATCTGAACAAGGTACGAAGAGATATACATGAGATGCTTTATGTGTTTCCTCTTTTGGGGGTGACCTGGTGCAGACATACTCTCGGGGCAGATATGAGTGCCGTCCCCGCAATCATCCGTTAACATGCAATGTATGACTGAAATTCATATTTTTTTATTATAAACTTAACTATTAACAATCATTATGGCAACAAATCCATTTTCTCTTGAAGGTAAGATAGCGCTCATCACAGGCGGTTCTTACGGTATTGGTTTCAATATTGCAAAGGCTTTCCATGAGGCTGGTGCAACAATCGTGTTCAACGATATCAAGCAGGAACTTGTTGACAAGGGACTTGCATCATATAAAGAGTGCGGAATCGACGCCCACGGCTACGTATGCGACGTTACAAACGAAGCACAGGTACAGGAACTCGTGGCAAAGATTGAAAAGGAAGTAGGCGAAATCGACATTCTCGTAAACAATGCCGGTATCATCAAGCGTATACCTATGCACGAGATGAAGCGCGAGGAGTTCCAGCAGGTAATCGACATCGACCTCGTAGGTCCGTTTATCGTTGCCAAGGCTGTTCTCCCTTCAATGATGCGCCGTCGCCACGGAAAGATCATCAACATCTGTTCAATGATGTCAGAGCTCGGCCGTGAGACAGTTTCTGCATATGCAGCAGCAAAGGGCGGACTCAAGATGCTCACACGCAACATCTGCTCAGAGTATGGTGGATACAACATCCAGTGCAACGGTATAGGCCCTGGCTACATCGCTACACCTCAGACAGCACCTCTGCGCGAGATTCAGCCAGACGGAAGCCGTCATCCGTTCGACACATTCATCTGCGCCAAGACACCGGCTGGACGCTGGCTCGATCCTTCTGAACTCGGCGGTCCTGCAGTGTTCCTCGCATCTTCAGCTTCCGATGCCGTAAACGGACACATCCTCTATGTCGACGGCGGTATCCTTGCATACATTGGAAAGCAGCCTAAATAAGGTTGCATATTTTTCAGGAACATCCTGATAAGAATATGGAGGAGTCTCTGCCGATTCATGCCTTTCCGCAGTCAATCGGAATCGGGAGGCTCCTCCCATTTTGTTTTATACATTTGAGAAAACTTTTTATCATGTCTACATTAAAAAATATTCTGCTGTCGGCAGTTCTGGCAATTGCATTCATGAGCGCCAAGGCGGCCGAAAGCTCCGTTGCCGTAGAAATCAGCAATCCGATATCGCTGGAACGAGCAATGGAAATGGTTGAAATTCCTTTGGAGAGTTTGGAAAAGAAGCTCGGCACCGCATCCGGATTCATCGTCACTGATGCCGACGGACGTGAAGTGCCTAGCCAGCTGACCTACGACGGCAAGCTCATCTTCCAGGCAAGCGTTGGTGCCCGCAGCAAGTCGGTATATCACGTCAAGCAGGGCACACCTGCAAAATATGAAACAAAGGTGTTTGGACGCATCTATCCCGACCGTCTTGACGACTTCGCTTGGGAGAACGACCGTGTCGGCTACCGCGCTTACGGACCTGCCATACAGCGTCGTGGCGATCGCCTCTACGGCTACGACATCTTCAACAAGCGCACTACAGCTCTCGTCGTCGAAGGTTTCTATGAATCCGAACTCGACCCCGCGCTCTGGAAGATTGTCAACAAGCTCCGCCGTGAAGGCCACGGAGACCTTGCTGACGACGTCTACAACGCCATCAGCTACCATGTCGATCACGGTAAGGGCATGGATTGCTACAAGGTCGGCCCTACACTCGGTGCAGGTACCTCTGCCCTGATCGAAAACGGAGGTAAGGACATTGTCTATCCCAAGTGTTATACCAGTTGCGACATCCTTGAGAGCGGACCTCTCCGCCTCACTTTCCGCCTCACCTTCGCCCCTGAGAAGGTTAATGGAGTCGACGTCGTAGAAACCCGCACCGTCACCCTCGATGCCGGTTCGCATTTCAACAGGGCCGTCATTTCCTACTCCGGACTTACATCCGCCACACCCGTAGCAGCAGGTATCGTCGTGCATAACGAGAATCCCTCTGCCTATGTCCTCAATGCCAAGGCCGGCTACATAGGTTATGAAGACCTCGGTGACCCGTATTCCTACAAGGAGAAGTACCGCAAGAAGCAGAACCCCCAGATGGGGCGCATCTTCATCGGAACAGTCTTCCCTGAAGACCTGGGATCGGCCGAGTATCGCGCCTTCACCAAGGAAGAACTCCCAAGACGCGGAAGCGGAGCATGTGGACACCTCCTCGGTATCTCTACCCTCAAGCCCGGCACTGACTTCACCTATTATTTCGGCTCCGGATGGAACCGAAATTCCGAAACCGGCATCGCCTCGCTCACCGATTGGGAACAACTGCTCAGTCGGTTCGCTCAGTGCGTACGCAAACCGCTAAAGGTGAAAATTCGATGAACGAAACAACAAACGAGCAAACACTATAAAAACCGTAAGAGACAACTTCATATATCGTGTGGTTGTCTCTTACGGTTTTATCTTTCTTGCGCCTCTGCACTTATTGGCCTACGCCCTCTGATGTCATTATAATTCTCTTCAGGCTTCCATCGGGATTGTAGTACAGGTAGTCTGCACATACGCTTCTGCTGCACGATGTCCCACCTTTTAGCCCTCCGTTGTGGTAGAAGAAATACCATTTTCCATTGAATTCCTGTATTGCCTGATGATTCGAACTGCTGTTTCCCGCCAGTTCATTCAGTATCCCCATGTATTTCCATGGTCCCTCGATGTTGTCAGCCATAGCATAGGCAGTGCGTTCAGGAAATCCGCTGGAGTATGTCAGATAATATTTGCCGTTGTGCTTGTGTATCCACGGTGCCTCTTCGAACACAAAACCGTCGAAATCCACCTGTCTTATTTTACCGTCTATTTCCACCATGTTTTCCTTCAGTTGTGCGTAGTAGCATTCCCCGTTGCCCCAGAATATCCATGCCTGTCCGTCATCGTCGATCATAACAGTTGGGTCTATGCATGCCCATTGCTTTTTCGATGCAAAACAGTCCTTCACCGTCAACAGCGGTTTTCCTATAGCGTCCTTGTACGGCCCTTCTGGTCTGTCGGATACAGCCACGCCTATTCCTGTGTTGTCAGTGCTGACATACCAATAGTATCTGCCGTTTCTTTCTATGACTTGCGAAGCATACGCTATTCCTGATGACCACTTGAATTCGTCTGCTCTGAGCGGAACTGGATACTCGGTGAAAGTCCTCATGTCCGTAGTGGAGAATACGCACCAGTTCTCCATGTGAATATTTTGCTGGTTGCCTGCAAAATCCTCACCGGTGAAAAGCCATAGCGTATCGCCGCATACCATTGTTGCAGGATCAGCTGTATATTTGTGCTTGATTATAGGATTGCTGTCGGCCGTCCAGCTGAATGTCTGTCCGTTTATAGAGCCTGTTGCCATGGCGCATATTGCCAGTGACATCGTAATCTTCCATTTTCTTACCATAGAATATTGTGTTTTTGTGTTGTTTCGAATGTGGTAATCTTGATATCCTCGGCAATATTAGTAAAAAGGCTTCACATTCCGTATAATTCTTAATATATGTTTCCTTGCCACATGGTAAGAAAATCGCAGCACTCATGAAACTTTTTCTTATATGCAGTGAAATAAGTCTGTAAATATTGGGCGATACTTTTGTGGCGTACAATTTAGCCAATATAATTATGAAGAAGAATTACATTCCTTTATGCCTTATGGCATTGAGCATTCCTGTTTGCGCCCAGAATCAGCAGGGAAATGCTTCGATTGAAGGAAGCAGCCAAATGCGTATTGATGAGTTGGCTTCTTTCAATGTCGAAAATGATGAAGCTGTACAGTCGTATCGTTGGATTGCACCAGTAGGTTGCCGTATTGAATCAGGACAAGGTACGGCGTCTGTCGAGATTAGATCTACATTCTTGTCGCAAGACAGTCCTCTGCGTGTTATACGAACGTTTGCAGACAACAGCGCTGATACTCTTAAGCATGATGTCTCATTTATTAGGTATGTCAAAGACTTTAAAGATTATACAATAGCTCCGGGAGAATCAGTCGAAATCGGAGGTGTGTCACGTACTGATGCTGACATATACTACACACCTGCTGAAGATGGGGCTGAAGGTCAAGTGGTTGCACATCGTGTTACAGTACAGCCTGAGACAGGAATGTATTCAGATATGACCAAGCCTTATCTGCAGACAGCTACGTCAAATTCAATCTGGGTAAGTTGGAAAACATCGTTCAACGATTCTCCTATTGTTAAGTTTGGAACGTCTGCTGATAATCTTGACAATGAAATTGAAGGAACAGTCAACGATATGTCTGCAGATGGTCAGCCGTATTTCTGGAATTCTGTGCACCTCACGGGATTGAAGCCAAATACTATATATTACTATCAGGCAGTCAGCGGTGACAAGAAAAGTGAAGTCTTCCGTTTCCGTACTATGCCAGAAGAAGGTTCAAAGACGTCTATGCGTATACTTCTTATGGGCGACCATCAGATAAAGAGCCGCAGCGGATATGAATGGCTTATGCAGGCTGCTCAGCGTAAGATTGAAGAGAAGTACGGCAATCTGGAAGAGAACATAAACATGATTATGAACATCGGCGACCAAGTTGATGTCGGCACTCTTGATCAGTATGAGCAGATACACCTTTTCAAGTCCCAGCAGATGTCGCCTTATCTTCCAATCATGACCGCTGTTGGCAATCACGAAACTTACAGCGATCCAGGAATGATGCATTATGCAGCCCACTATCATTATGAAGACCTTGAATATAAAGGCATAAGCAGCGGTACAGAGAATTACTACGCATACCAGGCCGGCCGTATACTGTTTGTCGTGCTGAGCACCGAGCATACCGGTTCTGACCAGAAAGCATGGGTCAGAAAAATCGTTGACGCCGCTAAAGATGACGACACTGTGGACTTCATCATAAGTGTAAATCACCGTCCTATACAGGCAGAACAGTATATAGGCGATATATCTTCATGGGTTCGAGACGAAATTGTTCCAATCTTGTCTGAAACGCCGAAACATGTTCTCAACTATGGTGGGCACCATCATCTGTATCATAGAGGGCAGCTTGCCGATTATCCGCTTTACCATATAATAAACGGTGCAGCTTCGTGGGATCAGATGTGGGGCATGTCGTCTGAGAAAGATTATGACGATGTTCAGAAAACCATTGATTATTGGGGATATCAGATTCTTGAATTCGATTTCGACAAGAAAGAAATGAAAGCCGAATGCTACGCCATCGGCAATAAGGCACTCGTTGTCGACAACATTCTTATAGATTCCTTCCACCGTACTCTCGGTCAAGTAGGACCAGACAAACCAGTACTTGATGATATACCGGAGGAACTGCAGCTCCCTTATGAATTCTCCGGAAGCGAATATTCCGCCGCATCGGGCGAGAAATTGAATACCGTTCAGTTCCAGTTCTCCACAAAAGAAGATTTCTCTACCGTAGAGCTCAACAGCATCAGAGATGTCGAAGACCTTTATGGTTCCACCGGCTCTCCTCTGCATATACCTGTTGATGTAAATGAAAATGTTGATATTACGCGTTTGACAGTTGAAAATTACATACTCAAAAATGGTAACTATTATGTTCGCGTAAGATACCGCGACGAAAATATGGAATGGTCCGATTGGTCTGACGTCAAGTCGTTCAAGGTTGTAGGAAGCATTGACGGCGACCCTCAGATAACTCTCAGCAGCAACAGTCTGAATCTGGGCGAAGAAATATCCATCGATTACAAATATGCGCCAGTGGGCAAGGATGCATGGATTGGCATATACCGCAAGAATGAAACTCCAGGAGGTGCTACACTGTCATATATGTGGGCCTATACAGACGGGCCTGCCGGTACAATGAAATTCACCATCAACGAAACGAATGAATATTACGCAGTCCTGTTTAAGGATGGAGGATATGACGAAGCAACGGAGCGTATACCTTTCTACTTCGGACCAAAACCGGAGCTGAAATTGAACAAGACCGCTTATGATGAAGGCGAGGACATCGTTGTGGATTATTCAAATGCTCCAGGACTTTCAAGCGATTGGATTGGAATATACAGAGTTGGAGACGATGTCGGTCCCGACTATTCTTCTTCTTGGAATTATACCGCCGCCGGTTCGTCTGAAGGAACACTCACATTGAGTACAGACCTTGCCAAAGGATATTATTTTGCAAATTACTTCCTTTATGGAGCTTATTTCGAACCTTCAGATAGAGTATACTTCTCTGTAGGAGACAACATTTCTAGCGTATGGCTTGATAAGGACGTGTACACAGAAGACGATTCCATCAAGATATATTATCAGGACGGCCCAGGAACCCCTAAGGATTGGATCGGTGTATATTCTGAAGGCGAGGACCCGAATGTAGATGAACTTGACGGTTTCTATTATACATATGGAGCAACAGACGGATATGTAACTGTGCCTAAAAAGACCCTCAAGCCGGGACGTTATTTCTGTTCACTCTTTATCAATGATTCTTATGATGAAGTTTCTGAACGTAAGTATTTTACTGTTGATCAGTCTTCTGGCATAGCTGGTGCTTCTGATGCTGGCAATACTTTCGATGTGAAATTCGGTAATGACGGACGCATATTTATAAACGGCAATGGTTCGTCTATAAGTGTCGAAATAATCGACCTTGCAGGAAAAGTCGTCAGAAATGTTGATCGTGAAAATGCTCCTTGTACAGTTTCTGCTGAAGGATTGGCAAAAGGCGTTTATGTCGTAAAAATCAACAGCAAAGAAAGCGAAAATACTGAGGTTTATAAATTTATGATAAAGTAGGCGTAGTTTTCATATATAGGCAGAGCGGATATGTAACCTGTGTAAGGTGTTGCATATCCGCTCTTTTTAGTATGTTGTCTGCTGGTGTTTTTGCGTGATTTGTATATGTCTTTCAGAATGCCCACTGCATTTGTATTTGTATGTCTTCTTTGTGGTTCTGGCTTATCTGTTCTGTCGAAGAACTTATTGTTTTTCTGTTGAAGTATATTGTTGCTCCTATTTTTGCATTGATTTTCAGATTTCTCATGATATTTACGGAACCCACCAGCGAGGTTCTTATGCCGTGATATGCGTATGATTGCATATTGTACGCATAAAGCAGTCCTGATTCGTAGGCATATAGACGGCTGAAATAGCTGTCTGTCTTGAAGTACGCCAGAAACAGTTCTATTTTGCTTCTGTTTCGTGGGTGTTGCCATCTGATGTTTTCCGAAACCATGAATCCTTTGTCTGTCTTTTCTTTCCAGTTTTTGATGAATGACATATAGAATCCGGTTTTTGATGAAAACGACTTGTTTATTTGCCAGCGTCCTTGCATTCGTATTTTGTATGAATTGTTCATTTTCAGCATTGAGCCATTTTCATAATCAAAATCTTTTTGTTTTGATTTAGTTGTAAACTTGAGCGACAGTTCAACATCTTTACTGCATGGATACGTTGCCTGTATCATACCTTCATAGCCGTATGATGCATCTGACACCTGGTATCTCAGCCATGGAAAGCGGAAGATATCGAAATATGTTTCTAAATTTATTCCTAATGGCAATTCTGCATTCCAGCCGGCAAATAATCCGGTTTCGTTTCGAACTTCTCCATTTTCGCCGAAAGAATTGGCCAGTACTGCATTGTACCTATGTGAATAGTGCCTAAATATGAACATGAACTGATTTGAATAGCTTAGATTCCATTGCAGGGCATTGATTGTAGCTATCGCACCATTAGTGCTTAATGCCGTTTCTCCGCTTAGCGATAAAACTGTCCCATTCCAATAATAAGACAAGCCGGTTGCGGTGAAATCAGTTCCTCTAGGATTGTAGTATCTGTATAATGATGATTCTGTATTCCATTTAGGATTGAGCATTCTTGAGTAATGTGTGGTGGCCGCCGTTAGTGAAAGTCCGCAGTTGCGGAATCTGTATCCGATATTTCCTCCGACCGAGAAACTTTTCAGATTGCCTTTTTTGCTCTTTTCCAATTCAGTCCTGTGCAGTCCGTCAGTTTTTATGGACGATACTGTGGAATCGGAATTCAAGGTCGCATCATTGTCTCTCCATGAAGCGAATGCCGAAACAGATAGTTTTCCGAAGCCTAATGTTGCCGCACCTCCTGTCATATATCCGCTTTCGGATGTTGAAGAATGCGGTCTTATACCTCTATCTGTCTTTCCAAGTGATGACAGAGTCATGGCTTTACCGTACGATGCACCGGTGTTGACAACTAGTCCTTTGCCGAATGCTATTCTGTATTTTCCGGCAATGGCTGTACGTAAGATGCCTGCACTTTTGAGCATTACATAAGCCGAGTAATAATCTATTCCATTCTCTCCTGCATCTTTTTCCAATATAAGGCCGGCTGTGAGTTTGTCATCTGCATTGAATTTGAACCGCACCGAATGATATAACGGTGAGCCTGCATAAACTTTGTTTGGTGATGCCTCAAGTACACTGTCCGGATAATCTTTGTATCCTGCTTTACGGTATAGCGGTATATCAGTCCGGACTGTCAGTTCGCTTTTTGATCTGTTTATGATTCCTTTAAGGCCTTTATCGGCTGTTTTTGGAGGTCCTGCAGTTACGAACAACTGCAGATATCTGCGTGTTTTTAAATCCAGACTTGGAATCATCATCAGTTCTCCAGTTGTATTTACCGGTGCGTATTTCTCTGCATAATCAACCATGTCCCGACACTGTTGTTCTGTAAGAAACGGCAGATGCATAAGCTCTTCAATGGAGGTATTGTTGATATTTATGGGATTCAGATGCCTTTCATATAAATCCTCAAAAATGATTTCTTGTGAAAGCGAAGCATCGTCGGCCATTTCTTCAACAAAATCATCCCAACTGTAATCTTGTGCAGAAATGTTGCTGATTGACAGAAATAGTCCCCAAATAGCCAATGCAATTAACTTGTGCATTTTCATACTATTATGCTTGTATTGTGTTTTTGTAAAAGATTGTTTATATCCCCGTTCAAATTTAACATTATAGATTTAATAAAAGACCAATTAATCATATAATTTGCAAAAGGGTGTGGGTGGGGATGTTTATTCTTTGTATTTTTGCGGCATGAAATTGACGTTCAGGCACATGGTTTTGACAGCAGTGTTCTGTCTCTGCAGCGCGGGTGCGTGGGGACAGATCAGGGGAGCGGAGGACAACGCGGAGGCGCTGGGTTCTCCGATCTTCACGCATGGTGTTGGCTATGTGGGCGAGGAGGAGTATGAAGGCGAACGAATTCCTGTCTTCAGGCTGGCCGATGTCTACTGCTTCAAGGAGCTGGTGCTTAAGAACAAACGTCAGCTGAAGAAATACTATAAACTGGTGAACAACATAAAGAAGGTGTATCCGATTGCGGTGGATATTCAGAAGACCATCGATCGCACCGTTGCCCACCTGGATTCGCTCCCCGACAAGGAGGCGCGCGACGAATACATGAAGCGCATGGAGAAGGAGCTGAAGAAGGAGTATACGCCGAGGTTGAAGAAACTCACCTTCTCGCAGGGAAAACTGCTCATAAAGCTGATTGACAGGCAGTGTGATCAGACGTCGTTCCAGCTTATAAAGACTTATATGGGCGGATTCAAGGCCGGATTCTACAACCTGTTTGCCAACCTGTTCGGGGCGAGCCTGAAAAAGCAGTATGACCCCGAGGTGGACGACCGCCTGACCGAGAGGTGCATACTGCTGATTGAGTCGGGGCAGATATAGTGGAGATAGAGAGTGTGTAGAGCCCCGATGCGGAGGAACACTATGGGCGTGTTCCCGCGCGTTTGTTTGTGTGTTTTTATGGTATCTTTATTTTATTGTTATATCGCTCGTGAAGCTGTTGGCACGTTTGATGTTCAGCTTTTCGAGCGTTTTTATTTTCTTTCCATTCAGACGTATATTCTCGAAAGAGATGTTCCTCACGGTGTTCAGGCTGTCATAGCCCTCGATGAGTGAAGGGCGGAGGCTTGGGGCGCTACAGGAGACGTTTCGGAAAGTGACGTTTTCGATGGTGCGTCCTGGGCCTGTGTTGTACTTCTTGTTGAACATGACGCGCAGGTGGAAGAGCTGTCCTTCCTGTATGTGTTCGACCCTGAGGCCGTCAACGAGCACGTTGCGCACGAGGTTATGGTCGCCGGTGTTGATGGCTATGCATCCCTGATAGTCGGGGTCGTCTTCGTCGTGCTCGAGAATGTCGATGTTCTTGATTTCAATGTTTTCAAGCGTTTCACCTTCGTGCGATGTGTCGCCGTGGGTACCTATGTTGACTGGATGGGCAATATCGGCCCATAGGGTGGAGTTGGTGATGCGTATGCCGGATGTGTTGCCGTAGTAGTCCCAGCGGTGTCCGTAGATTGCGATGCAGTCGTCGCTGTTCCGCATGAAGAGGCTGTCGGCCGTGACGTTGGTGCAGCAGAAGAAGTCGAGGCCATCGCCCCATCCCTGACTGCTGAACGACTTGATGTTGCGGAGTGTGATGTCTGAGGAAACGGCTGTGGTTATGGAGTTGTAGCGGGGATTCATGAAGGTGAGACCGTCGACTGTGACGTTGCGCGAATGGCTTATGGTCATGCCGTTGCTTGTTTCGAGCACTATGCCGTTGCCGATGATGCTGACGTTTTCGACGCTGTCGCAGACGAAAGGTCCCTTGAAGATGGCTCCGCTTTCGATGTATACGGTCGTGTTGGAGGGTATATGGAAGCACTTGTCGGGGGACTGGGGCACGTGGTAGCCGGCGCTGAAATGCATGGTGCCGGGTTGGCCGGCTTCGGGCATTGCAGGGCTTACGGCGTTGGCAAATAGGTGGAGATTGTGGAGCCTGTCGCCGTTGAACTCGATGGAGAGTTTCTCTGGCTTGTCGAGGGTGAACATTATGCTGTTGCCATCCTTTCGAGCCTTGATCTTCCGTGACAGCGGGCGTAAGCATACATCGTCAATGTGTCCGTTGTTTTTCTCGACGAGCACGTCAACACTTCCGCTGAAACCGAATAGCACCATGGTTGCATCGGAATTTGTATCCATGTCGACTTTTACCTTGTATTCGTAGAGATCAATCCATTCTTTTGTGCCGCTTTGCCTAACGCGTACCGTGTAGTCATCGATGTGCTTTGCGTAGTATATCTGTTGTGGAACGGGATATACTTCTATCTGTGCTTCTGCATGTGTGAATCCGGCGAATGCGAGGGCGCATGCCGAAAGGGTTTTCAGAAAGATATTCATGTTGCTGGAGTGTTTGTGTATGTATATATAAGTTTGGGGCGTGAATTGATGCCTGTTGCTGTCGGTTCCAGAAAAAATGCCCGGCCGGCAAAATCACTTCGGTGGCCGGACGTGAAGAAAATTACATCTATTGTTTTGCTTTCTATTATAATAATAAAACACTAGTGTCCCGTTAAAATCGGGACGGTTTAAAAATTGATAAATAGTTGCCCGT
>ENA-OUQW01000164-OUQW01000164.1-human-gut-metagenome-genome-assembly--contig:-NODE-164-length-81754-cov-6.236833_pt1 | contig 81754 bp, 83 predicted proteins | sample MGYA00248464_ERZ548849 | MGnify/ENA primary metagenome ERZ548849 (study PRJEB26491, sample SAMN04978193) | human gut metagenome | host: Homo sapiens | study: EMG produced TPA metagenomics assembly of... | reverse complement strand
TAGAGATATAATGTATTAGAGACTTTTGGATGGTGATTTCTTTAGCTCAATCGCCTACACCATCGCCATTTGAGGCGATTTTTTAGTGTTGAGATTTGACGGTCTTTTCTTGCACTTTTGTCTCTATTCTTGCACTCTTTTGCACCAAGTTCCAAGGATTTATATTTTAAATCGCCCAAACGCCCCACCACATCAAACCTTCCCCGAGTGCAATTTAGTGCAAGAAAGTGCAAAAATAATTTATTCCATAAAATGAGATTTAGTAAATTATCTTTGAGATTGAGATATTCTACAAATTGTTCAAAATACAATCTAAATAATTTCATTTGTCCTAATTTTCACTTTTTAAAATCTTATTCAAGCATTCAAAAAACTCTTTCATGCAACAAATTTTAAGCGAATAATAGACATTTGAACCAACACGCCTGTCTTTTATAAGCCCTGCGGATTTTAGTTTTTGCAAGCATTTTGAAATATATGGCTGCTCATATTTTTTTAAAGCCTCGTGAACCTCGCAAACGCATTTTTCGCCCTCTGTCAACAAGTCTATAATATTCAATCTGACAGGATTTGAGAGTGCTTTGAAAACTTCTGCTTTTTTCTCGTTTAAAGATTTTTGCATTTTTCCCTCTTGACAATATTCCAAAAGAGGAATATCTTTGTATTATCATATTCCAATTATGGAATATCTGCACAAAAAAGTCAAACGCGTACCTTGAACGAACTTAATCAGTTCGTCCTGCGGCGCTCTTGATGTCAATTCATAAAGCGAGGTAAAAATGTTTTTAAAATTTGCTGATTGGTTAGTTTATGGAATTTTAGGCTTGTCGGCTGAAACGAGTTTTGGCGAAGCCTTACACTTTTTTGTGTATGATGTTTTAAAGATTTTGTTTTTGTTATTCACAATTATTTCAGTAATTGCATATTTAAGAAGCTACATCGACAATGAAAAACTAAAACGCTTTATCGAAAAACAACCGAAGTTTTTAGCTCATCTTTTTGCTTCAATCTTTGGTGCGATAACTCCATTTTGTTCTTGTTCTTCTATCCCTGTATTTATTGGATTCACAGAAGCAGGAGTTCCGTTTGGAGTGTCAATGAGTTTTCTAATCACATCCCCAATGATTAACGAAATCGCAATTTTAGTCCTAGCAGGAATTATCGGTTGGAAAATTACCGTAATCTATATCACGACGGGAATTTTAGTCGGAACATTCGGTGGAATGCTTATGGAAAAATTCGGTTGGGGCAAATATTTACAAGATTACTTATTGAAATTAGGTACTAAAACTGAAACTGATTCTTGCTGCTGTTGTTCTTGCGGCTGCGATGGCGAAGAAGAAAAACAAACTACAAAAGAAAGAATTATAGAAGCATTTATTTATACCAAAGACTTAATGAAAAAAATATGGCTTTTTGTCCTTCTTGGCGTTGGTGTTGGTGCATTTTTGCACGGCTATGTTCCGCAAGAGTTCTTTATTAAATATATGGGCGGAGATAATTTCTTTGCAGTTCCTTTGGCGATTTTGGCAGGTATTCCTCTTTATGCTGATGCAACAACAATTATCCCGATTGCTCAAGTTTTGATTGATAAAGGTGCTGCCGTTGGTACAGTTTTAGTGTTTATGATGGCAATTGTGGCTTTGAGCTTGCCTGAAATGATTATTATTTCAAGGGTCATGAAAAAAGAACTGATTGTGAGATTTGTGATTTTTATGTTTATAACTTTCACCCTTGTCGGATATTTTTATAATTTGGTTTTATAATTCTTTTTAATTGATATAATAATTCCATGAATGATTGTAAAAGCTTTAAGCCATCAATAGATAATACCGATTTATTGGGAACATACGATTGTTATAAAATGCCATCAACCAGTCCTGCCAATGCAAAATTCAGTTTGGATAAATTATTTGAAGAATGGGAAGCCGGAATAAAATATTTTTAAGGATTAACAATCGCAATTTTTATAACATTTTCCCGCTTATTTTCAAATATTTCGTATGCTTTTTCAATATCTTTAAGCGAATATTTGTGTGTTATAAGAGTAGTTGTGTCAATTTTACCTTGTTCAATCAAAGACAATATTTCGGCACAATCACAAGCATCAACTCCGCCGGTTTTGAACGTAAGATTTTTCCCATACATATTAGGTAAAGGCAGAATCATCGGTTTGTCATACAAGGCTACAATCGTAACGACAGCATTTGGTCTTGCTGTCATCCAAGCCATTTGAAAAGTTTCTTCCACTCCTGCAACTTCTATAACAACATCCGCGCCGCCATGTTCACATTCATCATTTATAATATCAATACAGTTTTCCGGCTCCGTTACTATTACATTTGGATAGTATCTTTTTATAAAATCTCTTCTCGCTTTATTTTTTTCGCAAACAATGATTTTTTTAGGATTTTTTAACATCGTACATATTAAAGTGCAAATACCTGTCGGACCTCCACCAATAATTAGGACTGTATCATCCTCCTTAATTTCAGAAATTTTAGCTGCCCAAAAACCTGTTGCAAGTATATCTCCAACAAAAAGAGCCTGTTCGTCTGAAACGGTTTCAGGAATTTTATTTAGTCCCTGATTCGCATAAGGAACTCTGACATATTCAGCTTGTCCTCCATCGATTCGGCATCCCAAAGCCCAACCTCCGTTTTTATCAGTACAATTATTTACAAAACCATGCTTGCAAAAAAAGCATTCTCCACAAAATGTTTCAACATTAACAGTTACTCTGTCTCCGACTCTTATATTTTTTACATCAGAACCAATGCTTTCGACAATTCCAACCATTTCATGTCCAACAGTTATGCCTAATTCAGCCTTTGGTACCGAACCGTGTTTAATGTGAATATCACTGGAACATATACTGCTCATTGTTATCCGAACAATTGCATCTTGTGAATCGAGTAATTGAGGTTTGCTTTTTTCTGTCAATTCAAAAACGCCGGATTTTTTATATGTATAGGCTAACATTTTGCTCCTTTTAATTCATTTGTTCATCCATAATGAAATTATACTCAATAAAAAACGAAGATGAATCCATTTACAATGAAAGTTTTTATTTGATTTTTGAAATATTCCTAACAGACCTTGATATTTTGGAAAAGAAGAAAAGAATAAGCGAAATAACTTAATAACTTCTTAATAATATTTTAAACAAAAACACTTGACTTTCCTTTAAACAAGAGCGATTAATGTGTATGCTAAGACAAAAAGAAAGGAAAGTTATAGAAAAATAAGAAAATTTTTAAAATTTAATACTTAATTGAACGTCGTATGACCTAAGGCAAGTGGATTTTCAGATTTTGCGAGAGTTCCAATCTCCACTCTGGCATGTATAGTTCAAATGTCTCTATTCTTGCACTCTTTTGCACCAAGCTTTAAAGATTGTAATTACAATTATAATGTATTAGAGATATAATGTATTAGAGACTTTTGGATGGTGATTTCTTTAGCTCAATCGCCCACACCGTCGCCCTTTGAGGCGATTTTTTAGTGTTGAGATTTGTGGGTCTTTTCTTGCACTAATGCCTCAATTATTGCACTCTTTTGCATCATAAATACATCACCATGAACTTGTTTCAGGATCTAAGCCCCACCAACTCAAACTTTTTCCGAGTGCAAAACAGTGCAATAAAGTGCAAAAATAATTTGTCTCACAAAAAGAGATTTGTAGATTTGTCTCTGAGATTTAGATTTAGCTTATTTAATAAATTACATGTTTAATCTATGATTATTTCAACAGAGGTGCATATGGTTAAAACTATTGATGTTAATTTTGATTTTACAGAAGATACTCCTTATTATTGGGATAATTTTAAAACAGGTGCAACTTTTACAGACCCTGATATATGGAGCCCTACTTTAAGGAAATATCAGCAACTTTTGTATAGCAAAAAGTTACCAAATGGAGAAATGTTTAATCTTCAACAAGGGGATAATCCTGAATATGATTATTTATACTGGAAAGATTTTAGATTTGGTAGTGATTCAATTATTAACACATATACACACAATATTAAGTTACAGTGGTTAATATCTGAGGTTAAAAACTCTATAAAAGATTTTACTAACTTTCAAGAAAAATATTTAAGGGAAAGTTACACTATTGGCGGAGAGATGATTTTTCCCAAAAGACGATGGTCTATTAACCAATGCAGAGGTACAAATTCTCAAATAAAAGATAGATTTGATTTTACTCTTGAATGTATTAGAAGATATTATAAAAATCAAGATAGTCCTTTGAATGAAGTTTTAAATAAGGATGATGAATTCTTTAAATTATTTAATGACTTTAAAGGTTATGTTGATTTTTTCTATCTCAATGACTTGGTAACAGAAGATTATAATAATATTAAATTTTACTTAGAATTTGATAATTTCAATAGAAACCCACTTCCACAAACGGTAGAAGAATGGCATAATCTATATAATGCACAAATGGAATTCTTAAGAGCAAGGAATAAAAGAATAAACCAAAGTATAAATAAATAAAGTATTGAAATATCTTTAATACTGGCTTTCAGGACTTGACTTCTGTCTAAAAACGAGTGATGAATGTGTGTACGCATACGTTACATGGATTTTGAGACAATGGAAAACCAAATTGAGACAAGTAAATTTATCCACGAAAAAGCAAAGCAAATCGCACTTGCAAGACTCGATTTAGTTCACAAATGGCTTGAGTTTCGCCGAAAATTGAATATCAAAATCCAAGCTGATTATGATTTTGTCAAATTGCACAACACGACGGATTCGCATTTGCGTCAGGTTTTGGGTAAAGTATCCCGAGGTTCGCTCCATCGGTGGAATGCAATGCTTGACGGCTCCGAAGACTACGAAAAACTTCTTCCGCAATACAGGTATTCCAAAATCGATGAATTCAGAACCATTTTGACCGACGAAGAAATCAAAATCTTTATGGGCTTGCTTTTGCACCCAAATCGGATTTCTATCGGCAAAGCTATCGCCCTCACTAAATACAAATTAAAAGAACAAGGTCAAGATTTTATCCCCGCCGATGCGACTTTTCGTCGATACGCAAAATGGTTCAAGGCAAACAATTACGACAAATGGGTGCTTGCCAGAGACGGCGAAAAAGCCTTGTCCGATAAGGTTGAACCTTATATTAAACGCGATGCTTCACTTTTGGAAGTCGGTGATATTCTTGTCGCGGACGGGCATAAACTGGCTTTTCAGGTGATAAATCCGTTCACAGGCAAACCCTGTCGTGCAACTTTAGTCGGCTTTTTGGATTGGAAATCCACTGCCCTTGTGGGGTACGAGATTATGCTTGAAGAAAACACCCAGTGCATCGCATCCGCCCTTCGAAACGCAATAATAAACCTCGATATGGTGCCGAAAATCATTTATCAGGATAACGGCAGAGCTTTCAGGGCGAAATATTTCACCAACGACAAGGGTTTTAACGAACTCGGGTTTCAAGGTCTTTATTCAAAACTCGGAATTGAAACGGTTTTCGCCCGACCTTATAATGCCAGAGCAAAAGTCATCGAGCGATTTTTCAAAGAGTTTCAAGAAGGCTTTGAAAAGCTTATGCCAAGTTATGTCGGAAGCAACATTGCAAATAAACCGGCATACCTGATGCGAAACGAAAAACTGCATTCTGCGTGGCACAATGACTACATCCCGACTATTGAAGAAACAATAAAAATGATTGATATGTGGCTGAATTTCAAAAACTCTCAAACCTGCCCCAACGCACCAAATAAAACTATTGCAGAGGTTTTGGAAGATAGAAAACGTCAAAACATAAACTCCGACACTCTCGATGATTTAATGCTTGCAACAGAGGTTAAAACAATTCAGCGAAACGGTGTCAGGTTCTTGGGTTGCGACTATTTCAACGAACGGCTTTACGGGTTCAAAAGCAAAGTATTAATCAAATACAACCTCTTTGACCTTACAAAAATCAAAGTTTTTACCCCGAAAGGCGAGTATTTATGCACTGCTGAGCGTGTAACCGAAACCCACCCGATGGCGAAATTATTGGGTGATATCAAAGACTATGAGGACTACAAACAAAAAATCGTAAGGCAAAAACAACTCAAAAAGAAAACCGTAAACGCAGTCAAGAACTACTTTTCAACAGAAGAAATAAAATGTCTTGAAACCAAGATGAACGAAGAAATTTCACCACTCGTTCAAACTTCATTCAAGGAGTATTCAAATGCTGTTCAAACTGTTTTTAGAAACAATTCGCAAAAATATGAATACTTAATCAAGCACGATTCAAACAACCCTTGGATCGCGGAATTTAAACAAACAAAGGAGTATAGGCTTTTATATGAATAAGACTTTTGTAAGGACAAATAATGTTAAAAACTTTATAGGACTTGTTGAAAATCTGATCAACAAACCCAAAAACATTCCTAAAATGGGACTTGTGTATGGCGAGCCCGGGCTCGGTAAAACGCAAACCGCCCTGTGGCTTGCGTGCAAATATGACGGGATTTATCTTCGAGCCTCAAACCTTATGACAGGAAGATGGCTTCTTGACGGATTGATTAAAGAAATGGACGAACTGCCGAGATACTTAACTTCAGACAATTTTAACCTTGTTGTGAAAAAACTTAAAACCAACCCTAAAGTGATTTTTATTGATGAAATCGACTACCTGATGAACAATTTCAAGACGGTTGAAATCCTGCGGGATCTCCACGACGAGACCGACTGCCCGATTATTATGATTGGAATGGGCTTGGCACATAGGAAACTCGAACGATACAAACACCTTTATGATAGGTTTTCAGAAATTTTAAAATTTGAAACCTTTGGTGTGAGCGATATTGCTCAGATTGTAAACGAACTTTCGCAAGTGCCGATATCCGCTGATGCGATTGAATATATCCACCAAAAACACAACCGCTTCAGACAAATTGTTCAACTGATAAATAAGCTCGAAACCCTAGCAAAAGAAAATAACCTGCCCGAAATTAACATGGAGGTGATTAGACAAATTCTATGAATATTGAGAAATTAGCAAAATATTTAAAAGAATTTACCCTTGATGAAATTGAAATGATAGCCGAATGTGATGTCGGGTCGGAACTTGAAAAATTCATTACAGATGGCAAATTATCGCTTGAAAACGGGATTTACAAATATCAAGATTTTGAAAACAAAGTCGAATTTGCCGTATTTGCAAATTCCGAAGCCGAAAACAAAAACATAACTTTGAAAACGGTTTCAGAGATTTTTATGAAAGATTATGTGGCAAATTTCTGCAAACCCAATACAATAAAGACTTACACTGCGATTTTAAGGACAAATGTAATCCCGATTTTAGGAAACAAAAAAGTCCGAGAGATTTGCACAGAGGACATTAAAAGGTTCTACATGATTTGTAAACGACGTGGAATGGGTGAAAGACGATTGAAAAATTCACTCGCACTCTTGAACCAGATTTTAAAATATTGTAAACGCGAAAAACTCGCTAAAACCGACTGCGATTTTCAAGTAAGGCGGCTTACGGACAAAAACAAATTTAGTATTAACAGAATAATTTTTGAGGAAAACTATGACGAAATTAAATAAATTAAAACAAGCTCAAAAGCTTTATGTGCAAGAAAATAAGACACTTGGCGAGATTGGAATGGAACTTGATTTGTCCCGCAGGACTTTATTTTATTGGAAAAAGAAATACGATTGGGACAAGCGGAAGTTTGAATACGAGCACGAAAAAGATGCCTTCAGCAAAGAATTACTTGAACTTGCAAGAAAAATGATGCGGAAACTGAACAATGACTTGGATAAAAACTCACGCACAAACCAATCCGAAATTTATTCATTCATGAATATTCTAAAAAACATTCCGCTGCTCAAAGAATATGAATCATACATTTCCCCATCCAAGTCAAAACAACAAAACTTCCTCACCCCCGAACAAGTTCGCGAAATCGAACGAGAAGTCTTGGGGATGGAGTAATACGACACTCTTTTTTATGCTACTATCATAAAAAAGAGGTTTGTTATGAATATTCATAGAAAAATGTGTATAAGTTTAAGTGTAATATTTTTTCTTTCCATAATTGTGTTTTATATTGTTCGTTCAGCACATCCTACGATATCCAATATTTTAATTGCCATTCTGACCGGTGCTTTTTTGGCAATTTATATTGCATTCGTTAATTATTTGCATGAACGCGAAGAATTTTTCAATAATTTATTTTTTACAGGTATTTTTGTAGATTTAAATTTTGAACAGATAAAACAACTAATTGCTAATCTTGACGGAAACTCTAACTTAAAATATGCAACAAAAGCTGTTGAAAATTACGCAAATACAATTAACAATATAATTATGAATGTCAATTTTACGCGATATGCGCCTTTCTTGAAAAACTCAAAAGAAGCAAAAATGGTTGAGCAAATTCAATCCATATATAATTTAGTACAAAAATCAATTATAATAGCATCAAGCTATATGGAATGTTCCAGTTTGAAAGCAGAAATGTTGGCATTAAAAATACATTCTAAAATCCATCCTTGTACTTCTTGCAATATTCCCGTGGGGCAGAGGCCTATTGCATCACAGTGCAGTGCTTATATCGAATACGAAAAAACCGTCAAGGAATTAGATGAGCAATTTAAACAACAAAATAATGTAACATTAAATTGGATAAATGCCATATTTCAAAATACAACAAATTTGCAAGCTGAATATCTTGATATTATGAAATGCTTGCATTGCAAAACCAAAAATAAAACAAAATGGGAAGAAACAATAAAAGCAAATAAAGAGCATGTTGCTAAATCAATGCAAAGTTACGTTGAAAATTCTATTAACAGACAAGAATATTAATCAGTAAAAAATAAAGGGAGTATAAATGAATATTTCATCTTTGGAATTTGAAGTTTTAAAAGCTTTTTTAGTGAATGGCGATAGCCATAGAAAAATACAACGTGAAATATTAAAAATGGATGCGCCAGCTAGAGGTGGTGGGTTTAAAGCAATGGATATATTGCATAAGTTTAATATTCTAGGTAAAGATAAAAGTTCCTTAAATAAGGATGCAACAGATGCAGAAATAATAAATTATATTACAAATAAAAATAACCAATATTCAAAACTTGAAAAGAATGAATTAACCAATCAATATATCAAGCAATATTTAAATAAAATGAATATTGAATATAAGGAAAAAGAAAAATCATTTTTTGAAATAAAAATTTCTGATAATATTTATACATTAAAAAGTCGTACTTATAATGGACATTATGTCTTAGTAGAAAAATCAGAAATACCTGATTTATCCTCAAATATAATGATTGCTTTTGTCGAATGGATTAATGACAAACCTTCAAATTTATATTTTATACCGATGTCTGAGTGGGAAAATCCAGACTTGACAATACTAAAAGACAGAAATTATGAAGGATTGAAATCAAAACCGGAATGGGGAATCGATATAAATCAATCAAATAAACATGAGTTAAATCAATTTCTGGCAAATAAAATTATTAAATCCATTAAGGAGAAAGAAGACAAAAAAATTATTGAAGAAATTGACAATTGCGAAGCTGACATTAACAAAGAAACAGAAAAACAAGCTCTAGTAAAAATAAGAATGGGACATTCTGAACTGCGTAATAGAATACTTAACCATAAGAAAGAATGTGAAATTTGCGGAATTAAAAATAACAAATTATTGATTATTAGCCATATAAAACCTTGGGCAAAATCTGAAAACTCGGAAAAGCTCGATACAAACAATATTTTATTATTGTGTTCAATGCATGATGCTTTATTTGATAAAGGTTTAATTTCTTTTGATGATAATGGTAAAATTTTAATTTCATCTGAACTGGATGAAAAAGAACAAGCATTGGTTAATGTTAATGAAGATAGTTATATTAAAATAACTTCAGACAGGCAAATTGAATTTTTAAAATACCATAGAGAAAATATTTTTATTAAATAATTGCATTTTCTCAACCAATTTGGATTTTCAAACTGATTAAAGTTTCAATTTGGTCCACGACAGAAATATTAACTCTATATCGAAATATCAATATCTGTTGCAAGTTTAATATTATTGTGTGTAAAATTAAATTCATCTAGTTTTTGAGTTACTTTATCATATACATTAGTAGTTTTACTTGGGTCTTTTATTGTTATTATTAAACAGAAATCTTGACTAAGCTCAAAGGATTCTTTTTCGGCTTTATTCTCGATGAAATTGCGATAGATACCTTCTATATTCAAAAACCAGTTTTTATTTTGACCTAAATAATGAATTTTATTAGCTTCTGTCATTTCTGATAAATCAACAGAATATTTTTTTATTGGATGATATTTGTCTCCGTACTGTATTAACATTCTTTCTGAATTTGCAAATTCAGATGTTAAATTATTGATAATTTTTTTACTGTACAAATTAGAGAGAAGTATATTTTGTGCTTCAGTTCTTCCTAATTCATTTTTAATATTTCTTTTAGTAGTATCTCTTTTTATTTTTTCTGAATAGGTGCCCAATCTTACTTGTAGATTAGATTGACAATATTCACCATTTTGCGAGTAATCCAATACTGGGTCCGTAACAAGTGTTACTGTAATTTGACCAGTATAAAATCCATTATTTACAAGTTCTTTAGGCATTGGAAAATCTTTAATGTCGATAAACTCACCTTTTGCTAAATTATCTCTTAAAATTAGAGTTGCTTCATATGGTGTGTTGAAAAGAATTTCATTTATATTGCGTGGTTTACCAAAACCCATATATTTTAACTTTTCACTAGTGTCCATATGAATATTTTTAGAATAATTTGCAGAATGTACAATTAATGCTTTAAGTAATAATGGATCAAATGTTTCATTTAAATTTTGATGAATTCCTGCAGCTAAAGAAGTTATTCTTGGAGTAGAAAAACTTGTTCCCGCAGATGTCGCAATTTTACCATCAATACCAAACGATTTAACGCCAGTAACTTTTAATGCACCCGATGGGTCCATACCAGCATTTCCACCATAGTGCGTTATGTCTGGTTTTATAATATAAGAAGGACCTGAACCGATTCTACTAAATGGAGAAGGATTATCTAAATCAGAAATATCGTAATCGCTTTTTGCATGTGCTACTGAGCCTACAACTAGTGAGCGAACTGAATCTGCTCCTTGTACAAGTTTTTCAGTTGGTTGTTGAGAAAGAAAGTTTTTACAATTACCTGCTGATTTGCATATTAATATATTGTATTTTTTTTGTAATTCATCAATAGCTACTGCAAAATCTGAAAAAGTATCCTCAGAAATAGTTTTATTCAAGCTTACAGATAAATTCCATATGGGAACTTTATCAAAATTACGTTCAATGGCTTCTTTTATATTACTTATCAAGTCATCTTCGTATATAGTTTCATGGTCACCAGGAACGATAGCTGCATCAAATAACATAAATCCATTATTATTCCCTACCCACTTTTTCGATTCCAACAGATCTCCGTACAGACTTATTCCTGCTACAAATGTTCCATGTGTCTTGTCTATAAGATTTTCTGGATATGGAGAATATGAATCCATTATCCAGGGGCTTAAATGAGGAATATTTTTTATGCCACTGTCTAAAATTCCAATTGTCACATATTTCTTATTTTCTTCAGGTGTTATTATAGCTTGTTCAAAGCTTTCATCTATACAATCTAAACTTACATGATACTGTGGCATTGGAGATATCGAGAAAATTGAATTGTATAAATCTTCATTCTTCTCTTTTATATTTGTAAAGGCATCTTTGGTTATATTTTTTAAGCAAAATACGGTTAAATCCTCAGAATATATTGTTTTTTTATAGTCTAAGCTTTCTGTTTTAATAAATGTTTCAAATTGTTGTTCTATAGCCTTATTTTTATTTTTATCTTGGAAATTAATTAATTTTATTTTGTAATCAGTCTTATTATTTGCCTCCTCAAGTATTATTTCTGGAGTATAGTTATCCATTTCTTCAATACACGAAATAGCATATTTATTACTTATAACATTCGATAATCTTTTATTAATTGTATTTAATTCTTTATCGTTCTGTATTTTTACCAATAACTCATTCGTATTTGTTATACCAATTATATTATCTTGAGTGCTCTTAAAAAAGTCTGATATTTCTTGACGATGAGATTTTGCTAAAGCTTTTCTGTGCATTTTAACCTTAACTACCATTGGAATAGAAGATTTTCTTTCCTTTTTACTTTTAAAGTTTTGTTCAAGGCCATTTAAATTTAACTTTAATTGAGTAGCTCTCTCAGTTAGTTCATTTCCGGACAATACAAATTTAGGAAGTTTGTCACTACCTCCACCTTCAACTTTCATTTCATCTATTTTTCTTTTAGCAAAAAATTTAATTGGTAACAATTCTTCCATTCTACATTCTCCTATAATTTAGAAATACTTTGTATTTTTCTCATTGGGAAGCCAAAATTTTCATTTATTTCTTTTTGTGTAATGTTATGAGAGGATAAAAACTTTATGAAATCAATTTCATTTTTAACGCTATGATTAGAATATAGATATATTTCTTGAACAATATCTATATATGTTGTTTCAAGCTTATCTTCTACTATTGATTGCTTAATACAATTTTGAATAATTGTTTTTATGTCAGAGTGACTAAAGCCTAAAAACAAATTTTTTAATTGTTGTAATTGTTTTTGATTTTTTATTATTTTTTCATAATTATCATTCCCAAGATAAACTGCTAATAATTTTTCAATCTCATCTTCGTTGGGTTTATTGATTTCTAAAACACGAGTAAATCTTCGCCATATTGCGGGATCAAGCAATTCATGATGGTTTGTTGCGGCAATAAGTATACTATTAGAGCTAAATGTGTCAATATTTTGTATTAAACTGTTTACAACTCGTTTTAACTCACCCAATTCGTTTTTGTCATCACGGAGTTTTGCAATAACATCAAATTCATCCAAAAAGAGAATACAATCACTTTTTGACGCATATTCAAAAACTTTTCTTATGTTTTTTGCAGTACTTCCAAGAAGTGATGATACCAATGCATCAAGCCTTGCCGTTACAAGGGGGAGTTCTGTAAGGGTTGAAATATATTGAGCAATAGTGGTTTTTCCACAACCAGGGGGACCATATAATAAAAGGGAACTACTCGAATCCAGTCCCGATAAAACTATCTTATCTCTATTTTTGTAATATTTAATAAAACTGTCAATCTCTTCTTCAATATACTTATCAAGTATTATATTTTGAGTTAAAAGTTGAGGGTTTGAAATTTCAACCATTTCCGCCCTACTCTCTGTATCAACAGGTTTAGCCATTAAAGAATCTAGAGCAGTTAGTTTGCCTTTCTTATTGTTTAATAGATCCATAATTCTTTTTGAGAACTTTTCATTTCCATCTTTTTGCACATTATCTGCTAGTAATTTTGCGTAGTTATAAACTTTTTCTTTGTCGCCTATAATACCGCCTTCTATAATTTTTATAATTTCTGTTTGCATTCAATATCTCCTATATGTAATTATTTTAACAAATATGTGATAAAATGTCAATATTTTGCAATAAATATTTCAAAATTGTGATATTTTATATAAATTTTGCAATAATTATACAATAATCATCTTTATCTTATTTTTCAAAATCATCTTCAAAACCTCTTATGTTATCCAATTCAATATTATATTTTTTGCCGGTTTTATCAACGCAAGTTACAAAGTCAATTGTTTTATCTGCAAATCTATTTTTTCCATAAACAAATCAGTAATCCGATTTCTTGAGTTTTTAAGTTTAAAATTGTTTGTTCCATAAAGTTTGTAATCTTTTCAACTATATCATGTTTCTTTTCGCAATACTGTTATTTGCTCTTTAACAAAAAAACTCAACCGTGTGTGACTCAAATCGTATCATTCTGACATAAATATTTTTTGAACACCTTTTGAACGGTATTTAAACAACATTTAAATGCAGTTTATTTTTCAACTTCTTCTTCATGATCAATGAAGAACGCATTTAATAAATCCGCATCACATCTCAAATGCTTTACCACCGGAGCAAGATTGTAGCATTCTTCAATCTCTGGCTGGCTTGCAACAAAGTAATCTATAACGACAACTGTGTTATAAACATTTTCTGCCCATTTGCTTAACTGTTTAAATCCTTTTTGCGTAATATTTAATCCAACTTTTTCCATACGATCTCCCCTTTTTTCTTTAGGTGTCGTATTCATCACTCGAAGTCAAAAATAAATCAAGTTTATTAACAGAATCCTATTATATTTTTAATAATATTCATAATTCGTGGTTTTAAATTTTCTTTCATCGAAGTGTCAAAACCCATACCATAATCTATCGGAATGTAATCAATATGCTGTATATCAAAGGCACTATTAGTAACCTTATTATCCTTATTTCTAATTAGTAAGAACTTTTTCTTATCATAAACTCTACCCAATTCAAACATGACATTTGGGTTAACTTTGCTTTTTCCATGGTTTGATATATCTGCAATAAATATATCGCATTCGCTAATTTGTTTATCCATATTTGCCAATATATCTGTGCTTTCGGCTTTATATGTCATTATTGGATATAAATTTAGCTTATCTTTCAATAATTCATCTTCTTGTTTTAATTCTTCCACTATTGATCTTAATGTTTTATTAAATTGAGCTACGATTGTTTCGTCATAATATGGCATGGCTACAAATATATTTATTTTACGATCCAATTGCTTTGATGCATTATAAAACATCTTATTTGGTTGTATAAATGAATTATAATCGTGTTTATAATATTCAGCCCATTTGTTTACTTCATTTATAAATCTTATAGAAGTTTCCGTGCTTCCACAATTTTTATAAAGTACATAAAATACAAATTGAGGAAAGCATCTGAAATTTTCCCTTAAATATTTGAATCGATCTCTTTGGGAAAGAATTTCTTGGGTTTTATTAATATAGTCGCCAAATATTTTTTTATCGAAAGACAAATTGCCTGTAGTTGATTCTTTTAATATTAGTTCTAAAACATTCAATATTTGAGTTTTTGTATTTTCTATTCCTTGACTATTTTTATAATGTTCTTTATTGAATAAAGTATGATCTTCGAAATTTTCTTTGAAATACTTTATATATGGCAATATTACATTTGCTGTTTGTAATTCATTATCAGTCCAATTTTTAGCATTTACTAGACCCTTTAAATTTTCTTCAGAAGTTAATTTTTTTGATTTTGAATTCAAAAAATAAAACAAAAATGCCTCGTCATCTTCATTTATAGAGTTTCCATCCCATATAATGATTGAAAATGGGATATAATAATTCTCATCTTTTATTGCTTCTATTCTGTGATTGCCATCAATTCTATACAATTGATCTTTTTTTATAGAAAGTCTATAGTAACTTAAATTGTCTATTTCGCCTTTTTGAGTATCTGTTAAATTTCCAGATATTTTAATAGGTTCTAAAGAATTATAACCCCTTGCAACAAGTGTTACTTCAGGAAGATATTTTGCAGATGTTTTCATCTTTTTCATAAATTCTGTTAATGCATTAATATGTTTTAAATTTTTATCTCTTTGATAATTATTATCTGCTTGAGAACATTCTGCTATAGTTGAAGATTTAGCAAAACCTCTTAACACGGTAATGCCATTTTTAACCTTAAACCCTCTTTTTTGGATTCTTATATGATCTTGAGCAGTGGGAGAAATAATATCACCGCAATTCTGTCCTAAAATCCCTTCGAAAATATACTCATTGTTATTTTTGGAGTCTTTTTTTACTAATTTTTCGAATAAAGCTGAATTTGGTTTATTAAAATTTTCAGTCAGATTTATGCTGGACAAATTATTCTCTTTAAAATCCTTTTCGATAAAATCGATTCCTTTTTGTGTTATAAAATTCTTGAAATCAAGTTTACTATTTTCATCAACATACTGTTTTCCATATTTATAGATAATAAAACCATTTTGATACAATATATCATTTATAACATATTGTAAATGATAACCTGAGTTAGGAAAATATTTAGATTCCAATTCACGAAGTTTGCCTCTTATTGCATATAAAGAATATTTCCTGCCTTTATTGTCTAATATATTGTCTTTGAATAATTTATAAAAAAATATTAAAATATCTTTTTGTAATTTTTGATATTTTTCTTTGATGTCTGTATCTGAATTAATATTGCTTTGTTTTATGACACCACTATGTAAATTACTTTGTGTATCATCTATTTTTTCGTTAATTACTTCATTATATATGAGTTTTTTAATGCCTTCTTCTGTTATAGAAATTTTTTTAAAATTGTCTAACTTAATTCCAGGTTCAAAGATATTCATTTCAGGTATGCCAGTAATAATTTTTTCATCCCATAATTCCTTCAAGGCATTATTTGCTGATACAATATTATTTCCGGCCATCTCTTTCATTTCTTGTATTGAAATAGTTTTTTGTTCATTTAAACAATTTCTAAAATAATCTAAGTATATCGATTTAAAATCCATTATTCAAATAACTCCTTTTCGAAAATATCAAGAGCACTATTTTTGTTATCCTTAGCGTCCAGCTTTAATTTATTGCATTCTAAATAAATTTTATTTAGCTGCTCCACAAGTTCATTTTGTATATTTAATGGAGGTAAAGGGATAAGGAAATTGCTCAATTCATCTGTATTTATATTAGCTTGACCTGTCACTTGTCTACTAGTTGCATCTATTTGTGTTCTTAATATTGGCGAATTGAATAAATAGTTTATATAATAAGGATTTGCTTTATTTATATCTAGCTTTATTTTTATTAAGTACGAAGCAAAAATATAGTCATCGCCCTTGTCAAATACACACATTTTCCCAACCAACTCTTTACTATTAGTTCTATTAAAGAGAAGATCGCCTTTTTTAAGTTTTAAATTTCTAATTTCATTGTCTTTTAAGGTATTTATATATTTCAAATCGGAAACATTTAACATACCATCGATAATATTATTCATTCTCAATACAGGATAGCCAGAGTTTTTAGTAGAAGCTTTATTTGAAGTACCATATTGATACGAATTTACACAGCTTCCAAATTTTACGGATTTATACTTGCTACCAAAATCTATTATTTTTTGTGAGAAGAATTTGTTATATTCATAATCCCAGCGTTTTATATTTTTAAAATCGGTAAATATCAAAGTTTTATTGGATTTCTTATATGTATTTAATTTTAGTCCAAGTTTTGTAAATAAGATATCAATAATCTGGTCTTTACATTTAATTGCATTATTAATATTTTCTTCAGCTTGCGTTTCAGCCTGTTTATATAGCTGTATTAAATATTTCTGCTCATCTTCAGATGGCAACGGTATTTGAATATTACCCATTGATGTAAATGATAGAGTTTGCCTTACGGATCCCGTGGTATTGTCCCTAATTAATTCATTAAACTTGTTTGTTCTAAATAATATATACAAAAATTCAGGCAATAAACCCTTTTTACAACTAAAAACAACGTAAGCGGGACTTATGTACTTGTATTTTTGATTTTCTGTTTTTAAACCAATAGAACCGACATTAATACGATAAGGATTATAGGCAAGAAATCCATCTTTAACAATTTTATATGGCTGGTTTATTTTGCTACCTTTTTCAATATAAGCATCAAACAATCCGGTTTTATTATTTACTCCTAGTATTTCATAGTCTTCTTCTGGACTTTCAAAAGGTTTTATTTTTGAATTTTCTTCTTGTATATAATCTGATAATTTAACAATAGGAAATTTAGAATCCACGATTCTAGTTGCATAACGCTTAAAATCCCATAGATTGAGTTGTGAAAAATCAATAAAATTAAGATATGAAAAAGTATTATTATTCATCAATAACTTGTTCCTCACTATTTATTATTCGTACCAAGTTATCATTTTCAATCTTGTATGTAATATCTAATTTGTTATCTTGCCATAAACTATTGTTTTGGCGATATATTCTAAATTCTTTTACAACATCTTCAAGCTCGTTTTCACACTTTCCACCTGTTGTTGTAATACCGGCTTTATCAACTTTAACTATTGGTATTTCGTAATTAAAAAGCTCTTTTGTCTTTTCTTTTATTTCAGTTTCTTTTTTTGTTTCAATTTCTTTTAGTGCTTTATTTTTTGCGTTTTTATCACCTGCATATTTCTCTTCAATTTCTTTTGTTTGCGATTCAAATTCTTTTTCTACAATATCAATCGCTTTTTCTTTTGCATTAGCATATTGTTGCTTTTCCTCTTCTGTAAATCGTTTGAAGAATAACAAACTGGGCTTAATTGTTGCACCTGAGGCTATAAAAACATCTTGCGGGATGGATGTTATTAAAAGTATTTTTGCTTCAGATTCAAAGTAATCCCTTACTTTTTGCAAATTGGAATTATTTAAAACCCCTTCCGGCAGCACTATCCCCATTCTGCCACCAGGCTTAAGAAGTTTTAAACATCTTTCCATAAACAAAACTTCTGTTAATCCGCTGATTTTGCCTAATTCAAATCTATCAAGAATTTTTTGTCCGTCATCTATAGCTTTATTCAATTCTTTTATTTGTTTAATACAATCTTCGCCATAGCGTTTTTCGTACTCTTTCAGTTTTTCTTCATCATAGAATCTATCAGTTTCACTTAATTTATAGTCTTTTTCAATTCTTGCTCCAAATGGAGGGTTGGTTAAAATTACATCAAATCTGTTTTCAAAAATTCCATTTACATTGATTAATCCATCATGATGATGAACTCCGCCATGACCATCTCCGTGCATTATCATGTTCATTTTTGAAGTTCTTGCCATTCTTGGGTTTGCATCTGTACCATATATACAACTTGATGATAATTTTGATATTCTTCTGTTTTTTTCTGCGTCAGATTGCTTTTGATAAGATTTATTTGGAACACTTATATCAATTGTTAATTTTCTAATGTAGTCACTATATTTTTCGTTAACTTCTAGTTGTTCTTTTTCTGATAATTTTTCATACTCTTCGTCAAAAAGTTTAGCTTTTAAATCCTTTTTACATTGTTCCACATCTTTTTCGATTTTATCTCTAACATATTCAAAAGCCTTTATTAAGAAACCTCCAGAACCGCAAGTAGGGTCACAAATAGTTTCGCCTTCTTGAGGATCAAGCACTTCAACCATAAAATCTACAATTGTACGAGGGGTGAAAAATTGTCCCAGTTCACCTCTGAATGTTGTACCCAAAAAGTGTTCAAATGCTATCCCTTTAACATCATCAGAGGTTGCGGATAAATTATATTTTTCAAGCTCTTTTACAATTTGTTCAAAGCTATATTGCTTGATTTTTATTGTTTCGTAAGGTTCAAATAACTTATCGTCAGCAAATTCGTCTTTTGTAGCCTTAAATAAATATTGCATATAAGGTATTTGAGCCTCAATAGGCAAGTGCTTTTTGATATTTTTTTCAAAGTGTTTTTCGTCTTTTTGGAATTTTTCTAATGAAAATAACACATCTTCATCAGGGTTTCTTTCATATCTTATTTTCATAAATAAAATTTTGCTAATTTCATCAAACGCAGCTTCAGGAGAAAGCTTATCATTATTTCTAATGATGTTATGACATTTTTGAAGCAGCTTTGCAAATTCATCTCTCGAAAAAGCTTTTGTCTGAGATAATAATTTGTCAATCTTCTTTTGGTCATTGATTATTGAAACAGCTGGAATGTCAATAATTTCATCAAGATCTTTTGGCATTGAGTCTTTATCTACTCTAAAGAACTTTGTTTCTTTTGCGTTGGTTGTAACAAAGAAATTTGCACCAGACCATGCTGCATAATTTGCACCTTGATAATAATCTTGTTGCTGAATTTTAACGGTTTCTGCCTTACATTCTACTACAATAAAGGCGGCTTTGTTTTTCTGTTTATCTTCTTTGGTTTTCCAAATAACAATATCAGCTCTAGCTTTACCCTGTCCGCGATGAGAGTTGTTGACTTTTAATTCTTCGTCCATTTGTTCAAGGCTATATCCATAAAAATTAACAAGTCTGCAAATATAATTTTGCCTTACTTGTTCTTCCGGTGTTAATACAAGCCATTTATCTCTTAGTGGAGAATATATTTTATTACCATCAATCTGAACTTCCAACTTTAATGCCATCTCTAACCCTTTCGTGTACTTTTATATTAGCATAAATATTGCTTATGGGAAGATTGTAAAGACACGTAAGAGTTTATAACTTTAAAAGACTATTTTTATTTATTAATTAACTGATAATAAATATTAGGAATTGGTACATTTATTTTTTCGGACAATTCTATTGTTTCTTTAAAATCTTTCTGATGACATTTTATTAATTCTGAATAAATATCCATATAAAAAGGTTCTAATATTTTAAAATATGTTTCAAATAAAGGTTTTAAAATAATAAAATCACCTTGGTTTTCTATAAATTCTTTAGATAATTTTGTCCATTTATTGTATTGTTTAAGTTCATAGGTTTCAAAACTAACCTTTTCTTCTTTTGACAAACAAGGAAATGCAATTTTATAGTGCATTTGATAGTTTCTAAGGTCTTTTATAAAAACAGCAACACTATTATCTAAGAATTGTTCTTTAACTCTTTGTTTATAATGCTCGTATATAGTTGTTTCTTTATAAAAACTCATTACATTTCGACAGGAATCAATAAGGGCAGATGTTGAGGCTAAAAAATTAAAAATATATCTATTCAGATTCTGGTTGTTAAATAATAACAAAAAAGGCTCTTGTGCTAATTGAATTCGTACAATTTCATTCATCAATTCTCTGTAATTTAAAATTAATGTATGATAATTTTCATTTAGAATCCCAATTCTATTTATTGCTTGCCAGCCATTTGTTTTAAATACAATTTCCTCTTTTATTTTCATAGGTCTATTATATACCAATCAATATCTACAAATAAAAATTCCTGTACACCTCGTCGATGTCTTCTTGTTCTATGCCGATGTAGCGGAGGGTGATGGAAGGGGTGGAGTGGTTAAAAATCTTTTGAAGCATTACTATATCGTCATATTGTTGGTAAAAGTGGTAGCCGAAAGTTTTGCGTAAGGTATGTGTTCCGATTCTACCCGTAATTCCCACCATTCTGGCGGCTTTGTTTATGATTCGATAGGCTTGGGCTCTATCGAGGCGGCAGTGTTTTTGTGTATAAAATAGAGGTCTTTCGTCGGGTTTGTCTTTTACAAATTCTTCAATCTCGACTTTCAGGTTTTCATTGATTGGGAATTTTTTGTATTTATTGGTTTTCTTTTCTCTCAGTTCAATGTAATCCTTACCTTTTACGTCTTTGACGTCGAGTGAGAGGATGTCCGCAATTCTTAGTCCGCTATTTATTCCGAAGCTGAAAAGGAGTGCGTTGCGTGGATTCTTTGACAAAACTCTTTTAATATTTTGGATATCTTCTATGCTTTTTATGGGTTCAACGATGTTCATTTGTACCTCAAGGTTTTGAGCCACAACATTAATGCCCTAAAAGACAGCAAAAATAAAGCCTCGCAACAAATTTGAACATAAGTGCCCCACCATTTACCCCTCTTCCATTTACCCCCAATCTCAAAAAATACAACATATCATTCTAATGTTGTGTTTTTGCATTTTAAAATAATAATACATTGTAAGATAATATATTATCTAAATGTTGACTTTTTGCTTTAAATGGTATAATATATTATCTATGAATAACTTTATTTTTTATACTAAATCTCCCAATGATATTGCAAAAGAATTTGTTGAAAAGATTAAGTATAAGAGAAAAATGCTTAAAATTTCACAAGTTCAACTTGCGACAAAATCAGGGGTTAGTTTGGGCTCTATTAAAAGATTTGAATCAAAGTATGAGATTTCACTAAACTCTTTGATAAAAATTCTGATTGCTCTTAATTTAGAAAAAGATTTTGAAAGCTTATTTACGCAAAAAACCTACAATTCTATAGATGAGGTTATAAATGGACAACTATAAATATTTAAAAGTTTTTTATAATGATATTTTAGTCGGTACTCTTGCTAAAACGCCCGAAAAAGTTGTCGCATTTGAATACGATTCAGATTGGTTAAATAACGGGTTTAGTATTTCACCTTTTAGTTTGCCACTGATCAAAAAAGTTTTTATCCCAAAATATGAACCTTTTGATGGGTTGTTTGGAGTTTTTAATGACAGCTTGCCTGATGGCTGGGGAAGATTACTTGTTGACAGGTTATTTTTGAAAAACAAAATAAATCCCGCTGAAATTGACAATCTCAATCGGCTTGCGGTTGTTCAGGAAAGCGGGATGGGGGCTTTAACATATAAACCTGAACATAAATTTGAAACAGAAAACGCCGTTTCAGACTTGGATATTCTAGCTCAAGAATGTTCAAAAATTTTAGAATCTCAGAATTCAGATAATTTAGATGAACTTTTTCAATTGGGTGGTTCATCAGGTGGTGCACGGCCAAAGATATTGACTTCTATAAATAATGAAGATTGGATAATTAAATTCCCGTCATCAATTGACCCTAAAAATATTGGTGAAAATGAATATCAATATTCACTATGTGCCAAAGATTGTGGAATTAATATGACAGAAACAAAGCTTTTTCCATCAGAAATTTGTTCGGGTTATTTTGGCATAAAAAGATTTGACAGGGAAAATAATAAAAAAGTGCATATGGTATCAGTAAGCGGGTTATTGGAAACAAGTCACAGACTTCCTAATCTTGATTATAATTTATTAATGAAACTTACACTTGAACTAACAAGAAATTATGAAGATATTGAACAATTATTCAGATTAATGTGTTTCAATGTATTTGCTCATAATCGAGATGATCATTCAAAGAATTTTTCTTATCTTTATGACAATAATAAAAAAGAATGGCATTTATCTCCTGCTTATGATTTAACTTATGGTTTTTCGTTTAACGGGGAACATGCAACAACTATAAACGGGGAAGGAAAAAATCCGTCTTTAGATGATATTTTGACTGTTTCAAAAAATATAGGACTAAATGAAAAATTTGCAAAAGATATTGCATTGGAAATTCAGGAAAAATGTAAAAAATTATTTGATTAATTTTATAATAAATCTTAATCTTAAAGTCTATTTAATCTCTATTTTACAGAAGCATTACAATTATATTGATGCGTCAAATCTGAAAGGCGAAGATTACGAACAATTATTAGAAGATTTGGGGGCAAAAAATGAAAATAAACAGGTAATAAAGGTTGAAACGATTAAGAAATAGCAGGAAAGGAGAATAAGATTATGTTGCAGTATATTTTATTAGTAGGCGGTATTTGTTTAGCAGGCTTTTTGTATTCGGCATTTGCAATGCAAATCCACAATGGACATAAAAAGAAATATTTGGAAGAACATCCTGATGCATCAGTTATGATTATCAAGGACTGTCAATGGAATCCGTTAGGATTTAACCATACTGTATCAGTTCTTACAATAAATGGAGAAGCTCCTGTTCAAACTGTTGAAGGTTGGGGAGAAAGAGCATACAATTTATTACCAGGTACTACCATTTTGGAATTACAATATGAGAAAGTAAGGCCCGGTATTATATATAAATCTGTAAGAACAACATATGATCCGCAAAAAATCGAAGTAAATGTCGAACCTAATAAAAGATATACAATCTCTTATGATAAAAACTCAGGGTTTGTTTTTACAGAAGTTACTAAGTAACTCATAATATTTTGCTTAAAGATTACATCAGTAAAATTTTTCAGTATGTTCAAAATAATTAAACATGCTAAAATATTGCTATGAAAAAGCTTGCAATTTTATATTCCGAATATTCGCCTGTTATTGATGCAATTATTTGTCAGCTGGAAGATATTGTTGATGTTGATTGCTTCACAAATCTGCCGGAAAACTATCAAATTTATGATCTTGTTGTTTCTGTTAATTATAGAGGTGAAGAAAATATTAAGCTGCTTAAGTGCCATCATTCTTTACTTCCTTCTTTCAATAGTGATGAACCTGTAAAGGATGCTTTTCTGGCCGGAGTTAAGGTTACAGGAATAACGGTTTATTTTACAAAACCGGAAAGAATTATTGCGCAGTATCCGCTTTTTATTCCTAATGATGCTCACTTTGAAGATATAGAAAAGCAGCTCTGTTATCTTGAGCAAGTTATTTATCCTATAGTAATAGAAAAATTACTAAAAAATGAAGCTTTTGACCTCAGAAATATTTCAAATTGCGGAGGGTGCAGGGGATGCAGTCATTAAACGTATTAATTATTGCTGATGAGAGTTCAAAAGCACTCAAAGCTGTACTTAAATCAAAATATCTTAATAAATTATTTACGAACTTTGAGGCTTCAGGTGCTGTTGACATCAGATTTAATACTTTTAAAGAACTGGCTCAAAAATGCAAATCTTTAAAAATTGACATTGTTATAGTCGAAGATGAAAAAATGATTTTGCAAGGGATTGCAGATGTCTTGAGGAAAAATTTTGTAAACTGTATTGCACTTAATTCATTCTGGACACAGCTTATCTTATCAAGTGATTTTGCACGCAAGATGACTGCAAAATACGGGATTGATACACCTGATGTACTCAGTTATCCTGAGGAATTTCCCATAGTGGTTCGAGCAGATGGAATGTTGAGATTTGCAAATTCTATGGAAGAAGTTATAAAAATAAGACAGGATATTTATAATTTTTCTCCAGAAATAGCTAAGTCAATATTTTTGGAAAGATACATAAAAGGTGAAGAATTTTTGCTATATTCCTTTTTTGACGGCAAAAATCTTATAACTTTTTCGCCTCAAGGACTAGATACAAAAACTTATAATGATAAACTTGAATATATGTTTGTTCAAGAGAACCCAAATTTTATAGGATATATAACATCAAGAGTCATGCTTTCTGATGAAAAACTTTATAATCTTGGGTTCAATCTTGAATTTCCGAGTTTTGATGACGATATAATTTTCGTCCTAATCTCGGCTATTTATCAAAAACTCAATGAATTAAGACTTTGACTCTGAGTCCTTTTTAATTGCTTCTCTTGCTTTATTAAAGTCAAGCGTAGCACTGTCTTGTTTTTTTATATTGCCAGCTTCTATGGTTTTATCTTTTGATGTTTTTAAAAAGGCTTTTTCATCCACAGGAAGATTTTTTCGTGTTCTCAGGTTTAATTTTAAAATATTATAATTTAATATTATCCAATTTTTTAATCTTGTGAAAATTCCTTTTTCAGCAGATTTTTTAACATCTTTTTTATTCTTTGTCTTTTTGGGTGGTTTAGTAACTCCTGCGGTTTGTTTATTTTTTGCCTGGAGTTCTGCAATTATTTCTTCATAGTGCTTTTTCATATTGAGCAGGGCATAATTATATTTTTTTATTAATTTTTCTGTATTGTCTTTTTCAATATATTTAACTATTGTTTTCGTTTTGGGTTTAATTTCACTTTCAGGCTTAATTTCCTTTTTGACTTTTTCTTCTGCGTCTTTTATTTTAGATTCAGCATCTGTCACTCTTTTCAAGGCTGTTTCCAGCTCTTTTTTAATTTTTTTGTTTTTTGCTATTGTAATACCTGCAGCAGCTGTTGTAGCTAATATTCCTGCACCGAGCAATATCTTTGCAGTGCTGCTCTGGCTTTGTTTTGTAGGGATAACAATTTCTTCTTCCGGCAAAAAGTCCGTTTCAGGTTTATTAATTTCAGACTGTCCGTAGCGTATAGGTGTGATTTGATTGATTTTCATAGATATTCCTGCATATTATCATCTGGCATTCAAACTAAAACTCCTGACAAAAATAATTTGCTATCAGGAGTTTTAATCTTAATTATTCTTTACAATTAACTCTCTAAAAGTTTGTCGGCAAGCGGAGATTCAACTTTGCCGTTCAGTGTTTTGGAAACTTTTTTAATATTTTGTGCCATTGTTTCCATTTCAGGTGTCCATACGAAGTTATCAAGTACATATTTTTCACCCTTTGAAAAGTCACCTTTCATTTGTACCTGAATAATTTCTTCAAGCATTTTTCTTGCAGTCGGAACCATTTTTTCTATATCTACATTTAAGATTCCTTCCGGTGAAATTTCCATGGCACCTTCTTTAATAAAATAGTAATTCTGCATTACCGAGCGTACTCTATGAGCCTGTGAGAGCGTTGGCTTAGAAGTCATCATGTTATCTGCTGCATATGTCACTATAATCTGCTTTCTCTGTTCAGGAGTATACATTCCGGCCTCGGTCAGAACATCAAGCATAGCAAGAGAAATCATATCCGCTTTGTTTTCCTCAATAATAGATTTGTATTTGCCTAAACCTTCTGTTCCGGATTTTGGTCCTAGAGAGTGTCCGTTTTCATGCCCTACTGTAAACCAGTGGTCTGCTTCATCGTTATAATATTGATGAAGTTCCGGATTAACAGTAGCAGCCAGTCTTTTTTTCATTTTTTCTCTTGCATCTTCTGAAGTAATCAATCGGATTTGTCTGTGATAAACATTTCTTCTGCCACCATCCAGTTCCTTAATAGAAAGCTTGTCATCATTCGGAAGATTTTCGGCTAAGGTTATACCCGCTCTAAATTCACCTACATCACCTGTTACAGCAACTAAATCAGCGTCAACCATTGTCTGTTTAGACTCCTTATCAGGAGAGATGTTCTGGATATAATCGTCTTTGAACGGCATATTATGCGCCATTAGCGGCAAGTAATTTTTTACTCCTAATATCGCATCTGTTCCTTTTTTGTTTATAATTCCTACACGACCGCCAAGAAAGTCTTTTGCCACTGGAATTATTCCGTTTTCATCCAGAAGAGCTTTCAATTCCGGATTTTCTACTACAGTTTCTGTCAACTCATCAGAGTAGTTTTCTCTTGTGATAGTAAATTCAAGCGGTGTATCCTGAAGCGTTGCCCACTTTTTATCAGCATAAGCATCAAGCATAGGATCAGCGGTTCTGAGAGCTTTTGCCTGCAGGATTAAAAATTCGTTGAAATCTGCGTTTGTTGAAGTTTCAGCAGCTTTTTCAAGCTCAGAGGCCATATATGCGAAATCATCTTTAAATTTATCAACATAATCAGTAGCCACAAGCTCGTTTCCAACTCTTTCTACAACAGAGCGCTGGTTAAGGATTTTTGCAACATCGTCAACTTTCCCGTCTTTAAGCATTTTTATAAGAATTGCGTGAAATTCGTCTTTCTCTAAATCCTGCGGGTAAACACCTTTGCCAGGACGTTCAGAAACTCCTTTTATAAGCTCTATCATGTTGCTTTCTCTATCCAGAGAGCAAACGCCCTTCTGTGCATCAAATAGGATTTTTGTTAACTTTGCCTGCTCATTGCCTTTTGATATCTCTGCTTCAAGGTATTCTTTAAACGGCAGGTTGTTAGGATTGTCAAGCTGCATGTTTACTTTATCCAGAACAACAGCTGCTTTAACAAGGTGTTTTAAAGCTTCTTTATCGCCTTCTGCAAGTTCAAGGTATTCCGGAGCATCAACAGCAAGCATTTTCTTTGTTGTCAGGTAATCTTTATGTGTTCTTTTTTCAAGCTCTTCCATTGAAAGATTTAGTTCATAATCTTTTTTGCCTATATTAACATTGTTAATCATACTCATTTTATCAAGCTCCTTTATTAAATTTTCGGACTTATCTACAGATTTTTGCGGTTCAGGCTCTGTAGATTTTTTCAAACTTTTAAGATTAATACCGGCTATGTTGTTGATTGGATTAATCTCCATAAAATTATCCTCCTAACATTGCCACATTTGTTTTACCGAATTTTGCAGACAAATCGTCAATATGGTGGATTAAATAAACAAACGGCTCTAAGTCTTTTTCATTCAAATCAACAATCGCGCCCCAATCAGCCCGCCCATGGTGTGCTGCTATCATTTTAGCCACCCGCTTAAAGCCTGCTGTCATGCAAATTGAGAAACCGTACTGGGAATGCGAAATCCACTCTTTGCGAAAGTTTTCATCATAATCGATTAAACCTGACTCTGTATCTATGGTGTATTCAAAAATCTTACCGATGTCATGCAGAAGGCATGCTGCATAAACTTCATCACGGTTTACACGCTGAAAAAATGCATCCATATTTATTTCCGCATACTTCAAGCACTCGAGAGTGTGCACCATTAAGCCGCCTATGTAATTGTGGTGCATAAGTTTTGCTGCAGGCATAACAAGGATTTTATCCTTGTTTGCAGTATAGATTTCAAGAACAAAGTTTTTGAGTTTTTCATCTTTAATTTTATTAATGTATTCTATGAGATTCTCAAACTCTTTTTCCCGTTCTTTTTCATCAAGTCCGGTTTTAGCCTCTTTGATTAATTCAAGTGCAGATACCAGACAATTATTATATTTTTCGTTAAAAGAACCGGCAGCAATTCGCAGTAAATTACCGCATCTAAATAACTTTGTATCCATTCTGTTCAGGGCTTCTTCCCATAGAATACAATTCAAAAATTCTCCGGTCTGCGGGTCTTTTAATTGCAGTTTGCCCATTTTGCTTCCGGATTTAGTATCGCCGATTGAAAAAGTAACGACTTCGTAAGTAATATCGGTGCTAAACATTCTTATTCTCCTGATTATTGCTATATTATAGCACAAAAAAAGAATTGAATTAATGTTCAATTCTTCCTCTTTATGTTTGTTAAAGCCTGATACTACTCTTTCGGTTCATTTTCATCGTCGTTGTTATCTTTTTTGTTAGTATCTTCAACGGCTTTGCCAAGCATTCCGCCGGCAACTCCTGTTGTAGCAGCATAAGCAGCCATAACAAGCGGTGCAGCAGCTCCTCCGCTAAGGATAGTGACGGCTCCAAGCCCTAAAAGTGCTCCAATACCAAATCCTTTAGCTGTTTCATGTGCTTTAAAAGCAACTGAATCAGATTTTGGTTCGGTTTGCGGTTCACTAACCCTTACATTTCGGCTTCTGTTGATTTTTGAAACAGTACGAGAAGGCTCGTAATTTCGGATAGCAGTGATTTTCATAATCAAACCCTCGTTTTTAACACACTCATGCACATTACTACAAATATATTGTTTTGTCAATAGTTTCGTCACGAATATTTACATAAGCCGCTGAAACTAGCCGGAAGGGGAATAAAAAAAATTACAGCTGTGGTTATCATATAGTTGCTATGAATTACAATTATAATGAAGATTATCAATATGACAGCTGCGTTTCGCAGGGTATATGCTCGGTTAATCCGAGAACATCATCACTACAGGAGGTACTGGTTTTGTATCTCAAGCTCACGGCATATTATGCACTAAAGCTTTATGAGAACGGCGGGTCGGATGAAAAGGCCAGAAATATTATTATGAATACGATTTCTGTTATGGTTTCTAACTTTGAGTTCTCGGAAAAGGACTTTGAGGCTCTGGCTAACGGGTTTAAGAATATTTTGCCTCCATTGATAAAAAAATATGAATCTCTGGCAAATGTAAAAGATGATATTCCTGAATCACTGAAATCTGTTTTAAAACTTGATGAAAAAGCAGATATTATCAGGTCTATAAAACTCGGCGAGCAGGAGTTCTTAAAAAAAGCAAAGGAAATTTCGGCTGAATCAAGAGATTTATACAAAATTTTGTTTGTTCTGGCTAAGAGTATTTGTATTAACGTGCTGGATTTAGAGAGTTTCGGGGTTGATGCAGAGGACGGTTATCTTTCTATTTTGAAGCTTCTTAATTCCCTGAATGCGGATGAGCAAAATCCTGAAAAAATAAAAGCCTTAATAGAAGAGATGGCAGGGATGGATGATCGTCTTATGAGAACTCTTCAAAAAGCTCGTGAAGAAAGATATGGAAAACCGGAAGTTGCTGAAGTTTCTTACACTACGACTCCGGGCAAGGCAATCCTTGTTGTAGGTTCAAATATAAGAGAACTCGAGGATGTTCTTGAGGCTGTAAAAGGCAAAGAAATAGATGTTTATACACATGACGAAATGATGCTTGCAAATACTTTTCCTCAATTCAGACAATATTCAAATCTGAAAGGGCAGTACGGGCAAGGGATAGAAAATTGTCTTCTCGATTTTGCGACATTCCCGGGGCCTATAATACTTACGCGGCATTCGCTTTATAATGTTGAGCATCTTTATCGAGGACTTTTATACACTACTGATTTTGCAAGTTCCAAGGGGGTTATACCAATAAAGGATAAAGATTTTTCCGGTGTGATAGAATCTGCTGAAAAGGCAAAAGGCTTTAAAACGGGCAGACCTTGTGAAACAGTAACTATCGGGTTTAATTATGATGAAGTTATTGCAAAGATAAAAGAAAAAGCAGGTAAATTCTCACGTGTATTCATAATCGGGCTTGGAGCTTATACGCTTGAGCAGAAAGCATATTTTGAAAAACTTTTTTCTCAGGTGCCGGATGATGTCTTAATTGTGTCGCTTTCATACTGTATACAGCGCGATAATATCATTTGCCTGAATGCGTGCTTTGACTCATATGCCGTGACAAGGCTTACTGAAGCATTAAGCAAAGAGCTGGCTCTTCCGGTGACTGTATTTTTCCCGAAATGTGACAGACATACAATTTCACAGATGGTTTATCTCACAAAGACAGAAAATGTAGATTTATATGTAGGAAAATGTACGCCTATTATGCTGAATCCAAATATGATTACAACATTCCAAAAAGCTTTTGGGATAAAAGGCCTGACCTCCGTTAAGAAAGATTTGGATGAAATTTTGAAAAAATAGCTCATTGTTCTTATAAGTAATTTGCTGTATAAATATTATAGAAAGACGAGAGGTTATGCATGCAAAATTCTACTGTGTTTGTTCTGGATAAAAATGAGAACTCAAGAGAAATTATAAAATCATTCATAGAAAATCTTGATTTTGTAAACGAAGTTAAACTTTATGACGACTTTACCAGAGGTTATGAAGATATAAAGCAGTCAGAAAATCCTATAGTAATTTTGGACATTTCAGAAGACTTTGCCGGGCTGGACGAAATTGCAGGAAAGCTGAAACTCGTTACTTCCAAGATAATAATTACTTCTGTTAACTATTCGACAAATACCATAATTAAAGCATTGCGTCTTGGAGCAAAGGAGTTTTTGCCAAAACCTGTTTTAAGAGAAGATTTAGTAAGAGTGCTTTCAATGCTTGCAAGTATTTCTCCGGAAAACGAAGTTTCGCAGTCAAAGATTATAACAGTTTATTCTAATAAAGGCGGTATAGGCAAAACGACTATTGCTGTTAATCTTGCAGCAGAGCTTGCAAAGGTTACAAAAGATAAGGTGGCACTTGTGGATTTGAACCTCCAGCTCGGAGATATTTCAACTTTCTTAAATCTTAATCCGCCTTTCGATGTAAATTATGTTATAAGAAGGCTGATTGATAAGGAAGAAAACATTCTTATTAAGGGGTTTGAAAAGTATAAAGACTTGTCTTTATATGTACTTTCGGATCCGAGCTATATTGAGCAGTCGGAAAGTATAACTACACAGCAGATTACAACATTGTTTTCTGCTCTCAAAAAAGTTTTTCCATATATCGTTGTTGATATGTCATCAAATATCGACCCGATATCTTTAAAAATTCTGGACAGCTCTGATTGGATTATGTTTACTACAATTGTTAATATACCGGCAATTCGTAATGCACAGCGCTGCTTAAATCTTTTCCGTTCCAGAAAATATCCTTCAAATAAGGTTAAAATAGTTATTAACCGGTATATGGAAAATGACGAAATCAAGATTGAAGATATTGAGAATACGCTTGGTGAGTCTGTTTACTGGAAGATACCTAACAATTACTTTACCATAATGGAAGCAATTAATAAGGGTGTAAGTATTTCGGAAGTAAATGCTGAATCGAATATTGGAAATAGTTTCAGAGATTTTGCTGCAAAAGTTTCTGATGATATAATCGAGCAGTCTGTAGTACAGTACAGAGTTTAGGAGAGTTCATGCTAAATTGTATAAAAGAGAGTTTTAACCTTACAAATAAATATATAATACTTGCGACACCGTTAATTTTATTTTCGCTGCTCTCAAGCTTATACATCCTGTTTTCGCTGGGCGGAAATCTAGTAAGTCTGCTTATTGCGCTTGTACTGTTTATACTTATGCTTGCGGCGTTTATTTCCGGCTGGTCTTTTATGCTTAAAACCTGTGTACAGGAGCCGGAACGGGATGATCCTAATTCTCTTATTAAAGATTTTCCTGCCGGTGTTGGTGAATATTTTCTCTCCGTTTTAGGACTTATTTTTATTGTTGCTGTTCTATCAATCGGGGTACTTGGTGCTTCTTATGCTGCCGGCATGAAGCTAATAGGCAATATAGGAATATCATCAACAGCAATGTCGGGTGCTCTTGAATCTACGGTTGCGTTGAAATCTTTTCTTATGTCGCTTACAGACGAACAGCTGTTTAGACTTAATGCATGGAATTTACTCCTGTTAATAACAATGGGGCTTGAGTATTTCTTGATTTTATTTTATATTCCTGCAATGTTTTTTAAGTCAAAAAATCCTTTCAAAGCACTGTTTTTAGCGTTAAAAGATTTATTTAGTAAAAAGTTTTTCGAAAATCTTGGCTTGTATTTAATTCTTTTTATCTCATACTCTATTCTGTCAATTTTGACTACGATTTTCGGATTAAATGTGATAACCCACTTTATTTTTACACTTATAAATTTCTATTATATGGTGTTTATTGCGGTTCTTGTATTTAATTATTATTACGTAAATTTTGTTAAAATCGGCGGAAAGCTTGACCAAAGAATTTAGCGTTTCATATAAACATTGTTCATTCCAATTTCAACAAAACCTCGAGATTTTAACAAATCAGGTGTATTAGAGCGGTAATCAAAATCTCCTGTTATAATAAGTGAATTATCTCCAATATTCTGATATAAATTTGAGGCAAGCTGCTCTCGTTCGCCCGGTGCCAGATAAGGCCAAAAGTTGCGGCATAGGATTACTGTATTATCTGGAAGTTTTTCGGAAGTGTCTTTTAATATATCTGCCTGTGAAAAATTAACTTTACTTTTAATATTTTCTTTTGGAATTAAAACTAAATCATTGTTTGGATTTGCTGGCTTGCCCAGAGTGAAAAAGGAGGTCAGTTGATTTTTTGTATAGTGATTAATTCTGTACATCTCATTAAGCTTAATACCGAGGCGCCCTCTGTTTGCACTTTCTATATTATCGAAATCAATATCTTTTGCCTGTATGGGAAAGAATTTTTTTGCTTCTTTTCCTAGAATTTGAATGAGTTTGACAGCAAGAGTGTATGGTTCCTGTCCATTGGAGCAGGCATGGTTAAGTACATTAACTTTTTGTAATGTTTTATATTTTTCTCCAAGCAGCTCCGCAAGACAAGTCCAATTTAAATCTTCTCTGAAAAAGTAAGTTGTGGTTTTGTACAAAAATTTTCCGCTTTTATTGAAAACTTCGCGGTTATTGCCTCTGTAAGCAGGGTTATAAGTTTGAACGGGTGATATAAACATAATAATTTAAACCCGGTAAAATATTTTTTTGCCTGTTTATGAAATTCTTCTTATCATTTCATGGGCTTCTTCATCTTCAGGGAAGATAGTCACAACTTTATCAAGATACTCAAGAGCCTTATCATTATCTTTCAGGCCTTCATAGCATCTGGCAAGACTCATCAATAATGATATGTTATCCTTCTTTTTTGCCAGAAGATTGTTAAAAATGTTTATAGCAGATGCGTATTCTCCGAGTTCATAATAAGTGAGAGCAAGTGTATTTTGTGTTTCTATATCAGGATTTTGTTCAACAGCGTGAATAAGGTAGTGTTTTGCTTCATCAAATTCTTTGCGTGCAAACAAAATTCGTCCTGCGCAGAACTGAATATACTCGTGATTCGGATTAATCTTAAGAGCCTTCATTATATAATCTTTTGCTGCATCAAGCTGATTCAGGATAAGTTTATTTAAGGCCATAAATGTTAATGCAAGCACATTTTCTGGTTCCAAATCAAGCGCTTCTCTGTAATATCTTTCAGCCTCTGTATTTTTAGAAACAGAGTATAAGAAGTTTCCATATTCGAAAATTATTTCAAAATCATTAGGCATAAGCTTCATCGCTGTTTTAAACTCGTCTTCCGCATAATCGAAAAGACGCTTGTTGAGGAATATTATCCCTAAATCTTTATGAGCTTTTGCAATATTAGGATTCATCTTAATAACTTTTTTTAGTATCTTCTCTGCAGTGTCAGTGTCGCAAAGACTTGAAGATAAAATTGCATACTGGTGAAGCGTTTCTGCAGAAGGCTTGTTTTTCAAAAGAATATTGTCATAAATCTCTTTTGCCTTAGAAAGCTGATTAGTCTTAATATAAAGGCTTGCAAGCTTCTGTGCAGGAAGAATAAATTTCTGGTTTAAATAAACAATTTTTTCCAGCATAGAAATGGCTGTTTGTATTTCTCCCATTGCTTCGTAGCAGGAAATAAGATTAAATTTGTAATTTTCTTTTTCAGGGTGCATAATAAGCAGGCTTTTATAAATTTCTGCCGCCTCTTTATACTGTCCTATTTTTACCATCGACATAGCTAAAGCAATGTTGAAACCTTCATCTTCGTTATCAAGCTCTACAGCCTTTCTGAAATATTTACAGGCTTCTTCATGGTTTTGCTGAATCTGAAAAGCTGAACCGATGTTGTAATAAGCCATAGGGTTTTTAGGATTAAGTTCAAGAGCCTTTTGATAATAACTTATAGCCTCGCCGCTTCTTCCTGTTGCAATACATGCTGTTCCGAGGCTGTTCAATGTTCCGAGATTTTCCGGAGATTTAGCCAGAGCTTTTTTGAAAGGTTCAATACTCTTTTCAAACTCTTTTATTTTCATGTAAGCTGTGCCGATTATGAAATCAAAAATATAATCTTCCGGATCTATAGCAGAAGCTTTATAAGCGTATTTGACAGCTTCTTCGGCTTCGTTGAGCTTCATTAATATAATACAAAGGCTTTTATATCCGTCCAGATAATCCGGACGGAGTTTTATAACTGTCAGGTAAGCATTTTTTGCTGAAACTAAATCTCCAAGGTTATCATAGCAGCTTCCCAGATAAAAGAATGAAGTTGCATCCTCAGGATTGTATTTAACAACTGTTTCAAATGCTCTCCGTGCTTTATCATAGTTACCCTGGTTAACTGCTGTAAGGCCTGCGAGTTTCAAAAGCTCAATGTTATCCGGCTCTTCTTTAAGTGCAGGTTCTATAAGTTCCTGAGCTTTTTCAAAATCTTTTTCTCCAATTAATTCGTTAATTCTATCTAAATTTGCCATTTTTTCTCTTTTCACTGGTAGTATTACTTTGAGGGAGACTCGGTATTTGAATATAGTCTTTTTAGTCTGTAGTTTCAATACCGACTGAATACATTTACCTCCTAGCCTCCGAAGTAGTTTTTCAATCCCGAGGTCAGGTTTTTATTTTTGCACAATTTCTTTAATTTAGAAATTGCACGGTTTTCAATCTGTCTTATACGTTCTCTTGAAACTCCGTAGATTGAACCGATTTCATCCAGAGTCTTTTTGTTTCCGTCATTGTTAAGTCCGAAACGTAAAATCAAAACATCTCTTTCTTTCTGGCTTAACTGTTCAAGCATGCCTTTGATATCATCAAGCATGCTCTCCTGTGATACAAGCGAATCCGGCGCTATTGTTGATTCATCTACAATGTAGTCAATAATCTTGTTTGAATCATCTTTCTGTCCTGTTGGCGTGTCTATACTTATTGTAGACTGAGTTGCCTTTATGATTGATGTTAATTTTGAAACAGGAATGCCCATCTTATCAGCAATTTCCTGCTTAACAGGTATTCTTCCGAGTTCTGTTGTCAAATCCATAGTGGCTTTTTTAATTTTATTAATCGATTCAATTAAGTGTATAGGCAGTCTTATAATTCTTGCCTTATCTGCAATTGCCCTTGTTATTGACTGCTGAATCCACCATGTTGCATAGGTTGAAAATTTGTATCCTTTCGTATAATCAAATTTCTCAGTAGCTTTGATAAGCCCCATGTTGCCTTCCTGAATTAAATCAAGAAAAGAAAGTCCTCTTCCTATATATTTTTTCGCAATACTTACAACAAGTCTAAGGTTTGCATTAATAAGCACTTTTCTTGCAATTTCGCTTTGTGTTTCGTAAATTTTCTTTGCAACTTCAAGTTCTTCTTCCGGAGTAAGCAAAGGAATTTTACCAATCTGCTGGAGGTAAATCCTTACTGAATCGTCAGAATTTACAGAATTTAAGCTTTCTTGGGTTTTTGGTTCTTCAATAGCAATAGTATCATCATCTTCTTCAACCGGTTCTATGCTGTTAAAATCAACACCTTCATCAGAAATATCATCTATTATTAAATTTAATGTATCACTTTTTTTTGCCATTTTTCTCTACCTCTTGTCGAACCATCTCAAATAATATTATAGCAGCAGCGTTGGAAACATTTAAAGAATTAAAATTTGTTAACATCGGAATCTTGACCACAAAGTCCGAAAGTTTTAACAGTGACCGCGAAATCCCTGCATGCTCAGCCCCCATTATAAGAGCAAAGTTCATATTAGTATAATCAATATTAAAATAATTATCTTTTGCATGATGATCAGAAGCAATTACCCAGTAGTCGTTTTCTTTTAGTCTTTGTATCGCATTTACAAGGCTGTTTACTTTGATAATTGAAATGTGGTTAACAGCACCTGCACTGGTTTTTTCAACTGTCGAATTTATAAGTACTCCTCGTCTTGAAGGGAGTATAATTCCCTTAACTCCTGCACATACACAGGAACGGATTATTGCTCCTACATTATGCGAGTCTTCTACTCCGTCAAGAACGACAACTTTCGTAAGCTCTCCTTTATGTTTTTCAATAAAATCATCAAGCTCAATGTATTTTACCGGTGAAATCTGTGCAATTACACCCTGATGACGTCCTTCGGGCTCAATTTGATTAAGTTTCTGCATATTAACAAACTGGAAAACAATTCCCTGTTTTGAAGCAAGTTCTTTTATCTTTTCGATTTTACTGTCAGAGTGCGCATTATTAGAAATCAGGATTTTATTAAAAGTCCTGTTATTTGCTTCTAGAGCTTCTATGACAGCATTTTTGCCGTAAACTATGGTATTATTTTCCATTATTTTGAAACCTTCAACATTCTTTCAATACAGTTTGCACTGCGTTTTCTTATATTTTCATCCAGCGTAATCTCATTAACTTCATGCTGGAGCGAATACAAAATTTCGTCAAGTGTTGTTAATTTCATGCTTTCACAAAGCATGTTATTTTTAATCAAAATAAATTTCTTATCCGGATAATCACGTTCAAGTCTGTCAGCAACACCTTTTTCTGTAACAATTACAAACTGTTTATCTTTGCTTTTTCGTACATATTCCATTATACCGCTTGTACTTCCGACATAATCACCAAGTCTGCTTACTTCCGGCTTGCATTCAGGGTGGATTAATATTTTAGCGTCCGGATGTTTTTTTCTGGCCAGTTCAATGTCTTTAACTTCAATATCGTGGTGGACTGGACAGTTGCCGGCATACGTTATAACTTCAACTTTGCTAAGCTTGCTCTCAACCCATTTGCCCAGATTTGCATCAGGGAGAAAAAGAACTTTCGGAGCATTAAGGCTCTTAACAATTTTTAATGCATTAGAACTTGTGCAGCAAATGTCGCACTCTGACTTAACTTCGGCTGTCGAGTTAATATAGCATACAACCGGTGCATCCGGATTTTTTTTCTTAAATTCAACCATTTGTTGATGGTTAATCATGTCAGCCATTAAACATCCTGCATTTATATTAGGCAGTAAAACTTTTTTCTCAGGAGAAATAATTTTGGCAGTCTGTGCCATAAAATAAACTCCTGCAAATACGATGATATCTGCATTGGTTTCCTTAGCTTTCTGGCTAAGATATAAAGAATCTCCTACAAAGTCTGCAACCTCATCTATTTCTATATTCTGGTAGCTATGTGCCAAGACAATTGCATTTTTCTCTTCTTTCAGCTTTCTAATTTTTTCAATTAAATTTTTCATCTATTTATCCTGTGTACAAAATTTAAATTTTATTGTACAATAAAAAAAAATAGGAAGAAACTGATATGGCATTATTGAAGAAGAGTAGTATAGTAGGTGTGTCCGTAACTCCTGAAGTTGGTTTAGAGGTTGCTCAGATTGATTTCGCAACTCAAACTGTTTTGAAATACGGAATCAGACAGCTTGAATATGATGCAAGCAGACGTGAAATAGCAGATTTAGACTTATTTAAAGAAGCATTGCAGGATTTGTTCTTTGAACTGCAAATTCCAAAAGGAACTGAAGTTGTGCTTAATATTCCTACAGTTGCTTTCAAAACAAACGATTATCCGGCAGCTCTTGATGAAGCTCAGATTTCTAATGCAATTGAAGAAGAGCTTGCTGACCATTATATCTTTAAAACAGTAGAACCGGCAGTAAGTGCTGTAAGGCTGCCAAATGCTTCAATGCAGTTTTATAAAATAGCTTATACAGCAGCTCAAAAACAAATGTTAATTGAGATTGCTTTAGGCATTAAAGACATGGGCTATAAGCTGGTTGGAATTGATACTTCCGTAAATTCTGTGCTCAATGCTCTAATGTATAAACAAAGAGTTGATGTCAGCATTGATTCTTGGGTACTTTTAATTGTTGACAGCTATTGCTGCACAATTATAACAATGAACGGTAAGAACTATGTAGATACTTATGAAGAAAGAATTAGTATCGGTCAGGTTCTAGATGATGCTGAAAACTATTCAACAGTTGTAGGAACGGTAACACCAATTCTCAAAAATTTACCTTCCAAGTATCTGTGCGTTGTTTCAAAAACTAATATTATCAGCGCGGAAGTTCTGGCAAGTAAATTATCTTACACTGCTCCAATAATCCATCAGGAAGCAAATTGTTTTTCTAAAGAAGCATTCTTGGAATTAGGACCGGAAGTAGATGAAAAATTTGCAAATATAGTATCACTGGATATTATTGGTGCAGCTATTTACAAAGATTTTGAACAATACTCTGATGCACATTTTAACTTATTCAATAAATCTTTAGGTGATATTTATACATCAGAGCAGCCGCCAGAAATTATGCTTGCCGGAAGAACAATTGTATTAACACCGCAGCTTCTGATTTTTGCATTTGTAGTTGTGGCAATAGTTATTATTTTGCCAACAGTAGGTGCATTATTATATTATGCAAATTTAATTTCTACTCAGCAGAATAAAATGGCTGAACTAAATCAGAAGGTACAAGAAATTAACCAATTCTTAAAAGATAATGAAAACGTATCATCAGATTTATTTGATGAGGGAGATGAAATAAGATTGGGCCTTGCTCATAATAAGAATATTTATTCTTATTATACTATTGTTGGAACAGAAATCCCTAAAAAACTATGGCTTACACATTTAAAATTATCTGACAAGACAACTATTGAAGGTCAGGCGGATAATCTTGAGAGTGTTTATGCGTTTTTTAGAAGCATAAAGGATTATAATCCAAATTCCGACATTAAGCTTCAAAAACTGGGACTTGCTTCTAAAACAAGCTTTACTCCAATAGAAGAGAATGTTGAAAATGGTGATAACACAAATAGTCAAGAATTTGATACAGATTCTATCCTGACATCTTTAAATGCGGATTTCTATGAATTTATAATTTCAGATGATAAAAATGCCGGTAAATCCCAGGCTAAACAAGGTACAGAAAATACCGACAACAATGGCCTTCCAGGGCTAGAACCTATTAACGAAAGCAATTAGAAGGATTTGAGATGGATAAATATAAAAAATATTATGGCGTAATAATTTTTGCGGTATTAGCAGTAATACTGGGTTTCGGCTCATACTCTATGATTTCTCCAAAAGTTGCAGAGTCTAAATCGCTTGCAGCACAGATTGAAGCCAAAGAAGGTGAAGTAGCAGAGTTACAGACAAAGTTGGATGTTGTTAAAAAGAAAATTAAACAAATTAAAGATTCTATAGTTTCATCCCAAAAGAAAATATATTCTCCAATAGAGTCTGATTTGGGTAATGAAACGCTGTTCTTTACTTTATATAATGATGTAATAGAAATGCTTCATGCAAATTCTGTAAAAATAAAAGCAATTGATTATAAATACAATCCAGATACTGATGCTTTCGTAAAATTCGGTAAAGATGTTTACTTTGTATGTGATGTAAACATGGAGCTGGTTTCAAACTATGTAAATTTAGGCAAACTTATACAAGATTTATACCAGTATCCATACTATATCAGAATAAATGAGCTGGAAGTCAAGCCTTATGCAAAAGATAAAAAGATTTTAATATCAACATTAAGCCTGAGGTTATATGCTCATACAGCTCCGGAAGATACTTCAGCAATAGACGCAGCAGTAAATTCTGCTCCAGCCCTAGAGGGAGCAAATACATCATTGCCGCAATAATAATACTTGATAATTAATTATGTTTAGTATAAAATTTTTATATGAAAATTTTATACTTCTGCGGAAGTAGCTCAGTTGGTAGAGTATCTGCCTTCCAAGCAGACTGTCGCGAGTTCGAGTCTCGTCTTCCGCTCCATAAAAAAGAGTTCCTTATAGAACTCTTTTTTATTTGTATAATTTAGCAAAATTTTCCATTGATTCTAATATAGTTTGAATAAATTCTATACGACTTTCAAAACGTTGCTAAACAATGCAAAATAAAGTAGAATATTTGATATGAGAAATTTGATTTTGTTTGCATGTTTCTTCAACTTTTTTATTAATCCTGTGTTTGCAGAATTTCAGACTTCTGAAATTCTCGAAAAAATTAAAAACGGCAGAGCTGCTATCTATAGTTCGCTGGATTTAACCTCTGAACAGACACACGAGATAAATGAACTTGATAGAATTTTTTATGAAAAATTGTACCCTGAATTACAGGAAATGTCTATGCTGTCGCAGAAATTGGAAAGGATTGCAAGCAGCAGTGATTGTACGATAAAAAAAGTGAAATCTGTCCGGAAAGAATTCAAAGTAGTGGAGCGAAACCTGAACCTGTTAAAAAAAGATTATGAAAAACAAATTGGCGGGATTTTGACTGCAGGGCAGACTGTGGAATATCGTGTGTTAAAAAAGAAACAGCAGGAAGATATGAAAAATCGGATGAAAGAAGAAATTGAAGCTATAAAGCGTGAACAAAGCCGGATGTAAGCTTACAGCTTATCATATTCGCATTTGATTTCTTGAATATCCTGCCACATAAGCCATTTAGGGCCGCCTTTTTCACGTGTATCATTCCTTAATAAATACGACGGATGGAAAATCGGCATCATCTTTGCACCATAAACTTCCACAACTGCTCTCTCTGGAGGAAACCATTTGCCTCTGAGTCTTGTAATGCCTCCGATATTTCCCAAAATCGACTGCACTGCAACATTTCCGCAAAGCAAAATTATCTTTGGTTTAATAATTTCTATCTGGGCTTTCAAATACTCCCAGCAGGCTTCTTTTTCTTCTGGAAGCGGGTTTCTGTTATCAGGAGGACGGCATTTTAACGTATTGCATATATAAATATCTTTTTCCCGCGTAAATCCTACAGATGCAAAAATCCTGTCGAGAAGCTGTCCTGCTTTCCCGACAAAAGGTTTTCCCTGCTGATCTTCATAAAATCCAGGAGCTTCTCCTATAAGCATTAGTTTCGGATTTGGTACGCCGTCAGAAAAAACTATGTTAGTTCTTGAAGCAGCAAGCGGGCACTTATGACAATTCAAACATTTTTGACGTATTTCACTTAATTCTTCGTACATAAAAATATCACTTCCTCGGTAAATAAGTTATCAAAAAGTTTGTGAAATAAACTCTTTCTTATCCGTGCTCTTGTCATACACAATTTTTTTTCAATCCTGAAATTATGGCGTTTTGCAAAATCATAAAAATCTTTTATGGTTAAAAGGTGGATATTGGGTGTATCATACCACTCAAAAGGCAGTATATTTGATTTTGGCATTTTCCCGTGAAACATCAAATAAAAACGCACCCGCCAGTAAGCAAAATTCGGAAAACTTATAACAACATGTTTCGCTACTCTAAGCATTTCACGTATAACATAATCCGGTTTCTCAACTGATTGCAATGTCTGATTTAAGACAGCATAATCATAAGAATTATCAGGGTATTCCTGCAAGCCTTCATCAATATCACCCTGTATAACAGAAAGCCCTTTTTCAAGACATTTAACAATATTGTCTTGATTAATGTCAATTCCGCTAACCCGTACACCTTTATCTTTGAGCATTTTTGTTAACGTGCCGTCACCGCAGCCTAAATCGACAACATTTTTTCCTGCTTCTATCATATCTGTAATGATAGAATAATTCAGATGAAGTCCTTTTGACTCTGTGTAATGTTCGTTTAGTCTGTGCATAAGAAACTCCTTATTATTCGGGTTTGAGTTTCGTATTCCAGAAGAAATGCATCATGTCCGCAAGGTGATTGTATCTCACAAAAAGAAACATCTTTTTTATTCTCCATTAATGCTTTAACAAGCTCTTTTGACTGACTTGTCGGGAACAGCCAGTCAGATGAGAATGAGATTACGAGATATTTTGAATTTGTGTCTTTAAACGCTTTTGTCAGTGAACCGTACTTTTTAGCAATATCAAAGTAATCAACAGCTTTTGTTATATAAAGATAACTGTTTGCATCAAATCTGTCTACAAAAGTCTGGCCCTGATGTGCAAGATAGCTTTCAACTTCAAAGTCAATATCAAAGTTGAAGTTAGGCGAGTCTTTATCCTGAAATCTTCTTGCAAATTTTTCATGCATAGCTTCTTCGCAAAGGTAAGTTATATGTCCTACCATTCTCGCTATAGCAAGTCCCTTTTCCGGCTTTTCAGCGTGGTAATAATTACCGTTGTTAAAATTCGGGTCAGAAAGTATCGCGTTTCTGCCAACAGCATTAAAAGCAATGCTCTGTGCAGAAAGTCTTGGAGTTGAGGCGATTACTATAACATGGCTTACCATACTGCCATAGCTTAAAGCCCATTCAAGAGCCTGCATGCCTCCCATTGAACCGCCGGCTACAATAAGTTTTTTTACCCCGAGAAAGTCCGTAAGTTTTTTTTGAACCTTTACTACATCTTCAATTGTAATAACAGGAAAACTTAAGCCATATTCAACTCCTGTAGCCGGATTAATAGAATTAGGACCTGTTGTTCCCTTGCAGCCTCCAAGCATGTTTGAGCAGATTACAAAATATTTATCAGTATCAAAAGCTTTGCCTGAACCGACCATATCATCCCACCAGCCCGGCTTCTTGTCGCCTTGATGGTAGCCTGCAGCATGAGCGTCACCTGTAAGAGCATGCAGAAGCAGTATTGCATTGTCGCCGTTTTCATTTAATTTCCCATATGTTTCATAGGCAATGTCGACTTGAGGAAGCTCTTTTCCGGATTCAAGATGGACAGGCTCATTAATTTTGAAAAGTTTTGTTTCTACTAACATTGGCTTAACCTTATAGCTCTGTCTAAATCTTCAATAATATCATCAACGTCTTCAAGACCTACAGAGAACCTCATGAAGTCGTCTGTTACCCCGCAGGCAATTTTTTGTTCGTCGCTTAACTGTCTGTGTGTAGTCAAATACGGGTAAGTTATTATGCTTCGTGTGTCACCTATATTTGTCGTGTGAATAGGAATTGTGAGCGAATTAATAAACTTTTCACCTGCTTTTGCCCCTCCTTTAAGTCCGAAACCCACAATTGAGGAGCATCCTTTCGGTGTGTATTTTTGAGCAAGCTCATAATACTTGCTGCTCTTTAACCCCGGATAATTAACCCAGCTTATTGAAGGGTTATTTTCAAGCCACTTTGCAATTTTTAAAGCTGAGTCACAGTGCTTCTGCATTCTAAGTGAAAGTGTTTCAAGACCGGATAAAGTAAGATACGAATTGAACGGACTAGGGCAGGCTCCCATATCTCTTAAAATCTGTGCTCTTGCTTTAACAATATAAGCAGCTCTCCCAAAAGTTTCTGTATAAACAATTCCGTGATATGATTCATCCGGAGTTGTAAGCTCAGGGTATTTTCCCCCTCCATTTACCCCCCATTTAAAGTTTCCTGAATCAATAATCGCTCCGCCCATAGCATTTCCGTGGCCTGAAATATACTTTGTAGTCGAATGAACAACAATATCAGCGCCCCACTCAATCGGGCGGCACAGGTAAGGGCTCGGGATTGTGTTATCTACAATAAGCGGAATTCCATGTGAATGCGCAACATCAGCAAGTTTTTCAATATCTATGATATTAAGTGCCGGATTTGACAAAAGTTCAATAAACACACACCGCGTCTTGTCGGTTATTTCACATTCAAAATCTTCCGGCTCTTCTCCTTTTGCAAACTTTACATTAATGCCGAGTTTTTTGAATGTAGATGAGAAAAGATTACATGTTCCTCCGTAAAGAGTAGAGGCGGCAACAACTTCATCTCCTGTGTTTGTTATATTCAAGATAGCGGCAGTTGTTGCCGCCTGTCCTGATGAAAAGCATAAAGCTCCGACTCCGCCTTCAAGTTCGGCAAGGCGTTTCTCAAGGATATTATTTGTCGGGTTAGAAAGCCTGGTATATATATCACCTTCGACTTTTAAATCAAATAAATCTGCACCGCGCTGAACATCGTCAAAATCAAATGCGGTTGTCGGATATATAGGCACATTTATACACATTTGATGCTCTTTAGGATTATGTCCGGCGTGTAATAATTTTGTGTCAAATTTCATGTTTGAACTCCTATGCCTGAATAAGTTCTTTAACCTTTTTCCTCTGTACTTTTCTGGTAGCCGTTCTAGGAAGTGCTTGTTTAAGCACTGTAATATTTATAGGACGTTTGTATGGTGTAAGACGCTGCGATAATCGTTTTACTTCACCCTTCATCAACTGGTCAAGTTCTTCATCGTTATATTTACTTCTAAGTTCTTCTGAAGGAACAACAACGGCTGCAATATCTTCTGTGCCGTCTTTTGCTCCGCCTTCTCTTGAAACTCCGAAAACGCAGACTTCTGAAAACAAGTCGCTTTTTTCAAGCACAGATTCTACTTCTTCCGGGAAAACTTTTTTACCACCGGAGAGAACAATCATATTCTTAATTCTGCCTGTGATGTATACCCTTCCGCTTTCATCAATTTTTGCAATATCTCCGGTGTGGAACCAACCATCTTCATCAACGGCTTCACGTGTAAGTTCAGGCTGGTTATGGTAACCTTTCATTACAGAAGGGCCTTTAAGCAATAATTCTCCTGTTTCAGGGTCTGTTTTGGCCTCATAACTAGGAAGAGGTTTGCCTACTGAACGTAAATCCCTGTTTCGTTCTATATTAATTGTTGCAATCGGACTTGTTTCAGTTAGACCGTAAACTTCATATACTTGAATTCCGACTCTCTGGAAAAATTTTGCTACATTCAAATCAAGTGGTGCACCACCTGACATACAACCTTTGAAAGAGCCGCCAAAGCACTTGTGAATTTTTCTGAACATAAGCTTTTTGGCCCAGATGAATGGTACAAATTTAGCAAAATGATAAAGAATTGGGAACATCTTCTGTGAAAACTTTGAAGTATTCTTCATCTCTGCTTCTAAACCAGTCTTAAGCAGTTTTAAGAAAGCAGGAACAACAACCATAAATGTTATCTTTCTATCTCTCATTGTATTAAGGATATCTTTAGGTTTGAGGTTGTGTGTATAATATACGGAAAAGCCGAGGTTCAAAAAAGTTGAAAAGCCTACTGTCATTTCAAAAAGATGATTCATAGGAAGGATTGATAATACTCTTACATCGCCGTAAGGCAATATCTGATTAAATGCTGTTTTCAAGTCTTTCAGCTGGGCAAGCATGTTTCCAAAGGTTGTTTCTACACCCTTGGGATTGCCGGTTGTTCCGGAAGTGTAAATTATAAAAACTACTGACTTTCTGGAACGGTGTCTCCATTTGCAGGTATAATTATTTGGTATTGTATAAATACTTTGCAGATTTTCATTAACAGGGTGCTCATCCATTACAATAATATGCTTAAGTGAAGGGATTACTTTCTGTAGTTCAAGTGCTTTGTCAATATAACTCTGTGATACAAGCATAACAGAAGGCAGGCAGTCTGTTAGAATAGATTGAAGTTCGTATTTCGTAAGCTTTATATCCAGCGGAACGGTAATAAGGCCGGATATAACGGATGCAAAAACGCAGACTCCGTATTCTGGTTTAGATTCAGAAAGAATCGCGAGTTTTTCTCCTCTTTGTATTCCCAAATCGTTCATAAGATATGCAGCAAGTCTTCTTGACATTAAGCCAAGACCGTCATAAGTAAGCTCTTTCCAACCAAATTGTGTTTTCATGCCTAACGCAATTTTTCGCGCATATATATTAGTTTTATCTTCCAATAAAGATAATACATTACTTTCGCGTTCTTTCATACTTCCCTCCTGAACACACCATAGCCTCATGCTATGTATTATATCAAATGATTAATTATTGGAAAATATTTCTTAATAAAATGTGACAATACTTAAAAAAAGAAGCCTTAGGGCTTCTTTTTTTAAGTATTGTGTAAAACTAATTCTCCGGATTCAAGAGTTGGTTTTACGTCAATAACTTTTTGGTTAGAACTTCCCACCCAGTGAATTTTTGGATCAAGAAGCTCCATAACAAATTTCCCTTCAGCAATAACGTCAATATCTGCGATATCAGGAATGTCTTTAATTTCTTCCCATAGAAAACCTGTATAGAGCCAAATAGTTTTTTGCGGAAGTTCTTTTCTTATTTTTTTTATTAATCTAAAAACTTCATCTCTGTTAAACGGGTGAAGCGGATCTCCCCCAGAGAAAGTAATTCCTGAAATATGCGGTTTACTAAGTGCTTCAAAAAGCTCATCTTCCGCAGCTTTATCAAACGGAATACCTCCTGCAACATCCCAAGTGATTGGATTCTGGCATCCATGGCAATGGTGCGTACATCCTGAAACCCATAAAACAACTCTTAAACCGTCGCCGTTAAGCATGTCATCTTTTGTAATATTGTGATAATTCATTTTTTGTAATATCTCTCCTTGATATTTCTATCATACCATCGACAAATAAATTTTTGCAAAGAGTTAAGTTGTATGAAGATTTTGGCATGTGAACTCATAAATTTTATTTACCCCCCTTTACAAATTTTTTTTATTTGTTAGTATAATAAAGTGAATTGAATAAGACTGAATAATCCTCAGTAGCTCAATGGCGGAGCAACCGGCTGTTAACCGGTAGGTTGTTGGTTCGAGTCCAACCTGGGGAGTTTTTCTTTTTATAAGGGTTTCAGCGGTTTGGCTAAGCTCTTTTTTTATACAAAAAATAAGAGAAAATTCAACTATAATTCAACTTGTTAAAAATTTTTAGTTTATTATAGAATAATTTTATGGATAAAACAGAAATTCTATTTAAATCTGAAGGTTGGCAAGCCGTATATAAAATAGGTTATTATGCAGAAATTTTTGCTATTTTCGTAGAAAATTATAATGAGTTAATGAAAGCTATTACTGAAATTCAAACATCTAAAGAACCTGTGCTTGCTCATTTTTCTCAAACACACTTAAGCAGATATCTTTTTAATTTTTTAGCCTCTGCAACTGCTTTAAAGGGAAATTGTTATGTTTTAATGGAAAATTATAAGAATACAGAGATATGGGTAAAATATAAAGAAGCAATAAATAAGTATTTTTTAAACAATGACTTAGTAGTGTTTATCAATGACTTTAGGAATTATCAAACTCATTATAAAGTTGAAATTTCATATATCTCTACAAAAGATAAAGTCGTTTTTGCTACAGATAAATTATTAGAACATCTGAAACAATGGAATGGTGTTTCTAAAAAATTTATTAATAACTCCGGAGCAGAAATTATAGTGCAAGATGTCTGTGAAAAATATTATAAATTAAATGAAGAATTTTGTTTATGGTTAATTAATGAATTAAAATCGTTTCACATAAACGATATTAAAAGAATTGAGCAAACTGCTAATTCTTTTGATATTGAGTTACCTGAAATATATAAACATAAATTATATGCTTTGCAGCTAACATCTAAAATTACATTATAAAATAAAGTTTTAATCTTAAAACTAGGCTTTACTATTAGCTAATATGCTTTTTTGTAATAAAATAAGCACATGAGGCTATTATGCAAGTTTAGGTCAACTAAATATTTAATTGATGAATTAAAAAATAATGAATTGTATTTTGCGGATTTAGAAGAATTAAATGACCCTATGGAGTCATTTAAAAATCTTGTTTGGCAAGGTGATGAAGTATTATGGTGTAATTTATTTAATCATTATTTATTATGTTTAGATTTTATTCATGCTTGGTATTGTTTTGGAAATGGTGAAAAGCTTACATTGAATGATATTCCTATATTTGCAACAGTAGATGATTTACCTGATGAATTGAATAAAGAAATGTTCAAGTTTACACAAAAGATATTTTTTGAGAACTTTGAAATAAGAAAAATTGCTAAGCTTCTATCTAAAAAAAGAGCAGCAATACAGAAAGAAGAATTAATATATTATTTGCATAAGTTTGTTTGATAAAAATTTGTATGGAAAAGAACACAATACTAAGCTTTGGGATAAATTTATTCATTTAAAAAAAATTTTTGTTAATGAGAAAAGGAATAATTTAATTGATACAAATGATAATATAGGATACGAAATATTTAAATATATTCTTTTTTTAACAAATATTTGTGAATACAAACAAATTAATGATAATTTTTATAATAAAACATTTCAAGAAAAACAAGCTAATCAAACCAGAAATTATATTTTTTATAAAGATATCATTAATGAATTATTAGAGAAAAGAAATGATATTGCTCATGGTAATCAAAAAATTTTAGAAGATAATTTTATAACAGCAAATAAGATAGAAGAAATGTCCGAGTGTATTAAAGTTGTTTTACGCCAATATAAAGAAGATTTATATGATATTTTAGAAAACGAAAAATATATTTTAGAAAATTAACATTTAATCTTAAAATGCTATAATTCTAAATTTTTATACACTTTTCCATAATTCTTATTATACTTACTACCGGATACAAAAAATTTATCTATAGCTCTGATGTATTCATTGTGTTCTTTTCTTTGTTTTATAAGTTCAAGCGAACAAACCATATCCGCGCATTGCAATAATCGGTATTCTTCTTGGCATACATCTTCTTTAAATCTATAGTTTTTTAAGTTAGTTGAAAACGCTTTTTGCAAGATTTTTGTTAAATAATCTTGACCTTTATCATAGTAAATCACTATTTCATCAAACTTGTTGAAGTATTCGTAATTATCAGTTACCATCTGTTTAATATAATTTTCTAAACTCTGTTTTATTGCCTGTTTAGTTGGACAATACTTTTTATCACAAACAAAGGTTTTATGTTTTAGTTTTAGCTTTCGCATAAATTGAAACATGTGGTGAAATAGTTTTCTTCTCGTATCTCCATTTAATTCAAGATATGGTTTTTGCTGCCGGATTAATGGCATTGTATGTATAGGAATTTGAGGTTCAAAGCCGTTTTCTGTTAAAAATTTTTCAAAACTAATTACTTCTTCATTAATGTTCAATGACTTGTTATGAAATAAGAATGAAACAATATATAAATCTCTCAAATTATCTTTTTGAGAGTTATTTATCTCGAATACACCGGATTCATCTATAAAAATTCCTAATTCACTCATTCCAACCTTTACCAACATATAAAAAATGGCGAGGAATTCCCCGCCGATGACAGACCTAGCATTATTAAAATACATCAGTCTATAAACATTATAAGGCATAGAATCAAAAAATTCAAGTGATAGAAAGAAATAAGAAGAACTGGAAAGAATTTATAAGCATAAAGAAACTGAAAAATAATTCAACAATAATTCAACTTTTTTATTAAAATTCAACAAAAGTAACCAAAAATTACGATAAGTTATAAAAAAGAAAATCGCCAAAACCTTTATGTTGCCAAAGGTTGTAACAAACTGCCAAAAATTACAAAAAGAGTATTTTCTAACTGTTAACCGGTAGGTTGTTGGTTCGAGTCCAACCTGGGGAGTTTTTTATTGATTTAGAGCTTGAATGAACCTCAAGCTCTTTTTTAGTGCCTATTTCCAGAGTTCGATTGTTGCTATTTTCTGTGCGTAATTTGTACTGATTTTCTGCTATTGTTTGAAATACTGGCTTTAGTTTAATATCAAAATGTTTATCTTTATATGTGATTTCATCTGATATAATTTCTAAAATTTTTCTTTTCTGTTTGATATTTCCTTGTACAAAATATTTATGAGCATTGTCAGTAAACCTAAGCAAAGTATCTGCTTTGTCGTAAAATTCTCTATCTAGTTTATCTATCTCGTCTAATTGAATCTTTAACTTGTCTTTTTCAGCCTGCCATTTATTGTTTTGAGTTTGCCAAAATTCATGAGTTATCTTACCATCCAATTGTAAGATAAATGCTTGTTCAATTCTATTTTCTAAGGTTTGTATCTGCCTGAGAATATTTGTTTTTACTTCTTTTGAATAACCTTGTTTCTTTAGATGTACAATCTTTAATTCGTTTGAAATTTTCTCTCTAATATCTTGCGGTATTATGATAAGTTTCAAAATCTCTGCAATAGATTTATCAATTTTTGTTTCATTGATGTAATCTCTCTTGCAGTTACCACCTCTATTGCCTGTACAATGATAGTAAATATATTTACCTTTTTTGAGTTCAGCTGTTAATAAACAACCACAATAACCACATCTGATTAAGCCAGTATAAGCAAAATCAATATTATGTTTTCTTGTTTTATTTGGGTCTATTAGTCTGTCTTGCACTCTATAAAATAACTCTTTGCTAATAATGGCACTGTGTTTAGCATTCTCATAAATCTTATCTTCAAACTTAAAAACACCAGTATAAAAGATATTTTTCAGCATGTGTTCAATAGATGTTTTAGGGATTCTTTTGCCGGTTTTACTTCTTAATCCGTCCTTGTAGAGCTTATCGGTTAAGCTTCTTAGAGAGTACATACCGCTATCATATAAGTTAAAAGCCTGTTTCACATAAAAAGCATAGTTTTCATCAAAAACAATGGTTTTTGAGCCATCTTCTCTTGAAATGTTTTTATAACCAAGAGGTGCTTTATGAGGATATTCCCCTTGTTCTGCTTTGTGTCTTAAGACTGCAAGAGTTCTAACACCAGTAGCCTTTCTTTCATATTCGGCAACGCTTATACCGATATTACGCATAAGTTCACCCTCTATCGTTGCAACATTAGCCTCTGTTGCTGATAATAACTTAATTCCTTTATATTCAAACAAAGGTCTCAATACACCATGATAATCGGTTGTATTTCTTGAAATACGATCTAATCGCCAAATAATAACAGCTTTTACATTATTTTTCTTTTTTGAACAATAAGATATGAGTTCTTGAATTTCGGGTCTATCAAGATTTTTAGCAGATTTACCTTCATCAACAAACGTTTTTACAACATAATATCCGCTTCTTTCAGCAAATTCTTCACATTGTCTTTTTTGGTTTTCAATACTGAAACCATGTTTTGCTTGTTCTTCTGATGATACTCTTGCGTAAATAACTGCTTTTTCCATTACCTTGACCTCTAGTCTAATTTTAACTTATTCCAATCTAACTTGCAAAATCTTCATGAAGTTTTGTATCGTCATAGATTTCTTTAAGCGTACTGACATAATTAACAAGCAGTTCAAAATCTCTCTCGGATGTACTTTGAGAGTCATTATGAACTATGTTTATGGTTATGTCATCAGCTTTAAGTGTTATCATTTTTTTATTTATTTCTAATAAATTTTTAAATTACAAAATTACAGCACAGCAAAATACACCTCAAAGATAATCATAGATTACCTCTGAGGTGTAATTGCTCAATAGTTACATATTATTACTCTCCGTTTGTAGGTTTGCTTTAATTTCGTTAGCTGGTGTAGGCATAATTACACCATTTTTAGCAACATTTGCAAAATCTCCAATACCTGTAATGTCAAAGCATATTGAACTAACAACCTTATTTTTATTATCGTCATAACGTACGCTTTTATTATTCCCTCTAAATCTGCTATGATTTTTAGCATATCTGAGGAAGCTGGCTGTATCAATTTTCATTGATTTATCAAATGCGTAGTATTTATTAATTACACTTAAAACCACATCCTTATTAAATCTAATATGAGTCTCAAGTGTTCCGTTAACTTCTACATCAGCGATTTTAAAGTGTGTTCCATACTCAAGTTGGTTTAATTTAGTTAACGTTATGATAGCAGACAATAATTTTTCTACAGGAGTTCTAATGCTGTCATATTGCTCAATTTGTTGTTTTGCATATTCTGTAATTTTTTGCTCTAAATCATCAATCTGAACACCACTTATTTCAAGTAACAAGAATATTCCCGTATAAGCATAAGCAATATTATTAATAATTCTTTTTTGTGTGTCTTGAATGTTTGAATTTTCAAGTATCGCAAATGCTGTATCATAAATATCTAAGACTTCTTTAATGCTGTATTTCAAAAATTCAGGTAGTATCAATGACAATTCTGATAAGTTGTTAGGATTATCTTTATCGGTTTCATGGTACTTAAATTTTTCTGCCTTAAAAATTTTTTCAAATATTTCAACAATATTAAGACGGTTTATAATTTCTTTTAAGTCAGGCAAAGAGTCATTTGTTGAGTAAGCAAAAGGTGAACAAATATTGATATTATCAACTTCACGCCCATAAGCTGTCATACGATGTCTTGCGATACCTTTGTAAGCACCTTTAACAAGTGCTGAAAAATTAGATGAATTAAGCGTCTGACCTTTTACGTCATCTATTCCTATAATCATTCCATTGTATTTTGAACTAAAATACTCATTACTTTTAGCTGTTGAACCACCTGATGATAGTGCTTCTCTTGACATTCCAAATATTGACAACCCGACTGTTACAAGTGTTGATTTTCCTGTACCTGTTCCACCAAACAATATCAACGTAGGAACTCCATATCTTTTAATAAATTCATCGTAATATAGTGCCATAACAATATGTCCGAGCGTTATTAATGGAAGAATAATATCATCAGACCAACACTCTACTATATTTTCAATTAGTTCTTTGGTAATTTCTTTACCCGTTTTATTACTTTTTGCTAATTTTGGCAAATAATGAGTAGATTCTGCTATTTTAATGTAGTTTTTTTCGCCTGTTTTAATATAGCCGTTTTCATCAGCCCAAATAATACCGTCTTTTGTTGCAAGAGCATTTTCATATAAAAACTTGTCTTGTTCTAAAGTGCCAGCATTTGTGTATATCAAAGCATTACTTGCAACTTTTGGCGATATAAACTGAGCCACAAAAGTCTTAAATTCACTTTCTGACATATTAACTGCAAAATCATTATATCTGCTGTTTATATCAGCTTGAAACTGCTTGTAATCCGATTTTGAATTATTCGCTATTTCAACATCTTTTTCAATTTTACCGTTAGCATTTTTTAAAGTTACCAAATAATACTTTAATGATGGCTTGCCACTTTTGTCATTATAGACAAGAGTGCATTCTTTGACATCAGTTACAATAAAATTCGCTTTTAAGCTGATTACAATTTTACCCTTTTTAACCTCTACCATATATGTCCTGTTCCATATCTGAAACAGAAATTTGTTTTGTTTTGGCAGTAAGTATTCATCAGGCTTGTTTTTAAAAGAAAATGTTGAAATAAAAGTCAAAGCAATTAATTGCTTTTTATTTTCTTCAAAGATTTCTTCAATAGTCTTTTTACCCTTATCAAGTGGGGTTTTTCCTTCTAGTTTATTATTAGTATCTGACATACTTACACCCCCTCTACTTTTTGAGCTTGATTACAATTCTCACATACTTCAGGGTAATTGTCTGAAATATATTTACAACTCTGGGAATGACCGAATTTGCGGGCATTCTCAATTTTCTTTTGCGTTTCTTCAAAAGAATAATTTTGGTATGGCTCTGACAAAAAATGAATAAGTTCATCCGAATTTTCAATTTGTGCTAAAATTGTGACCATTGTATGCCATGCTGGCTCCGAAAGGCAATCGGCATTATCTCTGCAATAACGCAAGAACGCACAGTTTTTGAACATTCGCACTATGTCAATATTCTTGTAAACTCTTTTTTCTGTTGAGGTGGAATGTATTTTTTGAGCCTTTATTAGCCTGTTGCTACTGTCTTTATTGATATAATTGAGCCAAACTTGTGGTAATTCAGCAATGATAAAGTTTCCGTTTTCATTAATACCGTCAATAATCTGATATTGCTTACCGTTAATCATAGACGGTGCAATCATTATATATCCTCTAAACTTTAAATCACAGTATTTTCCAATTTTCCCACGAGGATTAGTAATTCCCTTTGATGAATAGATAAGATGTCTTCCATTACCACTTGCTGTTGATTGTGTTAATGTAAGAGGTAATTTTGCACCTAACTAGTTCTCTAATTGTTTCAAATCCTCCATTGCTGTTGAATTTTCGTCATGATAATCAACATCTATTACAACAATTCCTGACTTTTCACAAGCTAAACCAACATTATAACCTTGATTGATAAAAGTCATAACATCTTGTCCAAATTTAGCGTCTTTAAACCCTTGCCTTGTTGCAGGTTGTTTTGTGTTGGGTTTGCATGGAAAAGTTGCATACTGCGACCAATTCCATAAAATGTCCTCTAGTGACATAATCTGTCTCCTTTCTTCATTTTGTGTACTTTTATAACAAAGAAACGATGACAGGCTACCCTTTACAATTTGTTTATGATATAATTTTTATTGAAGAAAATTATTTGTAGAGGTGCCTGTCGGTGCCTCGTTTTTTGTTATATAAATATTTAAAAATAAAATTCGCCCAAAGTAAAGGATATTGCTGGATTTTGGTACAAAACTAAATGACAAAAAATCACACAAAATCACACAAATAATTTAATTTATTTTTTGAATATGAATTCAGTTGTATATTTTCTCTCTTTTTCTTTTTGATTTACGATAAGTAAATTTATGGCTGATTCTATTTCAAAATTATAATAAGGACTATCTTCAGAAATTTCAAAATCTCCATTAAAATATTTAGTAGTTTTGTAACCTTGATGTACTTCGTATATTCCTATTTGATTAAAATTTTCAGATTCATTCAAAGAATTATAATATTTATAAATTTTTTGTTTTATGCAACGTTTTATATCACGCATTCGTTCATTTGCTCTACTGTATTCGCTATTTTCGCTGTTGTAGTTTTTGTTATTTGATTTTTCTCTTGTATGCTTGCAGCCTAATGCTTCAAATAGTTTTATTGGACTTAATCCTTTTTCTTCTTGCTTTTTTGTTGCGTTTTTTACAAGTTCATATAGAAAATCGTATTGAACTTGGTCTAATTCTATATCCATATTGAAAAATATTATTCCATGACTTTTTTTAACAAAAATCAAAGGATAGTCATAGCATAAATTCTGAAAACTGTCTTTTTCCCAATCACTTGATAGTTTCTTTAGTTGTTGAAAAGTATAATCTGTAATTTTTGCTGCATAATAATTCATAAGTTTATATTAGCACAAATAGTTACAAGTTCTAAAATAAACGCCATTAAACATTATTTGACCATTTAATAATTTTATATTAAAAGCACATAAAAGTTTAACTACGATTAACGCAGTAACCTCTCGTTATGTTTATAAATAAATTTATAAATTATTCAGTACATCTGACAAATATTGCTTATAATATGCCTTAAAACTGCTTGGTTTTTTGATTTTTACAGTTGTTCCCCACTTAAATAATTCTTGACAGATTGCAAAAGTTCCACCTGATTTGAATTTGACTTGAATATTACCGTTATCAAGCTGTTTTATCTTTTGAGTTGGGTGGAAATGATAGTTTAAAACATCTTCCGCTACAGATTTATCAAATTCAAGTGTTATATCTATCGGCGTTTCTTGATATATTCCAAACGAATTACTGCAGTATTCGGTTAATGAAAATTTTTCATCTTTTTCAAAATATTCATCAAGCATAACTAAATCTTTGATTTTATCTATCTTATAAAGCCTTAAATCCTCTACATAGTCGTTGTAGCCTACAAGATAGTATTTATCAGCTATGATTATTCCATACGGATTAAGGGTTATAGCTTTTATTTTGCCATCTATATCATAATTAAACTGAATTTTCTTGAATGAAAGCATAGCATTACGTAGTAGTTCCATAACTTTACTATCAGTTTTAGTTCTTGAATACTGTCTAACCGCAAAGCCTTCCGACTCTAATATTGCTTCAATGTCGGTTTCTAATGCTCTTGCATTCTTCTGAGGTGTTAACGCTTGAATTTTAGCAATAAGTTCATCAAGTTGCTTTTTTCTGTTTTCATCATGAGATAAGTTTTTTAGATATTTAAGATTGGCAAAATCGCTACTTGTAAAGGTTATAAGTGAGTTCATTGCACCTTTTACAAATCGCCACCGCTTTTTCTTGTCATTTGAAGGCATTTCTTCAATTTTTTCGGGAAACATATTGAATAAAAGAGCTTTCATTCTCTCAGCTGAACGTCTTGAACATTCAAAGTGTTCTTGAATATCATCAATACATAATCCGCAATAACTGTTTTGAAATATCATTGCTAATTCTATAATTTCTTCTGCTTTATTTAATCGTGACATGTTAGCTCCATTTGCTTTTCTATATAATAATATAATACGACACAACTATGTCAAATTGTGTCGTATTTTCTCTAGGTATTATTAAAAATTCCAAGAATTAAGAGCTTCCCTTAATGTATCAATGTACTTAGCTTTTATGTCATCAATTTTTTGAGTTATATGTTTTTTTACTTCTTCTCTGGTTTTGTATTCATAAAACTGGTCAATCGTTAATATACTTATTGCAGTAGAGTAGGACCAATCGCTTTTTTGAGCATTTATTTTTATTTCCAATTTTTCTTCTACTTGCTTAATTAAATCGTTTCTATTACTGTTTTCATTATTGTTTTTAGTTGGACCAAATAATACTCCCAAGCATAAATCTTTATGTCCATGACAACAATTCATAAAATGCAAATGAATAATATAATCATCAGGTTCCCAATTTGAAAATTTTAATTTTTCTAAATTTTCAATTTTATCAGGTAAACAAATAATTCCATTGCGTTCTACTGCTGAAATATTTAACCCGTCATATTCTTCTAATGTTTCTTTTAGTATTTCAAGCATTTCAGTTTTTGTATCGCTGTATTTATTAATCAACTCAATAGCCTTTTTATGTTTTTTATATATTTTTCTACAAATTTCACTTATTTCGTCTTTTTGCATAAAATCCCTTTCTATAATGTATTTGTAATGTTCTATTGATGTCATAACTTCGTTGTTTAGTTTTTTATCTTTGATAATTTCGTCTAAAATTTCTTTTATTAAAGAATAGCTAACATAAATATAAGGAAGTTCGACCTTTTCGCTTTGCGGTTTTAGATAAACATATAATTTTTTGTATTGCTCACTCGGATAATGTTCATCTACATACGTTCGATATTTAGTTAATTGATTATCATGTTGGCAAGTATCAACTTTGTTTTCTATAACAAAGACAAATTTATTAGTTTCATCAACAATTAGTAAATCAATGTTTTCATGTTCACGTAAAATTTCGGTATTTTGCATACTCCAACAATCAATATCAAATACAGACGGGATAAAGTAATGTTCTACAATCATTTCATTATTATCAGAATTATATGCTTCAAGTTTAATATTTTTTTCATTGATTGTTTCAATTATTTTCTTGTTGTTAATTATAATCTTTTTTAAAAATTCTTTTAAAAAATAATCACTTAGTCCATGTGTTTCATTAGGGTCTAGGAGCCAAGCCAAAAAATTTGAATGACGAATTTCGGTTCTTGTTAATCTTAAACAATCAAAAATATTGAATTTATCAAATTTTTGTTCAAGTTCTTTTAATTCCTTATCGCATATGAAATTTTCTAGAAGCTGTTTTTGTTCAACTATATTTGTCATACACATTCCTTTCTGTTTATCTTGCAGATGTTTGTCCTGCAGGTTTTCCTGTTTCATCATAAAGAAGAATCATAGCACCTCTTTTAATTCCGAGTTTATTCCCGTACATCTTCGCTTCATCACTCCCGGAAAGCTGAATGTTTCTACCACTAGAAACTAACTGATTGTTTCTCATAATATGAATAGAAATGCTTCGATTATTTTGAATAAAAATCGCATTCTGTGTAAAACCAATGAGAGTTCCTGATAATTGCGTAGAATAATTCCCATATTTTACAGAAACATTGCTCCCATTTTGTTGTGCCATAGTAATAATTGCCATAGTTAACTCCTTTCGCCTTAACAACACTTTACCACACATCTATGTCAAAACTTGTCGTAACAAAATTTATTATTAGACTCAAAGTCTATACTAGACTGAGAGTATTATAGCACAATGGTATTATGATTGAGGTTGATTGCAATAAATTTGCTCAAAATGTTAAGAAATATAGAGAACAAAAAGGCTATAACAAAGGTAAAATGTCTGAATTAGTCGGTTGTGATATTTCTTATGTTGGCAAAATTGAACGCTCTGAAAAATATCCTAATCTAAAAATGATTTTAAAAATAGCTGAAGCTCTTGACGTTCCTGCAAAAGATTTGTTTGATTTTGAATGATACATAATTATATTTTGTATCATTCACCAATTTAACTCCCTGTATTATCCTGATTATACTTGAATACAACCCTCAAAGTCTTTTAAAATAAGGGTGTACATTGAATAATACTTAATTTATAATCTAAATATAAAGAGGATTATTGAATTTGAGGTGTATTTTATGGAATTTGTACAACCAATTAGAGATTTGAAGAAAATTGAAACTATCAAAAAATTGCTCAAACAGCAAAGTTTGAGAGATTACTGCCTGTTTGTAGTCGGTATCAATTCAGGTTTAAGAATTAGTGATTTGCTAAAACTCACTATATCAGATGTTCTTGACGGTAATAAACTTAAAGACCGTATAAGATTACGAGAAAAGAAAACAAACAAATTTAAAGATTTTCCATTATCGGATAAATCAAAATCAGCTTTGAAAGAATATTTAAAAACAAGAAAATACAAAGAAAACGAGCCTTTGTTCATATCAAGAAAGAACAAAGGTTTTTTATTACGGCAACAAGCATACAAAATTATAAATAATGTTGCTCATGAAGTCGGTATCAAAGAAAAAATCGGTACTCATACTTTGCGTAAAACTTTTGGCTATCACGCATATAAAAATGGTTATGATATAGCAATAATTCAAAAATTGTTCAATCATTCATCAACAAGTGTAACATTAAGATATATCGGCATTACGCAAGATAATTTGGATAATGTTTATTTAAATTTAGACTTATAGTCTATTATATTTCCTTATAGTCTTGTAATTGTTGTTTTAAGCTATCCATATCAATTTTGATTGATTTACCTTTTCTATCAAGCAATCCGTATCTGCCGTTTAATTTTGCAAATCCATATTCTAGCATTGTACTAATTTCATCAAAAATAAATGGTGCTATAATACGACCAAACTTATCTATTATGCCATATTTACCGTTTATACTTGCACAATAATAATCTTTTTCATACGATATACATTCAAAACTATCATAGACAAAATCTGTTACAACATCATTATAAATATCTATAATGCCGTATTTATCAGTCTTTTTGGCGATATAATAATGGTCATTTGTTGGTCTAAGTTCATCATATTGAGGCTCAATAAACCATTCCATATAATAGTTTAGAATTCCCCATTTGTTGCCGATTTGAATTGCAAACAAGTCATCGTCTATTCTGCATAAACAGTTTGCTTTTATTAAAAACAATACTTTGCCGTTTGTATCAATTTCGCCATAGTATTCGCCAAGTTTAAATATAGGATTTTCTTCGTAATATGTTTTAATTTCGTCAAAGATAAAATTTTCTTGATATTCTTTCATATTTTTTTTGCTCCTTATTGTTTTTATAATCTTCAATATGCCTGTTATCACTACATTCAATTTCAATTTCAAAAAATAAAAGTTTTAAAATAATATTAATTCCTTTGTGGTCTATGTTTTTAAGCCTGTAATTAAAATCTAATCCTAATTGAAAACAACCATAGTCAAAAGAAAACCGATAAAGTTTTATTATACTAGACAAATTTATATGTGATGTTAGACAAAACAAGATAAACAAAGACCGTATTGACTTTGCATACCGTATTTTCAAAGATTTTGACTTGATTATGTCTAAAATTTCAGTTTTCATATTCTTATTATCCACCATACCTATGTCAATTTGTGTCGCATGACATTAAAATCATTTCTAATGTTTTTTGGTCTTTTTGTTTAATCATTTCTTTGTTGTACCAGTTTGGAATTTTGTATTGCTTGTTTTGAATAGTAATTGTGCTTAAGTCTGTTGATATTTCATAAGGAACATAGTAAATTTCATTGTTATTGTTTGAACGGTTTAAAGCAATATTTGATATGTTTTTAGGTCTAATTTTAATTCTATTGTCCTCAAAATAAATATCAGCAGTTTTTGTAATTCCTTTCAAATCTATAAACTGCTGATTATTATTGTCTTTTAACCTTTCTTTTTGTTCTTCATACCGCTTTAATTTGTATTCAAAGTTATTTATAAAGTACATTGGTGTATAAATACTCTGCTTGAATTTATAAGCCAAAGTATCACCTAACATTAGCCTTGCAGGAATTCCATACAATGATAATTGCAAGTAAGCCATTTGAAAGCAAAGTTCGTCAATATCAATGGCTTCGACAAATAATTTCTGTTGATAATTGATGTTATGATTTTTCATAGTTTCGGCATAGGCTATGATTATTCCGCCACTACCACAACAAGGCTCTGATAATGTAACTATGTCTTGATTTTCAATATCTTTCTGATTATCAATGAAAGTTATCTCCGCCATTAGTTTACTTACATGATAAGGCGTAAAGAATTGTCCTGTCTTAACATTGCCTAAATTCAACTGCATATAAACCTGTCCTAAAAAGTCTTGAAACTGAAATTCAAATGCATTAACTAAAAGAGCAAGCATTTGACTGAACTCATTTGCCTGCTCTTTGTTGTACTTATTGATTATGTCTAAATATTTCTGCTCTATTTCAGGACTTCGGTAGAATGGTTGCATTATTGCATAAGTGCTTAATGCCAAAAAGTCCCTAAAAACATTGTCTGTCCGTCTTGAATGGTCTAAATTTTGCAGTTTTGTAATAAATTCTTTTAAATAATCCATAAATTTATCCTGTTTTTAATTCTCTGATTCCAGAATGACCTGTATTAAACATTCTTTGATTTTATATATATTTATATTTAATTACCAATTTCTGTTTAACTACGTTAATTCTGGAATTAGCAAATCTGAAAAAGCCCGTCATTATTACTATTTTCTTGATTTATAATTTGATTATATTTAAGAAATTTAAGATGTACACCCTTAAAAGTCAATGATAGTAATAATGTTAGAAAATTATTATGCTCATTTCCAACAGAACTCCAAAGTTGGTTATACTTAACCTTGTAATTTCAAAATTACAGTTTATTACATATTTGATTACAACTGTGTTTATTATGTCTATGGTCTTTCAGACCATTGCTATTACTTTGTAATTTTGTAATTAACTAACTTATTGAAATAAAATAAAAATGATAATGAGCAAAAAAGCAAGCAGGCAGTTTGCTTGCTGATATCAGATTAAATCAGAATGAAACTTGTTTGATTTAATAAGGTTTTATATTTAATTGATAAACAAGTTTCTTCTTAATTACTTGAAATATTTCTCGTTTAAAATCAAGCTATATTCTTATAATGTTCAATTAACTTAATGATTTTGGCACTATGCACATCTCGCATATTTGCATACAACTCTTGTACAAATTGTTCCAATGACGTACATTGAGGGGAGTTTTTTATTGCAAAGAAAAAAGTCGGGCTTGTCCCGACTTTTTCTATGCTTGAAATTTTTTAAGTTAAGACTCGAACCAACTAAGTGAAGAGTTTAGAGAGGAGCAAGCAGAGAGCGAAGGACTTTTCTTTGGAAGAAACGAAGTTTCTGAAAAGAAAAATTGTAGACTCGTTTAATGCGAGCTACTCAAGACAACCTGGGGGGATTGTGGTGATAAATTATGGGTTTTGGGGTTTTAAATTATTATCAAATTTTTGCATTCTGATATTATTATTTGCATCAGCTTTTTCAATGCAATAAGTTTTTGTTTTTGGGTAATAACCTATTTCTTCATATGGGAAACCTGATTCAGAAGTTTTTAATGGAGTTTTAAACTTTCCAACGTGTTCTAGATTTCCGTCTTTGTATGAAGCTTGAACTCCTTCTATGTTATTAGAATTAGTATTTTCTTTGATAATTTTAAGATAAATTCCGTCTGGGTTTATATTTTTACTTTGTAAAAATAATAAATTGTTATTTTTGTCATATTCTTCATATGTATAAGAACCATTTTTTTCGTATGTATACAATTTCATTCCATTAATATTTTCATTTTTTATTACAATCTGTCCTGTTTTTTTATATTTATTATAATTTGCACTAGCATCTAACCCTTTTATTAAAGTATTTGTTTTTAAAGAGGGGGGGAGTTGTGTTGGCATTATCGAAATTTTGTTTATCTTTAAAAGAGATGAAACTATGGACATTAATGTTATTAATTGATTTAATATTATTCATAAAACGTCCTCATTATTTATATATGTAAAAACATATATTTTTTAAAAATGGACGGTTCAAGGTGTTTTTTATTGTGAAAAAAAAGACATTTTTAATGTTTTGGGGTATATTTGTACAACCTATAGGCTATATAAATTAGTTGAAAAGTTTGAAGAGAGTTCGGCGCAAATTTTTTTTAATCGGCTTAACATAGTTCAAAACAATGCTGTTCGTTTCAATAAGGAATTTGCGTGCTTTCCCCGTTTTAGGATAAAGTGACGCAAAAGTTTCCTTGAAAGCGTTATCAGCATCTTTTACATGTTTTGATTTATATAGATCTTTAAGGTTTCTCTTAAAGCAATCCGGATAATTATTTGTGCGGTGTTTTTTTCTTGCAAGCAGCCCGATAGTCGGATTTTCTTTGCAGTCAATTAAATGATTTATTGCATCATCTGTGCAGTCTTTTGCAACACGAAAACGGGTATCAAGATGCGCATTATTCCAGTATGCGTTGCGTCTTACTCTTTCAAATCTGCAGCCGCCGTCCATTATTTCTGACATATTATACTCCTTTTTTAATATAAAACCTTAAAAAAATAAATTTTGCTATTTTATTCAAATATTAAAATTTCCTTAATTTTTTCAAAAAAAATATAAATTTATTATATAAATATAAATGTAAATAAATAGGAGGATTATATTATGGCATTAAAACCGTTACAAGACAGAATCGTTATTAAGGTAATTGAAGATACAGAACAGACATCCGGTGGAATATTTATTCCGGATAGTGCAAAAGAAAAACCTCAAAAGGGTGAAGTTGTTGCTGTAGGAGAAGGCAAGACTAACGATAAAGGCGAAAAAGAACCGATGGGTGTTAACGTTGGGGATATTATCCTTTATGCTAAATATGCCGGAACTGATGTAAAAATGGATGGTGTAGAGTACAAAATTCTTTCAATTAAAGATGCTCTAGCAGTATTAGTTTAAAAAATTAGGTAATAGGAGATATAAAAATGGCAAAACGTATAGTATTTGAAGAAGAAGCTAGAAAATCGCTTCTCAGAGGTATAGATGCAGTTGCTGACGCAGTAAAAGTTACTCTCGGACCAAAAGGCAGAAATGTAATTTTACAAAAAAAATTTGGTGCACCTCAAATCGTTAACGATGGTGTTACAATTGCAAAAGAAATTGAACTTCAAGATGGTTTAGAAAATGCAGGAGCACAGCTTCTTAAAGAAGTTTCATCTAAAACAAACGATGTAGCCGGGGACGGTACAACTACAGCTTCTGTACTTGCTCAGGCAATTGTTAGAGAAGGTTTGAAAAATTTAACAGCCGGTGCAAATCCAATGTCTATGAAACGTGGTATTGATAAGGCTGTTGATATTGCAATCAATAAGATTAGAGATTTGTCTAAATCAGTAAGCACAAAAGAAGAAATTGCACAGGTTGCAGGAATTTCTGCCGGTAACAACTCTGAAATCGGTGAATTAATTGCTGAAGCAATGGAAAAAGTTGGGCACGATGGCGTGATTACTGTTGAAGAAAGCAAGTCTTTCGGTACTAACTTAAAGGTTGTAGAAGGTATGCAGTTTGATAAAGGTTATATTTCACCTTATTTTGTAACTGATCCAGAAAGAATGGAGGCAGTTCTTGATGATGCATATGTTCTTTGTGTAAACAAAAAGATTAATTTAATTGCAGACTTAGTACCTGTTCTTGAACAGGTAGCACGTGATGGACGTTCATTATTGTTAATCGCTGAAGATGTTGAAGGTGAAGCTCTTGCAACATTGGTTGTTAACACAATGAGAAAAGTTTTAAGAGCTGTTGCAGTAAAAGCTCCTGGATTTGGCGACAGAAGAAAAGCTATGCTTGAAGATATCGCTATTTTAACAGGCGGTCAAATGTTTACAGAAGAACTCGGTATCAAACTTGAAAATATTACAACAGATATGATGGGTGTTGCAAAACGTGTAACAGTTACTAAAGATGAAACAACTATCGTTGTTGGTGATGAAACAAAAGAAGCAGTAAGAGAACGTGTAAACTTGATCAAGAAACAAATTGAAGCTTCTGACAGCGAATACGATAAAGAAAAATTACAGGAACGTATGGCTAAATTAGCCGGGGGTGTTGCTGTTATAGAAGTTGGTGCTGCTACAGAAATTGAACTTAAAGAAAGAAAGTTAAGAATTGAAGATGCACTTAACGCAACAAGAGCAGCTAATGAAGAAGGTATTGTACCAGGCGGCGGTGTTGCGCTTATAAGAGTTCAGCAGGAACTTGAATCTAAGATGAACACTATTACATTTGAAACAGATGACGAAAAGAGCGGTTATAAGATTTTGACAGCAGCTCTTGACGTACCTTTGAGAGCAATTGCTTTCAACTCAGGTGCAAAATCTGATGTTGTTGTTGAAAATGTAAGAGCTGAAAAAGATGCATATGGTTACGATGCTCTTCTTGACAGATATACAGATATGTTCGCTGCTGGTATTGTAGACCCTGCAAAAGTTACAAGAAGTGCTCTTGAAAATGCAGCATCTGTAGGTTCAATGCTTCTTACAACTCAAGCAGCAGTTGTTGATATTCCGGAAGAATCAAAAGCTCCTGATATGTCAGCAATGGCCGGCATGGGCGGTATGGGCGGCATGATGTAGAATGCGGCAGCCGGAGTGAAGCCTGAATTCAGCGGCGGTGAGCCGGAGAACACTGGGCGGAACTTGACGATTGCAACGTAAAAATCTTAAGAAAATGTTGGAAAGTTGAAAAACTTTCCGACATTTTCTTATTTTCCAGCAAATTTATTTTTTACGGGGTTTATCAATAATATGTTAATAATATCAAATCAACAAAATTATAACCCTTTATTCGGTACAAAAAATATTCCGCGTGCAGAGCTGGAAATGCTTCTTGCGAAAGATAAATCTTCTGCACAGATTGCACGCAAATTTGGCGTCACTACAGGTACTATTATGCGTAAAATACGGGAATATGGTTTGCAGCTTCCTTCTGAAAAGCACCGTGAGCTTTTTTATAATGAAGCGCTGCCGCTGTTAGAGCAAGGGGTACCATGTGCAAAAGTCCGTAAACTTACGGGAATCAGCGAAGAATATTCAAGGAAGTGGCTTAAAAAGAACTCTTATCCTTCAAACAAAGTGTTATTTGACCAACACCTTGAAGAGCTATATAAGCAAAACTATACAGATGAGCAAATCGCAGATATTCTATACGTAGAAGCATCAACGATTGCACGCAGGCGTGGTGATTTAGGTTTGAAGAGGAAACTTGGACGTCCGCAAAGTAATATTGACTGGCAAGAAATTCTCGAAATGCTTAAAAGAGGAAAAACAGCTCCCGAAATAGTAAAAGAGTTTAAAATAAGTGCTAAATTGCTTGCAGAAAAAATTAAAGAAATAAGTGGAGTTACTCCTAAAAAAATAGAACTTGAATATCGAAAAAATTTTGTTGCCAATTGCCTTGCAAAAGGGGATAATATTTCTTCTATTGCAGAAAAATTAAATCTTAGAAGAGAGCCGTTGTATAAATTTATACAAAAATTTCTTCCAGAATGGGTTACATCAAGAAAATCATAACGCAGAGTATATTCGGTTGAATTTTTCAATTTTGTCAAAGGTCCAGCCTGCATTATAATTCATGGCATTTTTAATAAGCAGTTTCCAGCTAGCAGGATTGTTTGTATAGAGATTAAGTGCTTTTGTGACAACAGCATTGAAACTTTCAGAAATATCTTCTTCCGTATTTATTGAAGTTTTTGTTTTAAGGCCGCATCCTAAGGTCATATCGTCAAAAATATCTGATATTGTGTCATTATAGATACCGTTTCTTAATGCTACAGGAACGCATCCGTATTTCATTGCAGTAAAGTGTTCGTTAGATGTTATGTTGTTTCTTGCACAGAAAAAGGATAAATCCGAAGATGCATAGAATTGAGCCAGATTTATCTCGCCGTCTATGAAGAGCCATTTGCCGGCACAGCCGATTTTTTGTTCAAGATATTCTACCCAGTTCGTAATTTGATTATTTTCAAGTCCGTTCGGAATATTTATAATCACCTGTACATTTTTAAATTCTTCTAATAATTTTATAATAGAAGTCAGGGCTATATCTGTTCCATCAGCAAAAATATTTGTCGATAATTTGCAGAAAATTAGCGGGGCATCAAAGAATGTATCCAGATATCCTCTAAGTGTGTATTCATCAGACTTAAAGAATTTAGGGTCAATAAAACGTGTTCTTATCCTGTCTTTAGAAAATTCTCTTGTAAGATATTTTTTATTTCTAAAACGCGACTCTCTAAAGTCATCTTGTGTAAAAGGTCTGTATATTGCAGATGCCGGTATTTCACATCCAAAAGAAACATACGAACTCTTGTTTTTTGTTTTGCATATTCTGTCAAACATTTTGCCGGAAAGTTCCGGTTTAGTCAAAATATTATTATAATATGTTTTTGACGGAACAGCCCAGAAATCAGCTCTTTTAAGCGTATAAAAAAGAGTGTTGTAATATAAATCATTTTCGTATGCCATTTTAGGAAATAATTTTAAAACTCTGGCATTTAATCTGTTAAAAAGAATATTTTCATCTATATCGTCACACTTTTCCGGATATTTTCTAAGCTTGTAATAGTTTTGATAAATAAAATCTAAACATTCTCTCATCTGGCAGAACCGTTTAGTGTTATGCAGGTTAAATAGTGAGGCAATACATTTTTTTATAATTTTATCACTGCACAGCTTTTTCATACCTTTGGAGTCTGCAAGATTAACTGCAGCCCAGAAAGCCTCTTCTTTTTCTGCTTCGAATTTTGAAAAATCATTAATAATCTGTAAAACCTTGATAGGATAATGTGATTTATTGCCGAGTTCTACTCCCAGAAAAAAAGGTATATTGTTCGAGTGAATAATTTTCGGCTTAAGTTTTTGCGCTGCAATTCTTGCTGCTTTAACAAAAGGTGCAAGATATTGAAGTCTGGAACGGTCAAATCCTGAAAACGCTTCTGAATAGAGTCCGTAAACATCTATGTTTAAACTATTCGGCTTCATTTTATACAAAGAAGCATTATTCGTACGGTTTTGCAGGTAGTATTCAAAATCAAAAACTAATTTTTCAGCGTCGTCAGTATTGTCAACAGGTATTAATACTTTTATATCTTTGTCAGGATATTGTTGTCTGAAAGCAGAAATAAAATCCAGCGGAGGAATATCAAGTGTTAAATATAATATGGTTTTAAAATCATTGTTCTTTTGAGTTTTCCTGAATAATGACGATACTTGTTTTCTTATAAAACGCCATTCAATATTGAAATGATTAAAAGATTTGCAGCTTGCAGAATATTCTTCGCTAAACTTTGCCGGCTGTATCCCGTATATTATATCAAGTTCTCTGGCGTGAGTTTCTGTTCCGAAAGAGTCCTTCATATAATTCAAGTTAGCATATTGTACAGTTGAAATCAAGCCGGCTATTGACAGAACTTTTAGTTTGGTTGTATACTTTCAGTATTATGAAAAACTTACATTTTGAATTAACAAACAATTCATCCTCCTCATGCTCCAAGTTTCAATCGGGACTTGAGTGATTTTGGTATGTAAGTTTATGTAACAGAATTGACGTTTTTTGAAAAGTCCCGTTTTTATAAACGGGGCTTTTTTTGTATTTGGAAAGGACAATTAATGAAAGTAAATAATATAAATAGCGCAGTATTTAGAGGCCCTCTGGACGGGGTAGTAACAAGCGCCCTCAGGACTTGCGATATGAATGAGATGGTCAATGCTGTCGGGCTTGATGTCGGTGCGATGGTAATTCCAAGGGCATATTATGATACAAAAGCAAGAAATGAGTATGCAGGTGCGGAAACTTTTATCAGAGAAATAAGCGGAACTTTCATTAACTGTCTTTCTGCAGGTTTATTTGCAATGGGTATTTCTAAAATAGCTGCGAGAAAAATTGAACCCGACGTAAAAATTAATCCTGAAAGCTGGTACTCAAAAGATTCTCTTGAAACTTTAAGGTGCGCGTGGGATAAAAGTAAAAATACAAAAGATTATATTGTCGAAGTTCTTGAGAACATTTCAGGACGTGACGGCAAAGGGGTAAATGAATTTAAGAATATAAAATGGGAAAATATTGAATGGATTGATGAAGCTAAGTGGGATAAGATTAAGTGGAATAACCCGAAATATGCGGGAATTCAGGACAATCTGAAAACGAAAAAAGGTTTTGTACAAACATTCTGTGAGCTTGTCAACGATAAAAATATAACAAAAGATGATAAGAAAAATGTTCTTTTAATTATGGAACGCCGGCTGGCAAATGCGCTTGGCTCAGAAAGAGAAACTGAATTAAACATAGACGGACATAAACTTTCTGCAAAACTTGAAAACATATTGCGAGATACTCACGATATGGGCAAGGATATTTTTAATAAAAATAACGGAAAAGAAATTGAACGCGCAATTAACAAGATTAATAAGGTAAATAAAGTAAAAACTTTTGGTGCGATTGCTGCTTCTTGCGCTCTAGGGCTTACTAACCAGTGGCTTAACAGAAAAATCACAGAGAAAAGGACCGGTAAGAAAGGGTTTGTAGGTGATGTAGATTATACTTCTTCTGATAGAGGCGAGAAGCGTAAGGATTGCCTGCTGCCATTTAAAAAACTAGGAGCAAGCGTTCTTATGGCAGGTATGGTATTTAGCGTAATGGGTGTAAAGAATTTCAAACAATTTGCTAAAAAGTTAGAATTTACAGGGCCTGTAACAAGCGGAAACGCTATAAAAACAGTTTACGCAGCAACGATTATAGGAAGGTTTATGGCTGCAGACAACGGAACTGAACTTAGAGAGTCAATGACAAGAGATTATCTGGGGTTCCTAAACTGGCTTGTCTTTGGCGGTTTTGCTGCTAAGGGTGTTGCAAATCTTCTGGATAAAAACGGTAAAGATTTGTTCAATTACACAAAGGAAGGTAAAGGCTTGAAACATTGGCTCAGAGATATGAACCTTAAAACACATAATGAAATTGCAGCAAAAGGAAGTGAATTCGCTAAGAAAAATATGTGGAAACTTAACCTCGCTCACGCTGCGGGTATTACATATTCTGCCGTGACTCTGGGAATTTTGCTTCCGATGATGAACGCAAAGATAACGGAAAAGAAGGCTAAAAAGAAAATATAAAAATTCCTTTGATGTATAATTAATTTATAGAAATTAGAGGAATTAATTATGCTAAAAGGAAATGAAATTAGACAGTTATACTTAGATTATTTTAAAAACAAGCATCAGCATACAATTGTAGAAAGCTCAAGCCTTGTGCCTGACAATCCTACAGTGCTTTTAACTACAGCAGGAATGCTTCAATTTCTGCCAATATTTTTAGGGATTACAAAATCACCTTATAATCCGGCAAGAGCGACTTCCTGCCAGAAATGCGCAAGAGCAGGAGGAAAAGATTCTGATATTGAAAATGTTGGAAGAACTCCTAGACATCACACCTTTTTTGAAATGCTTGGAAACTTCTCTTTCGGCGACTACTATAAAAAAGAAGTTATTCCATGGGCGTGGGAATTTGTAACAGAAGTACTTAAACTTGATAAAGACAGACTCTGGATAACTATTTTTGAAACTGATGACGAAGCGTATGATATTTGGAGAAGTATCGGTGTTCCTGATGAACGAATAAAAAGAAAAGGCAAAAAGGATAACTTCTGGGGGCCTCCGGGAGCTTCCGGTTCTTGCGGACCTTGTTCTGAAATACATTATGACTTAGGCGAACAGTATAAATGTTCCGATAACTGCGGTATTGATACCTGTGAATGCGACAGATGGGTTGAAATTTGGAACCTTGTATTTACAGAACTTTATCAGGATGAAGAAGGCAACCAATCTCCTCTTGAACATAAAAACGTTGATACCGGCATGGGATTAGAACGTATAACAATGGTTTGTCAGGGAGTTGCCTCAACATTCGAAACAGATTTGCTCAAGCCGATTTTAGATAAAGTTTCTGAGATGAGCGGAGTTCCTTACAAGAAATCTGAAAAAACAGATATTTCTCTTAGGATTATAACAGACCACGCAAGATGTGTATCTTTTCTTATTTCAGACGGCGTAATCCCTGGCAATGAAGGCAGAAGCTATGTGTTGAGAATGATTCTTAGACGTGCTCTGCGCCACGGTAAGATTTTAGGAATGGAGCTTCCGTTCCTGTACAAACTCGTAGATGTAGTTGTGGATAATTACGGCGCAGCTTATCCAGATTTAGTTAAGAATAAAGCAAAAATTATTGATGTAATCAAGAAAGAGGAAGAAAGATTCGCTAAAACTCTTGATAGAGGGTACAAAATGCTTGAAGAATTTATATCCGAAAAGAAAGATATCGATGGTGAAAGCGCTTTTAAACTCTATGATACATACGGCTTCCCGTTTGAACTTACTAAAGAAATCGCGGAAGAAAATGGTTTAGGCATTGATGAAAATGGCTTTAAAAAAGCAATGCAGGAACAAAAAGACCGTGCAAAAGCTGCTGCTGAGAAGATTTCCGTTACAGGCGATATGAAGTATGCAAAAGTAGAAAACGAAGTTGGCTCAACCGAGTTTGTAGGATATCTTGTAGACTGTGCACAGGCTAAAATCCTTGCAGCAATTGAAGGCGAAGGATATACAGATATTGTTCTTGACAGAACTCCATTCTATGCAGAATGCGGCGGTCAGGTCGGCGACAGCGGGTATATAGTTAATGAAAACCTGAAAGCAGAAGTTTTAACAACATTTAAAGTTAACCATCTTTTTGTACACAGATGTCAGGTTGTTAACGGCGAAGTTAAAGTCGGCGATTACGCATTTGCTCAGATTGATACTGCAAGAAGGGCGCAAATTAGAGTTCACCATACATCTGCTCACTTATTGCAGGCTGCTTTGATTAAAGTGCTTGGTGATGAGGTTAAACAAGCCGGATCGCAGGTTGAAGAAAATAGAATGAGATTTGACTTTACCTTCTCACGTGCAATGACTCCTCAGGAAGTTAAAAAGACAGAAGATATTATGAACAAATGGATTGGTGAAAAACTTCCTGTTAATACTGATGTAATGGGGATTGAAGAGGCAAAACTTACCGGTGCTACAGCATTATTCGGTGAAAAATACGAAGATGTTGTCCGTGTAGTGAGCATTGGTGGTAAAGCTAAATGTAACTGCGGCAGTGATTGCAGCTGTGACCATGAAAGCGGAGAAGAAAAAGAAGTTATCTCAAAAGAATTCTGCGCAGGTACTCATGCTTCAAATACAGCTGATTTAAGACTTGTAAAAATTGTATCAGAAGGTGCGATTGCTGCTGGAACCAGAAGAATTGAAGCTGTTGTTGCTGACGCTGCAATTGATTATCTGAATGCAAAATCTGCAGAAATAGATAAACTTGCTTCAAGATTTAAAGTTCACTTTGATGAAGTTGAATCAAGAATTGAAAAATTACTTGAAGAAAATAAAGAACTTCAAAAAGAACTTGAGGAAACAAAAGCAGAAATGGCTAAAAGTAAATTTGCAACGTTTGTTTCTAAAGCCCAGGATATTGAAGGCGGTAAATTATTTATCACAAAAATCGAAAATCTTGATGCTGATGCTGTTAAAGCCGGTATAGAGATGCTTTCTAATAAATTGGGCGAGAGCATAATAGTTCTTGCAAATGAAAGAATGGTTATAGTAAAAGTAACTGACGGTTTCGTTAAAAAAGGTGTAAATGCAGGCAAGATTGTCGGAGAAATTGCAAGAGCAACCGGTGCAAACGGAGGCGGCAGACCGAATTTTGCACAGGGTGGTGTAAAAGACGCTTCTAAGCTGGATGAAGTTCTTTCAAAAATTGAAGATGAATTGAAGTAATATAAAAAGGGCGGAACCTGAAAGGTTCCGCCCTTTTTATTATTCAGGAATAATGATTCCATTTATATAAGCTGATTCATCCTTACTTAAATATTTTAAAGGTGTTGTAATAAGATAATATTCAGTTGTTCTGGAATACTTTTCATTGTCATTTATATTCTTGAGCCGGTGATTGCAGATTTTTTGCACCTCAATTTTCTGGATATATGCATCTTTACTATACGGATCAATAATCCATAGAGTATTATTATCTATTTTTATAAGATTAACATAATGTCCCCATTGCCGTACGAAATTTTTATCGTACACTCCAAAGTTTAAAATAGCACCGTTTTTTAAATCAATTTTATTTAAGTCAATTTCATTTGAAACTTTATATTTTTTATTTACTTTTTTTATTCCATAGTATTTAATATTTCTACTAAGAGATTTTTCTAAACCTTTACATAAATTATTAGAGCTGACTCCTTTTTTGCTGAGCCTTAATTCTCTTTTTAAACTGTCAAAATCGGCTTCTTTACCCATATTGCTTATAAGATTATAAGTGGCACAAACACCACATGAAAATTCATCCTGCTGTTTTATATTGGAATAATCTGCCAGTACAGGAATTGCTGAAAACAAAAGAATGTATAAAATGAATTTTTTCATACACCTATTTTAAACCTCAGGATTGCAAACTGTCAAAAGTAAGTTATAATTTATAATATATACCCTAAGATGAGAGGATTTAATTATGACAGATGGTTTATCCCTGAATTTGCAGTTGTTACAAAATATCTCAGATATGACAGGAGGAACTGCTGCCGGTGCAGGCAGTGCAAATAATAAGCCTGCTGTTTACGCAAAAGAGGGCGATCCGAATTATGACGAAAAGATGGATGCTGACGGTGACGGCGTTGTTACGAAGGAAGAATATCAGGAGTACTGCAAGGAGAATGGTATAAGTACCGACGAGCAGGCTGCAGAAATGCAGAGCCGCGGGGATGCAATGATTAAAAAACAAGCAGAGGAAGCTCCAATTGCTTATGATGATTATATTAAGTACTGCGAAGAAAATGGCGCAGGAACTGTTCAAAACTCAGGAAAAGTAGAAAGTTCCGGAGTCAATGATGCGGGGCTGGTTATACGTAATGTTGGAAAAGCACTGAGCAGTTACTCCGGAAACCAGATAAAACTTCCTGAAGCTAAAATTGAGCGCAATGCTTAGTCTAGTGTAATTTCTCCCTGTCTGAAAATTACCGGTTTCCCGTCCTTAAATCCGGCAACGGTTGAAGCTTTGCCTTTAGCTTCATGTCCGTATGACGGGATTACAAGGTCAACTTCGCTGCCTATATATTTAACAGCCTCATCATATGTTAAAGCTGGAGCTTCTCCTGAAAGATTTGCGCTTGTGGTTGCCAGAACTCTTCCGTCAATATTTCTGCAAATTTCTGCAAAAGTTTCATTGTCAGGAATGCGTATGCCGACAGTCTGCATACCTGATGTAATATAGTCAGGAGTTTTTTCAGATTTTTCAAGTACAAGAGTTAAAGCACCCGGGAAATGTTTTTTTATTAATTTTTGTGCTTCCTTTTCAATAGGCTGACGCACGTAATCAAAAAGATTATATACTTCATCGCTCATCAGAATTAAAGGCTTTTTCCCATCTCTGTGTTTAATCTCATAAATCTTCTTCACTGCTTCTTCGTTGTTGGGAAGACAGCCAACCCCCCAGACTGTGTCTGTAACATATGCAATAACGCCGCCTTGCAGCAATACTTCGTTTATCTTGCTCAGGTTTTCAATCATATATATTTACCCCTTCTGTTTTTTATATTATAATACAGGGGTAAATATATTTATATAAAAACTTATAAGGAGGCAAGATGGTTCAGCAATTTAATACTCCTCAAAAAACAAGACAAGCAGTAATATTGTTTTTAAAAGGTTCTGCAACACCAATTGTAATGTATTATGAAAATCCTCAGGCAGTTTATGCAGAATTAAAACAATTAATGAAAAGCCCGACACCTGTTCTTGTTGAAAAAGAGCCAATGGGGCCGATTAAAAAACTTTGTTTTGTTTCAACCCAGATAGCAGGTATTGTTTTACAGGAAGAACCATATGCATAATGACAAGGTTGTTTTAATCGAAGATATAGAACGTGAGCCTGATAAAACCATTCAATACAAATTTGAGGGGAAAATTAGCGAACTTGAAGACTGCACAGTTGATGCAGAACTTGAAATAAAATCACTTGGAGATTTTATAGAAGTCAAAGGTGAAGTTTCCGGTTCATTAAAACTTGAATGCGACCGATGTCTTAATAAGTACGACTATGATTTTGATATAGATATTGATGAAACATATGCAAAACGCTCTCTTTATGATGAGTATTCGCAGGAGCTGGAGCTCCAATCCGGCCAGTTTATCACAGATTTAAACGGCGCAAAAGAAATCGATATTTATGACTTATTGTATCAATCTGTAATATTAGCTTTACCAAATAAAAAGGTTTGTGGTATAAATTGTAATGAGGGACTATTTGTGTCTGATGAAGATATGGAAGTTCACGATGGAAGAATGGATGTTTTTAAAAACATCAAAATAAATCCTAAAAATAATTAACCCGAAAGTAAATAGTAATAAAATTTTAGATTAGAAAGGACATTATAGAAATGGCAGTACCAAAGAAAAGAACAGGGCACAGTGCTCAAGGAAAAAGAAGATCAAACTGGAAGGCAGCAAAGCCTGAATTAACAACTTGTCCAAACTGCGGTGCAAAAGCATTAACTCACACAGTTTGTACAGCTTGCGGAACATACAAGGGTAAAGTAGTTTCTAAAAAAGCAGAAGGCTATGTTGAGGAAGCTAAGGAAGAAGTAAAAGAAGTTAAAAAAGCTAAAAAATCAGTAAAGAAAGAAGAAGCTGCTCCGGAAGTTGAAGTAAAAGCAGAAGAAAAAGCTGAAGTAGTTGAAGAAGCTTCTGAAGAAACTCCTGAAGCTTAGTATTGGAAAAGAATTAATAAAGGGATGAGTTAGATGACAAGAATAGCTATAGATGCGATGGGGGGGGACCACGCTCCGTTTGAGATTGTTGCAGGTGCAGTATGGGCAGCAGCAGAATACGGCGTAGCGTTGGAGTTAGTCGGAAAACAGGACAGAATTGAACATTGTCTTGAAGTAATTCAGCAGGAAGGTTTTTTATCTGATTGCGGTAAGGCCGGCAGAAAAAGAAGGGTGAGAGTAGATGTAAAATCTCTCGACATCAAAGTAACCCACGCGTCTGAAATAATTGAAATGGGCGAAGCTCCAGGACAGGCTATTCGTAAAAAGAAAAACTCATCAATAGTATTGACGGTAAATTCAGTTGCGACAGGAAGCTCTGATGCTCTTGTTGCTGCTGGCTCTACCGGTGCTGCTATGGCATCAAGTTTGTTCGGACTTGGAAGAATTCCTGGAATTGACAGACCTGCTATTGCAGTTACTCTGCCAACGATGAAGAAACCTATTGTTATAATTGACGGCGGTGCAAACAGCAACTGTACCCCTCAAATGCTTAAACAATTTGCAATTATGGGGCAGACATTCTCTAAAAATGTTCTGGGAATTGAAAACCCGCGTGTAGGTGTTCTTAATATCGGCGAAGAAGCCGGCAAGGGAAATGAACTTGCCCAGCAGACTTATAATCTTCTTGAAGAGGAAAAAGAAAAGTTTAACTTTATGGGAAATGTTGAGGGCAGAGAATTATTCCTCAATGTTTGTGATGTAGTTGTTTGTGACGGCTTTGCAGGGAATGTTGTTCTCAAAGTTACAGAAGGAACTTCTTCATTATTGTTCAAAATGATTAAAAGTGAATTCAAATCAGACTTTCTCGGAATGCTTATAGGTATCCTTGCAAAACCATTTATGAAACGAATTTACGAAAAAATTAATTATGAAGAATTTGGCGGCTGTTTGCTTCTAGGGGTTAAGGGTATTACTGTAATTTCTCACGGCAGAAGCAGGGCTTATGCTATAAAGAATGCAGTAAGAGTAGCTAAAGAAGCTGTTGAAACAGGCGTAAACAGAAAGATTTCCGAATCTATCGGAGCGTAGGGATATTTCGTCCCAATAGGGTAAGAGGAGTAATTAATCAATGGGAAATAATACAATTCCTTTAAAAATTGCCGGTGTCGGGTACAGCATTCCAGATACGGTTATAACTAATGACGATTTAACAAAATTATATGATACTTCTGATGAATGGATTTACAGCAGAACAGGTATTAAAGAAAGACGCGTAGTATCAGGTGAACAAAACGCTGTTGATTTAGGCCTTGAAGCTGCACAAAGAGCTCTGGAAAAGGCTAAAATTAATCCGAATGATTTGGACTTAATTATAGCAGCATCCTCTGCTCCGCCGGATTTATATCCTGCTATAGCATGTCATATACAAACAAGGCTTGGTATAACTACACAAATTCCTGCTTTTGATATTACAGCAGCTTGTACCGGTTTAATCTATGCCTTGAATATTGCTAAAGCTTATATTGCATCAGGTATGTACAAAACAATTCTTCTTGTAGCAACGGACAACAATTCACGTCTGGTTAACTGGGAAGATAGAGGAACTTCTATACTGTTCGGAGATGGTGCCGGTGCAATGGTTGTTACAGCATCTGATGACGGGGTGGATGATATTATTGCAATTGATATAAAAGCTGACGGAAGCATAGGTGACCTTATTGAACTTGCTTTTGACGGCAAGAACTGTCCTTTAGTGGAACAGTATGAACCAAAACCTCAGGGAATTAGAATGAATGGCAGGGGTGTTTATACTTTTGTTGCTAAAGTTCTTCCTCATTATGTAGAACAATTAATTGCTGATGCAGGGATGAAGGCTGAAGATATTGATTATTTAATTCCGCATCAGGCAAACATAAGAATTATTCAGGCTGTACAAGAGCGTTTGGGATATTCTGATGACAAAGTAGTTACTAATATTAAATATTACGGTAATACATCTGCAGCATCTATTCCTCTTGCTCTGGCTGAAAGCGTAGAAAAAGGGAATGTTAAACTCGGTTCTACTGCAATTCTTTGCGGATTTGGTGCTGGTATGACCTGGGGTGGTGCTATCGTAAGATTAAGAGAAGGTATTTGCTAGTACCGATTTAAAATTTAATTTATAGGAGTATAAAATATGAAAAAAGTCGCATTTTTATTTCCCGGGCAGGGTTCCCAGTCTGTTGGTATGGGAAAAGACTTATACGATAACTTTGAAGCTGCCAAAAGTGTTTTTGATACAGCTGATAAAACTCTTAATAAGAGTATAACAACAATTTGTTTTGAAGGGCCGGAAGATGAATTAAAGCTGACTGTTAATACACAGCCTTCAATTGTTACAACATCAATTGCAGCCCTTGAAGCTTTTAAATCAGAATTAAACATTACGCCTGATTATACAGCGGGTCATAGCTTAGGCGAATACTGTGCGATGTATACAGCCGGTGTAATGAGTTTGGAAACTACTTTGAAAGCTATTCAAAAACGAGCAGACTTAATGGGACAGACAAAGGGTGGAAGCATGGCTGCAATTCTTAATGCTCCGGAAGGTGCTGTTGAAGAAGCATTAAAAGAAGCTTCTGAAACCGGCTATGTTGATGTGGCAAATTACAATTCACCTGTTCAGGTTGTAATAACCGGTGACAGTGCTGCTGTACAAAAAGCCGGTGAACTTCTGCTGGAAAAAGGTGCAAGAAGAGTTGTACCGCTTGCAGTATCCGGTGCTTTTCATTCAAAATTTATGGAAAATGCAGGCAGTGAATTTGCAGGTTTTGTTTCAGATTTAAGCTTGAATGATGCAAAAATGCCGGTTATTACGAATGTTGATGCTGAAATGACAACTTCAAGCGAAGATTTCAGAGCTAAAATGCCTAAACAGATTTCATCTTCTGTACACTGGACACAAACAATTCAGAAAATGGTTTCAGAAGGTGTGGATACATTTATTGAAATCGGCCCTGGAAAAGTTCTTGCTGGTTTGAATAAAAAGATTGCTCCTGAAGCTTCTGTTTATAATATTTATGATAAAGCTTCTCTGGAAGCAGCAGTAAATGCTTTGAAAGAACAAATGGCTGGTGTTTAGTATGAAAAAAATACATTATATTTTATTAATAATACTAGTAATAGTAGGTCTTGTAAGACTGGTTTACGAGTATCGTGCACATAAAGATGAATTGTTTGCTGCTGCTAAATTTGAAAGCCGCCAAAGGGACGTTACTAAAAAAGGTGCGCCTAAAGTTCAGATTGTTAATAGCGTGGCTGAAGTAGAAAGAATATTTAACAATAATCTTGCGTCTTGTACACCTGTCAATATTGCAACAGAAGACAATACGAATTATGTTATATACGGTAAAGACGGAGGAAAATGCTCTTTTGAAAAATATTCACCTTCTTTATGTCTGCAATGTCTAGTTCCATCAGATGTTGCTGAAAAATATTCAAGAGCATGGATTGGTTTTGATTCATTTGTAAATGAGGTAAATAACAACCCGAATTACTGTAAAATAATTACTTCAGAACAAAACAAACAGTCAAAAAAGGGAAAAAATAAGGAGAAAGATTAATGACAGAAAGAAAAATTGCTTTAATTACAGGCGGCTCTCGCGGTATTGGTTTAGCTTGTGCGTTGGAACTTGCTAAGGCAGGATGCGACATTATTATTAACGATATCTGCGAAGCTGAAAAAGCACAACCGGCTCTTGATGAAATCAAAGCTTGCGGTGTAAATGCTTATTTCTATCAATTTGACGTATCAAATGATGAACAGGTTCAAGCAGCTGTAGATAAAATGATTGCTGAACATGGCAAAATTGATATTCTGCTTAATAATGCAGGTATTACAAAAGACGGTCTTTTCGTAAGAATGGATATGGAACAATGGGAAAGAGTTATCAAAATTAACTTAACAAGTGCTTATTGTGTAACTCACGCTGTAATTAAGCATATGATGAAGGCTCGTCAGGGTTCTATTATTAATATGTCTAGTATTGTAGGCCGTCACGGTAATGCAGGTCAGGCAAACTATTCTGCTTCTAAAGCCGGTCTTATCGGTTTGACACAAACTCTTGCAAAAGAATTCGGCGGAAGAAACATCAGAGTTAATGCAGTATGCCCTGGTTTCATCCAGACTGCCATGACTCAAGATTTAGCAAATATTGATGAATACTTAAAGGCTATTCCTATGAAAAGACTCGGTACTCCGGAAGATATTGCAAAAGTTGTTAAATTCCTTGCTCTTGATACTGACTATGTAACAGGTCAGGCTATAGAAGTTGCAGGCGGTTTGATGATTTAGTTTAATCAATAAAAAACGGCGGAGTATTTACTCCGCCGTTTTTTTGTTTTTACTATGGTTTATATGGTCTGAATAAATCTATTAAATCAACTTCATTATGAGCCATATCTTGTTTTATTTCATCAAAGCGTTTAGCTAGTGCCTTGTTCTGTTCATATGTGTTGTTGAGGGCCCTTTTTATGTATTCAGGCTCGCCTCGTTGAGCTTGAAGTTCCGTCGAATGCGGGTTTTTAGTAACTAGCTGTTTGGGAGTATAGTTGTCTCTACCATGTGATTCTACAAAATTTTGTCCGTCATTATACTGTTGGGTATTTTCTCTATAATCTGTTCTTTTGTTATATTTAGAAGTATATCTGTATTGAAGCCCTTTTGTCATTTCGATTTCAGGCTCACCTGTGCCTAATTGTTTATATGTTAGTTTGATACCTTTTCTAGGATCATAAATAATTTCTTCGTGATAATTTCCTCTGTCAATAGTTGTTATCATAGGATTTGATTTTCCGTTCGAAGCATACGGGTCAAAATAGCGTCTTATGATGCTTCCATCGGCTCTTGTTTCTTCAACACATTTGAATTCTTCAATGTTTTTATTGAATATTTTACCCGTATTGACTTTTGGACGTGAAGCGGCAAGTTTTTCGGCAGCTTCTTGCTCGGTTTTTATTGCAGCAGCTTTTGCGGCTTCTGCTTCTGCAATCTTTGCCTGCTCTGCAGCTTTTTTGGCTTCAATGGTATTCAGGTAATTAGTTCCTTTTTGAGAAAACTTTCCATAGTTAGTTTCAGTAAATCCGTTACTTCGTGTTAATGAGTGTTGTACTCCTACTGTATCATAAGGGCGAGTTTGCATATCTTTGTAACCACTTTTGAGCGGATATTCTGCATAAACTCTATCCATAGAGGCTTTGCAGCCATAGTCATTTAATCCGTTACCTGAAGAATGGTCAAAATCCAATTCTTTATGCTCAAGTGTGCCAGTTTTGCTGTAATCTTTTTGCAAACGTATGTTTTCGCCGTAACACCAGTACCTTGTTTTATCTTTATCAATAGTAATTTTGTCGCCGCCAAAAACACTTCCACCTTCTTCTCTTGTAACAGTTTTGGTTTCCCAGAGGAATGGACGGTTTTCGTTATCAAATATTGTGATTTTTCTTTTGCCTTTGCCTAAATAATCAAGCCTTACAAGTCCTTTTTCTCCTCCCTCCAGTACAATTTCTCTTTCAAGACCTGTGGCTGCACCTGTTATCGGGTCTGTTAAAGTTCTTGTCATAGGCTGGATTTTTGCAGGAACTGTTTGTGCTGTTTCAACAGCGGTTTTTCTCCCTTTTCCAAAAAATCTCTTTGCTAAATTTGCCCCGTATTCTAATCCCAGTGAAATTTTACTCATCTTTTCCTCCAACTAATTTTTTGTATTTACATTTGTACTTTAATAAAGTATTGGGCAAGAAAAAATTTGCTCCTCCTCCTCCTCCTCCTCCTATAAGCACTACAACTGGAATACAGGCAATTTAAATTCATATTTACAAAACTTAATATAATAAGTGGAAATCTAACAAAATGTAACAACTTCTTAAATTAATTGCAAAAATATCTTTAAATGATATAATTCAATAGAATAGTGTATTACACAATAATGAAGAGGATAAAAAACATGAGTACATTTGAAAAAGTAAAAAAAGTTGTAGTTGACCAATTAAGCTGCGATGAAGCTTTAGTTACTCCGGAAGCAAGCTTTACAGCTGATTTGGGTGCTGATTCTCTAGATACAGTTGAATTAGTTATGGCTTTTGAAGAAGAATTCGGATGC
>ENA-OUQW01000156-OUQW01000156.1-human-gut-metagenome-genome-assembly--contig:-NODE-156-length-82997-cov-7.912288_pt1 | contig 82997 bp, 57 predicted proteins | sample MGYA00248464_ERZ548849 | MGnify/ENA primary metagenome ERZ548849 (study PRJEB26491, sample SAMN04978193) | human gut metagenome | host: Homo sapiens | study: EMG produced TPA metagenomics assembly of... | reverse complement strand
AAAAAGATATATGCAATTAATATGCCACTTTACAACGCCTTGTTAAACTAGAGCCGGAATATTTTTCAATAAATCAAGAGTTGATTGCCAGATTAATGTGTCGCCCACATTCTGGAAATATGGTAAATCAATCAAAATATAATCTGATTGAATAACTAATTGTAATTTATCTTTTATTAGTTGACGTATTGCAAATAGATTCATCTTTATAATTTGTGGTACAACTGTTTTATAATATATAGCATCTCGAAATATATTTTTTTTGTTTTACTCAGAAGAGGATTTGTATCAGTAAATCTTTTATACAAAAATTCTTTCATTTCTTGAGTATACCATTGCGCTCCTTCTCTATTTCTTAATTCACCATAAGTTGGAAGAGGTGGCTTTATTTCCGGTATTATTCCTTGTGACATGAAATGTGAAGAGTTAAAACAATATTTAAAATGACAATGTTTTCCTATAGGAGCAAATTTAATTTTTTTATTGATATCTTTAAATATATTTTGGTGAATACCTAGACCATAACATCCTGTTAGTTCTCCTGTACATAAATTTAATTTTCCTGACCAATATCCTGCGTAACAATACTCTTTTCGCTTAACCATAAAATTTTTGCAAGTAAAATCAAACAGAGGAGATTGCATCTCTTTACCAATTTTAATGTATTCTTCATTGGAAAGTGCTGTCATTATTTTATATGTATTATTACTTTCATCCCTTGTTAATGCAACTTGTGGGAGTGCACCTACATTTTTTATTGAAATATTTCGTATTTCTTCCCAATATGGAATGTATTCATCAACAAGATTTATTTGTAATAGAATAGAACAACCAGCATTTTTTACTTTTTTTATATTTTCAAAAAAACCGATAAAAGATTTAATCTTTTGAGTTCTGTATAATGCAGAGAAAACGAAAAGTGTATTTTTTGATGAAAACCTTTTGTTTTTTCTAGAATTTTATCAAACTGTTTAGTTAACGTTCCATTGGTTGTAATATTGATATAATGTCCTTGTTTGAGGATTTCACATACTATATCTGGAAGTTCATTGGGAATTAGAGTCTCACCAGAACCAGTAATAGAAATAAGACATATACCTCCTAATCGTTTTTGATTTAATGCCTTGCCAATATGTTCAGCTGAATATTGAAATATAGCTTTTTGATTTGTTCTTCTTTTTTCTTGTATAACATAACAATAACTACAACGTAGGTTACAAGCTGTTACAGGTATAAGACATTCAAAAAATCTTCTCATTGCTTTTTATTTTATTAAGAATGATAATATATGAAAAAATCCTTTTCCGTGATGAACTCGGAATAATCTTGTATAAAATATAATAAAAAAAAGAAGATAGAGATTTCCTGAATCTTTAATTCTCTCTTTTATATTTTGATACACTAAATTCCACTGTTTTTGCTTAGAATATATGTTATGCCATTTAATGTAAAGTGGTATGTATTTTTTTATAGTTTGTTCGATAAATATAGTTTTTTCTTTATAATTAAAAATTTCTGTTAGAATAATTGCCCAATTTATTGATGAACGATTTTGATTATTTATTGTCATAATTGAACCTTCACGAATATAGTGTTTATATGTATATTCTTGGCTAAAAGCTATGGATGTCAACTTTTTTATTGTAAAAAAACACCATAACTCATCTTCATGTATAATTCCTTCCTTAAAATTTAGATTATTTTTAACTATAAAATCCTTTTTTATGAGTTTATTCCATGCGTTAATAGGAAAGTTTGTTGTATAAAATACATTTTGTATTTCTTTGTTATTTGTCAGATAAAGTTGAGATGGTTGATAGTTGTAATATTCCTGATTCTGATTACTGAATGTTTTTCCTTGTATTATTTCTGCATCAGGATATTGTTTTGATATTTTGATAAGATCTAATATAGTTGTAGGATATATTTCATCATCACTATCTAAATAATATATATAGTCACCAGTAGCTTGCTGTGTACCAGTATTTCTGGCTGCTGATAATCCTCTATTACTTTTATGAGTAAGAAAAATGAATGAGATAGGCCCACGATAGTTTGATATTATATTTTTGCATAATTTCATACTATCATCTTTTGAGTGATCGTCAACAATAATACATTCAATATTTGTATATATTTGATTGATCACCGAACTAATACATCGAACAATATATTGAGAAACATTATATACAGGAATTATAATTGAAACTTTCATAATGCATGTTTTATTATGTTATAAAGATGTTTTAGATATGGAATTAAATAGATATTAGGATATAACAATAAACTATATAATAAGTTTTTAGTTTTCCAACTTTTATGAATTCCAAAATCATTTAAGCAAACTTTTCCTAAACACAATTTTGTATTTTTAGAGATATCAATTTTATTGATAGCATTATCTCTGTGGATTATCTCTAACCATAAAGGTTGAGTTTTTATGTGTGTTACTTTTTGATATTTCTCAATATAGAAATGGTCCCAAAAAAAGGGGGTGAAAATATATTGGTTTCGTTTTTCTACAGTAGTGGTGAAATGATTATTAGGATAATAAAAATATTGTGCTATAAATGATTTTGTTAGATATTGTAATCCGTTGTCAAAGCTAATAAATTCCTTCTTAGGTTGACTATTTATATGATTATATATTTCTTCCATCATGTTTTTGTGAAAACAATCATCATTATCAATTCTTGTAGTTACTATCCATCTCGTTTCTTGATTACAATATGAATTGATTACAAGAGAAATATATTTTTGTATTATAAGTTTAAAAAAAAATTTTTCTTTTGTAATCTTTATATCAAATTGATTGTTTATTGTTAAAATTCTTTTAATTTCATTATAATAACATGGTTCTGTTTCCCAATTTCTAATCTTTTCCAGGTCAATATATATTGGAGTATATTGCGGGAATTTTCTTTGAAGTAATAAATTTCTTTCTTTAAAAACCTCGGGGGTTCTACTATCGAAAAATGTCAGCCATTTAAAATTATTAAAAGTTTGTTGTTGAATTGATAGAAAACAACTGTTTTCAAATATACTAAATCTTTTTGATAAATATTCAGTTTCTAATAAAAACTTATTTTGGGAATTAAATGGAATATTGAACCGTGTCAAAATAAAATAAGATATTTTCGTCATATAAGTTTGTTTTTTAAATAATAGAATAAATGTTTTTTTAGTATAAAATTGGGAGTACAATAAAAATATTTTGGAGCTTTAGAAAAAAATAACCACCAACTAATTTTGCGTAAATCTAAAAAATATCCCCAAGTTTCATTATAATATTTTATTTTTCCTATCTTTTTTAGAAATTTATTGACCTTATATCCTACATTAATACGAGATAATAATAATTCCTTATTCAAAGAATATTGTAATGATCCTTGTCTAACTGTTCTAATGTATATACAATAAGGGCATACCTTAATATCTTTTGCGTGATAACCTAACAGAATACTAAACCAAACATCATTTGATGCCGGAACCTCTTGAAATTTAATATTATATTCTTTTATTAAATTCAATTTAACCATTTTAGTCCACGGTGCATGACTTTTATAGCGTAAAGCATCATAATTATTTTCTTTTATATTACATTCTTTAATTAGGTCTGTAACTTTTAGATCTACAGCTAATGGCCGATTGGTAGCTGCATCTATAGTTGTATTGGGTAGGTAAACTACATCAGCCTCAGAATTCTTATAATCAACCAAAAACTGATTTATTTGTGGAGAAAAAAAATCATCTGCATCTGCAAAGAGAATCCATTTACTTTTAGCTATACCTAATGCAATATTTCTTGCAAAGCCAGCTCCTTTTCCTTCTTTTGTTTCTATAAATCTAAAATTTTTTCTTGATAAGTTTTTAAAATAACAGAAATCTACAACTTCTGGATTACTATTATCATCAACCACAATTATCTGTAAATCATCACGTTCTGGTATGGAATTTATACAACGTAAAAGCAGATTTGGTATATTCTTATGTGGAATAATTACTGTATATACGAATTTCATTTCTTTACATTCTTATATATATAAAACAACATTGCTCCTATATAAAAACACAAACTACACAATCGAAATTTCCTTACATTCTTAAATGTTGGCAACATAGATATTGTTTGTTTATATTCTTTTTTAAAGAAACATCCTTTCTGAAGGATACCTATATTTGTTGTGTTATCCATCATATATGACTCATACAGTCTTTTCACCTGATTCTGCACTTTCACCGATGTTATAGAATGATTGATACAGAAAGTCAATAACTCATTCGCAGAACTCAATCTACTCTTTATCCAATCTACAGAATGTTTTTTCTTTGAAACAGAATTAGAGTTAATACAATTATAATTGTATATAATTGTATCAAATGAAATTATTTTATTTGTACAACAAAGACATTTGATATTAAAATTCTGATCTTCAGTACATATTATTCCTTCCGGAAAACGTATGCCATTACAAATAACCAATTTACGTCTGAAAATATAATTCCATGAAGCTAATTGAAATATTCCAGAATTAAGAAAGTATTCCGTGCTATATATTTTATCTTTTACCCTATGTGTCTCAATTTTATTATGATATACAAAATTTACTCCGAATGTACAAACATCTATATTATCATCCAATTGTCTATCCCGTAATATATTCTCTATTTCTATAGCATTAACATAATCATCTGCATCAACAAAAAAAAGCCATTCTCCGTAAGCAGCACTTATTCCTGCATTACGTGCATTACTCACACCTCTATTTGGTTGATTTATAACCTTTATTTCTTTCGGATACAAATCTATTATTTTTTCTATAACAGATAACGTACCATCAGTACTTCCGTCATTTATAATAATGATCTCCTTTTCACATTTTATATGCAGACAACTTTCTATACATCTTAACAGATATTGTTCTGCATTATATGCAGCTATAATAAAAGATATTAACATATTAATTATTTTACAATATGTTTTTTAATTGTTTTTAATTTCAAAACAATCAAAAAACGTTCTTTTTTATTTAATCCAACAAAATAAACAAAAAATATTGTAGAAATCACAGAACATGTTCCAACACATAAAAAGCGTAAAATATCATTAGAATCTATATTAAGATGAATCAAAATCGGAATTATAAACGAAAAAATTCCAACGATTATACACCTAGATAGAATATTTTTCAAATAATATTTAGCAGATATATATATATATGGTTTCAGCATATAAATTCTTACTATCAATGAAATAAATAAAAACAATAAATTAATTATAAAAACCCAATATGCCGGTGCTCCTAACTTTAATACAAAATAAGAAAATGGTAATATACATAACAATATAGGACAAACAACAATTTGGAGTTTTTTTATTTTACCAGTTGCCAATGCCGTAATTAATAAGGGATTAATCATTGACTCCACAAATGAAGTCAATAGCATAATACGCAAGAAAATCACAGTATTGTCAGGAACATTAACAAGCCACCATGTAAGGATGGTTTTAGCCTCTATCATAATAGGTAAGGATAAGAACAATAACAAAAAAAATGAGAACTTTGACTCTGAATATATCAATGTTTTTACATAGTCATAGTTTCCTGTTGCATAACTTTTTGTTATCTGAGGATGTACCGCTATTTGAAAATTGGAGATAAAATTAGATACAATGCCCTGTACCCTAACAGCTATTCCACGCGCAGCATTTATTGAAGGACCAAAAAAAATATTAATTAAAATATTTAATCCCTGTGTATAACTTATAAATGCAAGATTCCCGGCCATGTTCCATCCTGCAAATCCACACATTTCCTTAAATAATTTTTTATCCCAAGCATAAGAGAACCGTGCCTCCTTAAAATTTTTTCTACAATAGAATATATATATCAACTGATTTGTGACTTGTGTTAAAAAAAGAAGTACCGCATAAACCAACAGTCTATCCCATGGTAAATAAATTACAGCATAAACAATTAACAATTTGAAAATAACATCAGATATACTTATATATGCAAATGCACCCATCTTCTCATGAGATATAATTGAGGAATTATAAGGTACACTCATTATGCTTATCATTGTTGTGACAACCGATAACTGATACAACACTAATGATACAGACATACGCCCTTCAGGTATAACCAGCTTATTATATAGAAACCAAAGCCCAATTGTCTCTGATAAGATAAAAATAATAAATGCTAGAACAGCATGGATAGTAATAGTAAAACTGAATGTTCTTTTTAAATCTTGGATATCATCTTTCGCCAAACTTACAGTAAGAAAACGTGATGTCGAACTGTTCATTGATCCGTTTATGAACGTGAACATCACAACAATACCTCCTACAACATTATAAATACCAAAATCGGTTTCCCCTAAAGCATTTAGAATAAGACGTGATGTGTATAAACTGATTGCCATATTTACAAACATACGTAAATATAGCATCATAGAATTCTTTATCAGCCTTTTATTGTTTGAATATTCTGAGTTATTACTTTGCATTAATATTATTTTATCAAAAAACATCATGTATGACGTGAATGTCTATGTGACATTCACGTCTCATTATAATTATATATTTTCTTGCTATAACCATATTCTAATTTTTTCCTTTATCTACCAATGCAATAATACTCAAAACCATTCTGCCTGAGTTCCTCGGCGTCGTAGATGTTGCGACCGTCGATGATAAGCGGTGTCTTCATCGACTTTGCCACCACGCCCCAGCTGGGCAGGCGGAACTGCTTCCATTCTGTGAGCATGAGCAGGGCGTCGGCATCGAGCACTGCGTCATACATGTCGCCTGCATAATACACCTTATCACCTATACGGCGGCGGCATTCGTTCATGGCAACAGGGTCGTATACGCGGACGGTACATCCTGCCTCGAGCAGCAGACCGATGGTGACGAGCGATGTTGCCTCACGCATGTCGTCGGTCTCGGGCTTGAAGGCGAGGCCCCACATGGCGATGGTCTTACCTTTGAGGTCACCGCCGTAGCGTTTTGAGAGCTTGTTGAAAAGCACGCGCTTCTGGTTCTCGTTCACATCCTCCACAGCCTTCAGCACACTCATGTTATATCCGTTCTTCTCGGCAGTCTTGATAAGTGCCTTCACATCCTTGGGGAAGCACGAACCTCCGTAGCCACAGCCTGGATAGAGGAATTTGCTGCCGATACGGGCGTCGGAGCCTATGCCCTTGCGCACCATATTGACGTCCGCGCCCACCAGTTCACACAGGTTAGCGATATCGTTCATAAAGCTGATGCGCGTGGCGAGCATTGAGTTGGCGGCATATTTTATCATCTCGGCGGAAGGAATGTCGGTGAATATCACACGGAAGTTGTTGAGCATGAACGGACGGTAGAGCTTCACCATAAGTTCCTTTGCCTTCTCCGACTCTACACCCACAACTACTCTGTCCGGACTCATGAAGTCCTTGATTGCTGCTCCCTCTTTCAGAAACTCCGGATTGCTTGCCACATCAAACGGCACGTCCACTCCGCGCTTGTCCAGTTCCTCGCGTATGGCAGCCTTCACCTTCTGCGCCGTACCCACAGGAACGGTCGACTTTGTGACAAGCACCGTATATTTCTTTATGTTCTGACCGAACTCGCGTGCCACGGCAAGCACATACTGCAGATCGGCGCTGCCGTCTTCGTCAGGAGGAGTACCAACGGCACTGAACACTATATCGACATTGTCAAGACAACTGGTGAGATCGGTGGTGAAGTTGAGACGTCCCTCACGATGATTGCGCAGCACCATCTCGTCAAGTCCCGGCTCATATATCGGCACCTGACCGTTCTTCAGTGAGTTTATTTTCTCCTCGTTCACGTCCACACAAGTAACGTTAACTCCCATCTCCGCGAAGCATGTGCCGGACACCAGTCCGACATAACCAGTACCTACAATTGCTATATTCATAAATCTATATTTGTTTTGTTTTTTCTATCTTATGTTTTTATCCCAAGCAGATGTTCTAAATTAATTGCCGTCATATTGTGTGCTGTCCAAGAGCCGCATTTCAAAGTCCGAAGAGCGGGTGTATCGGGCTACACGACCGAGGAGACTTTTGTATGAAGCCCTGAACAACGCATAGTATGATGACAAAGATATATATGACATATGAATGATTTTATAATATCTGTTAACTTTGAACAGCTGCTTATTCATTTATTATCTCGATAAGACTCGGATGCACCTTGGTCATCGCCACAGCTATCACTCCCTGAATAGCCACCACCACACATTTCGACCTCTTGCCCGGCACACGCACGAGCACGCCTTCCTGTCCGGCGAACGGCCCGCCCACCACGCGCACCGCATCACCGCACGACAGATTCACCGCCTCGGGCGACAGCCACTCAAGCTGTTCCTCGTCTGTGCTGCTCACGGCGATGAACTGTTGCATCTGACGTTCGGGCACGACAATAGGCTCGCGGCGCAAACCGGAGTCACGGATGATGAAATGAAGGTAGGGCAGATTTTTCTTCAGCGTAGTTATCCTGTCTTTTGTCGTCCTTACAAACAGCAGATCTCGTATCACGGGGACAAGCTGCGGGGCTGTGCGCCGCGACCTTCCGCGACGGACATAATGCATGGGTATGAACGTCCGCAGACCTTCATCGGCAAGAGCCGTCTGAGCCATGAGATTACGTCCATACGTGGCACGCATGGCAAACCATTGCTCGTCTTCTGTTATTTCGGACATTTAATTAAACTAAATTTAAACGACAAGACACGCCTCTGGGGCATTGAAAACCTTATAATATATTGGTTTTCAATTACTTATAATATAAAGAACATAAATAAGAGACTCTCAGCAGACTTGTCAAGACCCGCCTTTACAGTCACAGTCTCCTATCCGTTGGCAAAATTACGAATTTTATTTGAAAAATAAAAGCATTTCTTATGACAATAAACAATTTTAATCTGAAACATCAGAATTTGTCATAAACATGTAACGTCGCACCATCACATCGTCATAATCCCGATACGGGCATACCACCACCGAAACCGCCTCTTCACCTCATTGGCTGCCCTTTGCTCCTCTTCCACAATGCCTCCGTCATCTTGTATTCTACATTTTATCCATGCTGTTCATCCCATCCTGTACAAAACTGTCAACCAACATGTCTGACAACAGCACCGAACAAGTATGAGATATAATGACCTGCACGGGGCAATATGCCCTTGCCGGATGCATATGTTTTTATGTTCTTACATTCATGGTTGTCTCTTCCGGAACTTTAAAAATATCGCATATTACACGAGAATGCTACACTTTAGAATGACAATACATACCATTCGCGAAAATAAATGACACTAAATCCGCTTATAACATTTCATCTACGATTTCATAAAAAAGCAGCTACGGGTCTGTCTTACACCGAAATTCCTGACATAAAACCATTATGCGCGCCACGGCTCACGCACCGTCTGTATGTGTCTCGGCAGCCGTCGCACCGTCCTTCCCCGGCACAGTCTTATCCGAATATTCCTTCCGTTCAGTGTCCGCTGACGGTTCGTCACCGAGAAAGCGGCGTATGTCGTCCAACAACCGTCCGCACGGAGCTGATGACGTAAAGGCAATGTTCTTCTTCAACATCAGCTCAACGTCAGCCACACTGCCAGAGTAGCACGACAGCTCGTTGTTCCTCTGAGTGGGATGAACGCTCTGCCGCGATATCTCGTTCTCACGCTCACGCACCAGCATATTGCATATTTTCTTCAGCATAGGCACCACCACCTTGTCGAAAAGATGGTGTCCCTGTACATACAGATAAGTGGTTTCCGGTGTCACACCGAGACGCTTTATGTCGTCCTTCACCTCCTGCCAGCTTTTTTTAGCCGACGGATAATGCCGCTGCAACTGCGTCACCCGGCGTGCCACCTTGCGCCTTAGATTGCGCAGCGAGCCCTCCGTATCATAGGGATTGAAGTGTCCCGTCTCTATCACATGCAGGAAGTCGCTTATTGTGAACTCCGTGTAATGCGGTGTGCGGTAGAACCAGACGCTCCATACGAAGAGCGGGAAGATGGCGAGAGAGTACTCGCGGAAGTAGCTCACGAAGTCGAATATGGCATGGTCGTTGAGCGTCACACCTACACACACGTCATGAAGCGACGGCGCATAACACTGCAGGTTCTCTATCGAATAGGCATATGTATGGAATATGTACGGACTGTCTATTATCGTCTCCGACATAGGCGTGGCACGCTGTATAAGGTAGTCGTAGTCGGCATCCACGCAGGCTATCATGTCGCGTCCCACCTTACCGTTAAGCAGACTCATCAGAGCAGCCTTCTTTCCACGTTCAAGATGCGGCACGCGCGAGGGCAGCATCACCTCGAAATAGCGGGTGGAGTCTTCAAACCGCGACAATACCGACCGCCAGAAAAACACGTCATCGTAGCTTTCCACATATGCCACTATGCGGCGGCGCGCCTTTTTTGAGGTCATGCGGTTGGCTGCCTCGAAGTAGCCAGACGACAGGTTGTCTTTCAGTCTTTTACTCATAGGGGCGCATTTATAAGGTTATCATAATGTGATGTCCGTCACCTCGGTCACACGGTCAGCCCATCCGTTCATTATCACGGCAGGACTGTGCGTGGCAAGAATTATCTGCACGTTCGGGTTAAGTTCCAGAACAATATCTATGAGACGCTTCTGCCACTCGAAGTGAAGACTCACCTCAGGCTCGTCCATGAACAGCACATAACTGCGGTTGTCCTCCACCAGGACTGTGAGCATTATGGCGAGCATCTGCTTCTCGCCGCTCGACAGCTGGTAGGGCAGCAGAGTCTCACCTATCTGTGTAAATAGAATCTCGTTCTCCGTGCGTATTATCTTCTTGCCGGTCGCCTCGAACAGGTCGTCAATAAGGTCCTGGAAGCGTTTCTTAGGAGCCGATATTTCCCGCGCCTTTTCAGCCGCGTCGGGGCTGCCGCTCTGCAGAACGGATATTATCCTGTTGCCTATGTTCACCTGATAATCAAGATATTTGCGCTGCAAATGATATATCAGCAGGTCCAGTTCCGTGGCGAGCGGCGTTATACTTGCGTTTATCGCGCTCATTGCCTCCACATTCACAAGCGGACGGTCCACCGACCTTATGAGGTCATAGCGTATCCATTTGGCATCCTCCGGCACCACCTTTAGCCTCACACCCTTCAGCATATGGTTGGCGAACTCGCCTCCTGCCACAAGTCCTCGCACCACCTTATTAAGTATAGTGCTCTTCCCCACTCCGTTTATTCCGCTGAGTATGTTCACCTGACGGTCGAGATTCCACACCACATGGTGTTTCCCGCTCCATAGCGAGTCAATCTCTATCTGTTCAATGTAATCGGCGTATTTCATATTAGTAGCGTTTTTAGACCGGCGGAAGACTGCGTCGATAACGTGCGGCAGTGCCGGTGATGGTTTCAACTTATCTTATACAAAGATATTGCAAACGAGCGGAATGAGAGCTTGCTCTCAAATTCCCGAGTGCAGCATATCTTATACAAAGATATTGCAAACGAGCGGAAAGAAAGCTTGCTTTCAATTTCCCGAGTGCAGCATATCTTATACAAAGATATTGCAAGGTGAGAGCAACGGCAAGGAGGGAAAACGCAGTTTTACCGGACTTGACACTGCCGAACCGAAGCATATCTTATACAAAGATATTGCAAACGAGAGGAAAGAAAGCTTGCTTTCGATTTCCCGAGTGCAGCATATCTTATACAAAGATATGAAATTAATCCATCACGGTATCTTTTTTTGACATTAAAAAAATTTGAATAACACTTATTAGGCATAGAATTCATAAAAACAGCCTTTCTGACAATATATACATCCATGGCTATGAAATGTCTGAATTCCATCCGCACATCCATATACGACGCACCATGCCATCAGTAGATTGACGGATATAATATATAAGACGACATTATCTTTCTTTTTTTACGCATTAGATAATTGGATCTTTCTATTTTTCTTAACTTTGCACACCATTAAGGCAGAAACAATAAAAAATATAGTATTATGGATAACAACAAAGCTCTGACGGCTCATCTAAGCATGCTGGGAGCATGCGTCATGTGGGGACTGATGGCTCCCATCGGAAAGACGGCAATGATGAACGGCATCGACGGCATCAATCTCGTGTCGTTCCGCATCATGGGAGGCGCGGCACTGTTCTGGACAGCCTCGATCTTCGCAAAGAAAGAACACGTGCCGCTGAAGGACGGTCTGCTGATGATTGCGGCAGGACTATTCGCGCTGGTGTTCAACCAATGCTGCTTCACCATCGGACTGGGTATGACCTCTCCGTCCAACGCAAGCATCATAACTACGTCGTCGCCGATATTCGCACTCATACTCGCGGCAATCATACTGAAAGAACCCGTGACATGGAAAAAGGCATGCGGAGTGGCTCTGGGATGCTGCGGAGCTGTGATGCTGATAATGACAAGCGCGTCGGAAGGAAATGCCAAGGTGGGCAACATATGGGGAGACGTGCTTTGCATAACGGCACAGTTCTCGTTCGCACTGTACCTTACGCTGTTCAACAGACTCATAAAGCGATACAGCGTATTCACCATCAACAAGTGGATATTCCTCTGGTCGGCAGTACTTATAATGCCTTTCTCGGCAGGACACATCGTAAGCACACCGTGGTCTGCTGTGCCAGCAAAGGCATGGTTGTCGGCAGGCTACGTGGTGTTCTTCGGCACGTTCGTTGCCTATCTGCTCACGATGGTGGCGCAGAGGGTGCTCCGCCCTACGGTGGTGAGCACATACAACTATGTCCAGCCGATGGTGGCTGTGAGCGTGAGCCTGCTCACCGGCATGGCTGTACTGAAACCCATGCAGTGCCTGGCAATGGTTCTTGTGTTCTGCGGGGTTTGGCTCGTCATAAAGTCCAAATCAAGACACGACATCATCAAAGCCGGAGAAAGAGTGGAAAAAAGCCTCCATAAGTAGAAATAATACATGTGGCGGCATGGCTGGCGTTATCATATTTTTTTGTAAATTAGCACCCGGATAACAAAAACTACAGAATTATGAAAAAAAATGCAAATAGACTTACCGACCTCGTAGGAGGCACACCGCTGCTCGAGCTCAACCGTTTCGCGAAAGAAATGGGACTGGAGCAGCCTATAATAGCAAAACTGGAATATTTCAACCCGGGCGGAAGCGTGAAGGACCGCATAGCTCTTGCAATGATAAACCAGGCGGAGAAGGACGGCATCCTCTCTCCCGGAGCGACAATAATTGAACCGACAAGCGGCAACACGGGCGTAGGACTGGCTTTCGTGTCGGCTGTGAAGGGCTACCGGCTCATCCTCACAATGCCTGAGACAATGAGCATAGAGCGTCGCAAGCTCGTAAGCGCATATGGGGCGCAGGTGGTGCTCACACCGGCGGCAGAGGGCATGAAGGGTGCCATAAAGGAGGCTGAACGGCTGCGCGACAGCACAGAAGGCGCGGTGATTCTGCAACAGTTCTGCAACAAGGCAAACCCGGAGGCACACTACAACACTACAGGTCCGGAGATATGGAACGACACTGAGGGACATGTGGACGTGTTTGTCGCCGGAGTGGGCACGGGCGGTACCATATCGGGCGTGGGCAGATACCTTAAAAGCAAGAACCCCGCCATACGCATAGTGGCGGCAGAACCGGCGGCATCTCCGGTGTTGAGCGGCGGCAAACCCGGACCGCACGCCATACAGGGCATAGGTGCGGGATTCGTGCCTCAGGTGTTCGACCGCAGCGTTGTGGACGAAGTCATCACCGTGACTGACGAAGACGCAAAGTCCACTGCACGCCTGCTGGCTCAGCGCGAAGGCTTGCTCACAGGCATATCGTCGGGCGCGGCGGCATGGGCAGCGGCATCATTGGCACGCCGTGAGGACATGCGTGGCAAGACAATAGTGGTTCTTCTGCCAGACACAGGTGAGCGTTATCTCTCCACAGGAGTGTTCGGATGAGCACTTCAGTGCTAAATCTGACTCACCGCACCGATTGCGCTGATATGACACACGCAGCTCGCGGTGAATAAGAAAAAGATACGCAGTCAGTAGACATATGCATTATGTCCGTCATACTGCATGACTGGGTTCATGCAATGCTTTTCATTCCTTTATACAAAAGAAACGCCGGAGACGTCTGCACCCATATGTGAGGCAGCACGACTCCGGCACTTATTATGGCGCAGCATACAAACGTGAAAGATACTCCACACACATGTGGGGAGGTAATGGATGAGAGGCATCCGTATTTCACGCCCATAACAGCAGACCAACGGACATAAAAAAATCCCTGCAGTCCCGAAAGACTACAAGGAAACACCCCTGTGGGCGTTGACGGATTCGAACCGCCGACCCTCTGCTTGTAAGGCAGATGCTCTAAACCAGCTGAGCTAAACGCCCTTGCTTCTTCTAAGCGATTGCAAAGGTAGGACTTTTATTTTATTCCACCAAATTTCGGAGATAATATTTTCAAAAAAATTGGTTCATTCTCACTTCTGCATCACATCACATATTGTCCGACATGGTTATTAAACCTGAACCAGCCTCCATGACGTCATAAATACGAACATATATCAAGGTGTTTTTTTACTATCTTATGTATAAATGCCGTAATACAGTGTTCCACCATTACTCAATTTGATTTTATATACTTAAAAAAGAAATGTAAGGAATCTGACTTACAGACACACGGAATACGGATGAAGCTTAATGTTCAATCCCAGATAAACACGTAGATATATGAAAATGATAATCAATAACATAAATAGCGCACATCTTACTCGGGAGACTCAAGATTTTGAGTCTCTACATGGCATGCGCCGTCATTAATATTATTGGATACATACAAATATATTATCCGTTATCACCAAAGTAGAGACGCAAAATCTTGCGTCTCACAAGCAAAACATCATACACGTTCATCAGCAGTCGAAACATTTGCTGACTGTCTTCCGACTCCTTCATTTCTCTCATGCACCAATACCGATATCCGGAGTCGCATCTTAGTCCGATACTGCCCGATATATCATTTACAAAACCCTGTAAACAACCAGTCAGACCATAGTGAGGAATAATATCAAGGTAAAAACACCTATTCAATATTAGAACACGTCACACCCAACCACATATTCCGAATCGCTCCCCACAACTCCGCTACACTACTGTCACCATATTGCCATAGACCTTTTCATTACGCATCCGACATAATATGAGACTAAAGCAGAAGCAAACATGCCTGACAACAGAATAGATAAGGATGAATCACACGGACTGAGTTGAATAATAAAAAAAGGACGTACCTCACGGTACGTCCCCTAAACAATTTATTAATAAATAGATATATTAGTCTTTAACCTGTACAGTTGCACGACGGTTGTAAGAAATCGGTGACAGATCGTTTACACCACCCTTGGCAGCAGTAGATACGTTGTCACGGCTCATACCCATCTTAACGAGTTCGTTAGCAACTGTTTCAGCACGCTTCTCAGACAGCCACTGGTTGTAGTCTGGCTTACCTGTTGCGCTGTCAGCATAACCTGTTACGAGAAGGCTTGCACCATTCTCCTTAGCATACTTGGCAAGAGCCTCAACATTTACGAGATCCTTCTTTGAAGCGATTTTGTACTTGTTGATGTTGAAGAATACAGAAACCGGAGTGTTGATGAATTCCTTAACAGCCTTCGGAGTCTCGTCCTTCTTCTCAGCAAGAAGCTTCTTCAGACGTGCGTTCTCAGCGTTAGCGTCGTTGAGCTGTGCGTTGAGGGCGTCAATCTGAGCCTGTGAGAGAGCCTTGATAGCGTCTACATCAGGTACCTTGTTCCATGTAGCCTTGCCGAGGTTTACTGTAAGACCTACTTCAGCATAGAGGCTGTTGTCATGGCTGTCCCATCCGCGCTCACCGTTGTTAACGATATTTGTACTCATGAAGTCGTTCTCGTAGCGGTTCCAGCCAAGCTCGAGGTTGATGGCAACCTTACGGCTTACATAGAACTGATTCAAAAGACCGACACTCAGAGCCATTGCGTAAGTCTTGGCATCGCAGTTACGTGCGAATCCGGCACCTGCGAAAGGAACTACGTTCCATACACGATCAGGATTGTAACCGCAAAGCATATTGCTCAGATTGAAGAGCACCTGCTCCTGAGCATTCCAGTACTTGAAGCTCTGGTCGTTAGCCTTACCCCAGATACCGGAAACCTTTGTACGGAGACCGATGCCCGGTGTGAACCATTTACCGATGGCGATTGAAGCCTGCGGATTTGAACGGAAGCTCTTGAACGGGCTTCTTGAAAGACCAAGTCCGTGCTCTGCTGATGTATAGAAAGCAGACCACTGGGCACCACCCTGAATGAACCAGTTGCTCCAGAATGAGTTTGTAGCAACGCTGTGCTTAAGCACAGGGTCAGCGTCCTGAGCCATTGATGTCATAGAGACGCCGGCAAAAGCCAAAACAATCAATAATTTTTTCATAACCTATATTTAATTAAATAAAAAATATCATACCAACGGACGCCGCAGCATCCGTTATGTGTACAAAGTTAGCAATAAAATCTTTACAGCAACACTTTTTAGCTAAAAATATTGCTTTAAGCATGAAAAAAAAGCTTAAATCAATTAAAATGGCACATAAAATTGCTGTTATCATGCAAACAGATGCTCTATTTCAGTCCCTTTAAGTATGCTTAATATCTTCTTGCCGTCGGGCGTATAGTTGAAGTTTGAGCACACAAAAAGAGCGTTTATTATGTTCTCCATCTCCTCATTACTAAGCACTTGTCCGTAGACAACCGCCGCATTGCGCGCAAGACCGGAGGCTATAATACGGCTCACTTCGTCCACATCGCCCGACGGGTTTTCGGTCGCCGTACTGACGATGTCGCGCACAAGATTCACATAATTGAGTCCGTCAATGCCGGAAGGCACAGAGTTTATGGCGTAAGAACCGTTTCCCAGATCGGTGAGCTCGAACCCGAGCGCGCCCATCTGTGGCATCATCTTGCCAAGAACATTGTTCTCCGCCACAGAGAAATGCACCACCTCGGGGAACAGCACCTTCTGGGGGAACGACTTGTTATCGCGCAGAAGCGACATGTACTTCTCATAAAGGATGCGCTCATGAGCCCTGTGCTGGTCGATAATCATCAGTCCCGACTTGACGGCGGTCATTATATAGCGTCCCTTATACTGATAATGTGCCGGTGACTTCTCGGCAATATCTCCTGCCGCCGGAGCAGGGTCCACACTGCCGGAATCCGGCTCGTCGTCAAACAGTCCGGCAGGATCATCGTCCTGCACAGGCTTCAGTCCGTCATAGAGCTGCTCCCATCCGGCAGGGGCGGCAGACCTTCTCGGTGACGGCGTTGACTCAAACGGATTGTATGAAGGGTTGTACTCCACTTTAGGCATTGGCAGGTCACCCTCGCCGTCAAACACCGGGATGTCGGGACGGTCCTGAGTATCGAAGTCGATTGCTGTGACATCATTGAACATTCCCACACAATCTTTCACCGCAGCAGTGAGAATCTGCCATATCGCCTGTTCGTTGTCAAACTTTATCTCAGTCTTCGTGGGATGTATGTTCACATCTATATTCTCCGCCGGAACCTCGAAATAAATGAAATACGGAACCTGCTCGCCTGCCGGGACAAGCCGTTCGAAAGCCGACATGACAGCCTTGTGGAAGTAAGGATGCTTCATGTAGCGGTCGTTGACAAAGAAATACTGATGCACGCCTTTCTTGCGGGCAGACTCCGGTTTGCCCACAAAACCGTGTATCTTGCATAACGACGTGTCGACGTCGACAGGCAGAAGACTCTGGTTTATTCTCTTTCCTAACACGTCGACGATACGCTGCCTCAACCCTCCGGGCTTCAGATTGAACAGTTCGGTGCCGTTGCTGTGAAGCGAGAACGCCACCGACGGGTTCACAAGCACGATACGCTCGAAAGACGCGATGATGTTGTTCAGCTCGGTGGTGTTCGACTTCAGGAACTTGCGGCGTGCCGGTACGTTATAGAAAAGGTTGTCCACCATGAAATTGCTTCCCACCGGACACGAGCACGGCTGCTGACTGTCGTAACGCGAGCCGGACACCGACAGATGAGTGCCCACCTCGTCCTCCTGCCTGCGTGTCTTCAGCTCAACATGCGCCACAGCCGCTATGGAGGCGAGAGCCTCGCCGCGGAAGCCCATGGTATGGAGCGAGAAAAGATCCGCCGCACTGCGTATCTTCGACGTGGCATGCCGTTCGAACGACATGCGCGCATCGGTCTCGGACATGCCCTTGCCGTCGTCTATCACCTGAATGGACGTGCGTCCGGCATCCGTCACCAGCACATTGACATGCGTGGCTCCCGCATCTATGGCATTCTCCACAAGCTCCTTGACGACGCTTGCGGGTCTCTGGATCACCTCACCGGCTGCAATCTGGTTGGCGACTGAGTCCGGCAGCAATTGAATGACATCACTCATATCAGAAATTTATGATAAAACTGATTAACGCAATAAACAATATAATAAGGAAAAGGAGAAGCATCAACAGTCCGGAGAAACCATGGCGCGCATACGGTCCTGACGTACGCATGATGTGAAAAGCGCCGTCCCGCCGCGCACTGTCCTTATCATGACGCGCCTCTCCGCGCTTTTCCGCCGACATACTCTCAGCCGCGCGCCGCTCGATGTCGCGCAGACGCTCCCGCCTCTCGTCTATATATATAAAGGTGTGGGAGAAACGCCGTGGTCTGATGTTACGGAAGAGACTCATCGCTCACCGCCTCCTCCCCTGCCGCGCAGACGCTGGAGCGGAGCCTGCTGACGCTCCACTATCTTGAGCTTCTCATCCTCACTCTTTCCGCGCCAGTTGAACACGTCTGCCGGATTAACCGGACGTATCTCCTCAAACCACGCAAACTCCGGAAGCTTATATCGTTCCGGAGGAATCTGCGTCATGGGATATATGGTGCCGACAGCCTTCGGAGCCCATATCTTCTCGAGCTTCCGCTCTGCCGTCATGAACAGGCGCATGGTGTCGGTCTCTATATAATTGAGGTTGGAAAGGGTGCTGTCATTGTCGTCGGAGATGTAATAGACCGACTTCACGTTGCCCGTCGACACCAGACGCCGCAACGCGCCGTCGGTGAAAAAGGCGTCCATGACGCGCGACGACACCTGGTCGTAATGGTTCTCCTTATCCACCAGCTCCACCGAAAGAGCCTGTCCGATGACCCGCGCGAGCCTTACGGTGCTGTCGTTCATGTAAACCTCTATTCTCTCTCCGAGCAACTGCCGGTTTGCGTTCCACACTATCGGGTCGTGGTACATAGTGAGGCACGAGTCAGCCGAATTGAACACGAGCGAGTCGCACACCGCCTGGACGTCCGTCCGATAGACGCGCACCTTGCGGAATCCGTGCACCTTGCGGTAGACAGAGTCCGTATTAATATTATATGTATATATCTTCAGCGAGTCAGAATGCATGTAAAGCGTGTCGGGCTTCTGCGAGAAGTCCTTCAGCAAGACGTTTTCCGTGGCATATCCGTAGCCCGTCTTCTCGTTGTAGAACAGGCGGTCGCATATCAGCTCGTTCTTGTTGAGCGTGTCGGTATACACCACATTGCCGAAGCCCTCGTTTATTCCGGTCTCGCTGTTGTGATAAAGACTGTCTCCGGTGATGGTCTTTTCCTTGTCAGTGATGGTGGAGCGGCTGAAGAAGCGCGCCTGGTCTGTCTCGGTGTTGAGATAAGCGTTCTCGGTGTTGATGACGCTTCCGTCCGACGTTATGCGCGAAGGACCTGTCACATGAGCCACAGACTGCTCTGTGTCGAAGTAGAGCGAGTCGGTCGTTATGACCTGTTTGTCACTCAGCATACGCACGTTATAGAAAAACGCCGCCTGCTTTGTGGCAGTATTGTATTCGCCCCAGTCAGCCACAAGCTTGTCTCCGCCGTCCACCAGCTCACCGCCTTCAAAGAAGTAAGCATAGCTGTAAAGACGGTCGTAATTGAGGCTGTCGGTGTAGAGCGTGCGCCCGCGGTGCTTCATCACCACGTTGCGCCTCGCCATCATCATCTGCTCCATGCCGTCGTATTCGGCATAGTCGCACGTGAGCGAGAGGGTGTCGCCCTGCCTGAACCTCACATGTCCGAACGCCTGCATGGCATTGTCCTCCTGAAAGAAATAGGCACTGTCGCACCACAGGTTTGCCCCCTTATGTCTGAAATGCACCTTTCCCTTGGCTATCTGCGCGTGCGGATTGAGTCCGTAGGCGTCATATTTCAATTCGTCGGCATGCACGAGATACACCCGCTCGTCGTCTGCGGCACGCTTCCCCTTTGTCCTTGGTACTACCGAAGATGCCACAAGACAAAGTCCAAACAGGCATAGAACCAACAACAAGATGATTCTATGCCCGTCCTTAAATAGGAATTTTATATTATTATACGTCATCTGACCCAACCTTCATATTCGAAATCGCAGTTCTTGTATTTGTCGTTCATCCTGACGTATGTTTTACTTATTTTGTCGACGACCCAGTCATGCAGGAACTTGTCGCGTTCCTTCTGCAACACCACGTTCTTCATCACCTGATAGTCTTCGGTGATGGTCGCACGGTGCGACTCGGTGCGGCTCTTGAGCTTGATAATGGCGCACACCGTCTTGCCATTGCTGTTGAGCATCTTGAAGGCGTTGGATATCTCGCCCACCTTCAGTTTCTCCACCTCGCGCGCCACCTCCGTGGGAAGGTCCTGCATACGGAAACGTGAGGTGCGTCCCTCAATGGATATGTAAGACATCACACCGTTGTTGTTGCGCGTATCCTTGTCGTCGGAAACGAAAGTGGCAGCCTGCTCGAAGGTGTATTTGCCTCCGCGTATCTCTCCGGCAAGCGAGTCGAGCTTATGGGTCATCTCCTTCAAGGCAGCCTCCGACACCTTCGGCTTGCGCAGGATGTGGCGCACCTTTATCTTGTCGCCGCGCTTGTCGATGAGCTGTATGATGTGAAAACCGTATTCTGACTCCACTATCTTCGACACCTTCTTGGGGTCGGTGAGGTTGAACGCAACGTTGGCGAACGCCGGGTCGAGATATCCGCGTCCGATGTAATCCATCTCACCGCCCTGCCGAGCGGAACCCTCATCCTCAGAATAGAGGCGTGCCAGTGTGGCGAAAGTTGTCTCCCCGCTCATCACACGTTCCGTGTAAGAGCGCAGGTCATCCTTCACGCGGTTTATCTCCGCCTGCTCTATTTTCGGCTGCTTGGTGATGATCTCCACCTCAACCTCGGTCGGCACGAGAGGCAGGCTGTCGGCAGGCAGGTCGCGGAAATAGCGGCGAACGTCGGCAGAAGTGACGGCGATGTCCTTCACAAGTTCCTTTTTCATCTGGTTGATGCGCAGGCTGTTCTTGAACTCGTCGTGCAGTTCCTGACGCATCTGGGCGATGGTCGCCTTGCGGTATTCCTCCAGTTTCTCGCGCGAGCCGGCAAACTGAATCCACCGGTTTATCTGTGCCTCGACTTCCCTTGCCACGTCCGACTCCGACACTTCTATGGAGTCGAGCTCAGCCTGATGCAGGAACAGTTTCTGCACGGCGAGCTGCTCGGGTATGGCGCAGTCGGGATTGCCGTGCCACTTCATACCTTCCGCCTCTCCCTGAAGACGCATCATCTCCACATCAGACTTCAGAATGGGTTCGTCGCCCACTATCCATATCACCTCATCGGCTATGCTGCTCTCCGGTATCTCCACGTTCCGGGCAGCCGCCACGGAGTCGTTTCCGGCATCGCCGCGCGCTACCGTTCCTGCCGTGACGCTCACGCCGGACAGAAACACCGCTGCCAGCACGCCGGTATAGATGTTAGTCAGTTTTCTCATTTCATTCTTTGTGTTTAATATATCGACAACGCCACGTGTCAGTGTCTGTTGACTGTGGCGAGCACATCCTTGTTCACGGTCACGGCATATTTGCGTCTCAGTTCCGCAACCCACTGTTTCTCGAGCTGCTCCTGATAGTCTGCCACCACGAGCTCGCGCACGTCCTCATACGACTTCGGCGACTTCAGACGCTTGCCGTATACGGCTGGTATGGGATACTCGGAGGGCGGGGTGACGGTCGTGTCAGCCTTGAACACCATCTTGTCCACAAGGGCGTTGTCTCCTTTCTTGAAGATTCCCTTAACCACCCTCACACGTATGATGCTGTCGTTGAACGTCCGCCGCAGCGTGTCAGCCCAGTTTTTGAAGTCCACCTTCTTTATAGCGTCCTTCACGGCGTCAATGTCCGAAGCGTCTTTCACGAAATATGCGATTCCCTTGTAGCGCGGTTCGTCCCAACGGTATTTCTTCTTGTTCTTCTTGAACCAGCGTTCCAGTCCTTTCTCGTCAGCAGCCGCCTTCTCCCATACGGTGCGGTTGCTTATCTCATAAAGAAGCAGTCCGTCGTGATACTCGCGTATGAGGTTCTTCAGGTCAGGGTCTGCCGCCTCCATCTCCGCCGCCCTGCGGTCGAGCAGTTCGTCGGGAGTGACGGGCGGCACCGACGCCTTTGCTATGGAGTCGATGTTCTGTGTGATGATGCGCTCGCGTACTCCGCGCTGGTCGATGAACCGCAGTATGTCGGCATGCACCGAGTCGTAGGGGAAGAACATGCCCTTGTCCTCAAGCAGCACGATGTGATATCCTGCCGGAGAGAGGAACGGTTTGCTCATCTCACCCTTCTTCAGCGAATACACCACGTCCTCAAACTCCTTCAGCGTCTGTCCCTTCTGCAGCCACGGCAGGCGTCCTCCATTCACTGCCGAGCGGTGGTCGTCGGAGCACTTGCGCGCCAGCGAGGCGAAGTCGGCGCCTCCCTTGAGGGCGTTGTATATCGAGTCGATGCGTTCCTTGGCTTTTTCCTGTGCGCCGGCAGGAGCGTTCTGTCTCAGTCCGACGAGAATGTGTGCGGGCTTCACAAGTCCTCCCAAGGAGTCAACGCGGGTCTGCGTTGCCTTATACACGTTCCACGCCTCCTTCTCTATGTCGGCGTCGCTGATGAACGACGGACGTATCTGCTGGTTGCGGTAAAGCAGGAACTCCGACCTGAAATTCTTCGTTGTGTCGATGCCTGCGTCTATGGCTGCCTGCACCTTCAGCTTGTAGTTGATGAACAGTTCGGCATATTCGTCCACACTCTTCTTGTCGACCACGGTCTCCGAATTGTTCTTGTTGTATGAATATTCAAACTCCGAACGTGTCACCGGCTGTCCGTTTATGGTCATCACCACCGGGTCGTTCTGGGCGTTTGCGACGCTTCCGGAAAGAAGCGCCGCAAGCATCAGCATGCTGAATCTCATCATTCTCCAGTTGTTTGTTCTTAATGCCATCCGTTCCTTCGGTTTATTCAGGACGCGAATAGTTAGGAGCCTCGCTCGTGATCATGATGTCGTGAGGATGGCTCTCCTGTACTCCGGCGTTGGTGATGCGTGTGAAACGTGCGTTGTGCAGTTCGTCTATGCTGTGCGCTCCACAGTAGCCCATGCCTGAGCGCAAGCCTCCCACGAGCTGGTATATCACCTCCTGCACGGTGCCTTTGTAAGGCACACGTCCGGCTATTCCCTCCGGCACGAGCTTCTTCACGTCCTTCGTGCCAGCCTGGAAGTAGCGGTCCTTCGAACCGTTCTCCATAGCCTCGAGCGATCCCATGCCGCGATAGCTCTTGAACTTACGGCCGTTGAAGATGATGGTGTCGCCCGGACTCTCCTCTGTTCCGGCAACGAGCGAACCAATCATCACGCACGTTCCGCCTGCCGCTATAGCCTTCACAACATCGCCCGAGTAGCGCAGTCCGCCGTCGGCGATGAGAGGAACGCCCGTGCCCTGAAGGGCTGTGTAGACGTCGTATATGGCACTCAGCTGCGGCACTCCCACTCCTGCCACCACACGTGTGGTGCAGATGGAGCCCGGACCGATGCCCACCTTCACCGCGTCGGCGCCGTTGTCTGCCAGCATCTTCGCGGCGGCTCCAGTGGCTACATTGCCCACCACGATGTCCACACCGGGGAATGAAGCCTTCGCCTCGACAAGTTTCTCTATCACATATTTTGAGTGTCCGTGTGCGGTGTCTATCACGATGGCGTCGGCGCCAGCCTCCACAAGAGCCTGCATGCGGTCGAGCGTATCTGCCGTGACCCCCACTCCGGCTGCCACGCGCAGACGTCCCTTGTCGTCCTTGCATGCCATTGGCTTGTCCTTGGCCTTTGTTATGTCCTTGTAAGTGATGAGTCCCACCAGACGGTTGTCCTTGTCAACCACCGGCAGTTTCTCTATCTTGTTTTCCTGAAGAATCTGCGCTGCGGCGCTGAGGTCGGTCTGCAGATGTGTGGTAACAAGATTCTCGGTTGTCATCACGTCGTCGATGAGCTTGTCGAGATGGCGTTCGAAACGCAGGTCACGGTTTGTCACGATACCCACAAGATGCTTCTCCTCATCCACCACAGGTATTCCTCCGATGTGGTACTCAGCCATTATGTCGAGCGCGTCCTTCACCGTGCGTCCGCAGCGGATGGTGACAGGGTCGTAGATCATACCGTTCTCGGCGCGCTTCACAATGGCTACCTGACGTGCCTGTTCGTCTATCGACATGTTCTTATGTATCACGCCGATACCGCCCTCGCGCGCTATGGCTATCGCCATTGCCGACTCCGTCACAGTGTCCATGGCTGCTGTGACAAACGGAACGTTGAGCCGTATGTTACGTGAGAAACTGGTTTTCAAATCCACCGTCTTCGGTAAAACCTCTGAATAAGCCGGAATAAGAAGGACGTCATCGAAAGTCAGACCGTCCATTACAATTTTATCTGCAACAAATGATGACATATAATACATTGAAAATTTATTGCGTGCAAATTTAGCACAATTTTTTCACATTATAGATAACCGCACAACCTTTTCGCTCGCACGTTAACACTATTTATCCGAATGAACACGTCGGCAGGCGCAATGACAGCGGAAAGCGGCGGTGTAAGGCGGCACGCGCCTGACGGCAGGCGGCATGGCATGATAGGGATGGCACGCCATGACACGGCGGACGGGACGATAAGGATGAATAAAAGCTTGATTTTATTTTGACAATTAACATTTACGAAATAGAACGGAACAGCTACGTCTGACATCCCGTAACGCCGTATGCTGTCAACGGCATAGACTCCTCACAGCACGGAAGAGGCTTTATCACCGTGCGGAAAAGGCTTTTCCATCGTTCCGAAAGCACCGTTCCGCATAACAGAAGAGTGTTTTCCGGCAGCGTTTTTTGGCATTTCTGCGCCCAGCATTGGCACGTTTTTCTCCATGAACAAGGCTTTCCGGATGCACACACAAGGCGTCCGGACATCCAACACCTTATGATTCAAGCCATTGACTTTGCACATTCATTTGCACGATATTTGCAGGCAAAGACATTATTTTTCAGAAAACGGGCAGCCATGACGGGTTGGGCGGTATGCGATTAACACAATTAACAATCGTTCACACAGGCACAATCCGACTGTACACCACCCTTCCGGACACGGCTCACCCAACCGTCAGTTGCCCATTTCCGACATGAACTTTATCCGCACGAGGCGTATGTCGGTCTCCGTACTGTCGTCACCGAGCTCCTCGAGCGCAGTCTCAATGTCGTCGGTCTCGCTTTCGCGGAAATAATCGTATATCTCATCTATGTGGTCGGCGTCCATCACATCGTCGAGGAAATAGTCTATGTTGAGCTTCGTGCCGCTGTATACGATAGCCTCAATCTCGTCGAGCAGCTCATCGAAATCGAGCCCCTGGGTCGACGCGATGTCGTCAAGAGGTATCTTGCGGTCAATGCTCTGTATTATCTTCACCTTGAGAATGGACTTCTTCGCCACCGTCCTCACGCGCAGTTCCTCTGGTCTTTCTATCTCGTTCTCCTCACAATGACGCTTTATGAGCTCACAGAACTCGCGCCCGTAACGCTTCGCCTTGCCTATGCCCACGCCCTGTATGTTCTGCAGTTCCTCTATGGTGACGGGATACATCGTTGCCATCTGCTCGAGCGACACGTCCTGGAAAATGACATATCCGGGCAGTCCCATCTTCTTAGCCACCTTCTTGCGCAGGTCCTTAAGCATGACATACAGCTCCGGATCGAGCGCGGCTCCGGTACGGTCACCGCCTTCCTCGTCGTAGTTCTCGTTGAAGTCATTGTCCTCGACAATCATGAACGATACCGGATTCTTTATGAACTTGCGTCCCTCTGCCGTTATGCGCAGCGCGCCGTAGTTCTCCACTTCCTTTTCGAGATAGCCCGCGATGAGTGCCTGACGTATCACAGCGTTCCATATCTTCGGGTCTTCATCCTCGCCTGAACCGAACTCTTCCAGCCTGTCGTGCTTGTGTGACACAATCTCGTCGGTGGCTCTTCCCTTCACGAAGTCTGTGATATATGCCTGCTGGAACGGTTCCTTCATGGCTACGACAGACTTGAGCACGATGAGCAGAGCCTCCTTCCCCTCGCGCCGCTCCTTAGGATGCAGGCAGTTGTCACAGTTGCCGCAGTTGTCCTCCTTGTACTCTTCGCCGAAGTAGTGCAGCAGCAGTTTGCGGCGGCATACCGACGATTCGGCATAGGCGGCGGTCTCCTGTAGCAGCTGGCGTCCTATGTCCTGTTCAGCCACAGGCTTTCCCTCCATGAACTTCTCAAGCTTCTGCAGGTCCTGGTAGGCATAGAAGGCTATGCACAGTCCCTCTCCACCGTCGCGTCCGGCGCGTCCCGTCTCCTGATAATATCCCTCGAGGCTTTTCGGTATGTCGTAGTGTATGACGAACCGCACGTCCGGTTTGTCGATGCCCATACCGAAGGCTATGGTCGCGACAATGACGTCTATGCGCTCCATAAGGAAGTCATCCTGTGTCTGAGAGCGTGTCGCCGAGTCGAGCCCGGCATGATAAGGAGCCGCCTTTATCTCGTTTGCCTGAAGCACAGCAGCCAGTTCCTCCACCTTCTTCCGCGATATGCAATACACGATACCGCTCTTCCCGGCGTTGTGTTTTATGAATTTTATTATCTGTCTGTCTATGTCCTTGGTCTTCTGCCTTACCTCGTAATAGAGGTTGGGACGGTTGAACGAGCTCCTGAACTCGCGCGCGTCCGTTATGCCGAGGCTTTTCTTTATGTCTGTCCTCACCTTGTCGGTGGCGGTGGCGGTAAGCGCGATGACCGGAGCCGAGCCTATCTTGGATATTGTGGGTCGTATGTTGCGGTATTCGGGACGGAAGTCGTGTCCCCACTCCGATATGCAGTGAGCCTCGTCTATGGCGTAGAAAGAAATCTTCATCGACCTGAAAAACTCTATGTTGTCCTCTTTGTTCAGCGACTCCGGAGCCACGTAGAGCAGCTTGGTCCTGCCGCTGTGCACGTCGTCCACCACCTGCTGCAACGCCGCCTTGTTGAGCGACGAGTTAAGATAGTGCGCCACTCCGCTCTCCTCACTGAGTCCGTTGACCACGTCCACCTGGTTTTTCATCAACGCGATGAGCGGCGACACTACGATAGCCGTACCCTCCATGATGAGCGACGGGAGCTGATAGCACAGGCTCTTTCCGCCACCCGTGGGCATGAGCACGAACGTGTCGTTGCCGTCGAGCAGGTTACGTATGATGGCTTCCTGGTCTCCCTTGAACTTGTCGAAGCCGAAATAGCGTTTCAGTTCCTTATTAAGATTTCCTTTATATGTCATAGAGTTTATTTAGAATGAAAGGTTGAGAGCTGTCGTGCATAGCTCTAAGCAACAGACGGTCATCATGCGCGGCAATCCGGTTCAGGCTACGACCGGTCCGCGCAGATGCGATTTGTCAAGCTGGCTCCTGGCATAGTCAAGAGTCACCTCAAACGTTTTCACGCGCTTGGAGGGCACCTCGAACATGGCGTCGGTCATTACCGACTCCACAATGGAGCGCAGTCCGCGCGCACCAAGCTTGTATTCCACAGCCTTGTCCACGATGAAGTCGAGAGCCTCCTCGGTGAAGTGGAGCTTTATGCCGTCCATCTCAAACAGCTTGCAATACTGCTTCACGATGGAGTTCTTCGGCTCGACGAGTATCCGGCGAAGCGCGGCGCGGTCGAGTGGGTCAAGGTATGTGAGCACCGGCAGGCGTCCGATGATCTCCGGTATGAGCCCGAACGACTTGAGGTCTTGCGGAAGAATGTATTTCATTATGTTCTCCTTGTCTATCCTGTGTGCGTTGCGCACGGTGTTGAATCCCACCATTCCGGTGTTCATCCTCTGCGCTATCTTGCGCTCTATGCCGTCGAACGCGCCGCCGCAGATGAAGAGTATGTTGTGCGTGTCGACGTGTATGTAGTCCTGGTCGGGATGTTTGCGTCCGCCCTTTGGCGGTACGTTCACCATTGTTCCCTCAAGGAGCTTGAGCAGTCCCTGCTGCACGCCCTCTCCGCTTACGTCGCGCGTGATGCTCGGATTGTCGCTCTTGCGCGCTATTTTGTCTATCTCGTCGATGAAGACTATGCCTCGCTCCGCCGCCGCAAGGTCGTAGTCAGCCACCTGAAGAAGCCTGCTCAGGATGCTTTCCACATCCTCTCCCACATAGCCAGCCTCAGTGAAGACCGTCGCGTCGACAATGGTGAAGGGCACATCGAGCAGTTTTGCTATGGTGCGCGCCATGAGAGTCTTTCCCGTGCCGGTGCTTCCCACCATTATGATGTTGCTCTTTTCTATCTCCACTCCGCCGTCGTCCTTCGGCTGCTGAAGCCGTTTGTAGTGATTGTATACGGCAACCGAGAGATAGCGTTTGGCTTCGTCCTGACCTATGATGTACTGGTCGAGGAAATCCTTAATCTCCTTCGGCTTCGGCACTTTCTTTATCTTGAACTTGTCCGCGGCACCGTCAGGAGCGTCTTTTTTGTCGAGGAGCCCCGTAGACTCCACTATCTGGTATGCCGATACGGCGCAATCCTCACATATGAAACCGTTAAGACCGGTTATCAGCAGTCTGACATCCTTCTCGCCTCTACCGCAGAAGCTGCATGTTTTCTTGGGCATTATGTGTCTCTATGTCTTTATATATATGTATTGTTTTTATGATTCACGGTGTGCGCGGATGCGGCTGCCAGCCGCCCGCATACCATTTATTTGTCGGCGGAACTCTTGCGTTTCATCACCGCGTCAATCATTCCGTACTCCTTGGCTTCGGCAGCTGTCATCCAGTAGTTGCGGTCGCTGTCCTGCCATACCTTCTCGAAAGGAGTGTGGGAGTGTTCGGAGATGATGGTGTAGAGCTCTTTCTTGAACTTCTGTATCTCGCGTGCCTCAATCTCGATGTCGGACGCCTGTCCCTGCACACCGCCCAAAGGCTGGTGTATCATCACGCGGCTGTGGGTGAGAGCCGTGCGTTTGCCTTCCTTGCCGGCTACGAGGAGGACCGCCGCCATCGACGCCGCCATGCCCGTACACATTGTCGCCACGTCGCTCTCAACAAACTGCATGGTGTCGTAAATGCCCAGACCTGCAGTGACACTTCCGCCCGGAGAGTTGATGTAGATGTTTATATCCATCGAGCTGTCCACCGAGTCGAGGTAAAGGAGCTGCGCCTGCAGCACGTTGGCTGTATAGTCGTTGATTTCCGTTCCGAGGAATATTATTCTGTCCGCCATGAGTCTTGAGAAGACGTCGAGCTGCGTCACGTTGAGCTGTCTTTCCTCAAGAATATACGGATTGAGATATCCCGACTGCGCCCTCAACACCTCGTCGAGGGTCATGCCGTTCATTCCGAGATGACGGGTGGCATATTTTCTAAAATCGTTCATACTAATGACAATAATATATTTATTACATTCAAAATAACCGTTAACAAATATACAGAGAAAGAGGTTGCCGACTCTTTTCCGCAATATATCTTACACAAAGATAGCAAAAAAAGTCGACAACCTCTTAAAAAAGAAGTTTTTTTTCAAATTTATTTATTTCATCAGCTCGTTGAATTCATCGAGGGTGACTGTCTTCTCGTCGAGAGTGACAACGCCCTTGAGTGCCTGCACGAGCTTGTTCTCAACCGCGCTGTCGACGAAACCTGCCGCGCTGTCGCGCTTCTTCAGCATCTCACCGGCATAGTTGTCGAGATATTCGTCTGGCACATTGTTCATGCCATACTGTGCGAACTGCATGCGCGCAGCCTCCTTTGCGGCTGCCTTCACGTCGGCATCCTCCACCTTGATGTTGTTTGCAGCCACGAGCTGCTCCTTTATAAGGTGCCATTTGAGCTGCCTGATGCTCTCGTCGTAGTTCTTCTCGACATATTCCTCGCCTTTGTCCTTATTGTTGAGGAGCATCACACGTTTGAGGAGAGCGTCGGGGAATGTGAGTTCGCCCACAGCGTCCTCGGCATACTTGCGCACGTCGATGAGGAACTTGTAGTCGCTGTTTGCCTGAAGCTGCGGCTTGAGACCCTCGGCTATTCTGGCGCGGAACTCTTCCTCGCTCTTCACTGCGTCCTTGCCGAACACGTGGTCGAACATCTCCTGGTTCACCTCAGCCTTCTTGAAGCGGCTTATCTCTATCACCTGATAGCTGAAATCGGAATCCATCGACTTCACAGCCTCGCGGTCTATCTTGAGCAGGCTTGCCACCTCGGCGTCGTTGTCCGGATATGCCTTGCGCGGGTTGAAGGCGATGATGTCGCCCGGTTTTGCGTTGTCGAACAGCTTCTTCTGGTCTTCCACCTTAATATATTCAGGCATCATCACGGCTCCGTCCACCGTTATTCCGCCTTCCTTTGTGTTGCCGTCAGCGTCCAGCTCACGCAGGTCGCCCTTCAGCATGTCGCGCTGCTCGCCGTCGTAAGAGTCTGCCTTCTCATAGCTTCCCAGCTGACTTGCGAACATATCCACCTGCTGGTCGATGAGCTTGTCGTCCGCCTTGATGTTGTAGTAAGCGAGCTTGGTGTCACCGTTGAGCTCTATCTTGAACTCCGGAGCCACTGCTATGTCGAACATGAAAGTGTACGGTCCGTCCTTCTCTATGTCCACCGGCTCCTGCTTTTCAGAAGGAAGGGGCTCTCCGAGCATCTGTATCTTGTTGTCCTTTATATAAGTATAAATCTTCTCTCCCACGAACTTGTTAAGAGTGTCCATCTTCACAGATGCGCCGAACTGCTTTTTAATAAGTCCCATCGGCACCATACCCGGACGGAAGCCCGGGAAGTTCGCTTTCTTACGGTAGTCTTTCAAAGTCTTCTCTACATCGTCCTTGAAATCTGCTTCTTCGACAGTGACGGTCATGAGACCGTTTACTTTGTCGGGATTCTCAAATAAAATATTCATTTCTGATTTGGTTTTCTTATATTTATTTACTGTTTATTATTCGTTTTGAAAGTGCAAAATTACTTATTATTAATGTAATAACCTAACATAAGAATGAAATTTTTGAAATTTTACCACTTGTCGGAGCCACCGCAGCAAGCCTCCCTGCGGCATAGCGGCGGCGGTTGTCTGGACGGCAGGACAGCCTCCTCCGGAGGGCATGACAGCCCGTGCGGGCGGAGCGTGTCATAGGATGAGCTGCTCCACGACGCTTCCGTCGAGCCTGCGCACGCTCATCACTCCGTCGTCGTAAAGGGCGAACGTGGGTTCGCGTCCTTCCTTCGGGAAGGTGACAGAGCCGGTGTTGCACACCACACAGCCCTCGCGGCGCGTGAGTTTCCACAGATGTGTGTGTCCGTAGACAAACACACCGTTGCGCAGCACAGGCATATTGTCCTCATTATATATGTGTCCGTGGGTGATGAATATACGTCTGCCGCCATCCGTCACCACTGCATAGTCTGCCATGATGGGAAACTTCAGCAGCATCTGGTCTACCTCCGAGTCGCAGTTTCCCCTCACTGCCACGATGTCATCGCGCATGGAGTTGAGCCTCGCAGCCACCGCTGCGGGGTCTATGTCGTCGGGAATGCGGTTGCGGGGACCGTAGTTTATTATGTCGCCGAGCAGCAGGAGCATGTCGCAGCGGGCGTCGGTGTAGAAGTCGAGGGCACGCCGCAGACTGCCTATCGAGCCGTGGATGTCTGAGAGAAACATGTATTTCATAAGTCCGTACGTATTGTCATCCGTTGTTCTGCGCGGCGTTCTCCCTTGCCCTGCGCTCCTCGTCGATGAGCTGGAAGTTCTTTTTCTTCAGCTCGAAACTGTTGCTCAGATACTTCTCGCGCACCACCTTGTTTGCCGCCAGCTCCTCGGGCGCGCCCTGAAAGAGTATCTTTCCTTCGAAAAGAAGATAGGCGCGGTCGGTGATGTTGAGCGTCTCGTGCACGTTGTGGTCGGTTATCAGGATGCCGATGTTGCGGTATTTCAGACGCCACACTATGTGCTGTATGTCCTCGACGGCAATGGGGTCGACACCGGCGAAAGGCTCGTCGAGCATTATGAACTTGGGGTCGATGGCAAGACAGCGCGCTATCTCCGTGCGGCGACGCTCTCCTCCTGACAGCTGGTCGCCCTTGTTCTTGCGCACCTTATTGAGCCGGAACTCACTGATAAGGCTCTCGAGCTTCTCCAACTGACGCGCCCTCGGCTGTCCGGTCATCTCGAGCACGGAGAGGATATTGTCCTCCACGCTCATCTTTCTGAACACGCTCGCCTCCTGAGGAAGGTATCCCACACCCGCGCGGGCACGCTTATAGACGGGATAGTCTGTTATGTCCTTATCGTCGAGATAGATGTGTCCGGCGTTCGGCACGATGAGTCCGGTGGTCATATAGAATGATGTTGTCTTTCCGGCTCCGTTGGGTCCGAGCAGTCCCACAATCTCTCCCTGCCTCACGTTTATCGACACATCGTTCACTACCGTGCGCTTGCCGTAGCGTTTCACGAGTCCTTCAGTGCGCAGCACCATACTGTGTGTGGCGGCGGCACCGGCATTGTTGTCTGTTCCGTTCATATGCTTTATTATATCGGTTACAAAGTTATATGTTTTTATTTTTCCGTGCAAACTGTGTTTCAGGCTTTTTCACACGGCGGCGGAAAGGCACTGTCCGCGCACGGCAGCGCATGTCCTGAACGGGCGGCACAGACTGGCGCGGAAGCCCGCACTGCGGAGAAGAGGCGTGCCGGAATCCGCGAAACGTTAACATACGTTCACTTTAGAGGATTCAAATTTAACATACCGTTTTTCACAATCCGCATAGTCGTCACGCCATGAAACGCTCCGGAAGAGCCTCTTCCGCACCGGTGGCAAGCCGTCGTCACACCCGTCCGACCGCAGAAGAGGCTTTCCTGTCATGCGGAAAAGCCTCTTCCGGCGTGCAGGAAAGCCCGTTCCGCCTGCCCGAAAAGCCCATATCGGAAGGCGGAACTGGCTTTTCCGTAAGACCGCCAAGACGGGACAGCGGGATGGAAGAACGCAAACGGATGTATATCAACGCATTACACAAAACCCGAAATTACGCGATATTCAGGACGGAAATCCCGTCCACACGTTCTGACGCGCTGTTTTCGCGATAAGCGCGACAGACATTTAACATTCCGCCTCCGCTTTTTCCGTTTTTTTATATTTTCATTTACACACGTCCGCCACGCCTTTTCCGGCACACATAGGCACACCTCCGGATGTCCCAGTATGAAATAAACATAAAACTTCAAAGCTTTTGGCAGTTTTTAATCTTTTATTACTACTTTTGCAAGCGTACAGTCACAGACATATCAAAAAAGCACAATATGTTGATTACAAAATATCTGACAACACTCGGACGCTACCTGATGCTCATGGGACGGTCGTTCGCCCGCCCTGAGCGCATGCGCATGTTTCTCAAGCAGTACGTCAAGGAGATGTCGTCGCTGGGCGTGAACTCCATCGGCATCGTGCTGCTCATATCGTTCTTCATAGGAGCGGTGATATGCATACAGATGAAGCTCAACATCCAGAGCCCGTGGATGCCGAGGTGGGTCTCGGGCTATACCACGCGCGAGATACTGCTCCTCGAGTTCTCCTCGTCCATAATGTGTCTCATCCTTGCGGGCAAGGTGGGCTCGAACATCGCGTCAGAGCTCGGCACCATGCGTGTGACACAGCAGATTGACGCGCTCGAGATAATGGGCGTAAACTCGGCTAACTATCTCATCATGCCTAAGATTCTCGCCCTCGTGACAATCATGCCGTTCCTCGTGATATTCTCTTCCGCCACCGGCATTCTGGGCGCTTACGGCACCGCATACATCGGTCACATACTGCCGCCCGACGACCTCACGCTCGGACTTCAGCACGCTTTCAACCCGTGGTTTGTGTGGATGAGCATCATAAAAAGCCTTTTCTTCGCGTTCATCATATCGAGCGTGTCGTCCTTCTTCGGCTATACGGTGGAGGGAGGATCGGTGGAAGTGGGAAAGGCAAGCACCGACGCGGTGGTGAGCTCGAGCGTGCTCATCCTCTTCTCCGACGTGTTCCTCACACAGCTGCTGTCATGAGCAGGCTCTGCGGGGGACTTTTCACAGGAACATTACGGGGCATGACGCAAGACAACATAACTATAACTGAAAAGGAAAATGATTGAAATACAGCATCTATATAAATCGTTCGACGGTAAGGAAGTGCTGAAAGACATTAACGCGGTGTTTGATGACGGAAAGACAAACCTCATCATAGGACAGAGCGGAAGCGGCAAGACGGTACTGATGAAATGTCTCGTCGGACTGCTCACACCCACAAGCGGGAGTGTGCTGTACGACCGCCGCGACTTCGTGGCTCTGAGCAAAGAGGAGCGCGTGGGCATGCGTCGCGAGATGGGAATGATATTCCAGAGCGCAGCCCTCTTCGACTCTCTCACAGTGCTGGAGAACGTCATGTTCCCGCTCGACATGTTCTCCACGATGAACTACCGCGAGAGAGTGAGACGCGCACAGGAATGTCTCGACCGCGTGAACCTCGCCGACGCACAGAACAAATATCCCGGAGAGATATCGGGAGGAATGCAGAAGCGTGTGGCGATAGCACGGGCGATAGTGCTCAACCCGAAGTATCTGTTCTGCGACGAGCCCAATTCCGGACTCGACCCGCGCACGTCTCTCGTGATTGACTCGCTGCTGAGCGGCATCACCAAAGACTTCAACATCACGACAATCATCAACACTCACGACATGAACTCCGTGATGGGAATAGGCGAGAACATCATCTTCATATATCAGGGAAACAAGGAATGGCAGGGAACAAAGGACGACGTGATGGCTTCAACAAACGAGAAGCTCAACGACCTTGTGTTTGCTTCCGACCTGTTCAGGAAGGTGAAGGACGTGGAAATGGAAAAGGCTGAGGAAGAGAAGCAGGACTGACAGCACGTCACAAGGATAAGGAATGGTGACACATTCGTGTTAAAGACATAGAGACAGAGCACAAAAAAGACCGTCACCGGTTGTCACAACCAATGACGGACATCGTGTTTCTATGGTTTCAGAATATTGAATACCTTTGTGGATGTCGCCCTCCGGGCAATCGGCGCAGGCATCGTCATATGCCATCATGCGCGACAGCTACGGACAGGCGGCATTTTTTATTCATGTTATCGAGAGATCAGTTCTGCCTTGAATGTTTCGTTGAACACATCCACAGTGATGCGGTATGTCCCTTCCTTGCTTATTGTCCATTTGGTGTCCTTGCCGTTTGTCCTCACCAGACTGGTGCCGAGAGGGTCTTCCCCCTGCGCGAACGGATGAATCTCCTTCATCCCCCAGTTTTTCAGACCCATTATCTTGAAGCTCGACGGTTCCTCCACGTCATTATGGGTACGCAGCTCGCCCGTCCACGTCCACACCATCTCGTTGTCCGGACTCTGCGTCATCGGCTCCACCTTGAAGGCGTCCCATCCGGCGGCAGTGGCTCCGCCGCCCACGTAAGCCTCCTCCCACGGCACGAAAAGCTCGCCCGTGAGCATCTTGCCGTCGGCGCTGACACGGAAGCGGTAGCGGTCTTCGGCGAACGGAACAACCCACGACGCTTTGTCGGCATCAGCCGTAAGCACCGTTCCTATGCCCTTGTTTACGATATATGAGTCCTCATACGCCGGAGCGATGTATTTTGTTCCGTCACCCGGCTTCTCCGCCGTCATTATTCTGAGTTCCCCGTCTTTCAGCGCGCCGGCGAACCTGAAGTCACCGTCAGGAGTCTTCTGCAGCATGCGGGTTCCCTCCGGCACCGCGCTTCCTGTTATCCACAGACTCTGATAAGTCTGCGCCTTGACTGTGTGTCCGAACAGTATAGACAATATGAATATGATGCTTATATTTCTCATTTCCTTCTGTTTTTTGTTTTACAGTTCATTGTTTCTTCACGTCACGGCTTATTTTCCGACACTCACCTTCACCACCGTCTTCCTGTCGCATGGTATGCCCGTGAGGTTTATGTTCACAGTGCGCGTAGCCTTGTCGTACGTCCACTTCGAGCCGTCGAGCCTCTTTCCGTCAAGGCTAACAGCCTTGGGAGCGGAAGCGGCGAGCAGTCTGACGGTGTAGTCGCGTTTCTCCGGCATTCCCGGGAACGACCCCTCACGCGCGTTGATGGTAAGCGTTATGCTTCCGGAGGTGCGTTTCTGGTCGAACCTTGTGTTGGTGAACAGTCCCGACTTGTAGCCTTCGGTGTTGTTCTCGTCCTCATACAGCGTGGACGAACCGTCCGCTCCGGGCACGACTTTAAGTATTATGCGGTCCGGACGACTGTTAAGGTTCATCACGTTCTCGTAGTTCACGATTACGCTTCCGGCTTTATAGAAATACGGAATCTCGGTCTGTGTGTAGGAGTCGGTAAACTCCCTGTCGCCCTCAACCACCTTGTTGCGGCACACGTCGAACCATTTTCCTTCAGGAAGCCATATCTTCCGGTCGGTCTTCCCGTTTTTCCCGGCAGTCAGAACAGGCGCGACGAGAATGTCATCACCGAACATGTACTCGTCCTCACAGCGGTATGCGTTGTTCTCCTCGGGATGGTCATAATACAGCGGACGGCATATCGACACACCGGTGTCGTAAGCCTGGCGCGCGGCAGTGTATATGTAAGGCATCAGCTCGTATCTCAGCTTGACCGTCTGAAGCAGATCCTTGAAGTTGGGATACTTCCATATGCGCATCTCTATCTTAGGGTCGTTAGTGGCGTGAGTCCTGAACAGCGGTGAGAACACGCCGTACTGCATCCACCTGAGATACAGCTCCGGATCGTTGTTGCCGTGCTGATGGCCGCCGAGGTCGTGTCCCCAGTAGCCGAAACATACGTTTGCCGCAGTCGCGGTGAAATACGGCTGGAAGGCGAGTGTGGGGAAAGTGGAGAACGAGTCGCCCGAGAATCCTATAGGATAACGGTGGCTTCCGAGTCCTCCCCAACGGTGGAATATGAGCGGACGGAGTTCGGGATGGGTTATCCTCATGTCGTTGTAGAACACGTGGTTGCACCAGAACGTCTCGCTGAGTCCGTCCATGCGCGGGTTGGTAAGGTTCTGCTGCCAGTCCAGCCACCAGAAGTCCACCCCGTCCTTCTCCCTGTGGTGTATGATGTCCTTGAACATGTTCTTGTAGAAAAGAGGATTCTCCAGCTGCCATGGCACAACCTTTGCGGTCGCCGGATCCATGCCCATGTCCTTCGCGAGGAGGCTGAAGTTCTCCTCATCGCTGTCCACTCCGTCGGCAGGATGCAGGTTCATCGACACCTTCAGTCCCTGTCCGTGCATCCATCTGAGCAGTCCCTGCGGGTCAGGAATAAGCTCCTTGTTCCATGTCCAGCCCGTCCAGCCCTCCGTATGCCAGTCCATATCCAGAATCATAACATCTATAGGAATGTGGTTTTTCTTTATGTCTGTGACGATATCCACGAAGTCCTGCTGCGAGTAACGCTGATACTTGCTGTACCAGTATCCGAGAACGAAGAGCGGCGGCATGGGTTGTTTCCCGCCGATAAGGGTGTAGTCGTGCAACGCTTTCCTGTATTCATGACCGTAACCGAGGAAATACCAGTCCACAGCCGTCTTGTCCACGAGAGGCGCGACCCACGGCATTCCGTTCACATTACCGTCGAACGCGAACGTGCGGCTGCCGTCGCCTCTGCGCGCGGAGTACGATTCGTCGATGACAGACCATCCTGCGCGCGAGAGCAGACCGTTCTCGAGCTCGGGCCGTTTTGAGTCTCCTATGCATCCGTCAAGTGTCCTCGTAGTGCCTTTAAGGTTGAGTGCGTCGTCCTTTCCGGGATACCACACCACCTTTCTGCCGTTCAGTTTGAACGTGATTGAGAGCGCGTCGGGGTTCTTGTCGGCAGCGTTTATCTCCGCGTTCTTGCGGTATCGCAGTTCGAGAGCGTCCGTGCTGATGTACAGAAAGGTGTCGTCCTCACGCTTGCTGTACGAAGGCACGGGCAGACGACGGTTGACAACAGCGAATGTGGCACGGTCTTCAAACTTCCGTTCCTTGCTGTACTGGATACGTATCATCTGCGGTGTGAGCACCGTGAAGCGCGCGCAGCCCGACTCTACCACAGCCTTCGGGTCAGCCTTGGGCTCATAGTTGTCCTGCGCTCCTGCCGCAATGGCAAGACAGACAAAATACAGTAACAATAAAATCTTCTTCATATCTCCTTTATATATAATATAATGTATACTATAAAAAACACATTGTGAATTTTCAAGGCACAGATTTTATTCGCATCACTGACACCGTCTCGCGGCATGGTTTGCCGCTCCGGCATGTCTCAAATCATGCCGGAGCGAAAACAGGATATTTATTTCACGAGTATCTTACGCACCGTTCCGTCGGTCATCCTCACCACATTCACGCCTTTCCGGAGTGTCTGCAACCTGACGCCAGAGAGCGTCCAGATGCTTTCCACCTCAGCTCCGGCAGTGTCCTTGACGCTGTCTATGGCGTCAGTGACGGGTTCGTTGACATATTCCTTGCCGTCGAAGAACACCACCTTGTGCGTCTTGTCGAGCACCGGATGGGCGTCCTCACCGAGAGTCTGGAAGAAAACGGCGTCCTCACTCTGCCTTCCGTTGAGCAGATAGCACAGTTCTCCGTTCTCCAGCTGAGTGGAAGTGACGCCGCCGACCTGCTTTCCGTCGAGCTCGTAACAGTTGACGAACGCTGTCTTGTTGCCCCGTGCGAACGTGTTGGAAGCGTCAGGCGACTCAAGCACAATCTCACCGGCGTTGTAGCAGTTTTCCACTTTAGCCCTGTCGCCGAGCCATCCTGACAGTCCGGCACTCTCACGCTGAGCCGTTATGACACCCGTGTTGTAACAGTCGGTGATGTATACGAGAGCCTTCTGTTGGTCGTTCACGCCAAGTATTCCGCCCGCGTTGGCACCGGTGACAGTGACGTCAGCCTCGTTGCCGCAGCCCGAAATCTCAAGAAGTCCCTTGTTTACGACGGTCCCGACAATGCCTGCCGCCCATGCCTTTGCATAGATATAGCACGACGCATCCATAACAACGTTTCTTATCTTTGCGCCTCCGTTCACGACACCGAAGAGTCCTTTGTTGCCCTCCAGACCATTCTCTACAGTAAGATTGAGTATGCGGTGCCCGTTGCCTTCGAACACTCCGGCATAAGGATAATCAGATGTTCCGATGCCGGGATAAGCATAGATGCCGCTCATATCGATGTCCGCGCCGAGCGTGATAGCCACCGTGCGGCTCACATTTCCCTTAGCCATGCCGTCGGCGACAGCCATAAGCTGCTCTCCCGTTGTGATGAGGCGCGCGCCGCAGTTGCGGCATACGCCGTCGGCATAGTCGTGCTCTGGCACTGTGACAGCAGTCCCGTCGTTTGTGAATGTGGCGTCCGCGCCTAAAGTCCTGTCGCAGTTGACGTCTCCAGCCACACTTACCGTCTTATGACCGGTGAACGGAAGCGGAACGGCATCCTCACCGAGAGTCTGCGTCCAAGGCGAGCCGCATGAGCTGAACGCATTGAGCAGATAGCACAGTTCACCCGAGGCGGCAGACTGTTCCTTGCCGAGCAGTGTGGCGTCGCCGCTCTCCAGGAACGGTGTCCAGTAATAACAGTTGTCATACTGCACCCCGTTGCGCGCGAAGACATCACAATTTCCCGTCGTGGAAAAGTTGAGATTGCTTACCACATAAACATTCTGAAGCAGTATCTCCTTCGCTCCGTGGGCATATCCTATGATGCCCGCGCTTCCGTCACTCTGCGGCGCGTCAATCTTTCCGGCATATCCGCAGTTGCGGAAAACGATATTGTCATGAGTGTTGGACGCCAGTCCTCCGTGTGTCGCGTCACCCGAATAAGAAGATGTGATGTTGACCGTGCTCACGCAGTTCTCTATGAGCGAGGAGCCCCTTGAGGCACTCAGGATGCCACCGGCATAACGTGCCGTGGTGCTGACAGAGCCTGTTATAAGAAGGTTGCGTATTGCCGCGCCGTTTATGAAACGGAACAGAGCCACGTTGTCCTTGTCCGTGTCGTAGGCTATTTTTATGCTGTGCTCCCTGCCGTCGAATGTTCCAGAGTACGGCACATTCTTCACCTCGCCTATCATAACACCCTTTGCCGTATAGCCGCTGAAGTCAATGTCCGCCGTGAGATATGCTCCGGCAGCGGCGTCCACCTTGTTAGCGTATGCCGCAAACCAATAGAGCTGCTGCGGTGTGGAGACGGCATACAGCCCGTCGGCATCCGCTTTCATGAAGTCAGTGTCGACCGATCCGCACACCGAGCATACGCCGTCCACAAAATCGTGAGGCTCGCGCACGGACACATTCTCGTTAGAGTAGCCCTTCGCCTCGCCCGCCGGAGTGCCGTCGCAATTGAGGTTTCCCACGAGATAAACAGTGCCGTGCGTGCTGAAAGGCACCGGCTGGAGATCCTCGCCGAGCGTCTGATACCATATATTGTCGTTGCCGTGGTTGTTCATGAGATATGCCGCGGCACCGCTTCTGAAATCCTCCCCGCTTATCTTGGTGCCCTGATAGCCGTATATGTCATACAGTCCTGACGACGTACACGTGTTGCGGTAGAGCGACTTTGTGCCGTCCATGCCGGTGACGTTGCCCGAGTTGAAGCAGTTCTTTATGACCGATCCGCCGCCTACCCAGCCCGAAATGGCTGCGCTCTCACGTCCTCCGTCAATCTGTCCGGCATTATAACAGTTGGTGATATTGAAGTTACAGCTTCCCAGATAGCTCACTCCGATGATTCCGGCGGCATTGGCACCGCTGGCATATACAGCCGCCTCGTTGCCGCAGTTCTCTATCGTCACCGTGCCGCCGCCCACCGAGCCGCCTGCTATACCGGCACAAAAATCCTTGCCTGCGACCGAAGAAGAGGCGTCCACTATCACATTCTTTATATACGCACCGTTTGAAACCACACCGAAAAGCCCCACGTAGCTCTTTGCAGGAGAGTCGATTGTGAGGTTGCGCACATAGTTGCAGCCGCCGTCAAAGACACCGCTGAAAGGCACGTCGCCGCTTCCGATGGGTGAGAACCCGATGCCCGTCATGTCAACATCCCGGGTCATCACACCTTTGATATTGCCGTTGCCCTCAGCCACGAGGCGCGAGAACTCCGCGAGATCGGCTCCGGAGGAAATCTGGTAAACACCGTCCTTGATGTCTATAGCCGACGCATGGGACGCACCGCCAAGCCACAGTGCCGTCAACGCAATGCAAACAGATAAATGTCTTATCATACGTTTCAGTTTTTAAATTTAGGTTTAAATGATATTGCAATCGTACCATGCAAAAATAGGAAAAAACCATACAATAATATAGTTACGGCTCATTTGTATAACGATTTTATCAGTTGTATAAACAAAGGACAACTGATAATCAATGACTTACAAAACCGGATGTAACGCTTTTGTATTACCGTTAAAAAGCCCGTATGACGCCTGTCAGAGCCACGTACGGGCTCCGACAATGTGTTTTTCACGCTTTCCGGCGGTGTCGCGGCGACCTTTCCGTCATCCAGCCGCCGACATTCAGATTGCCATGATTGCCGGTTCGAACTTGCTGTTGTCGAGCAACGAGCGGTTTTTCACGCGCGTCTTGTATGTGTTCACCGTATGCACCGAATAGTTGAGGAAGTTGGCTATGCGCTCGCTGTCGCTTATTCCGAGACGTATGAGAGCGAATATGCGCATCTCCGAAGTGAGCGAGTTCTTGCGCGGCACGGTGCGGTATTTCTCCTCGAAGAGCATGTTGTACTTCTCTATGAAGTCTGGGAAGAGCTTCAGGAACGCCGCGTCGAACGCCGCATACATGCTGTCGCGCTCAGCATCAAGCACCGTACTGCCGATGATGTCGCGCAGTCCGCCATACTGATGTGCCGCTATGCGGTGGTCGAGCGTGGTGAAAAGCTTCTGCAGTCTCTGCAAAAGCTCGGAATTGGCACAGAAAGACGAGCCTATGTACTCGTTCTTTATCTTGTTTGCCTCGGTGAGCTGGCGGTTCACCTCCCGCAGCTGTGCCAGGTTGTCGCTTATGGTGTTGCGTGCCTGAAGAATCTTGGCGTTCTTGCGTCTGACAGACCACACCGCCGCCAGCGACACGGCGAGCAGCACCACGAAAAGTCCCGCGGCGAGCATGAAACTGTTGCGCTGGCTGCGCACAGCCTCATAGCGGTCCTGCTCTATGAGCGGAAGGATGGCTCCGAGGTCTATCTTGCGCTGGCGAGAGTCGTAGAAAGTGATGTCATCCAATGCGAGATGTATGTAGCGGCTCGCGCGGTCGTAGTCGTCCTTATAGATGAGACTGGCGAGCTGGTAGAGCGCCGTTATCTCACGGGTGCACGAGATGTTGTCGCAGATAGCCGACTTCGCGAAGTACACCTTTGCGCTGTCCGTCTGCCCTGTCCCGCTGAACGCCCACGCCACTACGGCATAGGTCATAGCCTTACTGTGGATGTCCGCATCGCCGTATTTCTGGAATTCGCGGAACGCATCGACGCATCCGGCAAACTGTCTGGTGCGCATACGCTGCGTGCAGAGGTTCATCCAGTAGTCGGCGGTGTTTTTCGGAGTGAGCATCACCATCGTGTCGACATACGCGATGCTCTTCTGCCTGTACTTGTCGCAGTATGACGTGCCTGCGGCATAGTTGGCATACTCCTGCCACATCTTGGCGTACAGCCCGTAATACTGTCTCTTCAGCCTCGCGTCAAGCCGCTCCTGACTCACAGCCCCGAGCGTGTGCTGCGCCTCATTCATGATGCCTGCCGATATCTGACAGAAAGCGAGGGCAAACCGCGCCTCCGCCTCAATGCCGTAACTGCCTGTCTTTCCAGCCGTGTCCATGCACCGCCCGGCGTATATCATAGCCGAGTCATTGCGGTAGGACTTGTATTCCTCGAACAGACGGTATAAAATCTTGTATTGTCCGAGAGGGTCGGACACGGAGTCGAGCGAGCGGCGCAGACGTGCTATGCGCTGCTTTTTGGCATTCTCATACTTGTCTTTGCTCTCCAGACTCTTGTCCAACTGCCGCAGCCAGTACTCCACATTGTCGGAAGCACTTGCGTAAAAAGAAGGAAGAACTATTGTCAGTAGTATAATTGTCAGGGCTCTCATAGTGTGTCATTGTTTTTGTCCGCCCAACACCGTATATGCCTGATGCCGATCTGTCAAGACTCCATCATGCCACGCCGACCGGCTTTCACACGCCTCGTCCACAGCATGCGTCACGCCGCAACGGCACTTCCTGCGGCATGTCAGGACTGCTACCACGGCAGACCACAGGCATCGTATGTCCGTGACAGTGCATGCGGAAGGAAACAAAAACCTCCGTCTGTATTACGGACACGGATTGGATTATACAAAGATACATATTTTTTGAAAATACATACCGCACGATTATATTTTTTTTAAAGACTTTATCACATTCGCGGGATGGCTTTACTCAATAATCCGATACATTACGGATACTGTCCGAAGCACATCATACATTTATTATATATTAAGTTAATGCCGTCATGATTTTAACATTCCGGTTTTCTCACATCCGTGTGACAATGACACAGGAAAGACACCGTAGGAAAGCCTCAACATGCGGTAAAGTAAGCCGCGAGCAGCCTGATAAAGGTGGAGAAAGAGGGGTATAGCGAACAAAAAGCACTTTTTTCTGCCATCAGAGAGGCTTTCCCACTGTGCGGAAGAGACTCTTCGGGAGCACGGAAAAGCCTCTTTCGCGATGCCAAAGAGCCTGTTCCGCAAAGCGGCAAAGCACTTTCCGCGCGTCAGCAGAGCACAACCGGCTGGACGTCAACGTCTTGCATAAAAGCCGCAAAAGCCGTCCACAGCCTGATAAAAAACATTTTCCGGCGTGCAACCGAAGTTATGACGGCGTATGGCACAGTCGTTGCGCGACTATAGTTGAGAATAAGCAATTATACGGAAGCCATAATCATATTGCATGACTATTATAAAGTATGTGGCGTGCATAACAAACCGCATCTCACAGAAGGTGCGGCACGGCATATGAAAAAACGAGAGACGAGACACCGGCAAAGCGCATGAGGCGCGGTGCAGGCAGACAGGCAGGGCGTGATGAAGGACTTTGCCACGAGACAAAACAAGGAACGCCGCGTCCGGACAGACTACTCCCGAGGACTCATCTCAGAAACTGCCGTCCGTACCCGAAGGCGGAGGTATGACCGAAGGCGAGGGTGCCGGAGGCAGGTCGGGCATGATGGTGGGGTTGCGCGGCGGCTGTTTGCCGAAGACAGCCCTGTCCAGCACATCCTTCACAAGCCATCCCACGGGCAGCCTCACCACCACTCCGCGCCCGAAGTTTATAGCAGGCGTGACAATGGGGACGGTGGTCCAGCGGCGCAGATAGGGGTCGTACACACGCTCCACGCCAAGGTCTATGCCAAGCGTCTCGCCCATATAGCTGACATATCCTCCGTATGCCGAGCTACCCATATAAGGCATTGCAGCCATGGAAACGAACGGTGAGCTGTTGTAGAATCTGCCGAAGACAGTGAGCGAGAGATGCTCGTTGAAGGAGTAGGTGGCAGATGCGCTGACGCCATAGACAGTCTGCAGCCCACGGGTGAGCAGGTAGCGGTCGGCTGTGACGCCTGCCGTGAGCATGAGGTTGCCCACAGTGTGCACCGCCTGCAAGGATGCTTTCTGCCGCGAGAGCAGTCCGGGCATCGTGACGCGGCTGCCGCTTCCCGCGAGCGCACCGCCCTTCCAGCGCATCAGGTCGCCGCCGGAAGAGTAGTCGTAGAAGAAAATGTCGCGTGAGAAATCCGCGCCCGTGCGCGGCAGGGCGGAAGGATAACCGTCCGCAGAAATGCCGGAGGCGACGCGCCGCATGAGTGTGTCGGCTATGGCGTCGGGCTGACGTCGCACCTCGCCGGGAAGCGTGGTGAAGGGCTTGCGCGACACAGACGTGCCGTCGTTATAAGGCTCTGAGCCCGGCGACAAATCCCTGACGCCGGGTACGACATCAGGTTTCCTCACCGGCTCCTGTGCCCGAACGGCATTCACAGTGACGCACAGCGCAGCAGCAAACAATATGTTTCTGAGCCACGTCATAAGCAGTAGGCTACATGTTTATCTCATCATCCACACACCCTTATGCTCCACCATAGGCACGACAATCTCCTCCTTGGTGCTGTCACCGTAGCACAACAGGAGGTAGGCACTGCCCACATGGCGCGCCGTATCGGCTGACGCGCGCAACAGGCGCACTGAGGCTATGCCCCCGCGTTCCTCGCGCTGCTGCGCCGCGAACATCTTGGCGTTGGTTATGAGCTGCTCGCGATAGGAGCCGGGGATGCTGTCGGGACGGTAGAATCCGTCGACATAGGCATCGTATTTCCCCTCCGCGAGCCAGTCGTAATAGAGTTTTGCCGCATTGCCTGCAATCTCCCCGGCATGCGGCTCATGAGCCGAGCATCCGCACAACACGGCTGCCGCCATTGCCGCGAATATAAAAAAACCGCGCATACTGACCATTTGTTTTACAGCGTTATACCTTGACAACCGTCACTTCTGCCTTATGAAAACGTTTATCGGACAACCGTGCATAGGCCAGTTCTCGCGTATCTTGTTCTCGAGGAAGCGGCGGTAAGGCTCCTTGACATACTGCGGCAGGTTGGCGTAGAACACGAACGAGGGTATCTGAGTGTTGGGCAGCTGCGTGCAGTATTTTATCTTTATGTACTTGCCCTTTACCGATGGCGGCGGATAAGCCTCGATGAGAGGCAGCATCACCTCGTTGAGCTTTGCCGTGCCCACCTTCGACTTGCGGTTGAGATAGACGTTCTTAGCCATCTCAAGCACCTTGAATATGCGCTGCTTGGTGAGCGCCGAGGCGAAAATGATGGGGAAATCGACAAACGGAGCCATGCGTTCGCGTATGGCGTTCTCGAATGTCTTTATGACCACCTGGTCCTTGTTCTCCACCAGGTCCCACTTGTTGACCACGACGACAAGCGACTTGTTGTTGCGCTGGATGAGCTGGAAGATGTTCATGTCCTGCGACTCTATGCCACGGGTGGCGTCGATCATGAGTATGCATACGTCCGAATACTCTATCGCGCGTATGGAACGCATCACCGAATAGAACTCAAGGTCCTCGGTCACCTTGTTCTTGCGGCGTATTCCGGCAGTGTCGACAAGGTAGAAGTCGAAGCCGAACTTGTCGTAGCGCGTGTATATGCTGTCGCGCGTGGTGCCCGCTATCTCGGTGACGATGTTGCGGTCCTCGCCTATGAAGGCGTTTATCAGACTGCTCTTTCCGGCGTTCGGACGACCCACGACAGCGAAGCGCGGGATGCCGTCCTCGAGAATCTCCGACTTGTCGGACGGCAGCTTTGAGAGCACGAGGTCGAGCAGGTCGCCCGTTCCGCTGCCCGTCGCTGAGCTGATGCACTGCGGGTCGCCCAGTCCGAGCGAGTAGAACTCGGCGGCGTCGTATATCTGGCTGTTGTTGTCGGTCTTGTTAGCCACGAGTATGACAGGGCGTTTCGTGCGTCGCAGGATGGATGCCACGTCCTCGTCCCAGTCGGTGAGTCCGGTAGTCACGTCGACGAGGAAAAGTATGAGGTCGGCTTCCTCCGTCGCCACAAGCACCTGCCGGCGGATGGCGTCCTCGAAGATGTCGTCCGAGTTGACCACCCATCCTCCGGTGTCGACGACCGAGAACTCACGTCCGTTCCAGTCGCACTTGCCATACTGTCGGTCGCGCGTTGTGCCCGCAGTGTCGCTCACTATGGCGCTGCGCGTCTTGGTAAGTCTGTTGAAAAGCGTCGATTTGCCTACATTGGGGCGTCCGACTATTGCTACTAAATTTGCCATATATCTGGTGTTTTTAATTTCAATGATAATACAAACGAGCGAGAATAATGCCTGTCTTCAGTTCTCGGAGTGCAGCCTATATTATACAATCATAATGTAATGTCGGGCAATGGCGCATACATCATACTTGTCTCAGTGCCGCATCCTCCGCCCAACCGGCACGCCTTATCCCGGATTATAGCCGAAGTTATCAAGCTCGCGCTTTGAGTTGCGCCAGTCTTTGTCAACCTTGACGAATATCTCCAGCCACACATTCTTGCCGAAGAACTTCTCCAAAGCCTTGCGGCTCTCGGTGCTGACCTTCTTCAGCGCGACTCCCTGATGGCCTATGATGATGCCTTTCTGCGACTCGCGCTCTACATATATCACGGCTCCTATGCGTATGAGGCTGTCGGTCTCCTTGAACGACTCCACCCTCACCTCGACAGAATAGGGAATCTCCTTTGAATAGTAAAGCAGTATTTTCTCGCGCACTATCTCGCTCACGAAGAAGCGTGCGGGCTTGTCCGTGAGCTGGTCCTTGTCGAAATAAGGCGGCGAGTCGGGCAGAAGTTCCTTGACACGCTTCATGAGCATGTCGATGCCGAACTTGTTCTTAGCCGATATGGGCAGTATCTCGGCGGACGGCAGCAGACCGTGCCATTTCTCCACAAGGGCCACGAGGCTCTTGTTGTCGGTCTGGTCTATCTTGTTGATGAGCAGCAGCACGGGTATGGTCATCTTGGCAACCTTCTCGAGAAAGTCGCTGTTCTTCTCCGGATTCTCCACCACATCGGTGACATAGAGCAGCACGTCGGCGTCCTGAAGAGCCGACTCCGAGAAAGCGAGCATCGACTCCTGAAGCTTGTAGTTGGGCTTCAGCACGCCCGGAGTGTCTGAGAACACTATCTGCGCATCGTCGGTATTGACGATGCCCATGATGCGGTGGCGCGTGGTCTGCGCCTTGAATGTGGCGATGGAAATGCGCTCGCCGACAAGCTGATTCATCAGAGTGGACTTGCCGACGTTTGGATTTCCCACAATATTTACAAAACCTGCTTTGTGCATAAAATATATTTATGAGGAACAGGATAATGCAGACGGGCGGAAATAAAACTTGTTTTCTGCCTCCCGCGTGCTGTTTATCCGGGGACAAAGATACGTAAAAAATTCCGCACAGACAACATTACCAGTAAAGAATAAACGTAAAACGGAACGTACAATAAACTATGCGCGGGCACGTTAATTACATATAACAAGTAAACGATATGCGCTATGAGAAAACTATGTTTCATGCTTTTCACCGTCGCCGTGATGCTGTGCTCGTGCAGCAGCGAGCCGCATCCTGCCGACCCGGAGGCGTACAAGGCACTGCAGGAACTGAAGGAGAAATATCTCGTACTGATGTACGGCGAGTGGCGGAACGAGATGCCTTACGACGACGAAGGCTCGAAGTGGCAGGTCAGCCTGAGGCTTGACGAAGACAACTCGTACGTACTCACCTACTCTATCGCCACTTACTGCAGTGACGGAGAACAGACTGTCGCCCGCAAGGACGTCACCAAGGGGACATGGTCTCTGAGCGTGGTGCGCGACGACAACGACGGACTGCGTGAGGTGCTTGTGCTCAACGAGCTTCAGGAGAACGGCACCGTGAGAATGCTTGTGGACTTCAGAGACGTTGACAACGACGTGCTTCACATAGACCTGTATCCTTTCAGCGAGCTCAGAAGAGCTGAATGACGGCTCAAAAAAGTCAATATTCGGCATAAAAAATGTATTTTTCACAATTTTGTATTATATTTGCAACTGAATCAATATAATATAAATAATGACTCACAATTTATTGAAAGGTAAGCGCGGCATCATTTTCGGCGCGCTTAACGAAGACTCCATAGCATGGAAAGTGGCTGTGAAAGCCGTTGAAGAAGGAGCCGCCATCACCCTGAGCAACACTCCGATGGCACTCCGCATGGGTACGCTCGACGAACTGAGCAAGAAACTCAACGCGCCCGTAGTGGCAGCAGACGCCACCAGCGTTGAGGATTTGGAAAAGGTATTCACCGAATCGGTGAGACTCCTCGGAGGCAAGATAGACTTTGTGCTGCACTCCATCGGAATGAGCCCCAACGTGCGCAAACGCCGCACATATGACGACCTGGACTACGGTTATCTGCAGAAGACGCTCGACATATCGGCAATATCGTTCCACAAGATGCTTCAGGTTGCGAAGAAACAGGACGCCATAGCCGAATACGGATCGGTGGTGGCACTTACCTATGTGGCATCGCAGCGCACATTCTTCGGATATAACGACATGGCGGACGCGAAGAGTATGCTCGAGAGCATAGCACGCAGCTTCGGCTACATTTACGGCCGTGAGAAGAACGTACGCATCAACACCATATCCCAGTCGCCTACTCCCACGACAGCGGGAAAAGGCATCAAGGACATGGACAACCTCATGGACTTCTCCGACAAGATGTCTCCTCTGGGCAACGCATCGGCAGAAGAGTGCGCGAACTACTGTGTGATGATGTTCTCCGACTTCACCCGCAAGGTGACAATGCAGAATCTCTTCCACGACGGAGGGTTCTCCTCAATGGGCATGAGCCTTAGAGCCATGAACCAGTATGCGAAGGACATGGAACCGTATGAGGACGAGAACGGAAAGATAGTCTACGGATAAACGGCAGCGGAAACGCTGTATGGCAACAGACAAAACGGCACCACGCATTATCGTGGTGCCGTTTTGTCTTTTCATATAAATATCCGTCCGCATGGAAAAGTGCGCATGCGCGTCCGGCGCAAGATGGGTTTCCATATACTGACGGTACTCCTACCGGGCGACATACTTGCGTCCTCCCTGAATCACAACGCCTTTATAACCGTCACCGACAGGCTGTCCGCACAGATTGTAGCGTGAGTCCATGCCGTCGGGAAAATCCGCAACGACTTCGGAAAGGTCCGTGCTTCCGGGCAGCGAATAGGTGTATACCTCATAAAAACCGCCCACCTTGGTGCCTGACGGTGACGACATCATGACACTCACCTTGTCCTTACCGGCAGTAATGTCGCGAGGAATGCTGTACGTACGGAAGAAATAACGCCCCGGAGAATTGTGCAACAGCCGCTCGTCAGCAATCTTCTCGCCGTCCACGATGATGTCGAACGTACGGACATCCCATTCGTCTCCCCAATAAAGGAACATTATGCTATTGTCGCGGTCGGGACTTACAGCCATGTCGAAACTGATGCCGTCCATTCCCTTTCCGTCGACCCACGTGCGTCCGCGCGCCTCACCCGTCTCGCCGTTGCTCTTATAATTGTGTCTGGCTTTCTCGTCGCCCACCGGCAGGAAGAAGTCCTCCACATGTCCGCCGACAGCCATCTCGCTTGTACGGACGGTGCGCACGCCATACAGTCCGCCCACAATGTTGCCGGGCAAAGACTGCATCCTGAACGTCACACGCCTCTTTCCCTTGGTGAGATTGAACGGAACGGGATGATGCATCTCATAATACCGGTTAGGCATGAAGTTGTCCACATGGTCGTAAGAGAACTTCTCGCCGTCGGCGTAAATGTCAAACTCACGGTTTCCTCCGTCGCTTCCCCAGTGCCTGAGCACCAGTTCGCAGGGATGGTCCGGGTCGACCTCCATCGTATAGGATATCCATCCGTCAAGCGCGTCGCGCCATCCCAGACCGTTGTCACTGCGCATGCCCTCGCCTTGCATGTCGTGGGCACGCTCCGACTCCTCGTCGCACACCACTACCTTGTCGATATATACCTGCTCGTCGGCTATAGTCTCAGTGGCTGACGGAATCCATACCTTCATCTCGCCATTGCCACGATAGGAGCGCGCGAAATAAGGAATGAGCTTTACAGTAGCATCCTCCACAGCGGCACCCTCACCGTCTGCGACCACCTTTTTGCCATTACAGCTTATCATGCGGAAGTCGGCGAACAGGCTCTGCGACGGAGTCTCCACCGTGAAAGAGGCTCCTTCGGGCACTGCCAGATTATTAACGGCACCTCCGTTATCGGCGAACTCCGCGCAATAGACAAGCGGTCCGCGCTCCACAGCAAGCAATCCGGCATTGGTCTCGATGTTCTCATGCGACCTCACCTGATGCACGTCCATCGGAAAACCGACCACAATCTTGTCTCCGGCTTTCCATCCGCGGCTTATGACAGCATATCCGTCCTCCACAGCATAGTCGAGAGTCTCGCCGTTGACCGTTATCGACGGTTTGGCTGACGGTGCTTCCAGATATTGATAAAGGTCTGAGTCCACCGGTCTGCCGACAGCCCATCCCGGTATGCGAATCTTCATTTCGAGCTGCGGTGCGGTTATTCTGTCCACCGTGAATTCCACACGTCCCTCCCACGGATAGTCTGTGTTCTGGGTCAGAACCACGTCGCCGTCCTCCAGAGATATCTCACTTTCCGAACCGACAAACAGATTCACATAGAGAGTGTTTCCACGTGTGGCGTACACATATCCTGGCATCGAGGGGATGAGACGCGAGAGGTTAGTTGGGCAGCAAGACGTTCCGAACCACTCGCTGCGCTCCTGTCCGCGGCTGCTTGTCTCCAGACGGTTGGGATAGAAGAAATGATCGCCCTCGATGGAAATGCCGTCCAACACATTATTATATATAAGACGCTCCACGAAATCGAAATATCTGGCATCGCCATACATGCGGAACATACGCAGTCCGAACATGCATCCGGCAACTGAAGCGCATGTCTCGCAATAGGCAGTGGCATTAGGCAGCTCATAGTTCTCGCCGAAAGCCTCGTTCTCATCACGCGCTCCCAGTCCGCCGGTGATGTACAGTTTCTTGCTGACAATGTTCTCATAGATGGCGTCCACAGCCTTACGGTAGTCATCATCTCCCGCATACCGCGCCCAATCTGCCATGCCCGAATAAAAATACATAGCCCTTACGGCATGCCCGACAGCCTCACGCTGCTCCACCGCAGGCAGATGGTTCTGCCAGTATTTGCCGTTAACACGCAGGTCTGAAGAGCCGGGGTCAAACGTGCGCGAGCCTCTGCAGTAGAGGAAGAACTTGCATTCATCAAGATACTTCCGGTCTCCCGTCACCTCGTAAAGACGCACGAGAGCCATCTCGATAACGGCATGTCCGGGAGCTTCCTTTATACCGTTTTCATTGAACACCTCACATATGAGGTCCGCGCTGCGTATAGCCGCATTGAGCAGTTTGTCCTTTCCCGTCGCCTGATAGTATGCCACGCCAGCCTCGATAAGCTCTCCCATATCGAATGTCTCATGGCTAAGGTTCCAGTCGTTCTTCCATTTCTCACCGCCCATCCATTCATGGAGAGGATTGCCTATGGTCCAGTTTGTGAAAAGATAGCCGTCGGGTTCCTGTGCCGAACAGATGACATCGATCACTCCGTCGACATATTTCTCGAGCTCCTCGTCACGTTCCACGTTAAGCAGATAGGACGCTCCCTCTATCACCTTATATACTTCGGCATCGTCATAAGTAGTGCCCGACTGATAAGAAACATCTCCCTTTCTCACCTCTCCGGAAAGAATCTTCCCCGCAAGACGGAAGTTCTCTATCTGTCCGGCATCGGTGCACTTCTGAAAAGCATAACGTATGGTGCGCTTTCTGAGTACGTCCAGACGCTGGCGCCAGAACCTGTCGTTCACATGCACCTTTGTAAACGAGACAGGTTTTATGTCTTCCGCAGCACTAATGCAAGCACATGCGGTCATAAAACACACAATAATAAACAACCGACGCATTCCAATCATACTGTCCTTTTTATTTTTCAAACTGACGTAATTATAAAAAACCATATATACTTATTCTGTTATAAACATCCTGTATCACTCACATTATCACTTTCCTGCCGTCTTCCTTTATATAAATTCCGCGCTGCGGAGAGGACACTCTCTGTCATGAGACATTGTAATAGACACTGTCCCCGCCATCATCCGACGTAATGCCTCTTATATCATCAAGCACGTCACAGGACACTTCAAGCACCGTATAGCTCCTCGCTTCAAGCGTCATCCGCATGCCATCCGGCACACTTTCGCGCGGGACAATCTTCTCCGGCTCGTGCGGAGTGTTCGTGTCTGTAAGGTCTCCGTAAAGAGACAGTCTCCTGATATTGCCTGTCTTGCCGGCGTTCCGCATGTCTATCTCGACCGGTATGTCGGCAGAAGAAGTGTTCACAATGTGCATTACTACGGTGCGACCGTCCTCACTGCGTGTCGCTGTCATATTGATGTTGCGGTTTCTGCACGCGCTCCTTATAAGAAGCGGCTGGTGATGTGAGGCAGCCATCTGCTGCGCGTAATACGGAGGCTGGCACCATGACATGTGGCTGTTGAAGAATATCTGTCCCTGATCCCATCCGTTGTCGTTCTGCAGATAAGGCTGCAAAGCGTTGGCGGGACTGTCGAGCTGCACGAATCCGTCCATCCTTCTGACGGCGTTGAGAACAATGGCATGGCTTAGCGCACGGTGCATATTGTGAGTGTTGCCGTTCTCTTCAAGTATGGCACATTTCATTGTTGTCTGCGGATTCCAGCCGAGGAACATGCTCCGCATGGTCTTCAGCTCGGTCTCGACCGCACGCGCCTGGTCTGTCTCATCCGTCCATGGATGGTAGTCCCACAACGCCGCCTTACCGTCAAGAGCCCTGAACACATATTCCATAAGCTCCGGTTTGTCCTGCCTCCACCACGCCGCGTTTATGAACTGAAGCTCCGGATAAAGAGGACGTATGGCATTGTAGAAGGCGAGAAACCTCTCCACGTAATGCTCATATGTGGCAAATGACTCGTCACCGATGTTCTCCTCGTTCCCTATCTCGATATATTTCACACCGTAAGGCTTGAGCTCCTCCAGCAAGGCGAGGACATCCTGAGGGTTGTCTTCGATGTTTATGCTGAACGTGGGTTCCGTTCCTATCTTACGCGCAAAGTCCACAAACTCGATTATTCCGAATCCGTTCGTACTGTAGCGATACCAGTGTCCATTGTATGGGGGACGTTTGTCGCGCGGTCCCATCATGTTTTTCACTCTGTATTCCGGAGCGTTTATCATTGTACCTCCGTATCTAAGGAAAGTAAGCCGCTCGTTAATGAAGTCCTGAGTAAGGTCAGCCCTGTAAGGATAACTTTCAGTATGGAGCACCGCCATGTCCACCCACATGGAGCCTTCCCCGCCAAGTGCCACGACGAAACGTGCGTTGCTGTCGGTCGCATCAGGAGTCATCCCGAAATCGAAACGTTTCCACTCCGTGCCGAGTCCGCTTATATCCTTACGGCAATATTCCACTCTTCCGTCCGCACTCTGCAATGCCACGTAAGCCGTCTCCGCATCACCTTTCAGATATACGTATCCTGACATACGCTCCCCGGCAGTTATTCCGATGCCCCACTTGTTCAGTCCGAAATTGCATATGCCGTCATCCTCGGAGCCGCTGACCTTCTGTGAGTACGTGCCGTTGAACGCTTGAGTGCCGTCGTGAGTGTAAACGCCGTCGCCGACTTGCATCCACATGCCGCTGACACCAGTCGGAACGCTTCTCAGAGCGACCGTCTCACCATTGAGACTGATATTGCGGAAGCTCGCCGGACCGTCGAAAGTACGCAGTCCAACCTTGCCTTTCATCAGCGGACTGTGCTCATCCACATACTCATATACGTTCTTACCGTTGAGCCAAACGGAAAATGTGTTTCCTGAGAAATTGACCCGCAGCCTGTTCCAGTCAGAAGAATCGAACGACAGCTGTACGTTTTCTATCGGCTGCCAGTCATGGTCGTGCTTTCCGATAACAAGCGTGTGGTCGTCCGCATCAAGACTTATCTCATATCCTCTGAAAGCGTCCGCACCGTCGTCCGCATCCGATACGTCTATTATAAAACCCGAAATGGAACGCTCACCGTCCATCCTCACGTCAGCCTCAACCGACCCTTCCTGCATGTCGCGGCTCTGATATACCGCCTTGGCAAATGCTGAAGTATATGTCTTCATGACGTTATCCTCAACCGTCCAGCAATCATCATAACGTCTGAAATTCTCGACATCGTCAGCCATCGCCCTGAATTCTATCTTACTGCCGTCTACCTGCAGATTCCTGAAACTTGCCGAACCGCCATAGCTTCTCAACCCCACATATCCGCCTTCCAATGGATTTGACGTGTCCTCATAATCGTATATCCTGTCGCCGTTAAGGAAAACCGAGAGCCTGCCTCCGTCAAAATCCACACGCAGCCTGTTCCATTCCTCGTGGCTGACAGTCAGAGGCACCTCCGCCACAGGTTGCCAGTTGTTCTCATGCTTGCCCACAACGAGTCTGCGCTCCGCAGCATTCACGCTCACCTCATAGCCGTTGAAAGCGTCGGCTCCGTCCGCAGCACCGCTCACGTTGATGATGAAGCCCGCGATGGCAGACGCTCCGTCAACACGCATGTCCACCTCTGCCGAGGCGTCATTCAGACTGCGCTCCTGCCAGACAATCTTCCCGAAACCGTCTGTGTCAAGCCTCAGCACACCGTCCTCCACAAACCATGGGTTGTCGTAAGACACAAAACCGCTTACCGAAGAAAATGCGGGCTCCTCAAAACTCTCACCGAATATGCGCTGGTCATACAGTCCGCCGTATATCTCATGATTCACATCCTCAGCTCCGGCACCGTATATCAGTTCGGGAACAGAGCCTTCAATACGGGACGCGTCCACCGTGATGACGGTCTGTGCAGGCAACTTCAAAGTGACTGTAAACGCCAACAAAGCAACAATAATATTCCTCATAAAGCTGTCCGGTTTTTGATTCTGTTATGAAAGTAACGGTTAATAATAACTCCGATCGCACCACAAATATAGCGGAAATATTCCATACTGATACGAACTGGTATGGTTTTTAATTTTTTATAACATTCTTATTATCAGCCGTAATCATAGTTACAATGTCTTATTTAAGCAAATTAAACAATGTGAATAAGCCCGCTTTACAGAATATTATACGTATATTTGCACACGACAAGATATGTGTATAACATATAATAAAGAAAGAATGATACAGAACGAATCCAAATACAAGCTGGTGGTAAACCATGTGATAGACGGCATAAACAGCGGTGAGATAAACAAAGGCGACCGTCTGCCGTCAATCAACGAGTACCGCCACATGTTCAATCTGTCACGCGACACGGTGTTCGCAGGTATAAAAGAGCTCAAGGCACACGGCATAATATCGTCCGCACCGGGCGTAGGCTACTTCGTGAGCAACGTGCGTCTGAACCTCAGACAGAACATTTTTCTGCTCTTCAATGAGATGAACTCATTCAAGCAGGAGCTGTACAACGCCTTCATGTCGGGTCTCGACAAAGACGACAAGGTGGACCTGCAGTTCCACAACTACAACAGGCGCGTGTTCGAGACACTTCTCCGCGAGGCAAACGGGAAATACACCACATACGTGCTCATGCCAGGCAAGTTTCAGGGGCTGGCTCCGCTGCTCGACAGCCTCAACGGCAGGGTGTTCCTGCTCGACCATTACCACAATGAGCTTCGGGGACGTTACTCCGGTGTAGGACAGAACTTTGAGGACGACACATACAACGCCCTTGTCTCGGAACTGCCTCGCCTGCGCAGATACAAACGCATATGCATGATACAGAGCGAGGCTAAAGAACCATACGAACGGTTCACCGGACTTCAGAGATTCGCACGCGAGAACGGTTTTGAATGCAAATACATGAACGGATTCAACGGCAAGCACATCAGCATGGCAGACCTGTTCATAATAGCAAACGACATCGACCTTGTCAAAGTACTGAAACAGGCGGCGCGGCAGAACATGGAGCCGGGACGCGAATTCGGCATCATATCCTACAACGACACCACGCTCAAGGAGATTCTTGCCGGCGGCATAGCGACACTGTCGACAGACTTCAGGAAAATGGGAAAGACAATGGCGACGCTTCTCAAACGCAAGGAGATAGTGAACATCGACAACGACTGGAACCTGACAATACGCAAATCGCTGTGACAGAGGCATGAGAACATCTCTCAACGACTGTTGTCCTACACAGCCGCCCGCATCATTCTCCGCCGTGAGAGACACCCATCCGTGTAGGGAAAGCATAAGTCCGGACACAAAGAAAAAACGTGTGCACGGTATCACACCATACACACGTTCATAAAGTGTTTAATCTATGATTCACTAAAATTATCTTGCCTCAGCGACCTTGTCGCCGTCGTAAGCCCACTTATAGAATGACGCTCCGTGAACGAAACCGGCTCCGAACGCCGTGAATATCACATTGTCGCCTTTCTTGAGCTGCTTCTCGAAATCCCACAGAGCAAGCGGAATGGTGGCTGCACTCGTATTGCCGTAGTGCTGAATGTTCACCATCACCTTCTCCATAGGTATTCCCACACGTTTGGTCACAGCCTCGATGATGCGCATGTTCGCCTCATGAGGGATGACCCATTTCACGTCGTCGGCAGTCAGGTTGTTGTTCTCCATCACTTTGAGCACGTCGTCGCCCATGTTGGTCACGGCATAGCGGAACACCGTGCGACCCTCCTGATACAGGTAGTGCAGACGATGGTTCACAGTGAAATGAGAAGCGGGACAAACCGAGCCTCCGGCTTTCATGTGAAGGAACGGCAGTCCGAGCCCGTCGGTACGGAAGAAAGTGTTCTGCACACCTACGTTCTCCTCCTGCGTCGCCTCAACGAGTACGGCACCCGCACCGTCTCCGAAGAGCACACATGTGGTGCGGTCGCGATAGTCGACGAGCGACGACATCTTGTCCGCTCCGATGACAATCACTTTCCTGTAGCGTCCGCACTGAATCATCGATGCCGCCTGGTCGAGTCCGTAAAGGAATCCGCAGCACGCAGCCTCGAGGTCGAACGCGAATGCGTTCTTCAGTCCCAGCTTACCCAGAACGATAGATGCCGTTGACGGGAACTTATAGTCAGGCGTTGTGGTGCACACAATGATGGCATCGATGCTGTCCGGATCGGTTCCGGTCTTTTTGAGCAACTGCTTGGCAGCCTTGCGCGCCAGATAGCTTGTTCCCAGTCCTTCCTCCGTGAGGATGTGACGTTCCTTTATACCGACGCGAGTCATTATCCACTCGTCGCTCGTGTCAACCATGCGCGAAAGTTCCTCGTTGTTGAGGACATAATCGGGCACGTATCCTCCGATGCCGGTGATTATCGCGTTGATCTTTCCCATCTATTATTCAGCAACTTCCTTTACGATAGCCACCTTGCCTCTGTAATATCCGCAAGTCGGGCATACTGTATGATAAACATAATAAGCGCCGCAGTTGGGGCATACTGCCAGTGTCGGTGCCACTGCCTTATCATGGGTTCTTCTTTTAAGTGTACGAGTCTTTGACTGTCTTCTTTTAGGATGTGCCATTTTCTTTTAATCTTTAATTATTGTTTTTAATTTTTCCAGTTCACTCCAGCGCGGATCCACCGCCTTGACGCCGTCCTCCTCGCTGCTTCGGGCAGCCGAGTGCTCTTCGAGAGCCTTTATCATGACAGGATTGCATTTGCCAGGTGCATGCACGTGTCTGACGGGAACGGCAAGAGCAATGAATTCGTATATGAGCCACGCCACGTCGAGAACGCCTTCGTTCTCATCCACTATGACGAGGTTTTCGTCTTCCGAACATTCTTCACCAAACTTAGCCACGATGTGTCTTTGCGCCTCAACAGGCTGTTCCATATCGTCAAGGCACAGGTCGCATGCCACTGTAACCGTGCCTGAAATGGAGAAATCCAGCTCGTAATGAACGGACGAGCGACGCACGTCAAGACGCACATGCACACTGCCTCCACCTACTTCCGAACCGCCAACGGCACTGAAGTAAGCATCGCCGAGGTCATACTGAAACGTCGTGACACCGGTCTCCAACCCTTTCAAATCTATTTTAAAAGACTCCAAGCTGAACATCGGGCTATAAGGATAGTCTGTGCAGACACTGCCGGAACTGTGAAACGGCATGCCTCACGGGCACGTCGGGCGATGTCTGCCTTTGGGATGCAAAGTTACAAATTATTTTCATACCAGCATATAAAAAAGCGAAAAATCATGTTATTTAAGTATCTGACACCGATAACGGGCCGTGTTTGCCGCTCCTTTCCGCACACTTGGGCAGAAACGTGCAACCAAAACCGGCCGCCCGAACGTCAAAAACAGCCAAACGGTAATGACGCGCCGGCAGGAGCATCCCCCACCCTGCGTGCGCACGTATTTGCAAATTTCCGTTAACATCCATTCACATTCCGCACACTGGATTTAACACATTATTTTCCCGATTACAGAGAAATTCCGTACGCCGGTCGCTCTCCGGAAAGCCCGTTCCGTACATTCCGCATAGCGACACCGCGCTGACGGTCTTGCGAAAGAGCCCGTTTCACGCTCTGATATTAACTGTTTTAGGGTCTGATATGCACCATATCACCACCTGAAACGGCCCGTATCGGAGTGCAATAAAGGCTCTTTCGCAGGACGAAGAAAATACCATCGGAATATCATCTCCGGTAAATCACTATCTGTCAACAACTTACAAAGACTCGTCATTTTTACGATTTTCCGCACAAAATCCTGTCACGGACGATTTCACGAGAATTTTACGCAAATTTCACGATGAAAATTTAACTTTTCCGACCGTGCTTTTTGTTTTTTTATATCTCTGCGGATGGTCTGACGGAGAGTGTCCACCCGTGCCGTCGCTGTCACTCACCGGCCGCACATCATGAACAGAAATGAGAGCCGTATGAAGCCCTACGGATAATTTAAATTAAAAAACATATCATCCTTTTGCGCAAGTTGTTGTATTTCATTACCTTTGTATAATACACAAGACTGCGGGCGGAAAGACACAGAACAGAACACCATTCCGCCAGGATGCACGCATCTTTTCATGCCGATAAAAGGAAACCAACATACTAACCCTCAAAAACAATAATGCCAACATGAAACCAGAACCTATCAGAAAAAGACGGACGGCAATGCTCGCCGCGCTGTTAGCAGGCGCGCTGTGCGCGTTCGGACAAGCAACGACAGACTACAACGAACTGCCCAACCCCACCGCAAGAGACGCCAAGGCATGGAGCGCGGTGAAGAAAGTCACCGCAGGATGGGGCGACACCGACACCCGTTACAACAAGGAACTGCCCGCCAAGGCCACCGCCGGGAGCATCAGTCTCACGGCATGGCGGGGCGAGAAAGTGTCGGCGCAGCTCGCCGTGAGCACGCCGGAGAAACTTTCCGCGCTCACCTTCGAGGCAGGCGACCTCACCGGCTCAGCCTCAACAATAAGCAAGGCGAACGTACGGACTGCCTTCGTGAGATATGTCATGGCGGACGAACTGCAGAAGGACGGACAGAACACGTGCGGCGGACGCAATCAGGATGAATACAGACATTTTCTCGTGGCCGACCCGATAGACCATATTACGCGTCAACTCGACATGGAGCCCAACACCACCCGCTGCGGATGGGTGAGCATAAGCGTGCCGCAGAATGCCAAGGCAGGCACATATCGCGGCACCGTAGAGGTGAAGGCCGACGGCAAAACGATAGCGTCGCTGCGCCTCAACCTGAAGGTGACTAACCGTACACTGCCTTCAGCCAAAGACTGGAAATTCCACTTAGACCTATGGCAGAATCCTTACGCCGTGGCGCGTTACTACAACGTGGAGCCGTTCAGCGACGAGCACTTCAGACTCATGCGCCCGATAATGCAGCTCTACGCCGATGTCGGCGGCAAGGCCATCACCGTGTCGATGATGCACCGTCCGTGGAACGGACAGACCTACGACGCCTTCCCGAGCATGATAACGTGGATGAAGAAGGCCGACGGTACATGGGCGTTCGACTACACGGCGTTCGACAAATGGGTGGAGTTCATGATGAGTCTCGGCGTGAAAAAACAGATAAGCTGCTACTCCATGATTCCGTGGAAGCTCTCTTTCTCTTACCTCGATCAGGCCACCAACTCGTTCAAAGCCATCGACGCCAATCCCGGCGACAAGGCCTACGAACAGCTGTGGACGGAGATGCTTCGCTCGTTCGCCGCTCATCTGAAAGAGAAGGGATGGTTCGACATCACCCACATAGCCATGGACGAACGCCAGCTGAAGGACATGCTCGCAACGCTCGAGGTGATACGCAAGGCCGACAGCGGCTTCAAGGTGGCGCTCGCAGGCTCATATCACAAGGAACTTGAGGACAAACTTGACGACTACTGCGTGATAATAAACGAGAAATTCCCTGCCGAAACCGTAGCCAGCCGCCGCGCCGCAGGCATGAACACCACGTTCTACACATGCTGCACACCGCCACGCCCCAACACCTTCATACAGAGTCCGCCGGCAGAGTCGGAGTGGCTGGCATGGCACAGCGCAAAGGAAGACCTCGACGGATATCTGCGCTGGGCGTTCAACAGCTGGACCGCAAGTCCCCTAACCGATGCATGCTTCACCGCATGGCCGGCCGGCGACCCGTTCCTTGTCTATCCCGACGGCCGCAGTTCCATAAGGTTTGAGCGTATGGCAGAGGGCATACAGCAGTATGAGAAAGTGCGCCTGCTGAAGGAGGAAGCCCGCAGCAAAGGCAACAAGTCGATGCTGAAGAAGATAGAAAACATACTGTCGGCGTTCGACGAGAAACTGCTTGACCAGACAACGGCCACCGAAGCCGTGAACAGGGCGAAGGCTGCCATAAACAGACTATGACGCCGCCGGCACACTGCGACAATATGCGAAGACCGTGGCACTGAGGTTCTCAGCCCGTGCCACGGTCTTCTTCGTTATACATTCCGCAGCGATATGCATGCCGCCACCGTGCCGCAGCCATGCCCGTATCGCGCAGAATAAATATTATGACCTACTATGATGAAACGTAAAATCCATCTGTCCGTCCCATACGCCGTGCGCCGGAGACAGACAGATGTTGCAGGGTTCCGATCAACGGAATTGCGGATTATTCGCCTGTTGTTTTCTTTTTAAGAAATATATTCACTGTGTTCTCACCCGAGGTGCCGCCTTTATTCACCACCACCGACTCTATGTCGTTCGGCAAAAGGGCTTCAACCTCTTCCTTTGTCACGGTCTTGCCGTCAATCATATAGGTGGGTTCTTTCTCCATATTGTAAACCTCGACAGTCGTTGGTTTCTTTCCATCACTGCTCAACTTGACAATTCTCATATCCTTCACGTCACCCACTGTCACAGGATTGCCCTTCTGGTGTATCGTAATAGTATTCACCTTGCCTGCTGTTGCCTTATTTTCTGAAGATGCGGAAGAAGCAGAAGACTCACCGGCAGACTTTTTCATGGTCACCACAATTACTCCATTCTTCGCCTTATTACCATATATCTTAGTAGCAGAATCATCCTTAAGTACAGTCACCGAATTTATTTTTGACGCGTCAAGACCATTCAACTCGTTCATGTTTGTCTCACGGCCATCAATCACCACAAGCACATCGTCTGAGACAGACTTTGCTCCCACTCTTACAGATTGTTTCACTGAGTCAGCCGGCACAGCCATTTTTCCGGTGGCGGAAACCTTCACCGATGTCATATTCTCACTCTTTGCGTCTGCCTTCACAATCATTGCGCCGGCTTCAGACACAACCTTGTCACTCTCCAGTGCCACCTCACCGGCCATCTTTGTGGCTGCCGGAGTGGCGAAAACAAGCACTGACACTGCGGCCAAAGGAAGCACTGCGGCTGCCTTGACACGGTTCCACGGATTTGAATTTTTCATTTTCATCATAGTTATACGTTTTTTTAAGTTGGTTTGATTCAGATTGTTTGCCATAGCGAAAAGGCGTTCGCCCACTGCCTTGCGTATGAGAAGGAGCTGATAGCCGGATGCATCGACACCCCGGCGGAGCACGGCATCGTCGGCCTCATATTCGTGAACGTCGCGCAGTTCGGCACGCAACAGCCACGCCGCCGGCGAGAACCAGCAGAACATTATTATGGTGTTACACAGAGCTATATCGACGGAATGGAGGCGGGACACGTGTGCCTGCTCGTGTATCACTATCTCCCGGGCTCCCGCCGCGTAGTCTTTCTCACTGATGACTATGCGCCGGAACCAGCTGAAAGGTGCTCTGTCGCCGGGCACTACGGTCACCATCGCGCCGCAGGTCTCACACCGCCGTCCACCACGTAGAAGCATCGTAAGGCGCAACAGCGACACCACCGAGCGCAACAGAAGCAGCGCGAAACCGGCCATCCACACCAGCGTGAGCACTTGTATGAGCGTCAGCCCCGCCCCGTCGCCCTCCGCTTCGACCGCAGTCTGTACGAAGGCAGCTTCGGCAAGGGCGATGGTCTGATGTACGGGAGCAGGTGTCTCCAGCGTGATGTGCATGAGAGGCAGCAGGAGAGCGGCTGCCTGCATCGTGAGCAGCACACCGCGGTTGAAGGCATGAAAGCTCTCGCGGCTGAGCAGCAGTTTGTATGTCAGATAGAATATGGTCTGAAAAACTGCCACCTTTATTATATATACGAAGAACATTCCCATTGTGATAGTGTTTACAGGTTAGCTTTGTCTGATTGTCTGACGGGCGCACGGCAACGGCCTGCACGCCATGGAGAGAGCGGATAATGGCGTGGAATTATTTGTCCTTCACCATGTCTATAAGTTTCTTCAGGTCTTCCACGGTGAGGTCTTCCTCCTTCACGAGCGACGACACGGCGTCGAGATAGGAATTGCCGAAGAACTTGCTGATGACGTTTTTAAGCGATCCGCGGCTGTACTCGTCGCGGCTCACCGTGGCGAAATACTGGAAACAGCGTGCCGACAGAGCGCGGTGCGACAGAAAACCTTTCTCCTCAAGTATGCGCACGAGCGTCGAAAGAGTATTCACATGCGGCTTCGGGTCGTCATAACAACTTTGAAGTTCGCGTATCTGCATGTCGCCGCGACTCCAGTAGTGGTTCATTATCTCTTCTTCCTTGTTTGTAAGTGTCTTCATAACGGTTTCTGTTTTTTACAATGGCAAAGTAACTAAAACTTTTAGTTGAATGCAAGAAAAGAGAGTTAATAAAACTAAAACGGTTAGTTATTTAACTAATTCTCTTAGTCAATAAAGACTTTACTGTATGCCGACGGCTTAATTTTTCATTAACCACACGTATGCGGCGGGATGCCATACCGTGACATACAAAAACAAAAAAACAGGTGCCGCACGATGCTGTCATTTCGATAAAGAGAAATGACAGCCATGCGACACCTTATTATATATATACCTCGAATCACACCAGACCGTCAAAACAGCCATTTCGTCCTGCCGTTGACTCATCAGAGCCCTTCGCTGTTTACAATATCATCCTGTCCCGTTATTATCTCTGATGCAGCCCTCCGCATCTTCTACAGAACCGTAAAAACAGCCTGTGTGAAATCATCATGAAGCACGTATGAGGTCTGACGGCGGATTCGGGCAAGACAGTTCACAATACCACCTTGCAGCTCTTATTGCCTATTTTCACGACAAACACGCCCTTTCCCAAATCAGGAAGCGTCGTCAGTGCCGTACCGTCGCCTTTCAACGAGCATACCACCTGTCCGGAAATGTCAGTAACCAGAATCCGCATTTCTTCCGGTATTCCCTTTAATACAAGGCGTCCGTTGTCAACAGAGACACTGCCATCAGCGGCAACACCGTCTATTCCGGTCAGACCGTCATCGGCTGTGACGACACAACTTGCCATATAACCTCCGTCAACCGTCGTCACATACACAATTGCAGAACCGTATCCCGAGCAAAGCACCCTACCGTTACTTACAATAGCGACAGACTCATCGGAAGAGCTCCAGTTCAATTCCTTGTTTGTGGCATCGGCAGGCTGTACGCTCGCGACGAGCTGTTCAGCGTCCCCTATCTTACCGAATGAGAGTTCAGACTTACTTAATGAGACACCGGTCACAGGCTGGTTTACGGTCACCACACAGAAGTCGCTGATGCCCTCATCCTCGCTTGTGGCACGGATAACAGTCTGTCCGGCTTTTACACCTGTCACTACACCCTTGCCGTTTACGTCCGCCACATCCGGATTGTCAGAACTCCATACAATGCTCTTATTGTCCGCATCATAAGGAAGGATTGTCGCCGTGAGCTGTATGTCATCCCCTGTATCCACTGTCACACTCCTGTTGTCCATCCTCAATTCTGTCACAGGCTGATAAACACGCACCCTGCATTCAGCGGTATAGCCACCGTCAACGGCAGTGACAGTTATGACAGCCTCACCTTTTGACTTTCCGCTGACCACTCCTTCCTCATCAACAGAAGCGACACTCCCGTCACTGCTGCTCCACACAAGCCTTCCGTCAGTCTTTCCCTCAGGCTGAGCGACAGCAGCAAGCGTCAGTCTGCCGCCTTTCCTCACCCTTGCCTGCTCTGTCTCAAAGCGAATTCCCACGGTGTGTTCATAAACATCAAACTCGCAGACATCGGTATACCCGCCGTCTTCTGTCGTAGCCTGTATTCTCGCCTTCCCGTATGATTTCAGCACTACGAAGCCATCATCATCCAGTGCAGCCACACGTTCGTCCAACGACTTGAGCGTGTAATTCCTGTTCAGTGCGTTTTCGGGAACTATCGCTACATCAGGTTTGAATCTGTCTCCAACATACACACATTCCTCAGGCTTGCCTATAGAGACGCCTTTCACCGGTATCTCCTCTATTATGGTGGCGTATTTCCAACATTCAGCCTTTTCATAGTTTGACTTTGAGCCTTGCGGCACATGTACCACACAACCGCTGAGTTCCATGCCTCCACTATACCTCCTGATGAATTCCGGAGGCACCCCGCTTTCCATGAAGAAATGTATATGCTTGTCCGACTCAATCTGTTCTCTGTTTCCATACCTGTCAACCTTATTGTCTATTACGGTCAATCCCGCAGGTATATGAATGACGGTTCCCTCTTTCCTTATAAGAAACGAACTTGTATACCACACCTTCATTCCGGACGGGAGTCTTATGGTGTCACCCTTCAGATATAAATCCCTGAAAGCGGTACGGGCGATTCCCTCTATCGCGTCAGTAAGATTAATGTCTATCTCGTCTGTAGTCTCACCATAGCTCTCTTCCCGTTTCACAAAAGCGTTACGCGGAAGATATCTCACAGTGGAAGGCAAATGAATCTTCTTTACTGATAATGCGGAGTATGTATCAAGTGTGTCCACGCCCTCCCGCAAATACAGATAATTGGCAAGAAAATGATTCTGGCGATAGAGAGTAAAGCTCTTGTAAGAAGGTCCTCCCAACACCAGCGTGTCTATGACATTGTTCCCTGGCTCGTCAAAGCCCGACGGACCGCTCTTATAAAAATAATTTATCCTCTCCGCATTCACAGGCAAGGACAGGTAGGTGCCTTGCTTCTGCTCCTGGAAATAAAACCCATAGCTCACCTCGTTGTCCTTCACTCCTCCGCCCGACACGATATTGGCATCAGACAAATCCACATGGACAAGACTCTTGTTCTTCATCATCCCTTTCACGAAAGCAAGGTCCGTACCGTTGATATAGCCTGTCACCTTAAGGCTCTTCAGCGACACCTGGTCTGTGTAAGCTATCTTGCTCGACAGCCAGCCGGGCATCTGATTGTCCACAGTCATGGCTTCCGACTGCGCCGAGACACCGATACTGCAGAGCGACAGCATGATTAAAACAATATATTTCCTCATATATCATTAATTTAATACGCCTATAAACTCCCGGATTCGGCATTATAACATAATACGGAAAATAAAAGGTTACACAATAAAAAAGACGTGGGAGTCTAAACTTCATGCTTATCCCAGTCTCAGGCCTTCGCATTGCCTCCACAGAAGGATAAGCAACGCAGCCAGCCCACGTCATGACATATCATACTAATACATCCCATCATGACCTGCATGACGGAATGGTGTACAATACACCCCACGCAGACGCTTCCGTTGCCATATCTTCTTCTGTGTCAAGTTTGCGAAGTTTGAGACTAGAAGATAACGCTCGTAAACGTCATTTTATCAGTAAAACCACCCGCCAGCCCATAAGAGCCGGCTGTAATCGGAAGCAAAGATAGCGATTTTTTATTTATCCTCAAAATAAAACAAAGCATCTCACGCGCATAACGTCAAAAACATTATGGCATATGGAAAAAGGCGATACGGGATGGCTGTAATCGCCGTTGATGCAGGCATAAACATCCGACCAGCCACATCATCACGCCTGACGCAGAGCAAGACTGCGGCGGGGAAGCAAGGAGACAACCTGCCACACAGAAGTAGAGACGCAAAATCTTGCGTCTCACGAGGAAAAAAATGCATTTATCATCACCGAATCATTACACACGTTTATGGTGATGGAGAGGACGGGAGACGCAAGATTTTGCGTCTCTACAAGGCGGAAACCGCGATGGGTGGATGGGGATTGTCTATGCGTGGAGGGGCGTGGAGAGGACGGGAGACGCAAGATTTTGCGTCTCTACAAGGCGGACGCCGTTGGGATGGAAGGATGGGATATGGGGGATGACAAATAAACAACGCGACACACAAACAGGCATGAGCCGGGATGCCGCATGGCGCACTAAAATCAGTGACGTGCCGTGTCAGGCTGAATGCGGGCGTCATCTCCGCCTCTTGCCCAGTTCTATGCGGAACGTCGTGCCACGTCCGGGCTCCGAGCTTTTCACGAATATCCGGCCGTGATGATACTCCTCCACGATGCGTTTGGCGAGCGACAGACCCAGTCCCCAGCCCCGTTTCTTGGTGGTGAAACCCGGTCGGAACACGTTGCCGATGTTTTTCTTGGGTATGCCCTTGCCCGTGTCGCTCACCTCGATGGCGGTGCGTCCCGGTCCGTCGGAGACGGTTATGGTGATGCTTCCCTCACCGCTCATGGCGTCGACGGCGTTCTTGCAGAGGTTTTCTATCACCCACTCGAAGAGCGAGGCGTTGATGTCCACCGTGACATCTGTATCGGGGAAGCGGCACTCAATGCTTATCTTCGTTGACGTGCGGCGGTTCATGTAGCTCACCACATTACTCATTACGTCGCGCAGGTCGGTGGGAACGAGCTCCGGCAGCGACCCGATCTTGGAGAAGCGGTCGGCTATCAGCTGCAGACGGCTTATGTCGTTGTACATCTCGGGGATGAGTTCGTCCTCCGGATAAGTCTCCTTCAGCACCTCCACCCATGCCATGAGGCTCGATATGGGCGTGCCGAGCTGATGGGCTGTCTCCTTGGAGAGCCCCACCCACACCTTGTTCTGTTCAGCCTTCTTCGACGTGAGCAGTGCGAAGATGGCTATCACCACGAATATCATCACCACCCCGAGCTGCACGTAGGGATAGGACGACAGGCGGCGCAGCATCACCGAGTCGTCGTAGCACACATACACGTAGTCGGACGGTACATTGTCAGACAGCGCCACCTTTATCACCTTGTCAGAGCGTAGCAGGCGCAGTCCCTCCGCCCTGACATAGGCGAGCGTGTCTGCATAAGTGTCGCATGAGCTGATGCTGAGGTTGCGGAATGTCTGCACGTTGCGGCTCTCGTCCATCACGATGACGGGTATAGTGGTATTGCCGTTGAGCACCTTGAGCACGAGGTTGAGGTCGGCGTCGCTGTCGGCGTTGCTGAAAGTGCGCATCGCCTCCGCCCACGTCTCCATCTTCTTGTGCTCCTCTGCCGAGAGATCGCGGATGAGAAAATGAGACACGAGCAGCGATGCGACAGCTATTATCACGGCTGCCACAACGAGCAGAATCTTAACACGGCGTATCTGGTCTGTCCATTGCATACTGATAAGATAACGCTCATAACCTCCGTTTATTGTACAGCCGCGCGGCGGCGTGAGCACAGGCGGTGTGCCGGTCGGGCAGATGAATAAATATGCAGTATGAGGACGGCGGATGAATATTTATTCAGCGTCAACCTCGCGAGAAGCGTTTTTTCACATGCGGACGGTGTTCCGGGTGCGAATACGCGAGTTTTGAGCGATTCAGACAACTCTCTGACGCACAGCGCATTAAGCATACCAGCCCGTTCAAAGAGCGTTTCCCGCCATGCCGAACGGGCTTTTCGACATGGCGAAAGAGCCTTTCCTGGGGCGTGACACAGGCTGTATGGCAGTGCCGCAAAGCATGTTCCGCATCGCGAAAAAGGCTTTTCCGCACCGTGAAAGGCGCGCGGCGGGCAATAGCTACGGTATGTCACGTCACGGAAGAGCCTTTTCCGCGCACCACGACAGACATTCCGCCAGTTTCGCGTTTCTGCTTTGCAGATTTTTGTTGTCAATATTTTTTACCGCGCAGAACGTATAATTATTCATTCCGAACCGCATTTTATAAAAAACCGGATTGCGCCTGCGACGGCATAGCGACGGTGTGGCAGCGGCAGGGATGCATATTTCATATCGTCCACGGTGACGGATTCAACGGTATGCCACCTGACTGGTAGAGACGCAAAATTTTGCGTCTCACAAGGGAAAAATGCATTAAGTGCATGGGTATTGTAATATACACGGAATGGCGATGGGCTGCTCGGGAGACGCATACCCATAAAAGTAGAGACGCAAAATCTTGCGTCTCACAAGGAGGACAGAGCTATACGTGTGCATAAGGGATAACTGATAATTGGCGCATGTTTCATCGGGAGACGCAAGATTTTGCGTCTCTACTGTAGGAAGGATGCGGCTCGGCAATCCCAAAAAACCAAAACGAGGCTTTTTTGGTTTTGGTATTGCACTCGCCTTTCACTATATTTGTATAATATAGGATGCGGCTCGGCAATCCAAAAAACCAAAAAACGCAGGCTTTTTTGGTTTTGGTATTGCACTCGCCTTTCACTATATTTGTAAAAAAAAAGGGGGGCGGGGGTGTCACAAAATGGGAAATATTGCGTAATAAGGGTATAAGGAAACAATTTTAAAACACCGACTATGAGAATAAGGACATTGACATTGGCAATTATCATTACAGCCGTATGCATGGCATCATGCAGCGGAGCAAGAAAAAGCACAAGCGAAACCGGCATGACGGCAGGAACGGGAATGGCAGGTGACGGAGTGGTTGAGAAAACGCTGAAGCTCGGCAGTTTCAACGCCATAAAATCGGAAGCCATCGTGGACATACACTTCGCGCAGGGAGCGAAACGCAGCGTAAGGGTGCGCGCCACACAGGACGCGCTGGACAGGACTGACATATCGGTTGCGCAATCCACACTGACAATAAAAGAGAAGAGCGGTGTGGTAAGATGGGAGGGTGACTCCGACAGATTGAAAATAACTCTGTTTGTCACGGCGCCGGAGCTGAAAAGCCTGAACAACCAGGGCATCATGAACTTTGATGCGGACAGGATGAACTCCACCGGAACGGACATAAGAAACACGGGAATAATGAAAATGAAGGTGGAAGACATACATGACCGCGGCGGCGACGGAACGCGCATAGAGAACAAAGGGCAGATGAAAGCCGTCGTACGGACCGTGGACGCAAGGCTGCTGAAGCTCGACAACACCGGCATTCTGGCTTTTGACAACACCGGAATAAAGGGAGGACTGAATCTGAGCAACCTCGGACAACTGACATTCACTGGCAATGTGGACGGCAACACGGCAGACATTAGCAACAAGGGGAGGTGCAACGTGACCTGCGCATTCAAGTTGACCGGTGGCTACTCGTGCAACAATAGCGGGGAACTGCATATAAACGGTGACGTGAAAGGCAAGAGAGCCACCCTGAAAAACAGCGGAATATACAGGATGAACGGTTCATTCAACATGACAGACAGTTATACTCAAACCAACAGTGGAGAGGCGGACAGTGAAGGAGACGTGGCTGCAAACAGCATAAGCATGACCAACTCTGGGCTTGACAAGAAAAAAGGCAAGCTGAAGGCAGACAGACTCAGCATTGACGTAAACGGGCAGAGCCGCTACGAAATGAGCTTCACAGGCGGTGACGCGAGACTCGACTGCAGCGGCATAGGAAACTTCGAAATGGCTCTCGACTGCAGCAGCATCGAGGTGAACTCGAACGGACAGATAAACGTGACGATTTCTGGAGCAGCCGACAACATGTCGTTAGACGGTTCGGGTATATCGAATGTGAACACATCAAGGCTGAACAAGTTCTGACATTCTGCCACTACAGCGTCAGAACGTCACCATGACGGGCGGCTGCAATGCTCACAGCGTGAAGCACTAACCGCAAAGAAAGAAACAGAGCCAAGACACTGAATGACAACGGAAGAATTTGAACACGAGGCTGGACTGCTGCGCCCTATGCTTGTGGCGACAGCCGCACGCATGCTGGGCAGCGACAGCCGGGCAGAGGACGCGGCACAGGAGACTCTGGCGAAGCTGTGGATGATGCGCGGAGAACTGCGCAGTCCGATGGCTGCCCTGGCACGCGCCGTTGTCAGGAACCTGTGTGTGGACAGCATCAGAAGACGGCGAGCGGTTACCGTTCCGCTGTCGGAGGAACAGCGCGGCATGACAGTGCCCGACGCCTCCGACGATGTGCTGGAACACGTGATGGCAGTTGTCGGACGGCTGCCGGCGGCACAACAGATAGTATTGCGGCTGCGCCACATCGACGGAATGGCTACGGCTGACATAGCGCGACTGACCGGAGCGAGCGAGGCAAGCGTACGCAAGACGCTGAGCAGGGCGCGCATGGCGGTGAGGAAACATTATATTGAAGGAACAGAAGATGAACAGTAAGAAGACAAAAGACATAGAACGGCTCATGCAACGCTTCTTCGACGGTGAGACGACAACGGAGGAGGAAGCGCGTCTCTACAGGGTGTTCAGGCGCAAAAGGCTGCCCCACTCCCTGGAGAGGATGCGCCCTGTGATGGAGGCGTTCGGCTCTATGGAGGCACGGGCACCAAGGCGCGCCATGACGGCAAGCATCGTCAGACGGGTGCTGGCAGGCGCGGCGGCGGTGCTGGCACTGGCAGTGGGAACAGCCGTCTATTCCGACTACCGCGAGGAACAGTCGCTCGCACGACTGTACGGAGGCAGCTACATCATAGAGAACGGACGGCGCACAGACGACCTCAGAGCGATACACGACGACATAGAGCGGACGCTCGCCGACTCGAGACGCATAGAGAAGCGTGCCGGACAAAACGTGATAGACCGCGCGGAGCAGGATGTGCTCGACAATATATCAGACCCTGACATGCGCAGGGAGGTAGAACTTATGCTGAAATAACAAAATAATCGAAGACATGGATATACGGAGAATCATCATAACGGCAATGATATATGTCGCGGCAATGGCTCACGCTGCGGCGCAGAACAGGATAGACGGCATGATGGAAAACTACTCGTCGCACGGCATGAGCAAATATACCTCGGCTGTGGAACGCGACCCTCAGACACGCAAGGTGCGGAGAGTGGTGAACGTTCTCGAGCTCAACGACACAGGCATAGAAGACTTCATAAAGGCATTCAGGCGTGAGTCGAAGAGCGGGAACTTCACTGAGAAACGCGACAAGAACGGTCTGACGCTCATGCTGACAGTGCGCGGCGGACGGCAGAACCGCATCTACATGATACGCTGCACCGCTCCATACACACCTGAAAGACGCGATACGGGCTACGCGAAAGCCAAGATAACGGTGATAATAAAATACGGCTAATCATGCGTAAACAGCAAAAGAGGAAGCGTGGCAGGCACAGCTTCCTCTTTTCTTGTCGCAAACCCGCCATCCAAGCCTCATCCTTATACCTCACCGCTGTCGGGCTCGCAGTGCCGAAGAATGGCTAAGCCGGATGGCATGTCAGTGGATGACGTCATATCACTTCGTGTATGGCACACGTCATTTCCCCATTCTCGTGTAAGTTTTCTTCTCCGGTCCCACACCTGTTATGGTGAGTTTCTTCCAGTGGGGAGGCAGCACCGAGGGCAGCTGGCGTATTCCCCTGTCGGTTATCTCCAGTCCGCAGAAACCGTTGATCACAGCCTGGAGCATTCCGCCTGCGCCTGTGGTGAAGTAAGGATTGGTTCCGCCGGCACCCTCGGAGATGACACCGAAGGGAGGCAGTTTGTTGGGACGGTAGCTCTGGACGAACATCTCGTAAGCCTTCTGAGGCTGCATAAGACGGGCAAACTGCACGGCGAAGATGGAGAACGACATCGCCGGACCGTTCTTGTCTATACGGCTTTCGTAGTAAAAAAGGTTTTTCCTGATGTCGCGCTCATCCGTAACAAGATGCAGAGGATAGGCAAGAAGGTTGACGTCGACCTGTTTTATGCCGCGCCCGTCATAGCCTTCGTGCTCCTTGATGACCCCGTCCTCGAAACGCGGAATGCGTATCTTGCCTGCCACCTCGCTCCATATCCGTGGACATTTCATGCCGCAAAGCTCCGCAGCCTTACATGCGTTTTTCAGCGAGATGACCGCCACGCCGTTGGTGAAGGCGTTGTCGTCCACACCCATGGCATATTCGTCCGCGCACACTACGTTGTCTATCGAGTATGTGCCGTCGGCGTTACGTGTGGCGCGGCTTATCCAGAAGTCGGCTATTTCCTTTATGAGCGGATAGCCTTTCTGCTCAAGCCATTTCCTGTCCTGCGTCATGCAGTAGTAGTTCCATGCCGCAATGCCTATGTCGCCGGTTATGTGGTGCTCGAACGGACCGGTGAGCGCCCACGTGGGGCAGGCTTCCTCGCCTGCGTCATCGCTCTCCCATGGGAACATCACTCCCATATATCCGTTTGCCTCCGCCTTCTTGCGGGCGGCAGCGAGACGGTCGAAACGGTAGTCTATCATCGATTTTGCCATACCCTGATTGAGGAACAGCAGCGGAGGATACATCCATATCTCAGCATCCCAGAATATGTGTCCGTTGTATCCCTGTGACGACAGTCCGAACGGGGGGATGCTGAGACGGCTGTTAGCACGCACAGAAGAGTAAAGATTGTAGAGGGCGAGACGCACGCTTGTCTGTGCCTCGTCGTCTCCGTCTATGATGATGTCGCTCTTCCACATCTCGTTCCACTGCGCCTCATGTGCGCTCACAAGACGGCTGATACCGTTGTAGACACCGTATATTACCTGACGGTTTGACTCGTTGCACGGGTCGATGAAATCGCGGTCTGTGCATATGGAGCCTATCAGACAGAAGCTGAACGTCTCGCCTGCTGACATATGTCTGTATATCTCCGCACTGTTTTGGGAGGTCAACACACTCGCACCGCTGTTCTTGGGAAGGACGAATGCCGACGACGCCGACACCTCGTTGTCTCTGTATAATGAAAAGGCATGGGTGCGCATGATCTGCAACGCCGTGCCCTCAACGTTGATGCTCTGCACCTCTGTGAGAGGCTGCCTGTACTCATCCGGCACAACCGGGACGTTGCGTACGTCAAGAACAATGTCGTCAAGAGCTTCTACGCATACATTTATAAGTCCGGCATAAGGCATGTTCCGCAAGGCGCGGACCTCATATCTCACCCTGGCCTTCTTCATATAAGAGAATGACGTGCGGTGGACAGCGTCTCTCATGCTGAGCGTCTGGGTCCAGTCATCCACGTCGTTAAGCGCGACATTTCTGCCGTCGATGTACATCTGCATCTGGAAAGGATTGATGCCGCGCAGCACGCGGCTTACTCCGTTCCTGCCGTCAGCATCGAACACATGGTTCAGGAAAACGTCTCTCACCGCAAAAGGCTCGCGCCACGGCAGTATGCCGATGCGCCCGTTGGCGACCACCGCGCCGTAATAATCACCTCCTTTTTCGGATGTCGAGATTTCCCATCCGGTTTTGTTGTCCGCAAAAGTCAGGACAAACCTACTGAAAAGAAACAGTAATAATAGTGTCTTTTTCATTACATTAAATTATTTGACATTAACTTTTATGCTTCAACGCGCACTTACCGGCTTATGGCAAACGAATATCACGACACACCGGAAACGCACTGCCGCCTGACAGCAGCACGGAATAAGAATGGAAGTCAGATGTGATTCGGGCTGAACGAAAGTCAGACCACACCATGATTTCGTGCCAATGACGTGTAAAACCGTTATCTGCCTTATGATTACCGATTTAGGTTCAGCAATTCATCATCGGCAAAAGTAAATAAAAATAACAATATCCTAAAGCTTATAAATATAAATAATGTCAAATAAGACCGATAACGCAAATTATTCATACAGACGTTACTCTGACGCCCATATCAGCGGATAAGGGTAAGACGGAACGGCATCAGAGCTCCGGAGACGTCCTTTCACCTGCCTGACGGGGCTTCATCCGTATCATATGATGATGAGTGACAGACGGATATGTAGCCTTCCTGATCGTATGCCTTCCGCTCATGATGAATCATATCTATCAGCCGCTGCAATTCACAGACATCGGTCCTTATGTCCTTGAAACGCTGATACTGCCCGTCATATCTCTTGGAAGAGCCTGTTCTGAGGCGACTTCCGATGTCGCCGGGAATAAGGAACGAGGAACGTTGCTTGCCGAGATACTGCTGAAAGTCGAAGAGAAAAATGCTTATACCAGCCAAATCGAAATCGCCGAAGTGGACATAATGGTTCGGTATGGAGCAGAGCCATCTTCTCAGGTCGGATGACTGCGGATATCTGGACACAAAGAGCACTTTAGAGGGAAGCCCGTGCGCATGAAGGTATTTCTCAAAGAATGTCCTCTGCCGACGTATCATCCGGAAATTCTCCATATTCTCAATACCCATCACGACCACGTCCTCCGGTATGGCGAACCGCTCCCATTCGGAGACAAACAGGAAACTGCCTTCCTGAGGATTCACCGTAAAGGGCTTGCCGCAAAGGGAGCACTCCACCGGCTCATAGCTGTTCACAGGGAATCCCGGGCACGACCGCACGGCGACAAGCTTGGAGTTCCCTGTCACGGCAGCCATTGAGGCACGCGAACCGGAAGCCCCGACATCAAGCATACGGTAGCTCTCATCACGGTCTGTAAGAAATCTTTTCAGAGCCACGACATCGCGTGCGCGATATGATTTACGTGACCCTCGGGATGTGACCAGAAGCAGTCCCTCAGCCAGAAGCTCGTCGCGCAGCCTGCCGTCAAGCTTTGAGTCTGCCACCTGTCCGCCTGCCATCAGAGTCTTTACGGATGCATTTATAGTCATGATACCTATACTGTTTTTATGCGTTTCAACAATTTCTCCACCCTTGTCTTGACTCCGTGTTTACTCAGCAGATAGGTGTAACGGTAGTCATAAGGATTGTATGACGTCGGCGAACTGTTGATGAGATAGATGTTCCTTGAGTTGGCGAACTGAAGGATTCCCTTGATGTTGTCGGGATGAAGACGCCCTATCTCGTCCATCATGCAGTGTACGATGAAGTCGCCGCTGCGCCGTGCAGCCTTTTTCTTGAACACATTGATGAGCATGATGTTTACCATTGCCTTCACAAGAATGTCTGTTCCGTCAGACCCTACATTGTTGATGCGCTCCACCCAACCTGTGTCGTTGTCGTTCTCCATCACTCGGAACTGAAGCCGGAAGGCGTCACTCAAGGAGACGGACGGGCGGTTGGGCTCGTTCTGCAACTGATGGGAGAGACTCTTCAGATAGTCCACGACCTTACGGTTGACCTCATCGCGATTGTCACCGGAGAAAAGATTCAGCTCGCCGATGGACAGCGCGTTTTCCACCGCATAGTCGTGTATGGACGTGAGAAGCTGCATGAGCTTGTCTGACGACTCGTTAGCACGGAGCTCTATGCTCCTGATTACGCCCGCGAAATTCTTCTCAACGAAATCGCGGTTGATGTCGAGTATCACTCCGTCCACGTCAGACCTGCGTTTCATAAGCGAGCCTATCTCAGCTGAGATGCGTCCGAGAATATCCTTATAATGTTCGCTGGTGCGCCTGCGGAACTCTTCTATTTTGTTGTTGTCCATGAACTCCTGCAAATCGACGGCAATCTGCAGATAGTCGTTGTCGGTCACAGGCATTGTGTTGAAATGGAACGCATTCTGAGGCTTGAAATTACGGTTGAAGCTGACGACGGTTTCTTTAAGCGTACCGATTGACTCACGCTTCTGGTTGACAGTGCCTCTGAGGCGGCTTATGAGCTGCTGGCATGACATGTCGGTAGCCAGCATGCTGCCGTCGGAAAGGAACTCATCGGGCACCAGACGCTCGTTCTCCACCATCTGGCGGTAGGCATCGAGTCCGTTTTTCCTGTCATTCAGCTCCTTGAGAACAGCTCTATGGCGTTCCTCAATTTCCCTGTACTTTTTCACTATACGTGCACGTCTGTCCTCATATCGCTGGCGCAAGAGGGACAGCCGCGTGCCTATAGCCTTGACCGTCTTTTTGATTTCAGGCTCTTTGGAGAAAAGGTTTTTCTCGGCGTCACGGTATCTGATGACTGTCGGACGCTCCCTCTCAATCTTTTCCAACAGCGAATTCAGTTCGTCCAATGTCCTGCGATACTGTTCGAGCAGAGCGGTGTCGACGCCTTTACCGGCAAGTTCTGCCTTCTGCTGTTCGTCAAGCTGATTCTTCTGAGTGTCGAACTCCTTGTTGCGTTCCGCCGCCTCAGACTGTTGTGACTCCTTAAACCGGCGCAGCTCCTCATTGAGAGCCTTTGACGACTTGTTGAATACGGAGTCGAGTTCCTTAAGCTCTTTTTTATGCTTTGCCTCGTTTTTGGCACGGGCATCCTTCTCCGACTGCACCTTCAGCAATGCCTCGTTGAACGACCGTTCCCTGATTTCCTTCTCATCAGCGATGAGCTTCTGCTCTTCCATTTCCAGCTTATGCCGTAGGTTTTGCAGATTCTGCCGTTCTGTCGGAATCTGTCCCTCTCTCACTCTCAAGGCTGTCGCCTCCTGACGGAGCGGATTGAGCTGGGAGGTATACTTCTTTGTGAGTTTGGACGTTTCGTCCTGAAGGTTCTTGTCTGATTGGTCGAGCCGGATGCCAATCCGCCTGTCCTGTTCTTCCAGTTCCTTTTTCTCCGCCCTGTAATCGTCAGGCGTGCGATGGACAGAAGCGATGTTGTCCAGGTTAAGCCTTACACCGAACAGGCTGTCGGATGCCGCATCAGACTGAGGTTCCATGCCTTGCGCATACAGGATGCGCTCCACATCAACAACCTTGCCTATAGTGTTCTCCCAGCCTTCCTTGTTCTCGCAAAGCCAGTTGTATAAAGAGCCGTCCAGACGGGAAAGCAACTCCCCGATCTTCGCAATTTGCTCACGGATATGCCTGCGGTCAGCCTCAAGCCGCTCCTTATCGCGCTGAAAGGCTTGCCTCATCTCATACTCTTTCATCTCATACTCTGCTGAAATACGGTCTATCTGGCTTTTCACAGATTTCTGTTCTAAGGCTATTGTCTTCTCCGTGGAGTCCAACTGCATAAGCTGTTCATCCACATGCTTCATCTCATCAGCCAGAGGACGCCACTTACGGAGTTCCTTCAGCGCACTGTCAGCCCTGTTCTGCTCAGCGATAAGATTCTGCAGACGTTCGTCAGACTCACGCCGCCAGCCATCAAACTCTTCCGTGACAATATTCCTGTTCTTTGTACGCTCCTCTTCAAGAACGTCGCGTTTTTTCTGAATCTCGGACAGTCTATGACAGTAAGCCTCCTTCTGAGCGTTCTCAAACGCCCGCCGCGCATTCTCCAGTTTGCCTCTTGCGACGTTATACTTCTCCTCTATCGTCTCATGGGTTTTCAACAATCCGTCCAACAATGTGCGTGTGTCTTTCTCTTCCTGTCTGACGGTTGTCTCCCTGTCTGCAAGGGCGAGCATAGCGTCTATGCCTTCAGCCTCGAACGTCTTCCTTGTCTGTAATATCTCCTTCAGTTTGCTTCTGTTGGCTCCGAGTTCCTGATTGAGCGAGTCTTTCTCCTTTTCATATTCTTCCGTAAGCTCTTCCTCGCGTTTGCGCTCCTTACTGATGTCGGTCCTGATTTTATCTGCCTCGATTTCCAAAAGAGGTATGCGTTGTCCGCTATAGTCCACCGCATGGTTCAGCATACGCCATTCATCAGACATCTGCCGGTCGAGCGCGACAATCTTACGGCCCTGTTCCGCTATGGCCATCGCCTGTCGGCGCACCGGATAGACACCGTCCCGCGTCTGACGGAACCAACAGTCAATCTCATCATACTCACGTTCGAAGTCGGTGACAAGCCGACGGTAGGTCTGCAAGTCAATCGGCAGTTCCTCGTCGGTCATCGACTGTATGATTGTGTTCTTCACAAAGTCTGCGTCCAACTTTGTATTGAGGAACACATTCTGGATGCTTCGCGGAATGTTCTGATAATGCGAGCTCCTCACCAATGCATAGCGCGCATACTTGCTGTCATGAGTGTTGCCGAATATAATATCCTTGAACATCACACCCGACTCCACTCTCGCCGAGACAGAGATGTTCTTGTCTATGCGTTCCCTTATCTTCACCCAGTCGCCCAGTACTTTGTTTTCGTCGGTAACAAGCCATTCGCGCCGGTATGGAGCATCGATGAAACGCCATGAAGCGCGCCCCTGATATCTGCTGACCAATATGGTGTATGACCCATTGTCACGCGCCACCTCATAAAGGATGTAGGAGTTGGACTGCCGGAAATAGAATTCGTCAAACGGCTTCTGACCATGCTGTATGCCCAAGCGATGCTTGTCGGCATTGTAGAAAAACAGCAATGCCCTCAATATGGTGCTTTTGCCTACGCCCTGTGTTCCGGTGAAATGCACATTGCCGTCTACGGAAATCTCCGCATAAGGAATGTTGGCGCTATTTATAAAAACAATCTTATTCAGGCACTTCATCTTCGTTAGCTATTTGAATGATTTCAACCAATTCCTCAACATAACGGAACGCCGAGGTGACCTTAAAGGTCTCGTCAAGTTCGCTTACACACTCTGCGAAGCCCATATTCTGCATTTCCTGAAGCAGCTTGCCGACTATCTCTATATTAGAGCCGGCTCCGTACTTACGGAAAAGATGGTTTGCCTTTTCCTTCAGTTCGATATCCAGACTGATCTGTTCTATCAGATGGCTCTTGCGGAACTGGTATCCGGCGGTGCACGACTGGTTGTAACACTTAAGGAAATCCAGATAGTCGAGCCACTTGGAGAAGCTTTCCAGCTTTTGCTCTATGGTCTGCCTGCTCTCTCCTATGCGCGAGAAATAGAAATAGCCATTCCCCGATTCGAGTTGCAGACCTATCTCACGGAAGTAATCCGCGTAGTCATCCAGATTCTCCTCAATGTCATCATACAGATGTCGGACAGTGGAGTCTGCGCTGTCTACTGAAAGAAACTCTCCACGGCTTAAGCGGTCGTATATCCTTTTAGTATTATTTCGCATATATTATAGGGTATTCAATATCTTGATAAACGGCATATTCGCCGGTCATCCTGCATTCGTCCGGATGTAAGATGACCAACTGACAAAAGAGGAAAGCATAGTCTTCAATGCTGCGTGTTGTCTTATAGTCATATCTCAAAATAAACTCAAACAGATTGTATCCTGAAGCCAGAAATGCGTTCCAAACCTCTGTGGAATCCATCTCTTTCAGCTGTAGGACGTGCTCCTTTAAATCGTCCTCCGTCAGAGGAGCGGCTTCGGTCCTTGTGGTTTTATGCATTCCGTTGCGTCTGGCTATCCTGTTCAGCAACGCGACGACCTGTTCATTCTCTCTCAGCATTTCTAAAGACAGACGTATCTTGTTGTACTGGCGGGATTCCATCCATATATGATTTCTCTCTTCCAGCACGTGAACAAGATTGGTATCGGTCTTTATTAGCAGTTGGTCATGCAGATATTTCAACTTCCGTATTTTTATGTAAAGCTTGTTCTGACGGTCGATCTGATTGATGTAGGATATGATCTGGCGGTCAATCTCCATCAGTGCATGATAGGCTTCGACGAAATCATGTCTCACGTCGCTGCATGTCTTAGCCATGTGCGGGTCGTTTGCCATGATGAAAAAGGCGTGCTCATTGTCCATCAGCTTTTCACACTCGCCTATCATTTCGCGGATGCCATGGCTCTTCTCATCCAGATTCTGCAGTTTCTTCTTTTTGATGATATAGTTAGGTTCCTGCTTGTATGTATTGTCCATATTGCGTTTCAGGTCCACCACATTCTTCAATGTCCTGAATCCGGTCTTTTTCAAAAGCTGTCTGACATTGTCCTGATAGCCTGCCTTACGGTTGGGATTGGACTCCTGCAGGAAATATCCTATGTTTTCCTTCAAAGTATTGATGCATTCCTGAACACTCAGAACACTTATCTCTTCGTTAACATTCAGCACCTCTTCAAAAAAGTTAAGGTAGTCGCTCTCAATCTCCAACGTACTGCCTGCCTCTACAAGCACACCATAGTCGACAAGTTTTCTGAGTCGGGCTTCACTCCCTCCCACAAGCTCCAAGGCAAGCCCAACCGGAAACTTCATGAGTTTTCGCTTTTCAAACATCTCGCTCAACAGTCGTTGCTCTCGTGAGAGTGTCTTGGTCAGTTCTTCTATACTCCTAAAATGTGTCAGGACATCCATATGTTAGAAAAAGCTCTTCGGACAAACATCATCCCGCGTCCTATCAACAATATCAGCATCCGCTGGTTCCGGCAACTTATTATCATATAAATTATATTTGAACGGTTGTCATAACGTAAATCATACATTTATATTATATCATCATCTTTATATGCAGTTAGCTTACCTATAACAATTCTGTAATCCGGATGTTATTAGTTATCAGATACGGACAAACATCTGCCGGACTCATTCCGACCGCGAATTCAGGATGATAGTTTTTCATATCCTGTCTTGTTATTACAATACAATATTACTATTTTTTATTCAAATAAGCAATATATATTTTACAAAATGTATGAATCCTGTCTGTTTTATATTAGAACCAGTCGTATTGACTGCGAGCCTAAGTATGGAAGTGAATGACGCACCAAATGTAAGACCGGATATAACGTTTCTATTGAACAGAAACAAAGAATCACTCCGTGTTTGTCGTGTAATACGACACGAAATAAGACCTGTATGTCACCGCAAAACACCCGTTTCCGACAGGACAAAAAAAGAGGGACGTCTCTCGGCTCACTGCCGGAAACGTCCCTCATGTGAAAAAAGGCGGCTGCCTACTCTCCCGCATTGCATTGCAGTACCATCGGCGATGACGGGCTTAACTTCTCTGTTCGGGATGGGAAGAGGTGGAACACCGTCGCTATCACCACCATAAATGTCTTTTCCGAATGTCCGGACTCCACCGGACAACGTATGGTATGACATCCTCATACAAGCAAAACCCGAACAACTCAAGGAATAAGCCCCACACACGGAAAGTTTCGGGCAATTAGTAGCGCTCGGCTTTGACGTCACCGTCTTTACACCTGCGCCCTATCGACGTCATCGTCTCTGACGACCCTCAAAGGAGTTCTAATCTTGCGGAGGGCTTCGCGCTTAGATGCTTTCAGCGCTTATCCCGACCAGACACGGATACCCGGCGGTGCCCCTGGCGGAACAACCGGCAAACCGGAGGTCTGTCCATCACGGTCCTCTCGTACTAGTGACGGAGCCGCGCAAAACTCCAACGCCCACGATAGATAGAGACCGAACTGTCTCACGACGTTCTGAACCCAGCTCGC